>Ga0208462_1001064_pt1 | contig 20825 bp, 21 predicted proteins | sample AD_SCU001_MetaG_FD_184452 | JGI IMG/M metagenome (GOLD analysis project Ga0208462, IMG submission 184452) | Active sludge microbial communities of municipal wastewater-treating anaerobic digesters from China - AD_SCU001_MetaG (SPAdes) (version 2) | ecosystem: Engineered > Bioreactor > Anaerobic...
ACGGCACAGCGGCATACCTACAGGCCAACCTACTTGTACGGTGGCAAGGTCAAATCCAATCTCGCGCCTGTCATCGTCCGGCAAGCCCCGCAACCAATCCCTCACCGGCTCAACGCCGGTCGCAGTTCGGTAAAAGACTATAGGTATTTCGCTCAGATGCTTGCTGACCATGAACAATCCTTATTAAGGGTGTGTATCATATATAGTACGTTTATGCAAGAATATTTCTTCTCTTCATAATGGCATATGCCTTAATCGGAAAACTGCACGGCACCAAGAGTATGCCCTTCGCTCCAGCGTGGCGGCGCAAGCCCGCGCCCGCAACACTCCGGGCATACACTTAGCGCCGCTTTCTAAGCGGTGTTCAGTATTCGGCATTTTAAATGCCAAACACTTCCTTCTTTTTCCTATAGCCCAAAAAACTTTAAGGGGCGCTGCCCCTCACGCAATCAAGGGTAAAGGCTAAAGCCCGAGAAGCGGGGTTTCCCCGGCCTTCCGCGCCTTCGGCTTGTGCAGGCCGGGTGATCCCCCTCCCCTCTTCTCGCCCTTGACTGCGCTACCCCCGGTCTCGCCGACGGGCAGAGGTTGCATGTGCAACCTCAAACCTAAGGGAGACTAAGGCAATGGAAAAAACTATCGACAAAGAAACTCTTCGGCAATTCCACGGAACTGAGAATTGGTATTGCCACTGTATGGTTCGGAATGTTCTTTATACAGACGGAGCAAAATACGTTGCCGAGACAGCCGAGGCCTATTGGTTGCTGGATGAAATCGCCTTTTCTCAAATGGTCAAGCGTGTTGCCGCTGAAGAATTCCAGCTTTGGAAGTTAAAGGTCAACTTGAAGGATCAGACAGCAAAGCTTGTCTGTGAAGACGGAAACGGTCACACCGTTTTCAGGAAGCGGATTCCTTACACGGATTTTCCGCTTGAGGAGATCAGCTTCTATTTCACGAATAACGTTATTCATTTGCCGAGTGAATATTGACCAAGGTACAGCGCCCGAGCCAAAGCTCGGGCGCGATTTTTCAAAAAAAACTTGATTTCCTTGTACTATTCCCTTATGGTTCAAGGCACGAAAGCACGAATTAACGAAAGCACGAAAGTAAGAAAGCACTAAAAATGAAAACAATTGTATTGGCAAGTCAGAAGGGTGGTGCAGGTAAAACAACTCTGGCAGCTCATCTTGCCGTTGCCGCTGAAAATGCCGGTGACGGCCCTTGCGTTCTTCTCGATACCGACCCCCAGGCTTCTCTGGCTACCTGGTGGAATGAACGCGAAGACGAAAACCCCTCTTTTGCTCCCACAACTCTTAAGGAGCTTTCGGGCAAGCTCGAAGCTTTGGCAAAGGCTGGTTACGCCTACGCCTTCATAGACACACCTCCAGCCATTACGGAATCAATCCGGGCCGTGGTTATGCAAGCGGATTTTGTTCTTATCCCAACACGTCCAAGCCCCCACGACTTACGCGCTGTCGGCCTGACGGTTGAGTTAACTGCCGGAGCTGACCGCTCTTTTGCTTTTGCTGTCATGCAAGCAAAGCCTAATGCCCGTTTAACTGTTCAGGCTATGGCCGCTCTTTCTCAGCATGGCGTTGTTGCGCCCTCGATCATTCATGACCGGGTTGACTATGCCGCTTCAATGATTGACGGGCGCACGGTTCTTGAAATCGACCCGCGTGGCCGTAGCGCAGAGGAAATCAAGGAGCTCTGGAAATTCGTTAAAACACGAATTAACGAAAGCACGAAAGCACGAAAGCACGAATTAACGAAAGGCAGAAAGAACAAATTATGAGCAAAAAAACCGCAGACTTATCGTCATCCCTTGTTGCCGTGAAAGGCAAAGCTACCGCCCCAACTGATGCTATCGGGCGTCAGCCTGCGGCACCCTCAAAGTCAGATACGCCATTAAACTTTAAGGTTGAAAGGGAGTTTCGCCAACGTTTCCGTCAGCGGGCCTTTGAAGCCGATCTTAAATTAAATCAGCTATTGCACGAAGCCCTGGATGCATGGGAGGAAAAGAGGGGTATCCATTAAACCGAAATCTCACATAAGCACCCATTTCAAGAGGACAATGGATTGAAAGAATTAACCCCCATAACCCGCCGTATTATCGACGCAGCAGCCGACATCATGCAGGACGATGCCACTGAGATTGAATATCAGCACGGTATCCTGTGCCAAGTTGGTTTGCCTCGGAAAAAAGTCGAAGGCAGGGTTTTTGAGCGTACATTCAAGAATGCTTCGATCCGCATCATAGCGGGGGAGTTGTGGGACGGAAAACATTGGATTGAGCAGCCGGTTCCTTACGGCCCCAAGCCGCGTCTTGCCCTTATCTATTTTAACAGCGAAGCCATTAGAACAAAAAACCCCCATATTGAGGTAGGACATAGTTGCGCAGAATTTTTACGCCGTATCGGATTGCCAGATCAGGACGGCAGAACCTACAATCTTTTCAAACGTCAGATGACGGCTCTTGCCGCTACGGAATTAAGCCTTGGTTTTACGACACAAAATGAAGCCGTTACGATTAACGCAAGACCCGTCAAGGAATTCAGGGCATGGGTTGGCAGTGACAAGAATGACCGGCAACAAAGCTTATGGCCTGGTGAACTAACCCTTTCAACAGACTACTTTGAAAGCCTTTTGGCCCATGCCGTGCCGCTCGATCCGCGTGCCTTGGGTGCGCTTTCGCATTCGGCTCTTGCCCTGGATATTTATGCTTTTCTTGCCCGCCGATTGCATGAGCTGGACAAGTCCGTCAGAATTCCCTTTGTTTCCCTTAAAGAACAGTTTGGCCAAGAATATCAGGACTTGAAACCTTTCAAGAACAAATTTCTTTCGTCAATTCAACAGGTTATGGCTGTTTATCCTGAGGCACACGTTGAGCAGGTTACGGGGGGTATTGTTTTGTCTCCCTCAAATCCGCCAATTAAGCCCCCCATCAAAGGCCGCAGGATAGCCGTGGAGAAGCCAAAACTATTATCTCCTAGTCCCGCCGCCCCCAACCTCTCAGAAGTCACAACGGAGCAATTTAGAAAGCTTTGCCCGCGCTTGGATATTTATGCCTGCAAAGCTGACTTTGACGCATGGCTTGCCGACAAGACCAAGCCCAAAGACTATCAAAAAGCCTTCTTGGGGTTTGCCAAGAAATGGGGAAAGGGGAAAAACTAGCCGATACAAGGCAGTTATCCACGTGACATCGGGTACCCATAATATGTGACATCGGGTACCCCTTTGCCCTAATTCTATGTGACATCGGGTACCCCCTAAATCCATATAGTATTTACATATAGAAAATCATATAGTCCAAAACCTAAAACCTGTTGATAAGGAGTTCGCCTTTGGCTCAACCATCCTCTCGGCAATAGGAAAGAAAATTGCAAAAAATATACCGGCGTTTCTTTTTCCTATTGCCCCGCTTACGTCAGTCCCAAGCGATGCTTGAGCATCTCATTCCAGTCTTTGCCGATATCAGGCAACGCTCGCTTGATTTTGCGTTCCGGGAAAATTGCTTTTTTTACCTCTTCAGAAATCTTTTCGCCGCCTTCATCGCTATCAAATGCTAAAAGGATAAGAGCATCTTTAGGCATTTTCCCGATAGCTTCCTGGATTAATCCCGGTTGCCGGGGATTGAGTTCCCCGCCGGTCGAAACATACCGTGTCTGGTCGCTACCATACAAAATATGATAAGAAAATGCGTCAATAGCGCTTTCCACCAGGACAAGCTGATTATCATCTTTCCTGATCCGGCTTGACCAAAGCCCTTTCATGCCGCCCGGCGCAAATCCGGTAAACTCCTTGTTTTTTATCTCATAGCCGCAAAGCCCTTCATTATCGTAATGGGGAAAAATGGCGTTGTTGCGCTGATCCACCCGGACGCAATGGGCGAAACGGTCAAGGGCAAGAACATCCGGCCCGATACCCCGGCCCGTCAGATAGGGCAGGGAAGAGCAGGCTTTGGCCTTTTCCCACGCCTTCAGAACAATGCTCCGGTCTCGGGACAGGGGCAAAAGCTCCTGAATAAAAAGGTTAGGCTGAATGGCTGGCCTGGCCGTGCCCAGCCATTCCCGTAGCCTCTTGCGCACCTGGCCGAGGTTGAGAGCGCTCCGGTTTTGTAAAAAGTCGATTATCGTGCCGTTGTCGCGGTCGTCCCGGATGGAAAAATAAATCCAGTCGCCGCTTCCTTCACTCCGGGCGACAATGATCTTATCGCCGTTCGCATGGCGCATCACGGCGGAATTCCGGGAGCTTTCCCGCTTGTCCAGGGCATACCCCAGAGAAGCGGAAAACTCCGAAATGTTTATTTCTTTTTTAAAACGTTGCAGCTCATCATCATACATGGTCATATCATACGTTATAGCAGGTTTTTCCCAAGTGTTTTCAGGTCTGCATCATCGTACCAAGTCACTTTTTTCCCTGGTATCGGGTTAAAATTCTCGATCAGGATAAGCTGTTTATTATCACGCAGAACCATCAATTCATCGGGATAGGCCAGGCTTCTTTGGGCAACATCAAGCGTCGTGCTGTCGGAATGTGTTGTACTACTGCTACTGTTTCCACCGCCCTGGCCTGTCGAGGAGGAGAAAGCCCTAGCAATAGCGTTCGTGATGGAGAATTTTACAATCGTTGTTACGCCGCAAAGCTTGGAAAAATATTCAGCGGTCTTGTGATCCCGGCTGCCAAAATACTGAAGCACCCCGGAATTGCCTATAAAAGTTTCCCATCCTTTCCCATAAATTTTTTCCAGCTGGGAGAGATCCTGGACGATACCCCACAATTGCATACCGAAACCGGCCATGAGGCCGTAGGCCTGTTCTACCATAGTCAGCCGGTTGAGAGCCGCCATTTCATCGAGAATAAACAGGATAGGCTTTTCCGGCTTTGTTTCAATGTTACGGGCGTTGACCGTTATCGCCTGCTGGATCAAGAGCCGGAGCCAGCGCCCGAAAGCGTCGATCCGGTCAGCCGGCAGGACGAGGTAAACCGTCATTTTCTTTTTCTTTAGGTCTTCAAACCGGAGATCAGACTTGCTCAAGCTTTCCCGTATGGCGGGACTGTCCAGAAAATGCGTGTGAGACTGTAGAGACGAGAGAATATTGCTTCTCAACTTTTCCTCTTTTGAAAGGGTGCGTTCGCCGGTGCTGACGACAATCGGGTTAGAGCTTTCCGTCATGTCCGCCATGACATCCAGAAAATCTTTTGTGCTCATGCAGATGATGTCCCGCACCCGTCCCAGATTCCGGTTTCCTTCTTCTTCCTCCGTCAGGGCTACATGAAGGAGGATGCCCATAAGGAGGGCCTTGGCTTCTTCATCCCAGAAGGGTTCCAGGGTGTTGGCCCGTTGCGGTACCATGGCATCCGCAAGGATCATGGCGTTTTCGCTGATATTTTCAGCATCAGACTTCAGCCAGTCCAGGGGATTGAAGCATTGTGGGCGGAAACCGGTAATTTTCCAGGGGTCGATGATATAAACATTTTGCTTCATGCCGGGAATGCCGAGGGATTCATTTCCCTGAGCACGTCTTTCCGCTGTTATTCTCGCGTTTTCGCCCTTGGGGTCGATCACGATTACGGAACCTTCGTAAGTGAGAAGGTTAGGAATAATGGCCGACACGCCCTTTCCGGCGCGGGTCGGGGCGACGGTCAGCAAATGACGGTCGCTTTTGTATTGCAGAGAGTACTTTTGGCCGTTTTCCTCAAAAGTTCCCAGGATAAAACCTTCAGAGCCGATCAAGCCGTTTTGTTGAAGGTGTTCCAAGTCTGCCCATTCAGCCGAGCCGAACTGATCAGGTTTTCTGCGTTTCTTCTTCACCTGTTCGACGATTTCCCGGAGGGCATACCAGGCCCCGGCAAAACCGGCGATAAAAAAAGCGATATTCCCGGTTGCCGGACTGCCTATAATGGCCAGAAAAAGACCGAGGGCGACAAAGGCCAGGAGAAGCCAGCGCCGGAACTGGCGGAGCTTTTGGCTGAAAACAGCACCGAAAAAAGCGCCAACGAGGGCAGCAACAAGATGCTGGAGAATCCGCTTCCCCAAGCTCATGGACGGCGCCTCAAGACCTCCATAAAGGTCGCCAAAGGCAAAGACGGATGACGGCAACAGAACGACGAAAAAATAGACCAGCCAGAAACGAACACGCGAAAAAATCTGCTTCACTGCAACTGAAACCTCCTTTTGAAATGGATTTTGCTAAAGAGCGCCGGTCGAAAAACGCCCCGGACTTCTTTTTCCTATTGCCCCGAAAATTCCGGCGAAGCATACTGCATATTACAAATTTTTGGTATGTCTTGTTTTGCATAAGATAAAATATCTGGTATGATTCAGCGTGATATGATACTACTTGTAGTATGGTTATAGAGGGCAGCAAGTTGGGGACGGTCAGACCGTCCCACGCAGAACTTCCGCCCGTGAGGGCGCGCGTTTTGCTCCACTTGGCAAGGGGGGCAGATCCCCCCGTTGCATCCCCCGGCCAAATAAAAATCGTCAGGGTGCATGCTATGCACGACGGTCTGGAGAAAAAACGGACTGTCCCGCGAAGCGAAACACGGGAGCGCAACAAGCGCTTGACGGTTCGCTTTCTCGATACAGAATATGAGGTTCTTACGGAAAAGGCCGATGCTGCCGGTTTGTCCCCTGGCGCGTACATGCGGGCGTGTGCTTTAGGCAGTGCAGGGCCACGGGCGCGGCGAAGTCCGACGGTAAACCGTGAGCAAGCCGCCCAGGCCATTGCAGCCTTGAACAAAGCGGGGAGCAATCTCAACCAGATTGCCCATGCCTTGAATATCGGGTTTCAGCCGGAGCGGGAGGCCGTGGAGAAGTCTGCCGAGGCCGTTAAGCAGGCCGCCTTGCAGATATTGCAGGCGTTTGGGTACAAGACCTATGTTCGCTAAAGGGAACCCTCATAATGACGGGCCTTATCTCGCAAGATATTTAGCGGCCGAAAGCAAGGGAACCGAGCGTGCCGAGCTGGCGGAACTCCGGGGCTTTGCCTCGGACAATATTTTCGACGCCTTCGCCCTAGGGCAGCTCATGGCAAGCGGAACCCGGTGCGAAAATCCGTTTTTTCATGTCTATGTGAGGCTACCAAAAGAAGAGGCCCTCAGCCGGGATCAGTGGCAGCAGGCCGCCGACTTTATCGAGATGCAGTTGGGGTTTGATGACCAGCCCCGCGCTATGGTGTTTCACCTGAAGGACGGGGGAGAGCACATGCACCTGGTCTGGTCGCGCATCGACCAGGACACCCTGCGGGCCATTGATCCGGGTCTTTACAAGAACAAGCTGAGAGAAATCGCCCGCATTCTTGAAAAAGAATTCGGGCTTCGGCAGATCGGGAACGAGCGCGATCCTGATCAAAAAACAAAATCAGCGTCACGGCCCGAAGAGGAGCAGTCCCGCCGCCTGAAAACTGACCTGAAGGACTTACGCGAGACAATCCGGGATTGCTGGGACATGAGCGACAATGGCCGTAGCTTTTCGGCGGCGCTTGAGGAAGAAGGCTTGATCCTGGCCAGGGGCGACAAGCGGGATTTTGTGATTGTTGACCATGCTGGCGGCCTGCATGCGCTTGCCAAGCGCATCACCGGCGCGACAGCGCAAGACACCCGCGACCGGCTTGCCGACTTGGATAAAAAACAACTGCCCGATATTGACCAGGCCAAAGCATGGCAGAGAGAAAGGGAGAAAAGTCTTATGCCAGACCAGAAGGGTTTGGGGATGAAAAAACGAAAAAAGAAGACCATAGCCCGCGAGGAAGAGTGGAAACAGGAAGCCACCCAGAAGGAAGAAGACAGGAAGCGGGAAGAGGGCGAAAAGGAAGAAAACCGGAAGCTTCAAGCCGGGCTTGATGAAGAGCGGCGCAAAGAAGAGGCAATGAAGGAGGAGGCCCGGAAGCAGGAGAGCATAAGGGAAGAACAGCAAAAGGAAGCCGCCTTCAAGGAAGAAAACCTCCGTAAGCAGGCCAGGGAGCAGGTGGATCTCCAGAAATCTCTGGCCGAGGATATGGAAGTTCAGCAGCAGTTGCTTGGCAAATTCCGGGAAAATCTTAGGCGCATGGTCGAAGAGGCCCGGAAGGCTGAAGCGCAGCGGTCTTATGAGACGGAACAGGCTGCAGCGGCGAAAGAGCTTTTTATTCGGGACGCCAACAGCCGTTACAGCCAGGCCCTTGCGCAGCATTATGATATGCGCAACCCTTACAGCTCCCTTGCCCGTTCGGCCATGGCTGAACATGGCGCTTTCCTGCGCGACCGCGAGAATATCGACCGGCAGATTGCCCGCGCAACCGACTCTATGGAGCGCAAAGCCCTTGAGCTTCAGAAGCGCATTGAATACGCCGATTATATGGCGATCACCAGCAACCGGATTGCCCAACAGAGCGACATTGTTTGGGGAAAGAAGGTTGTCGTTAAAGAGAACGGCAAAGAAATAGCGCGGATGATTTCAGCGGAGGGCGAAGTTCAAAGAGCAAAAGCCGACGAGTTTCAGAAAGAGGCTCAGGAGCTAAGGAAAGAATACCGGGAGCTTCAGAAAACGCGGCTGATGGAGGCACAGCCTGAAGCTCCCCAAAAATCCACAGTACGCCTCCACTTGGATATTCCCGAACACGCCAAAATGGAACAGCGCCATGATACCAAGCCGCGATTTGAGGAAAGTCCTCCAAAATCCCCCACGACAAACAAGCCCCAAGGCCCTGAAATTATGGTTGAGGAACGCGTCAGAGGTGAAAAGAACCGGAAAACACTGCCTTTTCCTGAATTTATGAAGACGGTTAAATCGGAACAGCCTCCGCAGACAGTCACCCACCAAGATATGAAGCAAGACCCGTCGCTTCGCAGCGCCTATTTTAAGAACGTTGCTTTTGAACAGAAGCGCAGCCTGTCTCTCGAACGCATCCAGGAGGATTTAAAGTTAGGCCGTAATCTCAACGCGGCAGACTTGCGCAACCTTACCCGCGACGAGCTGCAAAAAGTCCGGCATTGGGGCCACGAACACCTGAAAACAATCGTCCAGGAGCACACGCGGCAGCGTGATCTGGATAGGGAACGATAAGGGGCTTCCGTCCAGGCCAGGGCGGGAGCCGGAGAGCAGGGGCCGGGGCAATAGGAAAAGGAGGCGGCGGGAGTAGGGCAGGGGTGTTCTTCCGACCGGCGGCGCTGAAAGTCACTTTGCCGCGTTACAGGACGCCGCCCATTATTTCCCGAAAGGCAGCTCCCAGGCTTCAACCTCAGAGACCCTTGCCCCGCCTCCGCAAGCCCCCCTTGCTTAACAAACCTTGTCTAAGAACGGCCAGCAAAGAAGACCTAATAAGGTGGGAGCTTTACAAATGGCATTTGGCAAACGGCACCCTTTACCGTTTCTTTGAAATGTACCCCGAACCATAGGAATAAAGCCCTTGACTGAGGCCGGTTTTAGCTGTCAATTCAGATAGTTTTTCTTTTTCCTATGGCCATCATGTCTTTAAGTTTCTGCTTTTCGTTCTTTCTTACTTTCGTGCTTTTCCTGATCCCTGCGGCTTTTTATGAGGCTTAACACATGGCGAAAGAATCCATCAACCCCGGAGAACTCGAAGCCGAGCTTCAACAGTTTACCGGCACTGAACACTATTACAAATATATGTTCAACATCGTCCTTACGGACGGAGCCAAGTATCTTGCGGATCGGGCCGGAGCCTACTGGCTGATGGACGTTGTTGCCTCATGGCAGACGGCAAAGAAAGTCGCCTGCGAACATTTCCAGACCTGGAATTTAAATGTCCAGGAAGACAAGAAGGCAATCGTTACCGCCGATGACGGGAACGGCAAAGAAATTGCCCGCCAGAAAATCCCCTATACTGACTTTCCCCTTAGATCGCAGCGCCTTTACCTTGTTAACGACGGTCGATACCGCGTTTTAATGCTTCCAAGCGAGTATTGACTTTTTTTCATGGTGTCTTTTCTTCTATTTTATGTTTAAAATGTAATCCGGTTTTATAAAGCTGATATAGGGACGAAAATGAGATTTCTCGAAGGATTATCGGAAGATATTAAAAAGAACCTTCTCGAACAGCTCAGGGTGTCGTGGACACACACCTCAACGGCTATAGAGGGCAATACGCTTACCCTTGGAGAAACCGCCTTTATCCTGAGCGAGGGGCTGACCATAAGCGGAAAGCCGCTTAAGGATCATCGCGACGTTGAGGGACACGCTCGCGCTGTCAATGTCCTTTATAATCTTGTCCAAAAGGACGAAATAACCGCCGATGATTTATTTGATCTGCACAGGCTGGTGATAAGCGAGCAAATTATCGATGTTTATAAGCCTGTCGGAGGATGGAAACGGGAAAACAACAGCACCAACATAACAGTTGGCGGCAAGCAAACCATGATTGAATATTCCAATCATTGGGAAGTGCCGGAGCTTATGAAGCATTGGCTTGAAATGTTGAATACGGAAATTCCGTCTGCAAAAGAACGGCAGGACGTGCTGAACGCCTATTCAAAACTGCATATGTCTTTTGTCGGCATTCATCCCTTCTGGGACGGCAACGGACGCATTGCCCGCCTCGTTTCTAACCTTCCGTGCCTGAAGGCCGGTTTCCCCCCGATCATTATAGCAAAAGAAAAGCGCTATGATTACATCATTACGCTTGCTGAATATCAGCTTGCCCACGGCGTCCCGTCTCTCCAGACAAAACTTGTGGAGGAAGGGCCGCTTTTGAAAAAATTTTGTGCCTTTTGTGAACAGAACTGGTGCACGAGCCTGGAGCTTGTCGAGCAAGCTCATACTTTGCAACGCAACAGGGAGCAGAAAGCCCGGAATACGTTTACACCGTAGAGCTTCTGAACGAAAAAACCGCTCGATAAGAGACAGTGGCAGGGTCGGGATCGTGCTTTTGACCGGCAGTTATCCTTTTATAATTTTAAATTAGCTTGCTATTTATGAAAGAAGAAAATTATTTTTCCCCTTTTTAAAAAGTATGAGAGATTTTTTTATCAGCTATAACTCCAAGGACAAAGAGTGGGCTACATGGGTTGCATGGCAACTTGAGCAAGCAGGCTATGATGTTGTTTTTGAAGAATGGGATTTTGCTGCTGGAGAAAATTTTGCGCTACTAATGCATGAGGCTTCATCTAATACAGAAAAGACCATTGCAATCTTATCCGAGCATTATCTTTCTGCAGAATATGTTCATCCAGAATGGGCAGCAGCATTCGCAAAAGATCCTTTAGGTAAACATAATAGTTTAATTCCCATTAGAATAAGCAACGTCAAACCTCAAGGACTGCTTTCCTCAATCATTTGTATCGATCTCTTTGGGTTGGATGAGAATGAAGCAAGAGACAAGCTACTTTTTGGAATCGATTTTAGCAGAAAGAAGCCCAAATATTCTCCTAAATTTCCATCAGCTAAACCGCGATTCCCTAAAAGTTTTGATCAAAAGAATCCTATCACAGATAAATTTCAACTGATAGTTTGTAAATCTCCAGAAGTTGTTTTTAAGGTAGCTGCACAGATATTTAGGAGCATAGTCCATAATAATATTACACCATCAATCATTCTTCCGACAGGCAGAGTTGCATCATCATTATTTCGTTCGTTGTGTGAATGTGCAGATAAAGGAGAGATTACGGACTTGTCGAGAAGTGTATTATTTATTGATACAGAAACATTTGGTGTAACCGCTAATCATTCGACAAGCCGTCATCGTTTTGTTAGAGATTCGTTTCTTTCTGAAATGGCAAGAAGAAAAGTAAAGTTACCTAAAGAAGGGAAAATTTTTTTCTTTAAAGGCGTCTATGATTGCAGTGATCCTTGTATTGAAATTGATGTAGCATTGCGTAAATACCCTCCACACCTTCATATTGTTTCTGTCTCCCCTGAGGGCGAGGTCATAGGTTATGAACCTGGAAAATATAAGAGTTTCCAAGACTTACTTTATAAAAAAGCTGAAATCATCCATCTTACGGAAAAAGCGAAGAATTACATAGATGATAAGCAACCCGCTCGTGCCATCCTTACAATTGGTTTTGGTAACATGTTGAGCGCGAAAAAGATATTACTTATAATAGCTGATAGAGGTAAACAGCGGGTTTTGGAAAAAATGATCACAGAAAATTCCTCTCCATATTTTCCAGTGACGTTGTTGCGCGACCATGGCGATTTGACAGTATTGACTGATTTATCAACGGCAAAAAATATAATAGATGCTTCTAGCAGAATCACTATCATCGAAGATGTTCGCGACTATTTTGATATTATTACGCGAGGTGTATAGCATGAGTGGAAAAGCAATAATTGGCATTGGAATGGTAACAGTAGATTTCACGCAAATATTGAATCAATTTCCTATTGAGGGTAGCACTAATAAGATTAAGCAGGAAAAGATTGTATTGGGAGGGCCAATAGGTAGAGGCATCTTAACGTGCCAACGTTTGGGATATGGATGCGAGATTGTTGGGATGGTTGGAAGAGGCGTTTATGCCAATGAGCTTAGAGAACTATTAATTCGTAACTCTGTTAAACATAATTTGATTGAAGCGGAAGATACATCGGATTCGCAACACTCCTTTATTTTAGTAACGGAGGAAAAGGGATCTCGTACAACTTTTTGGCGGCCCCAACCTAAATCAAGCAGGCAGTGCATTGAACGTGCAAAAAAATCATTAAAAAATGCTTCTGTAGTTCTGCTAGACTGTACAGATATTGATCTTACACGAGAAGTAGCACTTGAATGTCGGAAGAACAATATACCTAGTGTCTTAGATACCGGTTCTTACAAAAAAAACGTTGAAAGCCTCTTTCCTTATATTGATTACCTTATTGTGCCAGCCAATTTTCTAAAAATAGCTCCGTGGATCCGCTCTGGTAACGATAAAACTCAAGCACTTAAAGAGTTGAGTCGTAAAAGTTCTTCTATTTTAGTCGGTTTTACCGAAGGGGAAAAAGGAGGAGCTGTTTTGGTTACAGAAAGAGAAGAGTTAATTACTTTTAATGCCTATAAGGTAGAAACAATTGATAGCTGCGGCGCTGGCGATACATTTCACGGTGCATTTGCCTATGGCATTGCCTTAGGGTGGCCTGTTAGGAAGATAGTTGCTTTTAGTGCTTGGGTGGCAGCTATGAAATGTTCATCGTTAGGTAATGAAGGTTTACCAACTCAAAAAGAGGCGTTACAGTGGGAAAGTGAAATCTATGAAAAAAGTTCATCTACTATCTGAAGTGTCAGCAATCTTGTATCCTGCGGTTTTTCTTTCCCACTCTTCATGCAAATCCGCCCCACAGCAGTTTTTCTTGGAGAGTTTTTATTGCCTATTATCTCCAAGGTATGGAAGCGACTCCATTGAGAAACCGGGACTTCACCTGGTACAGGATGTTGGGATCAGAAGCTTTCTTGTTTCCTAACGATATAAGATTATCGATTTCTTTTGAACCATCTAGTGAGTACATTCCTGGATTTGTTATGGTGTTAACTCGTAGAAACCTCGGTTTACCGACGAGACCTTCTGCGTGCTGTATGGATGATTCCACTTGCGCATTCATCAGTAATTTAATCAGAGGTAGCCCCCATCGTACTGCCCCAGACCGTGTCATTTTTTTTACAGTAAACGGCTCTTCCGTTGTTCCAATGCTTAGAACATCAATGCGATCAAGGGGAACGTCCAAATAACATACTGCTTCGATTATAGCTGCCATTGCAGGACAGTTGGCCCATACTCCACCATCAAAATAAGTAGCATTCGCGATCATATTGCGAACTTTCGCAGCAGAGAAGTAAGAGGGAGCAGCAGCGGTTGCCAACGCAACTTCAGCAGCATTAGTAAATTGGTCAGACTTTAGAAGTGAGTGATGTGGCGTTCTAAAAACATGACATGCTCCGCTGATGGCATCATATGCGGGAACAACCAACCGGCACTTTGAATCACCTAGAACCTTTTTCTTATCGTCTGGAAAGTATGCCGTTTCCAACTCTTGGAACAACACATTTTGAGAATATTTAGGTTGGATAAGATGGCGGACTTTATGCTTCCACCGTTTATGAAAACTCGTGACCGGGAAAATTACAGTTCCTCGATCACGATAAAATTTCAGTAATTGCTGAGAATTCAATCCCATTCCCAAACCAATGGCAAGAATTCCTCCGGTGGAGGTACCTGCAATCATGTCGAAGTGATCTACGATTGGGAGGCTAAACGAGTTCTCTAAGGTTGCAAGAACAGACGCCGTGAACGCACCCTTTATGCCGCCGCCGTCTAGTGCCAGAATTCGAAACGAGATGCCATCAGTAACCCGACCACGCACCAGCGGTAATCGACAAAGCTGATCACAGACACGTTGCACAATCCCGCCAATGTTATCTTCTGCGGCTAAGCTTCGATTGGTGGTGTCGTCCAGACCGTTTTTCAGTGACCTGATTACTTCCGGATGATCCCTTACATAATCACGAGCAGCACCTCCCATCCCACCAAGAAGGAAGCAAGGGATTCCGTGTTTGATTGCGAGACCGGCCTCAAGGGGAACCCCGGAGCGGCCCGCAACTTCTTTCCACCACATCCCTCCAACAGCAACGAAAGCGTCGCAACGGTCTGACATCCAGTTGCGTAGTTCCTGCAAACTATTATCTCTGACTGGCTCGTCGGTTGCCTCTGGTATCTCGTAGACTGTACAGGTTTCGCGCCAATTTTGCACTGGGACAATGCTCGCATCATTCGACCAATGCTTTGAAACCGCTAAAGTCAGACAATCCTTACGTCCGGCACTCTGGAGGTGTTTTTTTGCCTCATCAAGCAAAGTGGGTGTGAAACTCGGGTGACTGCCGTGAATGATGTGCCCACCTGCTCGGTACACCGTTGCTGCAAATTGTCTGACGAACTCAAGAATTGCGTTGCGCTGTGGCTCACTGAACTCTGGTGGGATGGCACCTGCAAGCCAAATACGAACGCCATGGAGTGACCCGGATTGGTTGTGTGGTATGTCCATATTATTAGGCTCGCTGTTTGATAGCCGCCTCTATCCAATCTTCGATATTATTTTTTATGTCATTGTACGCATCGGAGCTCTTCGGATTATGACATTTTATTGTGCATACCTTTTCACCACTCTTGAAAGTAAATTGGTCAAACGGATTCTTGCCTTGACTGCATGTCCCCGTTTTTGGGTCTTTCAAATTATGGATGTATATTCCAAGTAGTCCTTTCTTGTCTTTCCAAGCTTTTTCTATCTCATATTTAACCCATGGCCGTGTCGCCGTTTTCTCACCGACAAGTACAACGACACAAGACCTATAATCCATATTGTCATTAATCCATTTTTTAATTCCCGCGTCTCCCTTTTTTTTAACCGCTTCCCAATCGTTTGCGGACACAGGCTTGTTATCTTCCAATGCGCCAATATTCCTGATTTGCTGTACCCTCATCACATCGTTGTCGAAATGGAAACTGTAAAACACTTGTCTCTTTGTTTTTGCCATTGCCTTGCTTTACCTCCTTTTTTTGAGTGACCGTCATAGGCGGCGCAAATATTTTGGGAAAATACAGAGTCGTTGCGGACTCTGCCCCTATCTCACTTAAATTGATGGGTAATTATTTTTTTTTTAGGTGCACGAACGGATAAGGTTTTCGTACTGCTGAGATTCTTTACAGTGCCAGGTACACCAACCTTACGCATTGCAGCAGCAGCTTCAGGCATATCATTCTGTGGTACTTGTAGAACTTTCTGAGGAGCACCAGAGGCAGCAAGGCGTCGGGCTGCCTTTTCCAACAATGCGAGGTTGCCGCTTCGTTCAACCTCGGTCGCACGTTTGCCATTTTCTGTAATTGCATCAAGACGACGGTTTTTTGGAAGGGGAGCCTCAGTTTGACCGTTTTCGCCTGCGGCTTTGTTTTTAGCGGTATTGTGACTTTTGCTTTCGCTCATATAATTTATTTCTCCTAATTAGGCCCGGCCCCGCAATGAGGCCGGGCTGGTTTGTGTTAATTATTTATCTACTTCAATCCGCCATGCTTTGAACCCATGGTTTTTTGCGTAATCCCTGAAACCGTTGGGCCGTGTGATATAAGCTACATAAATCACACGTTTTTTAGGAGATTTTTTCATGTTTGAACCCCCATCGAAACGGGTTTGAATTAGTCTTGAAAAAATTGGAGATTTCCGGTATACAAAAGCCACGAAGAACCGTACCAACCCCGATTGACCTTTCGGGAAAGATAGGCTCCATCTAGGCAATGGAGCCTATCTTTTTTCAAGACTTCCCTAATTTATTTTTAAATTCATTTCTTGTTAGTCCTTTATTAAAATCAATAAAGGGTATGTCGTTTGCATCCCTATTCTTTTTCGTCAGGAAATTCTTTATTAAGTTTCACAATTAACATTTCATTTTTGTCATCCCACTCCGGAGTGTATTTGCCAGGATTGTTTTTGAAATCAATACCGAGATACGCCAAAAAAGAATGACCAGATATAGCTCCTGTATTATTGGCATTAGTAGAATAAGAAATTTTAAATGAATTGTTTTGCTTATCTTTAATCGGCTTAATTCCAATAGTTTTATTTTCCTTGTCGCCATAGAGCAATACGTTGTTGCGCCCCTTCATGAATTTTTCTATACAAGCAGAATTAAGTCCTATCTGCCCAGCTGTTGTTATTGAAACCAATGGATTGCTATACTTCCCACCCTTTTTATTAAAAAGCTCCATAGCCATTGCCATCACCACCCCCTTCTCTAAGTAGTATTTCTATACTCTCAATTGACTGAAAATGCAAGAAGAAAAATGATCATTTGTTGTTTTTGATCAAATGCCATTGTAAAGAGCAAGTAATATGCATTCATTTTTAAATTAGATGTTTTTATTATTATAATAATAATAAAATCCCAAGAGGATAAATATTAAATATCAGCCGCACCTATCCTGCGCAATACAATGTGTTGGATATTGATAATTCATTGCGTTTTTTTGAGGGGTTAGGAATGCCTACATTGGGTAAATTGATTGATAAATCATAGCAGACGGGCTTGTTCTTAAATCACGATCCTTTCGACCTCATCGAGAGAAACCTGATCATTGCGCCGGTCATAAAGCCCGGTCGTTCGGGCGGATTCATGATTGGCCATTTGCTGGGCTATTTCCAGCTTTCCACCATTCCTTAAATATTCGGTAATACCCGTGGCCCGGAAACTGTGACAACCTATTTTTGTGAGAACCCCGGTTTCTGCAGCACGGCGGCTAATCATCCGGTAAACATCCGCCTGGGCCAGCGGCTTGTCGGAGAGTTGCTTTGTCCGGCCCTGTGCCGTCCGAAAAAGATATCCTCTGGCGTCCTTCTCGATCCCTGCGGCCTCGATGTACTCATCAAGGTAATGTTCCAGGTTATGATGACAGGGCATCTCGTGGCGTTTCCCGCCCTTTTCGTGGAGACGCACCCAGGTGCGTCGTCCCTGTACGTAGACATCTTCCACCCGCATCTTAATGACGGCCCCGACGCGGGCGAAGGTGTAAACCATCAGGCCCATCAAAGCGCGATCCCGCAGGCCGACCGGCGAGGTTGTATCTATAGCATTAAGCAGGACGTGCGCCTCCTCGACGGAAAGCACCGGTGTTTTTCCTTTTTTAACCACATGTTTCGGCCCCCGGACGGCGCTGGCTGGATTAACCGGCACCACCTGGCCCACGACCAGCCAGTCAAACAGCATCCGAATTGCAGCGAGCTGGAGCTTGACCGAAGGAGCGGCCATTTCCCGTTGAAGACCTTCCACATAGGCCGCCACGTGCACGGGCCGCACCGCAGCCAGCTCAGCGATCCCACTTTCAGCACACCAGGCCGCAAAATCCCCGGCAGCCCGCGCATAGGCTTTCCGGGTATTAGGGTTTCTGATCCGGGCGGTGAAGAACTCAATAACCCGCTCGGCGGTCTTTGTATCGGGAGCAAAGAGCGCCGGAAGCCCTTTTTCAATTCTTTTTCCTATGGCCACTAATGCCTTTGTCATATCCCTTCCCCCCTTGGTGTATTAATGTATGATAACGTCCTTTATCATACACTAAAGGGAGGAGTTTTACAACGAGCAGCCATTTTGATGAAAGAAAAAGTTATAACTAAACAAACAGGCTAGGTGAAACCGGTCTGTTTGTTTCATGTTGATGTTCGCTCTTAACGCAATGATCTGCTACGACTGTAGAGATTATACATCGTTATTCAGTATGTTCATTATGCACTTTCTAATTTCAGACATCCAAGCCCTATTAGAAAGTTTTCCGAAGGTCTCAACACTCCAATCTATGGGTATTGGAGTGGGGTTATCAGTGTTCTTCAGTCGTATTTCCAAGGATTTGCCTCGAAGAACGCCTATCTGATTTTTGAATGAGTTCCTACTATAACTTTTTCCTTCGTAAAGATCACATCTTTGTTTCACTTCTCTAAATATGCCGCACATGATCTCAATTCCTTGGTTACGACTCAAAATATAGTTCTTGGAATCATGCCATTCATTTTCAAAAACTTCTTGAAACGCAGAAAAATATGCAGCAAATATTTCTATTTGCTCAGCCGTGGTTTTGTTGAAAAGTACGCCACCATTTGATACATGGGGTTTTAGTTGTTTGAAGAGGTTAGTGTTTTTGACTGATTTTCCTTTATCCTCTGGAAGGAACTGTATCCTGCTGCGAAGAGGTGATTTAGGGTTCTTATTCAGCCCCTTAATTACTTCATAAACTCTGTCGTCGTCCTGCTTCAGGTTTTTTGTGCCTGCCATCAAATCAAGCAGAAGCCTTTCATCAACTTTCACCTGCTTAGAGTTGATATCGATGAAAATTTTACCTCGAACATTTTCACTGATTTTGTGTACAGCGATTACCGCAAGATCAAACTGGACTGTGCCGGAGTGTTCGAAACCCTTGATGCGGTGCTGGCCGTCGAGTACGTACGCGAACTTATTATCCTTATGACTATCGAGGTCTGGAAAGGTAATTGTAACAAGATCGGGTGTGGCTGTTGGTTCAATGTGAACTTCTTCCTTGAAATCGACAACTATGGCATTAGGGAGTAAGGAGTTTTCTTCTTTAAGCCATTCCCCGATTTCTTTTGCTCGGGATTCATTGTAAACCCTTTGAAGCTCGTCAGGGTTCTCTTTGGAGCGGGGTGTAACATAGGTAATCTTTTTCAGAAGCGCGGAATTCATTTTGAACAAGTAAAGTTCCTTGTCCTTTTGCCTCAGAATGGTTGCAGTAATTCTAATCGGAGCCATATATGTCCCCTTTCAAGGTTATTCGATTTTCTCAAATTGCACTTTTCACAAAGAAATTTCAGGTTCTCATAACGAGATGATCCGCCTTTCGATGCTGGGAATGTGTGGTCAATATGCAGTTTGACTTCCGGCGGTGCCTTGCCGCAATTGGGATTTGAACATTTCAGTGGTGAGTTTATCAATAGACGTAGTAATTCCTCATATGAGATGGGCTTCCGGTAGTGCATCTGTGCTGCTTGAGTGACGCGTCCATACAGCTTCTCTATATTTTCAAAATCCCACTTCAACTTAGTCCTTTTCTCAACAACGCTCTTAAACTGGGCCATACCATTCGAAATGCCCTCTAGTGTGGTCACCCATTCCTTGTCTTCTAAAAGTACGGACACCAAATGCTCAAGCAGACACCAATTCAGATAATCGAGCAAATCGTTCTCGTCAATGCCAAGCCCATGAACAAGCACAGAAAAATCACGTGCTATTTTGTTGTTGATCTTCAACACTTCTTTTTTCATAGTCCTTCACCGAACGCCGAAGATCACGGAAAAAACGTAGGTTGGAGCTTAAAGGATGAATGTTGAAAAATTGTCTAATCTTAAAAGCTCGCGTAATTATCATACCGCTCCCTTTAAGCGATTGTTGTACGGTTGCTATTTTTTCAATCGTTTATTTCTTTTGCTGCCTTTATAGCTACCTTGAGTGCTTTTTCTGATGAACACAAAATTTTAAGATCATCCCAATTTATTTTTATACCATTCTCTTTTTTTATCTTGCCTTTGCACCAGACTACACCTGTCATAGTTACGTAGCAATCACCAAGTTGATCTTTTCCATCTTTGCTTCTTACCTCAAGTTCTATGCCCCTCTGTTTAACCTGCATGTCTACTTCTAGCGACTTGATCCAAACTTGCATTACCCTTCCCCCTCCTCCTCTATTTAGTCAATGTAATTACAGCAATGAAGTAATATATCACAAATCAAGCCTGACTATGCGAACCGAGGCGCACCAGAGCGAGATGTTCATCGTCGGGCTTTAGGTAAATCTGACAAGATACATCCAAGATGCACTACCTCAACTCAAGACAGAGTTCACGCCCAATAAGCGCCGCAGCACGCTGGAGCGTCTCAATTGTGACATTTCCCTTTGCCTTGAGAATTCGGTCAACCTGCGCACGGCTGGTGTGCATTTGTTCGGCCATTTGCGTTTTGGTCATTCCTCGCTTTTTCATTTCTTCGGCGATTTGCCAAGAGATTACACGTGTTACGGCTTCCACTTTTGCGGCTTCGTAAATGCCCTCTTCGTGCAAAAAGTTGTCGAGCGTTGATCCCCAATGTCGGTTTTTTCCGCTCATGTTATCATCTCCTTCATTCGTTTCCGCGCCAGTTCAATTTCATCGGGCGGTGTTTTCATTGTTTTTTTGATAAAACCATTCACAATGCCGATCCGTCCTTCGTGCACGAAAAATAATATTCGCGCGATGCGGCGGCTTGGCAAACTGCTGCGCACTTCCCATATTCCATCACCAAGAGAACGGCACAGCGGCATACCTACAGGCCAACCTACTTGTACGGTGGCAAGGTCAAATCCAATCTCGCGCCTGTCATCGTCCGGCAAGC
>Ga0208462_1001065_pt1 | contig 20824 bp, 18 predicted proteins | sample AD_SCU001_MetaG_FD_184452 | JGI IMG/M metagenome (GOLD analysis project Ga0208462, IMG submission 184452) | Active sludge microbial communities of municipal wastewater-treating anaerobic digesters from China - AD_SCU001_MetaG (SPAdes) (version 2) | ecosystem: Engineered > Bioreactor > Anaerobic...
GGCGAAGGCTTGCAAAGAACATGACAAAGGGCGCCAGGGATGGCGGTCTTTGGCGTGGGCTTTGCTTTTCCTGAGCGTTCCGCCCCGCAGTTCTGCCTGCCCCTCACTCGCAGCCGCCGGGCGGTGTTAGCAGCAGCGACTTTCTAAAGCCGTTTCCCGGCTGTTTTTTCTTTCTTCTCGATGACAACAAATGACAAAACCGCCACAACGCGCCATATACACTGCTGTTGCGGCGGTTTTTATCAGAGTCAGCTTCCGGTTTTCAGGAGCTTTTTATTGTGTTGGGCAATCATTTCTCGAACCTGAGAAACCAACTTTCTGGGGATTTCCATCATGGTGTCCTGGTCATCAACGAAGGGAGCTTCGTCTTCAGCCAAAGCTTCATCTTCCGTTTGTTGCTCATAATGGTCTATAAGCCCTTTTACGCGTTTTTCGTCCCAGCCTTTGGGAAATTTGTTTTTATTTTTCATTTTCGTCGCCTCCTTCGGCGAAAAGCCAGTCCACGCTGCTTCAATAATCTTCTTTATTATTTCGCTCATTCTGCCGTCAATTTATTGCAGCAGGAAGTTCTGAATGGCCCACTGGCCGATACCGACGATGACGCCGAGAACGCCGCCGAGCCTGATGATCATGGCCATTTCGCGGTCGGCGATGCGGTTGAAGAGGCTTTCGAGTTTGATCAGGTTCATGTTGCAGACTTTTTCGATGACGATTTCCTGCACCGAGATTTTCTCTGAGGCTTTCTCGGCGGCGTGGTCGAGCATCTGCGGAATCTGCTTCTTCAGGACGGCGCAGAGTTCTTTTTCGATGCGGTCCATCACTGACTTAACCAGGGTGTCGGCGCTCAGATTGAAAAACGGGATCTTTTTGGCAAACGAGGCGATGTAATCTTTTATCTGCTGCTCGATCTGGTCGCGGTTTTTTTTCATCATCTCCTCGACGATCGGCTCGATATCAGCTGGTTCGACCTTTTTGATCAGCTCTTCGACGCTGATCAGTTCGCCTTCGACGATTTTGCCGAGGTTGCAGGCAAGCTCTTTCTGGCGTTTCGGCAGCAGGCCCTGAAATTCGAAAAAGAGAAATTTCCAGGGCTGTTGCGGGTGAAACAGGGCTTTGATCGCCAGCCAGTTGGTGACCCAGCCGATCAGGCCGCCCATGAAGGCAGACAGGATGAAGCTATGAAGAAGAGGGTGAAGAAAAAATTGTTCCAGATTCATACTGCGCTCTCTAAGATAGATATGCTGACAACCGGTTCGGGCCAACCGGACAACGGCTGGCAGCAACGATCGCCGGCAGGTTTCCCCGCCTGCAGATGGTTTGCGCAAGTATATCACAGTAATGCGAATTATCGTTCAACAAATTTGCTTTGCTGCCGATAGACCCGGTGACTGTGACAGGGAGGTGGGATTCATGAGAGTCATAGCTCTGATCCTGGTCCTTATCACAAGCGTTATCGGCTTCGTTATGAGCTACGGTTTCGCTTATCGTAAGGTTACAGGCGTTCTCTATTCTTCATCCGCCACGATGCAGTCGTCTGCCTCGGTTACAACCGAGAGGTAGAAGTTCGTTACGGGGAACAGGCCGTTCAGCCAGTCTTCTTGGCCGGGCGGTCTGTTCAATTTATGGGCGTTTAAAGTTTTTCTCAGAGGCTGTAAAAATCTTCGCCATTAGCTTGACGGAGCCCGGGGCGGTTGTTATAATCACGCCACTTAATGAAAGGCTTACGGAGGGCTCGATGAATAAAAATTTCTTTTTCACCTCTGAATCGGTTTGTGAAGGCCACCCTGATAAGGTTGCCGACCAGATTTCCGATGCAGTACTTGATGCAATTCTTGCTGGTGACCCCAAAGGTCGCGTAGCCTGTGAAACTGCCGTAACTACCGGTCTTGCCATTGTTATGGGCGAAATCACCACCAAATGCTACGTTGACGTGCAGGCCATCGCTCGCAAGGTCATCACCGAAATCGGTTATACCAACGCTGATTACGGTATCGACGGCAAAAGCTGCGGCGTTCTGGTAGCTCTCGATGAACAGTCACCCGACATCGCCCAGGGCGTTAACCACGCTCAGGACAGCTCCGATAAAGATGAAGACCTCAATGTTGGCGCCGGTGACCAGGGTATGATGGTAGGCTTCGCCTGCAACGAAACCCCTGATCTGATGCCCGCTCCGATTTATTATGCCCACAAAATGTGCCGCAAACTGGCTGAAGTGCGCAAAGCGAAGGTCGTCGACTATCTCAGACCCGACGGCAAGGGCCAGGTAACCGTTGAATATCGCAACGGCAAAGTTGCCAGAGTCGATGCGGTCGTTCTCTCGACCCAGCATGACCCCTCTGTCAGCCATGCTCAGATTACCGAAGACATGATCGAAAAGGTCATCAAACAGGTAATTCCGGCTGAACTGATCGATGCCAATACCAAATTCTATGTCAACCCCACCGGCCGCTTCGTCGTTGGCGGACCACAGGGCGACTGCGGTCTCACCGGCCGCAAGATCATCGTTGACACCTACGGCGGCATGGCCGCTCATGGCGGCGGCGCTTTCTCAGGCAAAGACCCGACCAAGGTCGACCGCTCAGGCGCCTACATGGGCCGCTACATCGCCAAGAACATCGTCGCTTCAGGCATTGCTGAACGCGTCGAACTGCAGATTGCCTACGCCATCGGCGTTGCCAAACCTCTGTCAGTGCATGTAAACACCTTCGGCACCAGCAAGATCGCCCCCGAAAAGATCGAAGAAATCATCCGCAAAGTATTCGACCTCAGACCGGGTGCCATCATCAAAAATCTGGGTCTGCGCCGCCCGATCTATCGCCAGACTGCCGCTTACGGTCACTTTGGCCGCAGCGATGTCGATCTCCCCTGGGAAAAACTCGACAAAGCCGCCGAGATCAAAAAGCTCGCCGGGCTCTGATCGCTCTTAATTGAAAACAACCGCCCGGTTCGGCCGGGCGGTTTGTTTTTCTGGAGGCTGTTTTGCTCCTTCGTTATACCCTGAGACTGTCTGCAGGCCTGCTGATTCTGGCAATAGCCGTTCTGGCCGCTTTTCATATCGAGGCGGCTCAGGCCAATGTATTGCCGGTTCTTGTCTATCACCACATTCAGGAAAAGGTCAGTTCAGACGTTTCGTGTACCCCTGAACAGTTCGACTCGCAAATTCATGCCCTGAAAAATGCCGGCTATACGCCGCTGACGCTGACTCAGGCACGCCTTTTCATGGCCGGAGCCCTCAACGACGTCGAAAAGCCGGTTTTGATAACCTTTGATGACGGTTATGAGAGCCTTTACCATTTTGCTTTGCCGGTCGCAGTGAAGTATCAGGTGCCGATGTCGGTTTTTGTCGTGACTTCGCGCATCGGTCGCAAACCACAGTTTGCCCGCTACCTCGAAGAAGGCCAGATCAGGGAAATGGCTGCTTCTGGCTTTTTCTCTTTCGGTTCGCACACCCATGATCTGCATACTGAGTCGACAAAAATCTTCGAGGCTTTCGGCCCGGCTGCCGACAATCCTTTTTTACGCCTTCTCAATCGTGATCTGCGGCAGTCTTCGGCGCGCCTCGAAGCCATTACCGGTATCCGCCCCGAAGCAATCGCCTGGCCCTATGGCAAATACAACTCTGATTTTACGACGATTGCCCGTCAGAGTGGTTATAGACTGCATTTTACCAGCGCTTCCGGCTACAACGAGCCAGGAACCAACCCATTTGCCATCAAACGCATTCCGATAACCTCACGCGATACGGCCATCAGCGTTTTGCGCAAGGCCGGCGGCGGTTATTAACGCTGGTTTACTGTCGCACAGTCGCACAAGAGTTACAAGGTTATTCGTCATTCCCGCGCCGGCGGGAATCTTGCTTGCAACGGCTTAGAGTCGATGCTTATGTGAAAATGACGTATGATTTGTGTCTGCCTGCTTCATTGAGCAAGCGTTTTGCTGTTGTTTAAAACGGTTTATTAACGGGATAAAAAAACAGAGCCATGTTGTTCGACAGGCTCTGTTTTTTATAGATCTTTGTTTCAGGCTTCGGCGGTTTCAGTGTTCTCTTCGCTGTCGGGCTTCTGCTCGCGGCGCTCTTTTTCGAGAGTGAATGAATGCAGTGATTCTTCCATTGTTTCGAGGTTTTTCAGAATATCTTCGAGCTTGCTGACATTACCGGTGCTTTTAGCCAGAGTGACACCGTCACGAATGCTGGCGACATTCTCTTTAAAGCTGATAATCTTGTTGCGCAGCCCCATCGTCATTTCGTTCATTGCATCTGCAAGGTCTTTGAGTTCATCTTTCGGGCGCAGTTTGATGAAGTGGGTCAGGTCGCCTTCGCCGATGTTGCGCACGACTTTTTCCATGCGGTACACCGGCCCCGCTATCGTATGCGTCACGAATATACAGATGAACGCCACCACAAAGATACTGATCAGCTCCGCGATTATGACCCCGGGCAGCAATGCCTGCCCCAGCTGCTTGCTGTCAACCGGAAGTTTGGCTTCTTCCACCAGATTGCTTTCAAGTTTTTCGACTGAAAAACCGTAAACAAGTGCACCAACAATGTTGGCGACGATAATAACTATCAAAATGAAAATCGCGGTCAACCTGCTCTGAAAGCCGGGCTTGATAAAATACTTTTTGCGGCGCCGGATTTGGGACATGCAGTCACCCTCCTGAAAAACTTTTCTTCAGATTATCACAGCTTAAATTCTGTTTCAACGGAATCAGTAGAATTTGCGTCAGTTTTTGCCGCATCACCTGAGTTTTGAAGTTTAGCATCTAAAATTTAGTCCCGCATCCTTTTATGGGTGCGGGATTTTTTATGTCAATATTTTCAATTTTCTTGCTGTGGTATATTGTAGAATGTTAAAATTTGTGCTATGCTTCTCCAAGCGGAGTATCAACAAGCATGTATTTAAAACAGGTCACTATCAAAGGCGTTACACGGCTTTATTTTTATGAGTCCTATTACGAGAAGAACGAGGAAAAGGGGAAAAGAGGCCGCATAAAACAAAGAGTGATTCAGAGTCTTGGAAATCTTGATGAGCTAAATAAGCAGTATTCAGACCCTGTTGCGCATTTTACTGAGCTAGCCAGGCAGAAAACCGAAGCAAAAAAAGAGGCCAGCAGCGCCACAATCACATTAGACCTTACAGCAACTCTTAATCCAAGCGAAAATAACAATGCTAATGTTGGCTATGGCATCATTAAAGAGCTTTACAGAGAACTGGAACTCGATAAGTTCTGGAAACTAAAAACTCGGAACAAAAGCATAAAGTATGACATGGAGCTTATTTTTAGGCTGCTTGTATTATCGAGAATACTGTTTCCTGGCTCCAAGAGGGAGACTTTCAATAGTAAGGACAAATATTTCGAGCGCATAAGCGGCTTTAGCCTTGATGATGTTTATCATGCATTGGACTTAATTGATGAACACCATCTTGAGATGCAGAAATGGATTTATGCCCGTTCAAACAACATAGTCAAAAGAGACATGTCAGTGTCTTACTTCGATTGCACAAATTACTATTTCGACATAGGCAGCTCTGATCTGGACTTTTTTGATGAAGAGGGAAACCCTGTAGATAAGCATGGAAAAAGAACAGAAATCAAATACAGAAAACGTGGTCTCGAAAAAAATCACAGACCGGATCCAATTGTGCAGATGGGCCTTCTCATGGATAGAAACGGAATTCCCCTGGCATACGATCTGTTTCCGGGGAATGAATCGGAGAAGATTCATATGCGGGCGATTCTCGACAGACTAAAAAACGACTTCTCCGACACACGCGTTATCATCGTTGCAGATAGAGGTCTGAATACTTCAGACAATATTTATTTTATCAATGGCAGCAATAAATCTGATGACAATCCTAGAGATGGCTACGTTTATGGTCAGTCTGTTCGAGGAGCTTCAAAAGACTTCAAGCAATGGGTCTTGTCTGATGGCTATGAAATTACATTCGTCAAAAATAACGACGGAGAAGATATACCTTTTAAGCATAAATCACGCATTTACCCCAAGAAACTAAGTGTTAATACGACAACACGCGATGGCAAGGCAAAGAAGCAAGAAATCACCGTAGACCAGAAACAAATGGTTTATTACTCTGAAAAGTATGCCAGGAAACAGAAGATAGAACGCATCAATATGGTAGAACGGGCGAAGGATCTGATAAAACACCCTAAAAATTACGATAGAGTCACTTGTGGGGGCTCTGCTGCTTACATAAAAAATATAGCTTTCGATAAAGCAACTGGGCTGGTCACCAAGAACAAACTGCTTGTTCTTGATGCAGAAAAAATAGAAGAAGAGGCCAAATATGACGGCTATTACTCGATAGTGACCAGCGAGTTAAAAATGAGTGACAATGAAATGCGTGATATTTACAGAGGTCTCAGCCAAATCGAAGAAACATTTAAAATTTCAAAAAGCGATTTCGATGCAAGGCCAGTCTATGTCTCAACAAATCCTCATATAGACGCTCATTTCGCCACTTGCTTTACTGCATTAGTCTTAATTCGTTTATTGCAGGCAAAGCTGGGCAACAAATTTCCTGTCAGCAAAATTATAAATTCGCTTAGAAGCTGTAGCTGTGTGGAAATCGATCCAAACCATTTTCAATTCACCTATTTCGATGAAGTTTTAGCGGCATGCGAAAAAGAGTTCGACATGAAACTTAACAGGAAGTATGCAACAAGGCTTGAAATCAGAAGAATGCTTAAATATTAATTTTTTTTCAAAAAAGTTTTAACAAGCCAAATATACCACAGCTAGACAAAATGGGGTAACTCGCTCTACGACCAAGTCTTCCCAGATTTACTTCAAAACTTGAGATTTTATGACATTGTCTTTATGACATATGTCATTAAATCATGTCAAAATTTTTGGTTTTGGTAAACCCTTTATTTGTCCTCTTGCAAGGGCATCAGTGCCGCCCATACCTTCATGTATGCGTTATGTCGAGCCCGATCTTTCACCGACCCCTTGAAATTGGGGTAGCTTATAGTCATAATACGGTCAGCAATTGCTTGCGCGACGGTTACCCGGGGGATTTCGGCCCGGTATTTGTAATCAGTGCCGCCCCCGGTCTGGACTTTCGCATCAGGAAACACCGCCTCGATGTCACCCTGCTTTCTGGCCCTGACAACCAGAAAGCTTTTATCTTTGGCCTTGTCTACAACTGACAAAAAGGCATCATTCAGTGCTATCCACATACAACCCCGCCTTGCTCTTGATTCTGAGTTTTTGCTTCATAGGCCAATTGATTAAGCGCCTTTGACTGCTCTGTTAAATGTTCGTTAATCATTCTTAAAAATGTGGCTATATGCCCCTTAGTAACCTCTTCTCCGCTATCTATGCAAACGCAAAACAGCGCATCAAGGCGCGCTGTGGCGTCATCAATGTTTCTCGCTACTTTGACCAGATGGTCTACCCGTTGGTTTTTGTCCATAATTTCTCCTGGTGGATTAATTTAGCCCCGATACCTGTATTTATCTCTCAGGGTCTTAATGTCTGTGTTTTCGCTGCTTTTTAGTTCGTCGAGAAAGTCGGCCCAGGCCTGCATCATTTCGCGCCGGGTTTCAATGTGGGTTGTTCGGTTGTATGCCCGGCCTAGCGGGTCTTTTACTGCGTGCGCTAACTGGTGCTCGATGATCTCAACCGGGTATCTCAAAATTTCGTCAAGTATGGTTCTGGCAGTCGCCCGCCAGCCGTGGCCGGTCATCTCTTCGGCGGTTATACCCATGCGCCGGAAAGCCGCCAGAATAGCGCTGTTGCTCATTACTCTGTTTATCGAAGTTGCCGCCGGGAAAACATAGGGGCCGCGCCCTGAATAGTGCTGCATGTCTTTTAAAATGGCCAGCGCCTGCCGGGATAACGGCACAATGTGTTCTGTCTGTGTCTTGCTCACCTTATACCGCCATTCAGCCGCGTCAAGGTCAAAGTCTTTCCATTCTGCTTTTCGCAGCTCTCCAGGGCGGCAAAAGACAAGGGGCGCAAGTCGCAGGGCGCTACTTACAACAACTGAGCCATAGTAATTATCACAAGCCCTCAGAACGCCGCCAACTTTGGCCGGCTCCGTGACTGCTGCAAAGTGCCCTTTCTTGTTTATCGGCTTCAGTGCCCCGCGTAGGTCTCTGGTCGGGTCAGAAGAGCATCGACCTGTTTGAATACCGTATCTGAATATCATGCTGCATCGGCTCAGTATTCTGTGTGCCGTCTCTGTGGCCCCCCGATCTTCAACACGTCTGAATAATGCGAGAAGTTCGGGCGCGTTGATGTCTGTTACTGCCTTCTTGCCAACAAAGGGAAAAATATCTTTTTCGAGAGAGGCTATAACCTTGCTCCGGTGCTGTTCGTTCATTTCGGCTGTCTTAATGGCAAACCATTCACGCGCCACAACCTCGAAACTGTTGCTTTCCTTGCTGCGTTCTGCCGCTTTTGTTGCCTTGCGGTTCTCTGCCGGGTCAATTCCCTGTTTTAAAAGCTGTCTTGCCTCCTCTGCTTTTGCCCTGGCTTCAGCCGCCTGAACGTCTGGCCATGAACCTAAAAGCATCTCTGGCTTGTTAACACCGTTTATTCTGAACCTGAAAAACCAGCGCTTGTAATTCTTGGCCCCGTCATCATAAACCCAAAGATACAGGCCTTCTCCATCATGGTATTTTGTCAGCTTGCAACCCGGCTTCGGCTTCATGGCTTTAATGTGAGCCGCGTTTATCAAATTTCTGGCCATGTGGTAGCCCTCCTGGCAGGTTTATCTGTTACCACAAATGCTATTTGCTGAAAGTAATATTGAATTAGAGCGGTTTTTATTGGTTTTGTGGTAACGAAAATTATCATCGACTGTTTACCACAGAAATTTACCACAAATTTTGTGGTAAAACAAATAAGGCCTAACGGGGTTTAACTAAGTCGCGGGGTAATAAAAAACCCGCTTATTCAGCGGGTCTGGCAGGTTTTATTAAACCTTGTTAAACTGTTCTACACAGCCGAAGGCGGGAATCGGACCCGCGACCTACGCATTACGAGGGCGTTGCTCTACCCCTGAGCTACTCCGGCACTATAAGCATTTTTATCATGCCGGCCGGCGTTAAATCAAGTCTTTTCTTGGAGCGACAGGGTCAGGGTTACCCGATTCTCCGCTGATCATAAATTTCTGAATAGCTCTTGAAGCTTTGCCGGATGTTTGTTCTGCTTAAAATTTTTTTGATGATTAAATAATCAGAATGGTCTGCCGAAAGCAGCTTCGAATTTGAGAGAACATGAGGTTGCACAAAAGGGGAATTATGACGGCAAAGTGTTCTTTAAAAGCCGTAATATTGGCTTGTGGACTGTTTGTGGGTTCATCGGTCGAGGTAGTTGCTGTTCCGGCCGCAGACTATCTTGAATTTGCAATGAGCCAGCGCGATTCCGGCAGCGTCGATCAGGTAGTCAGTCTGTTTCGTCAGGCCGCAGAATCATCAGCAGGTGAAACCGGCAGGCTGACCGCCCTTTATTTTATGGGCGATTTCCTGCTCGAAAGAAATGAGTTCGAGCGGGCGAAAAAAGTTTTCAGTGAGATCATCAGGAACGGCGCCGCCGACACTTCGCAGGCTTATTATGGCATAATGCAGGCCTCAGCCCTTCAGGGGCGCTTTGAAGAGGCAAAAACAGTCTGCGAAGCCCTGATGGCTTCTTTCCCGGGCAATAAACTCGAGGAATACGCTTTATACATGGCCGCCTACCGACCCGGGTCGGTACACGAAAGCCTGGCAGGCATTTTCAATGAAGCAGCAGTAAAGCGCGGTCGCCCTTCATTAAAACCGGTAAGATCTTCTGCGGCAGTCGGCGGCTCGCGGGTTTTATCGCAAGTTTCACAGGCAGAAGTTGTTGTGGTTCCGCCACCGCCTATGCCGGGGGAAACTTCGCAGATTCTTTATTCAGAGCGTAAAAAAGTAACTGCGCCAACTATGCCAGTTGCGCCGGCCCGAAAACCGGTTATCACAACTCAGTCAGCCATGCAGCCTGCCGCCGATGACAAAGCCGGCATAAGCGCTAAAGAAGCGTCTGAGCATGAGCAGAATAACCCCGTTGAAGTTTCGGCGCGCCTCTGGCGAAGCGGCATCGATGGCAGGGTTGAAGCCCTGGGCATGAATCTTGACCTTGGTAATGATGCCGGTTTTTCCATACAGAACCGTTTGAAGCTTGGTGTCGCATGGCAGTTTAACCCGGATAACCGCCTGCTTTTCAATTATTTCACCTTTGAGCATAATGGCAGCCTGCAGCGACAGATGCTTTTCGACCGTCTGCGTTATGCCGCCGGAACCTCTGTAAAAGTCGAAACCCGGCAAATCGACACCGGCCTGGCACATCGCCTGTCAGAAGGCGAAGACGGCAGTTTCGAACTTCTGCTGGGGGCGCGATTCAACCATGTTTTAACGCGGCTGAACTATTTTATGCCGCGCGGCCTTCGTGCCGGAGAACTCGATCAGACAATAGCTCAGGCATATCTTGGCCTGGGCGGTGCCAGCAGACTGACGCCGGCCGTTTCCTGCCGGGGTGCTGTCAGGTATTCGGGCTGGAAACGCGACGGCTTTTTGAATCGCCTGTCAGATATAGATCTGGCGCTGGTTTTTGGCAGAGATTACCGGCAAAACCCTTCAGAAATAGAATGGTTCGGGGTTCTTGGCTGGTATTACCAGTATATACACGGAAAAAGCGGTGCGCAAACGACAAAAACCATTTTTTCCGGCCCTGTAATGGGCATAGATAGCCGCTTTTAAATTTTTCAGGAGAGACGGGGTATGTTCATAAAACGGGGAATCATCTGTTCGCTGCTGGTTGCTCTTGTCGTAACTTTGCTGCCCGGTTGTTCAACAGGGTCGAGCAGCATCAACATCTGGCCTGGCCAGGCCGAACGAGGCTCAGGTAGAATCACCGGTTCAACTGTTGCATCAGAGACGATCAGTGAGGGGTTGCGTGCTTCTGATGGCCTGCGGGGCGTGATGAGTATCGAAAATGCTTCTGTCTGGCTGCAGGAACACCCGGAGATTCGCACAACCACAGCGCCAGACGGCAGCTTCGTTCTCGAAAACGTTCCGTTCGGCAGTTATCGGGTGGTCAGCAGCTTTAGAACCAGAGACAATAAGACTTACAAAGCCCGTTCAACCGAAGTGAATGTGAGCGAAGAGGCGCCGGAACGGAATGTGGGTGGCCTTGCGGTGGCATTTGCCGGCAATCGGGTGCGCATAATTCTGCGCGACGAACTGGGCAAGCCTTTGAACAACGCCATGCTCACTCTCTGGGGCGAACAGTTTGAATTTGACGGTGATGGCGTCTACCTGAGCCCGCCGCTGCCAGATTCTGAAAAGCTCGAAAAAGTGCTGCTGCGCGCCGCCGGTGAAAATTCTGAGACTGTTCTCGTTGCCGCCTTTTCCGGAGACGGCACGACTCAGATAAAAAAGACTATTACCGGCAAGGATCAGCAAAACCAGGCGCCAAATGTCTGGCTGACTTCGGTTAAAGAGTCGGGCGACAAGATTAACCCTGGGGAAATAGTGACTCTCTGGGCTGTGTATGTCGATAAAAACCCCGAAGACCTCGCGACAATGAAACTGGTATGGGCCTGCACCGGTGGCACGCTGGCTTCGAGTGCCGCTGCTTTTCCTGAAGACCTCAAGAGGCGTCATCCAAACGTCGATTGGGCAACGGCCCGTCAGGTTCCGGTTTTCTGGCAGGCTCCTCCGACACCCGGAAACTACAAGGTTCTGATCGATGTGTATGACAGTGCTGGCCTGAACGGAGCGGCTCAGCACCCCCTGAATGTTCATTCCGGGTCAGGTGAGCCGTTGCCACCGCCGGTAAATCACCCGCCGGTCGCTGAAATTATTGCCGGTGCTTCGGTCATCGCCGGGCAGCCGCTGTCGGTTAAGGTAATCGCCTCTGACCCAGATCTTGATTTTCTGCGCTACGAATGGTCGGTTGTGCCTGTGGCCGGCAATTTTTCCGGTTCGACCGCCAGTATGGCGACCTGGACCGCGCCGCTTGCGACCGGTGTCTATGAAATCCGCTGCCGGGTCAGCGAAATAGGTGACAGCCCCCTGTCGGTCATTGCATCAGCTTTTGTGCAGGTTGTTGCTGACTCGATCGTGGTTCGCCCCGGGTTTATTGCCGGGCATGTTCTTGACGCCGGCACGCGCCTGCCGATTCCACAGGCGGTCGTGGCAATTTCCGGAACCAATATCTACAGAATCGCAGATGCACAGGGTTACTTTGAGTTTCGCGACCTGAGCGCCGGCACCTATACGCTGATCGCCACGAAAAACGGCTATCAGACGCGAACCTACTCAGGCATCGTCGTTCCGGCATCATAAGGAAAAGCCTGTCGTTGCCGGGTTGCCCCTGACCGGTCGGCAGTTTTTCAGTCATGTATAGGCCGCTTAGGCATCGTTACAGTAAAAATTAACAATGGAAATTATGGTTACAGACTGCGGGAGGTCTGAATTTATGAAATCAAGGTTGTATCTGATCGTTCTTCTGGCCATGTGCGCTCTGGCGTTTACCGGTTGTGGTGGTTCGGGTGGCTCGAGTGGCTCTGCCAACCCGGTTGCCGCGACTTCGGGCGGAGTTCTTTTCAGCGGGCGCCTGGCCGGTGAAGGCGATCTGGGTAATGTTCCGGTTTATCTGGTCGGCGTTGACGCCCAGGTGCCGCCCCTCGGTAGCTTACGCGCTGCGGCCGAAGCTGCGGTTATGGCCGGTCAGCTGTATTTTGCCGTGACCGATGAGAGTGGCGCCTTTGCTTTTCAGAACGTCACGCCCGGTTACTACAACCTTGTTGCCCGCAAAGACCGCAACATCGGCGGTATCCGCCGCAATCTGGCGGTTGGGCTGCAGGCATCGACCATGCCCGCCGATCTTGAACTGCTGCTGACCGCTACCGGCGAAATCAACGGCCAGGTCGCGGTGCCCGCCGACTTCAGCGGCCGCAGCGGCATCGTTGCCTTTGTTCCCGGCACATCTTATGCGGCTTATACAGATGAAAACGGTGCTTTTGCCATAACCGGCGTTCCGGTCGGCAGTTATTCAGTTCTTTTTTCGGCCCCCGGTCTGGCGAAGGGTCGCGTCGACAATATCTCGGTGGGCGCCGCCCAGGCGACAACTCTGCCGCTGATAACCCTCAGCCGTGACAACTCGTTTTTCATCGGCATAACCTGGAAAGGCACCCAGACGGCTCACCCGGCCAGCCCGCAGCCGAACTGGGCCTACTACAACAGCACCGACAAAAAAGCCTACATTTTCGACGGTTCAGCCTGGCAGATTCTTGCCGAGAGCATCACCGGCCCACAGGGCCCCGCCGGCGCCAACGGCGTGAGCATTGCCTGGCAGGGTTCTCTGCCGGCGCACCCGGCCACCCCGACCCTTAACTGGGCTTATTATAATACTGCGGATGGCAAAAGCTACATCTACAATGGCACTTCCTGGCAGGTTCTCGCCAGTGACGGCCAGATCGGCCCACAGGGCCCCGCCGGCATCAGCCTCGTCTGGAAAGGCACCCTGGCTTCTCCCCCCGCGAACCCCCAGATGAACTGGGCTTATTACAATGGCTACGAAAAACGCTCATACGTCTGGAACGGCAGCAAGTGGCAGCTTCTCAGCCGTGATGGTGACGCCCTGCCGATTCCGCTGCCGCCTTTGAACCCGACGGCTACAGCTGGTTCAACCCAGATCGCCGTTTCGTGGTCAGTTGGGGTGGGTTTGTCTTACAATATCTACTTCAGCACAGTTCCCGGTGTTACACGCGAAAACGGCACAAAAATCGAAAATTGCACCAGTACATACAACCACATCAATCTGGTTAACGGAACCAGATACTACTATGTGATAACTACAGTGGGGCCTGGCGGTGAGTCTTTCGAATCGGTTGAATTTTCTGCGGTACCCGGCGTTTTCGGTTTTTCTGCTCCGGAAAACATAAAGGCCGTAGCCAGTCAGACTAATGTAACTGTCACCTGGCCGAGAGCTTATGGGGCTGTAACATATAAGATTTATTATTCGACCAGCCCCGGGGTTTCGCCGACAAATGGCACCATGCTGGAAAGCATGACAAGCCCGGCTACTATAAACGGTCTGCAGAAAAATACCACCTACTACTTTGCGGTCATGGCGGTTAATAGTGAAGGTCAATCGGCTCTCTCACCCGAAGTTTCGGCAAAAACCCATATATTTGCTGCAGGTGACGGCAGCCTGAATGATCCATATATAATTTATAACGCAGATCAGCTTTACAATGTTCGCTACCATTTGAGCAGTCATTTCAGCATGGTCGCGTCGTTCAGTATTGATGACTCTGCGCTCGGTATTTATGACTGGTATGATGCCGGCAGAGGCTGGGAACCGATCGGCACTCAGGCCAGCCCATTCAGGGGAAGTTTTAAGGGTGGTTCTTTGTCGAACATGAAGATTAACCGCCCTGATTCAGATATGGTCGGGCTTTTTGGTGTTATCGACAACGTTGCCAAAATTGATGGCCTCAATCTTTACAACCCTAAAATCAGCGGGCGCAACATGATGGGCGGTCTGGTTGCGGTTAATCGTGGCAGCGTGCAGGCCTGCATGGTTTCAAACCTTACTGCTGACGGTTCAGAAAAAATTGGCGGCCTGGTCGGTATCAACGATGGGGGTATGATATCAAGCTCTTCTGCCGGGCTGAACGCCGCTGGTACAAACTACATCGGTGGTCTGGCAGGTATAAATTATGGAACTATCAAGCATAGTGCCAGTTACGCGCAAATTGCGGGCAGCTCAAACCTGGGCGGGCTGGTTGGCAGCAGTCACGAGGGGAGTATTCTCAGAGAATGTGCCAGTTCTGGCTATGCTTCCGGCACCGCAGGCGTTGGTGGTCTTGTGGGCAGCGCCCTTGGGGTAACCATAGAAAATTGTCACAGTAGCGCAAGCGTCGAGGGCGCTGACAGCACTCAGGCCGGGGGTCTGGTTGGCACGATTGGCGGGCAGAGTCTGGTAAAACATTGTTATTCTACCGGTTTTATTATTGCTGTCGACACTAATGCTAAGCAGTCAGGCGGCCTTATCGGCAAAAATACCGGTTGCTTCGTCTTGAACAGTTACTGGGACAAAGAAACTTCTGGAAAACCCGGTTCTGATGGCGGCGAAGGAAAGACAACCGCCGAAATGAAAAATAAAGACACCTTCTGGAACTGGGATTTTTCAGAAGTATGGAATTTTCCTGAACTTCCAAATACAGGTTATCCATGGTTGCGAAATTGCGCATATCAAGTATTAACGGCCAGAGTTATTAAGCTCCCTGTAGACTTTGCTGCAAACAAAAAGTAACGGGCTCAAATTTAAAATGCCGGTTCTTTCTGGTCTACTCAAGACCGGAAAGAACCGGCATTTTCATACCAGGCTTTTGTTGATGGTTTTGGGTGCAGTGTCAGCCGGTCTTGAGGCAGTTTTTAAGCTCTTCGGGCGAGAGGCCGGTGGTTTTCATGATGAATTCGTCGCTCATACCTTCGCTTTTCAGGGCTCTGGCGATCTCTTTGGCTTTTTGCGTGGCGCCCTCTTTTGTATAGGTGCTACGCAGAAGGATTTCGTCGATTCTGGCGCGTTCGCGGTCTTCCATGCGGATGCGCATGGCTTCGTCAGCGTGCAGTTTTGTGTGTTCAGTAAGTGCCATGGCCATCTCCTCCTCGTCAGGAAATACTTTGGTCAGGTCCACCTTCATTCTAGCATAGGCCTTGGAAAACTTCATCAGATGCAGCCACTTTTCGAACGGGCTCTGCAGCTCGTGCGGCTTTTTCCGGTTGAATCTGGTCAGATCGATGTAGTGCAGCGACATTGTCGGTGGCAAGGTCAGAGAATTGTCAGTATTGCGGAAATCGAAGATTTCCTGAACCCGTGTTGATTCTTTAAACAGATTGAAACCAAGAATTGAGATGCTGATCGCGGGGGTCAGTTCACTGAATTCTTCGCCTTTTTTTGCCTGGGCCGCGTACAGAGCCGCCACATAAAAGGCGGTGCGCTGAATGTAACCTTTGCGCTGCCAGACCTGCGCCTCAACCTCATACCAGTTGTTCTTTTCGTCTCTTACCTTGATATCGACTACGCTTTTTCTGCTGTCGACGAAGCGTGCCGGGTTAAACGGGTTGAGATAATGAATTTCGACGATCCGGTCTGCGCCCTCAAGATGCAGAAGCGCATTCAGCAGGCTGCGAAGAATTTTTTCGTGCCCAGGCTGGTTGAAGATCCACTGAAATGCAAGATCGTTGAGCATAGAATAGGTTTTCACGGGCTGCTCCCTGATTTAAATTCAGAAGCAGAGAAATTTGTGCGCTGCTTCTACAGATAAATCAAATGAAAACCAGAAAAGGGAAAAAAATAAAATCAGTAATCTCACTTCTCAGCCAGGCGGGCGTAGATGGCGGCGAGGAAAAGGAGGGCGAGGGTGTTGAGGCCGAGCCAGATTTTGGCGACGAGGCCGCGCATGAAGAGGTAGTGCGGATAAAAGACGATCAGCGGGTTGGGGCTGGCATAGGCATCCCAGGCGAGGTGACTGGCGACGCCGAGGGTCAGGCCTAGAAAAAACAGGGCAGCGCGGCGGTTACGTGCTGCCGGGCTCAGAAAGAGCGGTATAAAAACCGAATGTGTGAGAAAAAAACGGTGCCAGCGGCCGCCGAGCAGCAGAATATCCCAGTCTGAGACTGGATAATGCAGAAACTGGTAATAATAGTTGCCGGCTTTCGATAAAACCGGCAGCTTGGCGGGCAGAAAGAACATCGCCGAACTGCCAGCCAGCAGACCCAGCACCAGCAGCGGTGTAAAATCTTCGCGGCGGCATCTGAGCCTGAAGAAAACGCCAAGAAACAGCAGGCCGCAGAGAAAATGGTTCAACCCGTCAGGAAAATATGAAAAGTTCATCGTTTATTGATCACTGTATGTCGAAAGCATAATCCCTTTGGGGCAAGGCGGCCAGACTGATAAACCAGGCCGGTGAATCTGATCAATTATGTTTGCGTGGTTCTCTGTCATATGTGAATTGGTTATGCGCTATCCCCGAGTTGATGTATACAGCTTGCAATCGGGAAACTTTTCTTGCCCGCCGGATACCCGTTACCCGCATTCGCGAGTGCGGGCTTTGCAGGTATGGCGTGAAGTCTATTGGTTTTGCATGTTTAATGCTGACATACCAGCAGTAATAAATCAATAATCAGCAAAAAGGGTTTTACAAGACTTTTCTGCAATGATCTAACAGGCTGTTGGCCGCTTTATTTTGTCTGCAGAGCATCGGAGTAGGCAAACAATGCAGGTGAGCCGCCTGTATGCCAGAAAAGCACCTTTTCGTGCTTTTTGAAGGTGCCATTGCGGATCAGGCCGATCATGCCGGCCAGAGCCCGACCGGTGTAGACCGGGTCGACGAGAATGCCTTCGTGTCGGGCACAAAGACTGATGGCTTCGCGTTCAGTTTCACCAATCACGGCATAGCCAGCACCGGTAAAATCTTCGTTCAGGTGCAGATCGGCGGCGCTGAAGTGATGATCGAGCCCTAGCATCTGGCCGGCAGCATTTGCCAGCTCGATTATCTGCTGTCTGAAAGATTTGTCGGCACTTCCGACTTTGTCGATGGCGATGCCGGTGAGCCGGCAGGGCATTTTAAGCAGCTCACGGCCGATCATCAAACCGGCGTGGGTGCCGCCTGAGCTCGATGCAAATATGATGTGGTCAAACTCCAGGTTCATTGCCGCAGCCTGCTCTTGCAGCTCACGCAAACCCTCGACAAAACCGAGGGCGCCGATCTCGTTCGAGCCGCCGTATGGCACGATGAACGGCCGTCGGCCGGCCGCCCGCAACTCTTCGGCGATGCGCGGAATATCTTCGCCCTTGCGATGCTCGCCGGCCCAGTGAATCGTCGCGCCGAGCAGCCCGTCGAGCAAAAGATTGCCGTTGGCAGCTGATGGTGCTGACCCGCCCAGAACCAGATGGCATGCCATACCCATTCTTGCTGCCGCTGCAGCTGTCTGGCGACAGTGGTTCGATTGAATAGCCCCGGCGGTTATCAGCGTGTCGGCCCCTTTGACAACCGCCGCGCCGACGAGGTATTCAAGCTTGCGGGTTTTGTTGCCGCCCAGTGCCAGACCGGTCAGGTCGTCGCGCTTGACGAACAGTTGCGGCCCGCAGAGAGCAGCAGACAGATTTTTCAGCTCATGCAGCGGGGTCGGGAAAAAACCAAGTGACTGTCGCGGAAATTCAAAATGCTGCATGATCGGAGGCTCCTTGCAATTGTTTGAGACAGCTGTATTCTAACCCTTGTTACATCAGAATCGGTGATTTCATCAACTCATGTGTGACAGTGGACCAGCGGTTGTCATCAGAAATATCTGGTTGCAGGCGGGTATGATTATGTCACAAATTTTCGGCCAGAACAAATATGTAATGCTTGTTAACTATTTCACTTGCTAATGCCGGTACACTGTTGTAAAATCCTGCCCTGCCTTTTTCAAAGCATAATCAAACCTATCAGTCACAGGAGTTTTCAATGAGTTCAGCCAGTTCAGCTTCCGACATGACCGCCAACCCCGCACCTCTTGGCCTTCTTGCCTTCGGTATGACAACCGTTCTGCTCAATATCCACAACGCTGGCTTTTATGAGCTCAATTCGATGATCCTTGCCATGGGTATTTTTTATGGTGGCATGGCTCAGATCGTTGTCGGTATCCTTGAATGGAAGAAAAACAACACCTTCGGCATGACCGCTTTTGCCTCTTATGGTTTTTTCTGGCTGACCCTGGTTGCTCTGCTGGTAATGCCGAAGCTTGGCCTGGTAGAAAGCACTTCGAATAATGCCATGATCTGCTACCTCAGCATGTGGGGAATCTTCACGCTGCTTATGTTCATCGGAACCCTGAAGATGTCGCGGGCTCTGCAGTTCGTCTTTGGTTCGCTCACCATACTGTTTTTTATGCTCGCAATCGGCGATGCTACCGGTGACACGACTTTCAAGCACCTGACCGGTTATGAGGGCATCATCTGTGGTGCATCTGCGATATACACCGGCATGGCTCAGGTTCTCAACGAAGTTTATGGCCGCACCGTAATGCCGCTTGGAAATCCGGCAACAAAGTAACTAAAGAAGACGAAAAACAGTTCAACCGGCTGTCTAATCGCGTTTTTAAGTAATTTTCCGGCCTTATTTTTTGCCAGGTCGCGTGTCCCCTGACTGTTTGCTGTTTTTTTTGACGATTGTGAACTTAAAAAGCACAATTACTTTACGGAAGCGGGCGGTTCTGCTATATTGCTGCGGTACATAACAGCTCGTAACTAATACATCCCGAAGGGGAGGTTTTTGCCTTGAACAGGAAAAAGGAACAGGTTGTAATCACCGTGCTCGGCGCCAACAAGCCTGGCATTCTCGCCGGTATAACCCGCGCTATTGCAGATTCAAATGTCAGCGTCGAAGACGTCAGTCAGAAGATCATGCAGGATCTGTTTGCTCTGATGATGATGACAGATTTCTCTTCTGCAAACTGCAGCTTTGAAGACTTTCAGAGCCGTATGCAGACAGTTTCTGAACAGCTGCGCGTCAAGGTTTTCATTCAGCACGAAGACGTTTTTCGATTCCAGCACCGGCTGTGATGGAGGCCCGCAATGCTTTTTTCTCTTGAAGAAGTCATCGAAACCATCAGTGCGGTAGGTGTCGAAACCTTCGACATTCGCACCATCACCTGCGGCATCAACCTGATGAGCTGTGCCGACTCAGACGTGCATAAATGTGCCGCCAAGGTCTACGAAAAGGTCGTGCGTGTTGCCCATGATGTGGTGCCGGTTGCCCGCAAACTCGAAAAGAAATACGGTATTCCGATCGTTAACAAACGCATTTCGGTTACTCCGGTCTCGTTTCTGGCCGGCGCTTTCACCGAACCGACTGCCGTGCCGATCGCCGAAGCCCTCGACAAGGCTGCTAAAGAACTCGGTATCGACTATGTCGCCGGTTTCTCGGCTCTGATACCGAAAGGCATCACCCGTGGCGACCAGATTCTGCTCAATTCGATCGCCGATGCGCTCTGCTGCACCGAGCGTGTCTGCTCGAGCGTTAATATCGGCAGCTCACAGGCCGGCATCAACATGGATGGCGTCTATCGCATGGCCGAAATCGTTAAAGAAGCGGCTGAGCGCTCGCGCGACAAAAACGGCCTCGCCTGCGCCAAACTCGTGGTGTTTTGTAACGCCGTCGAAGACAACCCGTTCATTGCCGGCTCATTCATGGGCCCGGGCGAAGCCGAAGCAATTCTCAACGTCGGCATTTCGGGCCCCGGGGTGGTGCGCGCCGCCCTGCAGAATTCAACCCATCTCAATTTTGGTGAACTGTCTGAAGTCATCAAAAAGATCAGCTTCAAAATTACCCGAACCGGTGAACTGGTTGGCCGCGAAGCCTCACGCATGCTCGGTATTCCGTTTGGTATCATCGATCTGTCACTTGCTCCGACTCCGGCCGAAGGTGACTCGATCTCTGACATTCTCGAACTGATGGGCCTCGAAAAAACCGGTTGCCACGGCACAACCGCCGCACTTGCCATGCTCAACGACGCGGTCAAAAAGGGCGGTATCATGGCCGCAACCTACGCCGGCGGCCTTTCGGGTGCCTTTATTCCGGTTACCGAAGATGCGGGCATGTGCCGCGCCATCGAAGCCGGCGCTCTCAACATTCAAAAACTCGAGGCCATGACCTGCGTCTGCTCGGTCGGCCTCGATATGGTCGCGATTCCCGGTGACACACCGGTTGATGTGATTGCCGGCATCATCGCTGATGAAGCCGCGATTGGCATGATCAACCACAAGACGACCGCG
>Ga0208462_1001066_pt1 | contig 20820 bp, 21 predicted proteins | sample AD_SCU001_MetaG_FD_184452 | JGI IMG/M metagenome (GOLD analysis project Ga0208462, IMG submission 184452) | Active sludge microbial communities of municipal wastewater-treating anaerobic digesters from China - AD_SCU001_MetaG (SPAdes) (version 2) | ecosystem: Engineered > Bioreactor > Anaerobic...
CAACGCCATCGCCGGACTCGTCACGCTCTGGGTTCTGAACTACTTTAGCGTCCTCGCCTGGTTCGGTGCGCCCGATATCCAGATCTCGCTTGTCACAATCCTCATATGTGCCCTTGGAGGGCTACCAGGCGCCCTAATCCTGGTGCTCCTGCACCTGATCGGGATCACGATCTGAGGGCGGCTTTTCTACGACCCTCCACACCGCAAGTTAAAACAGGCTTGCCTCCGAGTGGACCATGATGCCGTCCTGGAGGATCTCAAACGGTTTGATCTCACGCGAATGGGCTGACCGGCGCATCTTCACGACCTCGAGGGCCAGGTGCACCTCGGTGAGTCCCGGAGAGCGGATGTAGCGCAGAAGGATCACCGTATCGGCCAGGTACTCAATTATACCGTACCTGCTCTCCTCCGGGTTTCCCGGACAGGTCTCGCTCGCCAGCACCAGGGTGCAGGCCTCATCCCGCATCACCTCCACAAACCTGAACATCTCCCGCCGCCGGTCAGATTCATCCTCAAAAAGCCCCTCAAAGAGAGAGATCGGGTCGATGACCACTCTTGAGGCCCCTGTGCTCTCGATGAGAGCGGGAAGCTCGCTCTTGATGCTGTTGATCGCAAGGTTGAAGTCAGTCGGATCTAGTTTGAGAAGGTAGAACCGGTCGCCGAACACAGCCAGATCCCAGCCTTTCTGTGTCATCGTGGTGCGGAGGAGTTCCTCCCGCTCTTCAAGACTTATGTAGATAACCTTCTCGCCCCGGGATAGACCCTCGTAGGCGAACTGAAGTGCAAGCATTGTCTTTCCGGTGCCGTATGTCCCGACAAGCGCACATATGCTCTTCTCGATAAGCCCTCCCGAGAGCATCGTGTCGAGCCCAACAACCCCGAACTTCGCCCTGGCCACTATACCACCATCCTGATGTTTCTGACCTCAAAGCCCCCCTTCGCCGAGATAGAGACCGCAAACTTTACCAGGTTCTTATCCTCAAGCCAGGTCATGACCCCCCGAAACTTCCCGAAATACATGACCCGCTGCCGGCGCTGTGCGCCGCTCTCCTCCCAGTGGAAAAGAAATGTAGCGTCAACGCAATCGGCAATCTCAAGTTCCTGCGACCTACCAAGTATACCGGAAGCGAGCAAAAGGAAGATCGTGCAGTTCCACTGTTTCGCCGCACGCTGCAGTCCGCGCATGAAAGCTATGAACGCATGCCACGGTTCTCCCACCTCAAGCGACGGCGCAATATCGGTCAGGGAGTCCAGGACTACCAGGCCATCCTGAGGAAGCACTTTGAGCACACCCGCAATCTCTGAAAGGATACCGTCACCCTCCCTCCGCTGTTTCTTCTGCAGGCGTTCCATGACGCTGCCTGCACCATACCAGCCCGTCGGGACGAGACTGGCATCGAAGTAGAACTCCGAGAGGTCATAAAAGCGGATACCCTCCCCGAGCTGGTCATAGAGATCCGGGTTAAAGGAGAGAGCCACCTCCCTCAGTATATCCTCCCGCATCCGGGTGATCGTCACATAGGAGATACTCTCCGGAATGAGCACCCCCTTACCTCTCGCCTGACCCGCTCTTTTCATCCGGGTCAGATGCATGAGAGAGGTCTGCACGAACTCGACGTTGCCGGCACCGTGCTCCCCGAGGAGGAGCACCACAGAGCCAGGCGGAACACCTCCGTCCAGGACGGGATCGAGAGACGGGATTCCAGTCGGCATCCGCATCAGGAGGCGGTCTTCCATGGTACACTCCTTACATGTGGAACATTAAAACGTTCTGGTTGGTCGGTTACGACAAACATTGCTGCTACAAAAGTAATACTCTGGCTAGAAAACCCGCAAATATATATGCATGCTGCTCCACATCCCCTATTGAACCAGGGGTGGTGCACCGGGGAATCGGAGAGCCAGGTGAGGCGGGTCAGAGGATATGCAGGAATCACATGATACTGGAGGTGTAAAGGAACAAGATCCCACCGTGGGCGCCGCAATACCTGGCGCGGGATCCCCCAAACAGCACCGCCTCATCAACCGCTTTCTCCGGTCAGGAGAAGAGATTCGGAGAACTGCCGGGTATGATCCAGTAAAATTCGGCCCCCTCGCCGATGCTGTGATCCCGCCCGGCTACAGAGAGATAGACCGTTACTGGGTCACTGAAGGTCTTGCACTCGTCGTTATAGCCCGAAACCTCCAGACGAACCAGAACGAGTACCTCCTGTTCGAACCGGTGCTCTCCGAATTTGAGTACGAACTCCTGGAAAGGTTATATACAGACCTACGAGATGTCCTGATCCTGGAAGACCGTGACCTCGTCACCGACAGAAGGATTGTTCTCGCGCGAAGAACAGATGACCTGCTCGCGGAGTACGGCATATCCTTACCTGACGACTCTTTCTACCGGATCCGCTACTACCTTGAACGAAACTACCTGGGCTGGTCGCGGATCGACGCGTTGATGAAGGACCCCGGAATCGAGGACATCTCCTGCAACGGCACAAACATCCCAATATTCCTCTACCACCGCAAACACCAGAACATCAAGACGCAGATCATGTTCGATGAACCCGCGTTGAACTCGCTTGCTATCACGCTTGCCCAACGTTCCGGAAAGCACGTTTCCATAGGTAGCCCGCTCGTTGACGCAACCCTCCCTGACGGTTCACGGCTACAGGTTACACTCGGCCGGGAGGTCACCAGTCGTGGGACATCGTTTACCATCCGCAAGTTCCGCGAGTCGCCGTTTACGCCAGTAGAACTGATAGAGACGAACACCTTCGACATAAACCAGCTCGTCTACTTCTGGCTGGCGATCGAGAACAACAAAAGCCTTCTCTTCGTCGGTGGGACGGCGTCGGGTAAGACCACATCATTAAACGCGGTCGCCCTCTTCATCCCGCCACTCTCAAAGATCGTCTCCATCGAGGACACACGTGAGATCACACTATATCACGAGAACTGGGTTGCGACCGTCACACGCGAGACGGTCGCGGGTGGGCCTGGCGCAACCCCCATAGGGATGTTTGAACTCCTGAAAGCCGCGATGCGGCAGAGGCCCGAGTACATCCTGGTCGGAGAGGTCAGAGGGAGTGAGGCGCAGACTCTATTTCAGGCGATGAACACCGGCCACACGACGTTTTCCACAATGCACGCAAGCGACGTCGATGCAGCGATCCACCGTCTGGAGAGCGCGCCACTCAATGTACCGAGGAACATGCTCCAAGCTCTTGACATCATAGCCGTCCAGGCTCTCACCCACCGTGGAGGCGACCGCGTGAGAAGGTGCCGCGAGATCGTCGAGATCGCCGGGGTTGACCCGATCACGGGGAACGTTCAGGTAAACACCGTATTCGAGTACAATCCCGTGGCTGACACCTTCTCCTACACCGGAAGATCGAAGATATTTAACGAGATCATGGAGTACCGCGGCTGGAGGCTTAAACAGCTTGAAGAAGAACTGCAGACCCGGCGGAACATCCTCCTTGCTATGCTCGATCAGGGCATAAAGGATTACAGGTCGGTCGCCAGGATCATTCAGGCCTGGGCGATCAGCCCTGAGGCGGTGCTCTCCTCAATCGACAACCTTGGTGAGTTGATCCGCTGATGTCATCTCTGCGCGTGCGCCTCCGCCGTTTCATCCACAGGAGGGTGGAGCGCAACCCCGTGCGCTACCGCGACCTCCGTAAAGACCTGGTTGCGGCATGCATCGGCGTGACGATGGAGCACTACCTCCTGCTGGCACTCCTGGTCTCGCTGCTCATCGGCGTCACCTGTGCCACAGCGGCATTCCTTGCGATGCATCTCCTCTCTCTTCCTCAGTTCAGCCTTGGAATCTACAACGTCTTTCAAATCGGCCTGCCGGACTATGTCCTGAGGGAACAGGTTTTTACGGCACTACACCTTGTCATCAGTGCGGTCATATTAGTTCTCACAGCCTATGCGTCATGGACGCTTGCCCTGCGTTACCCTGCCATCCACAAGACGAACCGGGCAACCCGGATCAACCTCCTGCTCCATAACGCCGTCTCTTACATGTATGCCATGCGACAGGGCGGTGCGGAGATGGTGGATATATTCCGTTCCCTCAGCGAGAACACAGGGATTTACGGTGAAGTTGCACACGAGTTCCGCCGGGTCGTCCGGGACACGGACTACTTCGGCTGCGACCTCATAACGGCGCTCCAGAATCTGCAGGAGACAACTCCATCGGATAAACTACAGGATTTCATCCAGGACCTGATCTCGGTGATCGAGAGCGGTGGGGATGTCCTTGAATACCTGGAGACGCGGGTTAGACTCTACCAGGAGGATGCAAAGTTCGAGCAGCAGAACTTCCTCTCCACGCTTCAGATGGCCGCCGAATCCTATGTGGCGCTCTTTGTCGCCGGGCCGCTCTTTCTGATCATCGTTATGATCGTGATGGGGTTTATGAGCAGCACACCGATTATGCAGCTCTCGGTCGTTATCTACCTCCTCATCCCGGTCGGTTCGCTCTTCTTCATCCTCTTTATAGATATCATCTCGATCAAGACCGAAACTGTGGAGAGGTACACCTCCGAAAAATGGCTCCACGAGTTCGAAGACGTCCGGGTCGAGAAGCGCGCCGGCGAAGAGTCATTCTTCCAGAAACTGCGCCACTACGACAGGATCCGTAATATCCGGTCATTCCTCAGACATCCGCTCCGCGAGTTTCTCATCGATCCAAACAGGACGTTTTACCTTACCGTCCCGATTGCGATGGTCTATGTCCTTCTTGTACTCATGATGACGCCCGCCTACCCCGATATCGAGGTCCTGATCGATGTCCTGGACGACCACCTGATCGTGGCACTGCTGATCATACTCATTCCTTTCGGCATCTGCTACCAGGTCTGGCGAACGAAGGTTATGAGGATCGAGGCGAGCATCCCGGAGTTCTTGAGTCGCCTCTCAGGGATCAACCAGGTGGGACTGACGCTTGCACAGGCGATCTCGATCCTGGCATCCGCAGATCTCGGCATTCTAACGTACGAGATCAGAAAGATCCAGCGTGATATCGAATGGGGAGCGAGCGTTCAGGAGGCGCTTATCAGGTTTGAGGTGCGGATACGTACCCCGGCCATCGCCAGGGCGGTCACCCTGATCACAACGGCAAGCCGGATGACTGGCAGCATAGGTGAGGTACTCAACATTGCGGCCAGAGACGCAGCGATCTCAGAGAACCTCAAGCGGGAGAGAGGTGCCGAGATGTCCATCTACACCGTCATCGTCTACCTGGTCTTTATCGTCTTCCTCTTTGTCGTGGCCGTCATCGACTCCCAGTTCCTCACCGTTCTGGCCGGTGTCGAGACGGTCTCTACCGCCGGAGCAGCCATGAGCACGATCTCCGTCGGCACCACACCCCTCGCAACGTTTGAACGTCTCCTCTTCCACGGTGTAATCATCCAGGCCCTATTCTCCGGTCTTATCGCGGGGCAGATGGGGGAGGCGTCGATCAGGGCGGGCGTCAAACACGCAGCCGTGATGCTTATAATCGCACTTCTGGTCTTCGCGGTCATGCTGTAGGATCGATGCAACCCCGCGCGATAGAGTTTTATGCTTTGACTTCCTCTCCATTCCTGGTGATGAGAGATGTGTACGGTTGGTGGACCTGTAGATATAGAGTTCAATGATCGGGTGAAGGGCAAGAACTACCGCTGCAAAGATTGTGGTGAGCGGTTCAAGGGCATAGGGAAGAGGCCCATGTGCCCGAGCTGCCAGTCTGAAAATGTCGAAGAAGTCTGAAAAAGACTTTTCGAGGGGGTTGCCCGCCAGGCGGGAGGAGATAATTGTACTACCCCTCGACGGCGAGACCCTCCTTCTGCAAGGTGAGCGCTCCCTTCTTCTGGTGGCGAAGGCCGCCTCCAGGTTTGTGCTCTGCATCGAGACGCCGGACGACGAGTACTGCCAGGCGGTCGACGCGGATGACCTTGTCGCTATCTCAATGCCGGAAGGGGGCCCCATCGAGCAGGCAGAGATGATGCTCGAACTTGTCAGGCGCTACCATATCCCCCTCGTAGTCCTCCCTAAAGACCATCCAGGGTCAAAGCGCCTCTCGATGGTCGTCTCGGTTGGCCCACAGATTCATCTATCATGTAGCATTCAGCGCGGGACACACCCGGAGCAGCACCTCCTCTGCTCGTCAGAAGAGTTCTCCGGAGTTTCGCTTACCGGGATTCCCGGCGGCGTTGTGATAAAGAACCTCCCTTCCAGCGTGGAGTTGGTGCGTCTGGATGCGAAAAAATCCGCAGAAAACAAACAACAATAAATATATGCTCATTTTCATCAAATATTCATACGCCGTGAGAAGGAGGGTTTGATGAAGACCGATGTCCTGAAAAGCATCAGGGAAGCAGAAGAAGAGTATCAGGCAATGATCCGTGATGCGCAGGCTGAGAGGAAGAAAAGCCTCTCCGATGCTCAGCTTGAGGCGGAAAACCTGATCACGAAGGCACAGAAGGATGCCGAAGATTACAGGAATCAGCGCCTTGCTGAGGCAAAGGCCGAAGCACGGAGGAGGTATGCGGAGATCGTTAGAGAGGGTGAAGCGCGCGCAGAAGCACTGAAAGCATCCGGGAGCAAGAACCTCACCAAAGCTGTAGATTTCGTGGTTACACGGTTCAAGGAGCAGCTGCATGTTGTGGCCTGAACGGATGCGCCGGCTGCTCATCGCGGCCCCGAAAAGCGAGATCAAGACTATCATCAAGGAACTCTACCGCCACAAGGTCTATCACATCGAGGATTTTGTGCCGGAGAGTGAATCAGGAGGACTATCGATCGGCCATCCGCTCCCGGAGGCAAGCAGTGCGGCTGAGACGCTAATCAAGGTCAGAGCAATCGAGAATGCATGCGGGATAGACCCGGCCAGATTTGAGGCCAGGATGAAGATCCCTGCATCCAGGGTCAGGGAGATGATCCGGACGGATCTATCTGCCATCCAGAAGGAGGTGGAAGATCTCGTCAATTCACGCTCAAAACTTGAGACCCTGAAGAAAGAGCACGAACAGCGCGCACGAGAACTTGAACCATTTACTGCGATCCCCCTGGACCTTGAATTTTATCGGGGTTACAGAGGTTTTACCGTCTTTGCCGGGCACATTTCACATGATGTCAAGATCGACGTTCCTCATGAGAAGTACTTCTCCGACAAAGTTACCGGCAATATGATCGTTGTTGTGGTTCAGAACGAACACCAGGAAGAGGTCGAGCGGATTCTCCTCAACGCCGGGTTCCAGGCGCTTGCAATCCCTGAGGAGAACGGAGCACCTACCGACCGTCTCCAGGCCCACCTGGATGAGATCAGGCGGATCGATGATGAGATTGCTGCGATCAACCAAAAACTTGCGGAGATCCGGGAGAAGCACGCCGAACTCCTGGTAGCATGCGATGAACTACTCACGGCTGACGTAGAGCGGGCCGAGGCCCCGTTGCGGTTTGCTACCACGGAGGAGACCTTCATAAGCGAAGGATGGGTGCCCGATGACCGGGCTGACGAGATCCGGGAGGCACTGGAGAGGGTGACCAACGGCAGGATCTACATCGAGGAACTGGAGATCGAGGACGACTCAAGGGTACCGGTGGAGTATGATAACCCCTCGTTCGCCACACCCACGCAGTTGCTCGTGGACCTCTATGCAAGACCTCGCTACTCTGAACTTGACCCTACGCTGCTGGTGACCATCGTTTTTCCCATCTTCTTCGGGCTGATCCTGGGTGACGTGGGTTACGGAGCGATCCTGCTTGCGATGAGTCTTGGCCTTCGCAAGTTCCTGAAGGGCGAGGGGATGAGGAGTCTGCTCAAGGTACTCTCCTATGCAAGCGTCTCAAGCATCGTCTTTGGCGTACTCTACAGCGAATTTCTGGGCTACTCGCTCCCGTGGGAGGCGCTTATCTTCTCCCGGCACCTCAACATAGGGGGGCATGCAACAGCTCATGGACCCCAGGTAGTCGAACTGTTGCTCCTTGCGATCTGGATCGGTATCCTGCACGTCACACTCGGGCGTGTTCTTGGCATGGCCAACGCGCGTAGACTTTACCACGGCAAACACGCAACAAAGGCGGTCATCGCAAACGCCGGTTGGATTGGAGTGATGTGGGGTATCCTGCTCATGATCTGGTCGCTCTTTCCCATACCGCTGATGCCCAACCTTACAGGGCTTCCAGTTCTTTTCATGGGATTGAACACCAGCGCGGTGGTGGGGGCTATTCTCATACTGATGGGCGTCATCGGGATCGCGCAGGAGAACGTACTCGAGATCGTCGAACTTCCAACGATCATCAGTCATGTACTCTCCTACGCCCGTCTTGTGGCGGTGGGCTTATCGTCAGTCGCAATCGCGATGATGGTCAATTACCTCGCGATTGGAATGATTATAGAACCCCAGCTTGAAGCGATCACACCAATCGGTGTGATTGCCATCATCTTTGGCGTTCTTCTATTCGTGCTGGGTCACCTGTTGAACACAGCACTTGGTATCCTTGGAGGCGGCCTGCACTCGCTTCGTCTCCATTATGTCGAGTTCTTCACCAAGTTCTACAAAGGTGGAGGCATAAAGTACAAACCCTTTGGAAAGAGATCAAAGTTTACGGAGGAATAAAGAAATGGTAGATTTTGGCACAGCTGAAGTAACTCTTGAAATGGTCCAGGCATCGCAGTTGGGAATGAAGGCGTTCAGCGCAGCTCTTGCAGTCGGTCTGACCGGCCTCGCATCCGCTATTGCGGAGATGACGATCGGCTCTGCAGCCGTCGGCGCAACGGCAGAGAATCGTGACGTATTCGGTCTGGTACTGCTATTGACGGTTATTCCCGAAACCATTGTTATCTTTGGTCTTGTGGTTGCACTGCTGCTTATGTTCTGATGGAGTGAACCATGGGACTCGAAGCGGTTGTGAACGAGATCCGGGAGAAAGGGCGAAGGGAGGTCGAATCAATCCGGGCAGAGACACGGGTTGAAGTAGAGAAGATCCTGAAAGAGGCACAGGACCACGCTGCTGCGATCAAGATCGCAGCACAGGAAGAAGTGGAACGGACGGCCAGCCACATCGTCAACCAGGAGACCTCCGCGGCAAACCTGGCAGTCAAGCGGCTGCTCTTAAACGCCCAGAAGGATGTCCTCGCTCAGGTCTACTCGACCTCGCTTGCCGCTGTCGGTGAACTGCCAGCCGAGTTCCAGGAGAAGGCGCTCACATCTCTGCTGAAGAGAGCGGCAAAAGAGGTCAGGGAGGGTGTCGTCCACGCAAACGAACGGGATCTGCAGCTTGTCAGGGAGATCATCTCCAGGCACAAGGACTTCTCGGGCTACACTGTAGGTAGCCCGGTCGAGATCCCCGGCGGCATCATCGTCGAGAGCAAAGACGGCGATCTGCAGATCGATTACAGTTACCGCACACTCCTTGAAGAGGTCTGGGAATCCTGCCTGAAGGACGTGTCAGAGATACTGTTCAAATGAAGGAGGATCCGTATATGGCAGGGTTAAGCAGCGGATTTGCAACCAACTATATCTACGCCTGCACCCGCATGCGGGTCCGTAGATCGCGGTTGATTCCGCGAGAGGATTATCTCCGGATGCTGAATATGAGTCTTCCTGAGATCATCCGGTTCATCGGCGATACCAGCTACCGCCCAGAGATTGATGAACTTGGAACCTCCTTTTCCGGTATCGACCTGGTCGAGGAGGCCTTAAGCTGGAACCTAGCCAAGGAATACCAGAAGATTCTGGAACTTGTGCCCGGGGATCTGAAATACTTCAGCTTGAGTTACCTCCGGCGGTGGGATATCCAGAACGTTGTCGCCATCCTGCGCGGCAAGATGCAGGGGGTATATCCAGGCAAGATCAAAGAGGTTCAGGTCCCGGCAGGCAAACTGGACAAGGTTGCCCTCGATCGTCTTCTCACCGAGGAATCGCCAGAAAGGGTTGTTGAGGCGCTGAAGAGCGAAAGATTTTATCCGACCCTGGAGAAGGAGATTGGCGGTGCAATGGAGACTGGATCGTTTGCTCACATGGAGAACGAGCTCTACAAGGGTTACTACGCTCGACTCATCGAGGATGCAAAAGGGGGTGTGAAGGGAGGGAATATCTTTCTAAAGTACATCCAGCTCGAGATAGATATGCGGAACATTCAGACTCTCTTCCGTCTCAGAACCGGGCATGTCCAGGAGGACGTTCGGGATATGATGATCCCGGGCGGTACCTTCAGTGTGGACGAACTTCAGCAGATCTTCGGGCTTGATGACAGGGACGAGTTTATCGACGCCTTAAAGAGGCGGGTAAAGATGGTTCCGCTCCTGAACGCGCTCGAAGAGATCCGGAGAATGAGTGCTCTCCACGAGATCGAGGTTGCACTTACCCGGGTTCAACTCGACCAGATGGAGCGGATATCAAAGCGTTATCCGTTTTCTGTTCTGCCTGTCATAGTCTATCTGGAGGAGAAGAAGTACGAGGTCGCGAACCTTCGCGCCCTCGCCCGGGGCAAAGAGGCTGGCATTCCCGGTGAGCGGTTGAAGGGCTACCTGGTGATGTAGAATGGAGATCGCAGTTATAGGTAGTGAGGAATTCATCCTGGGTTTCCGGCTTGCTGGTGTCAGGAAGACCTATGTGGCCGATACCGACGCGCGGTTGGTCGAACGGATCAACCAGGTGCTGGACGACAGGGACGTCGGCATCCTCGTGCTGAAGGGCAGCGACATGGAACGAATTCCCCTGCGGCTTCGCATCACCCTGGAGAATTCTGTCAGGCCGACGGTGATCGCGATCGGCGGAGAAGAGAGTGGCCTCTCGATGAGAGAGAGAATCAAGAGATCGGTGGGTGTTGATCTGTGGAAGTAATGGAGAAAAGAAAAGAAAACAGGACTCGCGGAGCCCTGAAACGGATTTCTGGGCCGGTCGTAACCGCTGTCGGTCTTGATGCACACATGTACGACGTGGTGAAGGTCGGCAATGAGGAACTGATGGGGGAGGTCATCAAGATCCAGGGTGAGAACGTCATCATCCAGGTCTACGAGGATACCGCCGGCATCAGGCCGGGTGAACCGGTGGAGAACACCGGTCTCTCACTCTCGGTTGAACTCGGCCCCGGATTGCTGACCAGTATCTACGATGGGATCCAGCGGCCGCTTGAGGTGCTCGTGAACACGATGGGCAACTTTATCGAGCGCGGCGTCTCGGCTCCCGGCCTATCACACGAGAAGAAATGGGAGTTTGCGCCCACGGTGAAGATGGGCGACGAGGTCAGAGGCGGTGACATCATCGGCACCGTTCAGGAGACGAACATCGTCCACAAGGTCATGGTCCCGCCAACCATGAAGGGCGGCAAGGTCAGGGAGATCAGGGCCGGAAAATTCACGATCGATGAGACCATCTGTGTCCTGGAGGACGGTAGCGAGATCACGATGCTCCAGCGCTGGCCGGTTCGTGTGCCCCGCCCCGTGAAAGAGAAACTGAACCCGGACGTTCCACTGATCACCGGCCAGCGGATCCTGGACGGTCTCTTCCCGATCGCAAAAGGCGGAACGGCGGCCATCCCTGGGCCATTTGGGAGCGGCAAGACTGTCACGCAGCAGCAACTGGCTAAGTGGTCGGATGCCGAGATCGTCGTCTACATCGGTTGCGGCGAACGCGGCAATGAGATGACCGAAGTTCTGACCGAGTTCCCTGAGCTTGAAGACCCAAAGACCGGTAAACCGTTGATGGAGCGGACGGTGCTCATCGCGAACACCTCAAACATGCCCGTTGCGGCCCGTGAAGCATCCGTGTATACAGGCATCACGATCGCCGAGTACTTCCGTGACATGGGCTACGATGTCTCCCTGATGGCCGACTCCACATCCCGATGGGCAGAGGCTATGCGTGAGATCTCAAGCCGTCTCGAGGAGATGCCGGGCGAAGAGGGGTATCCTGCCTACCTTGCGGCACGCCTCTCTGAGTTCTATGAGCGCGCAGGCCGCGTCATCAACCTGAACGGGACGGATGGTTCTGTCTCTGTCATCGGAGCAGTCTCACCGCCCGGTGGAGATTTCTCCGAACCGGTCACTCAGAACACCCTGCGTATCGTCAAGGTCTTCTGGGCGCTGGACGCGAAACTCTCCCAGCGCCGGCACTTCCCGGCGATCAACTGGCTGGACTCTTACTCGCTCTACCTGGACAGACTCAGCGAGTGGTATGACCAGGAGGTCTCACCCGAATGGAACCCGCTCAGAACCTGGGCGATGGGCATCCTCCAGAAGGAGGCCGAACTCCAGGAGATTGTACAGCTGGTAGGTTCAGATGCGCTGCCGGACGAAGAACAGATCACGATCGAGGTGGCCAGGATGATCCGCGAGGTCTTCCTGCAGCAGAACGCCTACGACCCGGTGGATACGTTCTGTCCGATGGACAAGCAGTACGACATGATGAGGGCGATCAAGCACTACGCTGACCTTGCTCGTAGTGCACAGGCAGCCGGCGCGACCCCCCAGCAGATCATCAGCATGAAGAGCAAGAACGAACTTCCCCAGATCAAGTTCATCAGGGACTACAAGCCTGAACTTGAGAAGATCTTGAAGGATATGGAAGCTGAATTTGAAGCGCTGAGGGCGGTGTGAGAATGAAGGAGTACAGAACGGTTACGCAGATTGCAGGCCCCCTGGTCTTTGTCGAGAAGACGGAACCTGTGGGTTACGGCGAACTCGTCAACATCATCACCGCTGATGGCACGATCAAGCGTGGCCAGGTACTGGATACAAGCGATGAGATCGTTGTTGTCCAGGTCTTCGAGGCCACGGCCGGGATTGGCAGGGATTCGGGCATCCGATTTACCGGTGAGACCATCAAGATGCCGGTCGGCAGGGATATGCTCGGGCGTATCCTCTCCGGTGGCGGCAAACCCATCGACGGCGGCCCCGAGATCGTGCCAGAGAAGAGGCTCGATATCACCGGCGCGGCCATCAACCCCTACGCCCGCTCGTCACCCGAGGACTTCATCCAGACAGGTATCTCGACCATCGACGGTATGAATACCCTTGTCCGTGGTCAGAAACTCCCGATCTTCTCGGCATCCGGTCTGCCCCACAACGATGTGGCGCTCCAGATCGCCAGACAGGCAAAGGTGCCCGGATCGAAGGAAGAGTTCGCCGTGGTCTTTGCGGCCATGGGAATCACCCGGGAAGAGGCAAACTACTTCATGGCCGATTTCGAGAAGACCGGCGCTCTCGAGCGTTCGGTCGTCTTCCTGAACCTCGCCGACGACCCGGCCGTCGAGCGGACTATCACGCCGCGCCTTGCGCTCACAACCGCCGAGTACCTCGCCTTCGATCTCGGTTATCATGTGCTTGTCATACTGACGGATATGACCAATTACTGCGAGGCGCTCCGCCAGATCGGTGCAGCCCGTGAGGAGGTGCCTGGCCGACGCGGTTACCCCGGTTACATGTACACCGACCTTGCGAGCATCTACGAGCGTGCCGGTATCATCAAGGGTGTCAGGGGCTCGGTGACCCAGATCCCGATCCTGACGATGCCTGGCGACGATATCACCCACCCGATCCCGGATCTGACCGGCTACATCACTGAAGGTCAGATCGTGGTCAGCCGTGACCTGCACCGGAAGGGCATCTACCCGCCGATCAACGTCCTGCCTTCGCTATCCCGTCTGATGAACCTTGGCATTGGCGAGGGCCACACGCGCGAGGACCACAAGAAGGTCTCTGACCAGCTGTATGCCGCGTATGCTGAAGGTAACGATCTCCGCGGGCTTGTTGCCATCGTCGGAAAAGACGCACTCTCGGAGCGCGATAGGATGTTCCTTGAGTTTGCAGATCTCTTTGAGGACCGGTTCGTCCGGCAGGGTCTCTACGAAGACCGCTCGATCGAGGAGACACTCGATCTCGGCTGGGAACTCCTCGCAACACTGCCCGAAGAGCAGCTCGTGCGTATCGACCGCGCACTGATCCAGAAGTACCACCCGAAATACCGGAAGAAGGCAGAGGGGTAAGCATCCATGGCGCTGCGAGATATCAAGCCGACCCGTTCTGAACTGATCAGCATCAAGCGGCGGATCAAACTCTCGGAGCGCGGCTATAACATCCTTAAGATGAAGCGCGATGGGCTGATCCTGGAGTTCTTCAAGGTGCTGCAGCAGGCAAAAGATACCCGGGGGGTCGTGACAGAGAGGTATACACATGCTATGGAGATGATCGCCCTCGCAGAGACCGTCGAGGGCGCGATCGGAGTGAAGGCCGCCGCCTTCTCAGTAGCAGATGTCCCGGAGATCTCGCTCAAGAGCAAGAACATCATGGGCGTGGTCGTCCCGGAGATCGAGGCATCATCCGTTCGAAAGAGCGTGCTCGATCGCGGCTACGGAGTTCTCGGGACTTCCGCCGTCATCGACGAGGCCGCAGAGGCGTTCGAGGAACTTCTCGAGGCGATCATCGAGGCCGCAGAGATAGAGACGACGATGAAACGACTGCTCGACGAGATCGAGAGCACCAAGCGCCGGGTGAACGCCCTCGAGTTCAAGGTGATCCCGGAACTCACCGAGGCCCGGAACTTCATCAAGATGCGACTCGATGAGATGGAGCGTGAGGAACTCTTCCGCCTGAAAAAGATTAAGGCACGGAGCGCCTGATCAGGGAGAGTGGTGATACCCGGTGGAGATCGCTACCCTTGCAGATGCTGGAAAGTTGACGGGAACGGTGATGCTGAGGGTTGACTTTAACTCACCCATCGATCCTTCAACGAACCAGATCCTGGACGACAAACGGTTTCGGGAACACCTGCCGACGGTACAGGCACTCGAGGACACACGACTTGTCGTCATCACGCACCAGAGCAGGCCCGGTAAGAAGGACTTCACGACGCTTGAGGCCCACGCCGCAAAACTGGAGCGACTGCTCGGCCGCCCCGTGACCTATGTCGACGATATCTTCGGCAGATGTGCCCGGGAGGCGATCAGAGGTGCAAAGCGGGGGGATGTCCTTATGCTTGAGAACCTGCGGTTTGCCGCCGAGGAAAACCTGACCCTGAAACCGGAGGAGGCAAAGAAGACAGTCCTTGTCAGGAGACTGGCGTCAATGGCAGAGTTCTACGTCAACGACGCTTTCGGAACGGCTCACCGTTCGCAACCATCGATAGTGGGGCTGCCGCTTGCGCTCCCCTCGGTGGCCGGCCTCCTGATGGAGAAAGAGATCACAAACCTCTCGCGCGTCTTTTCAGATGCTCCAAGGCCGGTGACGTTTGTGCTCGGCGGAACCAAGGTGGACGACTCGATTGCGGTCGCACAGAACGTCCTTGCACATGGGCCTGCCGACAGGGTGGTCATGGTCGGCGTGGTCGGAAACGTCTTCCTGCTCGCCGCGGGTTACCGTATAGGACGGCCGTCTGAGCGGCTGATCGAAGACCTGGGTTACATGGCCGAGATCGAGAGGGCTAAAACGCTCCTTGAAGTCTACGGAGACAGAATAGTTCTACCCGATTCAGTCGCTGTGCGCGAAGATGGAGAGCGGGTCGATTACCCGCTGAACGCCATCCCCGAAGACGCCCAGGTGCTTGACATCGGAACAGAGGCTATCCAGAGGGTTGCAGAGGTAATAGCCACTTCAGGGACAGTTGTTGTTAACGGCCCGGCCGGGTTATTTGAGGAGGAACCGTTCGCCCTCGGGACATACGAGATCTTGAAGGCAGCATCCGGTGTGGAGTTCTCGATTGTTGGTGGGGGGCACTCCGGCGCGGCCGTAGAGCGACTCGGGATCGAAGATCGGTTCACTCACATCTCCACCGGTGGTGGGGCGGCGATAGAGTTTCTGACAGGGAAGAAACTGCCCGCAATCGAAGCACTGGAGATGTCCCGGAAGATCTTCTGGTGATGGAGGCAGACCCGGGACGAACGCCCCGATCTATTTTTCCGGCGCACCAAGTAGATGTGGCTTGCAGATAATACGCCGACCATTCGTCAGTGGCGTCCCCTTACCCCCTCAATCACGAAGGAGAGCGACCCTGGAACCGACCGGGATGCCTACATCGGCCCCGATTGGACCGCACTTGACCGACATCAGATAGGCTACTGGCGGAAGATCGCGATCTTCTGAGAGAGACTCATAGTTGGCCATGCCCTTGGCGATAACAAGCGTCGCACGGTCTAGAGCATCGGCGAGCACCGCCGGGATGAGGTCCCGGTTGAGACCGAGTTCGGCAACCCCCTCTGTTGTGGGGGTTAGCAGGTCAACCCGGCGGTCAAGCCCGAGCGCCAGAGCATCCTCAAGGGTTGCGTCGTTCAAGATAGGCGCACCGCGGACGGCAAATGTGACGTGCGACCCGCTCTTCTTGAGGTGATCGACAAATAGAGAGTCAAAGACGATCTCGCCGCAGTTGTCAGCAAGGTAAACCACACGGGATGTGAGAGGCTTCATGGCATCGGTATCATCAACGGTCAACCCGGCCGCAAACTCATCACCGAAAAACTCAACGAAGTTCTCGGTGACGCTGTGCGCCATCGAACCGTAGTCAAGCGTGTTGGCGATCACCGACGCAAGTACCAGATCGCGGAACGTCACAAGATTATCTCTCACCACCCTGCAGACGGCCAGGGCCACCGTATAGTTCTCCTTCTTGAGCGAGCGATAGGGATCATCGTCGCCGATCAACCGGTAGGCGAGCCTGTGCACCTGGCTCGCGATTACCGGGGCGGGTAGGGGCACCGTGGCGATGCGCCGGAGAAGATCGCGGCAGGCACCGACAATCTCAGCGACATGCGCCGGATCATCGATGCATAGCCGGCTCTCGTACTCGACCCGGCTGATCAGACAGTCCGTACAGCCCGGATAGAACCTCATGCTGCAGGATAATTAGACGGGCGGACTCAAAATAGTAGTGTAATGGGGCCACTGCGATTTGAACGCAGGTCAGAAGACCCCCAGTCTCCTAGGATGGCCAGGCTACCCTATGGCCCCTTCCCAAGAATATAGGGTTAAATTACAGATATATCTTCGCTTTCAGACCGTCACCTTGCCCCTGAGACTTCAATCTCATACCCCTGAATAAAGGGGAGATCTCTATCTCCGGATTTTCGTGTACTCCTCCACGCTTCGTGTCAGTTGCTCCAGTTCGCTCCCGGTTATCTCCATCCTGCCGGCCAGATCCTCTACCTCTTTGAGGAGCTGCTGAATACGCACGTACATCACGTACATTATAAACAGCAGGCATATGATGATCGCCGAGAGCAGGACTATCATGATTGCATTAGTGTCCACAGTCATTCAAGTTTCTCTCCTGAATAATACGCGGGCAAGCCGCTCAACGAATCTTTCCTGCACCTCTTCAGGGTTTTCCTCAATAGGTATACCCGCCAGTGATGCTGCAATCCTTCTGAAAGCTTTTGATGATTTTGACGCTGGAGATCTGACGACAACCGGCATTCTGGCCGCCGAGGCCTCTCGGACGCAGGGATCTTCCGGGATGCTACCTATGATCGAGACGCCGAGCGCTCTCTCGACCCTTCGCCTGATTCTGTCGTTCTTCTCCGGTGTTGCCCGGTTTAGGATGGCCCAACCTGCCGTGCCTCCAATGGTCTCTGTCAGAACCCTGACCTTGACGGCATCCACGATCGAGGCAATCTCAGGGTTCACAACCAGCAGGACCTCATCCGCCGCAGTGAGCGCTACAACCGCATCAGGGCCGATTCCGGCTGGAGCATCAAGTAGCAGGTAGTCACAGCGGTCGGTGAGATCCCGGACTACGTCGATGAGCCGTTCTGGATCCACGTTCCGGAATCCCTCGAGCGAGAGACCACCCGGTACGACCCTGAGGCCGTAGGGCCCCTCGTAGATTGCGTCCAGGATCGGTGCCTCCCCCGCCAGGACATCATTCAGTGTGACCGGAGCCTCGGAGAGACCCAGCACAAGCCCCAGGTTTGCCAGACCTATATCTGTATCGACGACACATGTCTCCCTCCCATGCTGGGCCAGCGCCACGCCCAGGTTGGCGGTGACGATCGTCTTTCCAGTTCCACCCTTTCCGGAGGTGATTGTATAGGCCCTGATCATCCAAAACCGTCCCAGGGATAAAAATAGTAATTGCCAGACTTAAACCTATTTGTTTGAGTCTTCGCGCCGAAGAACTTAAATGTAAATTGCACGCTACCATATAGCGGTTTCTTCCTGTTCCTTCAGGCTGTGCCCGGATCCCCGCTGAAACCCTGCATGCGCGGATGCCCCGCCCGATCTGCATCTTCGCAGACCGCCTGCCTGTCCTGGAGCGCGGGGGGCCTGATTTTCTGCAAGAGGCAATTCTTTCCGGAGAGCGAGAGGGGGGAGGTAGGTTCTGCCCATTCAACATCATCCCCTGCTTGCAACGCTCCATTGACACAATGCCCCGGGAGTAGGCCGTCACTTTTCGGTCTCACCAAACACTCTTGTGAACTACCCCGCGCCTCTCGGACGGGACTTTCCTGCTATCATGGACAACGCTTGCATCACAGAGGTGTGATGTAGGGGTGTTGTCTCCACAGGCCCAAAGGGCTTGTTCCATCCCAAGTTGTTGATGCGATTTGTACCGCCACGCCGAGACCAGTACGTTCGGTGCATCACATTAGCATACCAAACAGGATATTATCTACCGCAGGGAGGGGGACTCTGCTTTCATCCCCGCACCGGTTGACCGGGGACTTCCAGCTCCGCCCCCCCACCCCCGTAAGTTAAAATCGACCATGACAGATAAAACCAGGTGCTGTGGTGATTCGATATTCATATATGGTGCGACGCAGATATTTCAATGCGTTAATAGCAGGGGTAAAATCAGATGAGCAGTCATCCCTTTGCAGAGGGGAACGTTCAAAGGTATATCGATGAGATCCGGTCAGTCACCGGCGTTGCCGCGTTCGCTCTTGTGTCCTGCGAGGGAACTATTATTGGCAAGCACTTCCCCGATGGGAGCATTACGTCTTCCATTTTTGCAGCAATGAGTGCAACAGTCCTTGCATCGGCGGAAGCGGTCTGCGCCACTGTGGCTATAGATCGGCCCTCCCTGATTACCATCTCCTCAAACGGAGCTGCAATCCTCATCGTGAGTATCGGGGAGGTCGCTCTGATAGCAGCAGTGATCGATAAGCCTGGAGACCTCCAGGGATTGGAGAGACAACTGCTTGATATAGCGGCCAGGATCAGAGAGGAGGTGGCATGATGTATACGATACTGATAGTCGACGACAGTCCAATGATCGTCGACGTTTTCGCTACCATGCTTGAGCGTGGGGGTTATCGGCCGATAACCGCCTTGAGCGGCGAAGAGTGTCTTGAGGTTCTGAAGACAGACCAACCGGATCTGATCCTCCTTGATATCATGATGGAACCGATGGACGGGTGGGAGACACTTGAGAAGATCAAAGCCAGCCCTGCGACAAGTAACATCCCGGTTCTCATGCTGACCGCAAAACCCCTTACCCCTGAAGAGGCAAACGAGTACGGCCCCTACATCGAGGACTACATACTCAAACCCACCACCCACCATCAACTCTACGAGGCCATCGAGCGCGTGCTGACACGCCGGCATTCGATCTCCGCCGATATCGAACGAGCACGCAATGCCGGTGCGGATCCGAGGCTCATTGAGGAGTACGAACGCCTCTCAAAGAGCGTCGATATCAACCGCCGCCTCTTAAAGATCCTGGAGACAACCTACAACATCAAAGATGATCGTGCCGGAATGAGCGAGGAGATAACAAGAGCCATAAAGAGTATGGCCACAAGCATCAAGATCCAGGAAGAACGACTGAATCAGATACGCACCCGGATAGAGTCACTATCCGGGAGTCAGGAAGCCTGAAACGCGGTCGCTCTCCATCCTCCTTTGCGGTAGAGATTTCTCCTCTCTCACGTACAGAACTAAACTGCATCCAGGTATGTTTCCTGACGTTCCTGCCTCCCGATAAAGACAACCGCGATCGTCAGCACGAGAATCGCCGCGAGTGTCACGCCAATCTCGGTGGGTTCGTGGACCTCTATCCCGAAGACCAACACCCGTCGCACCATCGCGGTGATACCCGCAATCAGGATCGGCGTTACCAGCACCTTTTTTGTCCTGAAATACGCTGTCACCGTCTCCAGGATCTCCACCAGGATGAGGGTCAAAAGGATCGCATGCAGCACCTGCAGGACACCCTGTGTCATCTCGTCAACGTGGATAAGCGCCACCATCTGGAGAGCAACATCATACAACGAGACGAGCGCAAGCGCGGATAGTGCGACAGCAATGAGGAGGTAGATGCCCTGCGTAACCCACGATATAGCGGGTACGACATTGTCGGCATAGCATCGTGAAGGAATCATGGATTCACCCGGTCTGCGACGTATGTACAAAACAGGAATGCCCGGGAACATTAAAGTATTCCGATATGATTCGTAGAGCGGGAGGAAGATTGAAAGGTTTATAACATCAGACCACTAACTATGTTCTACGTCTCCAGGTAAATTATTTATACTCTTCTCGCATTGTAATAATGCTAGATGGCAGTACGCGCGGGGCCTATAGCTCAGTTAGGTAGAGCGCCTGGCTTTTAACCAGGTGGTCGGGGGTTCAAATCCCCTTGGGCCCGTTGCCATGGGCGATGTCTATGGGTTTTAGCAAGGTGATTCATCTGATATGCAACTTTTTCGTTGATGAGGTGTAAGGAGATGGACACTTCATTGAACGTACTCAAACACGAGATGGTACCTGACCATCAGATCATGAGCGAGGATGAGGTTGCGGAACTTCTTGCAACTTACCGAATATCCTTAGAACAATTACCGAAAATCTACCACGACGATCCTGCAGTGAAGACCATCAAGGGCGAGGTAGGAAACGTC
>Ga0208462_1001067_pt1 | contig 20811 bp, 11 predicted proteins | sample AD_SCU001_MetaG_FD_184452 | JGI IMG/M metagenome (GOLD analysis project Ga0208462, IMG submission 184452) | Active sludge microbial communities of municipal wastewater-treating anaerobic digesters from China - AD_SCU001_MetaG (SPAdes) (version 2) | ecosystem: Engineered > Bioreactor > Anaerobic...
GTAGCTCGACTCCGTTGGGGTAACGCAGACGAATATCCGCGCTCATTGCGGTACGCAACTCGATGAATGACCCACTGCCTGATGATGGCTGCTGATCACGATACTTCTTTCTCCAGTAAAGAAATTTTGAAAGCGCTATGCCATGATGCGCCACGAAAGACTTTGCCGATTCTCCACTCTGCTGCCAAAGCTCAACCAGCTCGAACATGCGCTCCTGCCTGATTTTTGAGACCATGATGTTTTTAAGACAAAATTCAGCCTGCGATTTCAAGCTGACAAGATGCAGTTCGCCGGAGGGTTACCCTGATTCTCAATCGACAACGAGCCCCACTGTGTATGAGTGCTTGGCTTTCTCCCGGGTTTACTCGTCTTTTTGCGATAATAATAGACGCTATGCGGAAGATCCAACCACTGCAAAACCTTGCGTTTGGGGCACTTATTGCTGTACTCCCTGGCCAGCTCTACTTTCTCCTGGTTCCTATAGGAGTTTTTTTTAGCAGCTCACCTTTCACTTCCAGCTCCAGTTGCAGATCGCCAATGATCTTCTTTAGCCTTCGGTTTTCGTCTTCCAGCCTCCGCACCTCCGGATCAACTTTGGGATACCCCGGTTTCAGACCCTCAACGCCCTCCTGATGGAACTTATACTTCCAGCGGTTGAAAACGCTGTGCGACAAATCGTGGCGGCGGCAGGTCTCAGTAATGCCATTGCTCTCTGGTTCACGAAGCAGAGACAATTTCTCTTCAATCGAAAATGTTCTTCTCTTCTTCATATTCCCAAATTTAAGTTGGACTTATCTCTTTTCTTTTTTTTTGTCCAACTATTTAGGGGGCTAAGACACAATAGAACATGCTATAATGCTAAAAGGCAGCTAGTCAACGCCATTTTGGAGCTCAAGTGGAATTGGTATATATCGGCTCAAGGCAGTATGACAGCTATCTATCCCCAAATTCTGACTTTTCATAAACAAATCCTGGATTTCCATACAATAAGGTCACCAGAACATGGGAAAGGTATGTACGGGTCATATTTTTATTGATGCAAAGAAGGCTTATATCAGAATAAGCGAATACAAAATCCACCGCATGTACAATATTGGCAAACTATCAATGACCTATGAGGATAAAAAATGCAAGAGATTGGATCTTGATGAAAACAAAACCCTATCCGCAGCCTAGGCTATGATTATCCCTTTGCTCATTAATTACTGAAACCATGATGAAACTTAAAACAACAACCCGATTTACATTAACGTTGATCCTAGTTTTAGGAAGTTGCAAAACAGCGAATCACATAAGCAATGCAGAGCTTATGATGGCTCAAAGAAATTTTCAGCGAGCAGCTAGTGAATATAGTTCAGCTTTGCGCAACTCCCCAAATAATATAAAAGCATTTGCTGGTCTTCAAAATGCATCTGATGCATTTATAAAAGAGCAACTTGATGTGTTTGATAGATTTTATAATCAAAAAGACTATTTCCGTGCTCACGCAACTATGGTTTCTATTGAAACGTTTATTGGTAGTTATTCAGGATTTAACATTAGAACAGACATACCCAGTAGTTATTTAACGAAACAACAAAACTTAAAAAATTCTCTTGCTGAAGATTTTTACATAAAGGGCTTAAATGACTTAAACAATGATAGGTTCAGTTCTGCTATAAGCAATTTTAAAAAGACTCAAGAATATAACTCAAATTATAAGGACGTTAGAAAATTAATATCTCAGGCAGAAAATAAACAAAGGACAGCCGAAGCTGAACAACTTTATCAAAGCGGATTAAGTAGTTATCAATCTAATGATTTCAGGAGGGCCTACAAAGAATTCCAGCGTTGTTTAGACATAGTTAGAGGCTATAAGAATGCTGAACAATTACAAAAAAGTGCAATAGAGAAGGGCAAAGTACGCATCGGTATATTTGAATTTTATAATAACACAAGAGTTTATGGAGCTAATGGAACTCTATATAGTTACCTGATCAATAGCTTAGCTAATAATAGATCGCCATTTATTGATGTAATAGACCGTCAAAATCTGGATAGACTTCTTAATGAAATAAGATTTTCGCATTCAGGCAATGTTGATGCTTCTTCAGCAGCTCGAGCAGGAAAATTATTAGGACTTCATTATGTGGTAATAGGAAGTGTTACGAATGTCATTGTAGATGGAGGCCAAATTCTACCACAAGAGATGGATGCTTTTGAACTATATCATGTAAGTATTGATGGAAAACAACAACCACGTGGAAGACCAGTACGTTTCACTTTATACCAAGGCACAAGTAATGTTACTTTTGAAGCACAATATCAAATAATTGAGGTAGAAACAGGGAGAATAGTTAAGTCAAATATTGTTTCATCTCGTGACAGTGATAACGTTCGTTATGCCAGATATCAAGGTGATCGAAGCAAACTTTACCTGACAGATCCCGGCGCTGCAAGTGGTGAAGGCATATTGGGAGCTGTTAGTGCCTATTTGGTAAGCGCGTCTAGGGTAAATCAAGAACTATTCACAGCGCGAACAAACCTAAAGTCCCCGGATGAACTTCAAGCAATCATACTAAGGAATATTGGAGACAAAATATCTCAAGAAATAGTAACAAGATTCGAATAGAAAATTGAAGTTACAGGTTTCTTTTTAGCTGATCATCATTTTTATAAACACAAAGAGCATGAGTCAGTTTGAGTCTCTTATAGGTGATGTTTTTTTTGATGTTTTTATGAGGCAATTTGCCTATTGACACAACAAATTGATTACTACCTTAATCGCAGAATCTGAATATCCGCAAGAGTGAGAAGCTCCCCCCAACCCCCAAGGGGTTACCTGGCGTATTAATTAAAAGATAAGGTTTGGTTAGGCAGAAGGTCGTTCATGAGAGAGGAACAGGGAGAGGAACAGGAAGAGGAACAGGAAGAGGAAGAGGAAGAGGAAGAGGAAGAGGAAGAGGAAGAGGAACAGGAAGAGGAACAGGAAGAGGAACAGGAAGAGGAAGAGGAACAGGGAGACGGACTCCTGATGTGACGAGAAAAATCTATCTTTAACGCGCTGTCCTGCCCGTCAAACCGGCCGTGCAGCCGGGGACCTAAATAACGGTGATGCAGATGCGAATATGCTTGATGATCCTCATCAGTTGCCTGGGACTGAGTGGGATGACCCAACATACCCTTTATCCGCTTTACAAGCCGGATACCAGAACCGTAATGGTGGATGTGTCAGAAATGGGGCATGCACCGCTCAAAGAAAGAGCGCTCAGGGCGGAAGGCTTTGAGATCAACCCCGCTTTGCAGGCGCAAAACCGGCTGCGGCCGGGTGATACCATCGCCCTGCAGGTCATGGAACAATTGCAGGTTCGTGCCTGCGTCGACCGGGCCTACCTGGATGTCAACCAGGCCTGGGTGATCCGGGCGAAGGTGCTGGAATACGATTACGCCTGGTTTTATATGTCGACCTATGAGGGGAATAGCCTGATCCAACTGGATATCCCGGAGGAAGGCAGGCTGCTGCGCTCATGGCAGGATCCGGAATCATCCCAATATTATCTGTATCAGCAGGATCCCCATAAGGACCGGGCGCTGGAAGGCAGTGCTCCCCTACCCATACCACCGGATGGTGCGGGTGAAGGCAGGCCGGAAGAAAACCAGGAACCTGCACAGGAAATACCGGCCCCCAGCGCCCCATCTCTGCAGGATGGCGGCAAGGCCCAGACGACGATCACGGTGCTGGTGGTCTATACACCTGCGGCGGCCAGCTGGTCGGCGACAAACGAAACGAGTATCCAGAACACCATCGCACTGATGATGGCCAAGGGTCAGACGGCCCTCGACAACAGCAATACGGAAATCACGCTGCAGGTGGTCCATGCTACCCAGGTCGCCTATACAGAACTGAACAACAGCAGCGACCTCGACCGCCTCACCTTCAACAACGACGGGTATATGGATACGGTCCATGTCCTGCGCGATGCCTATTGCGCCGATATGGTGGTCCTGCTGGAACAGGTCAGCTTCACGGGCGGCATCGCCTGGCTGCTGAACACAACCTCAGGCTCCCCATCCTACGCCTTTTCGCTGACACGCGTACAACAGGCGAGCTGGACCTTCACTGCCGTCCATGAGATCGCCCACAACATGGGCTGTCATCATCACAAACAGCAAACGACGCAACCGGGGCCGGGTTTGTACACGTATTCAGCGGGGTGGCGATGGACGGGCACCAACAATGGGAAGTACTGTTCTGTCATGACCTATGAGTCGGGATCTTATTTCGCCGATGGGGTGACGCATTCCCGTGTTCCTCATTTTTCCAACCCGTCCATAAATTACCAGGGGGTTGCCACCGGCCATGCTACAGATGGCGATAATGCCCGCAACCTGCGCCAGATCAAGGATGTGATCGCTGCCTACCGCTCCAATTGCAGTACGACGGATCCCTGCAGCAATGTCATAACAATAGCGGGTTGCGGCTCCTCCAACGCTGTCAGCTATTCCGGCGGTGGCACGGGACTCTGGTTTACCAGCTCCACCAATCCCTGTGGGTATACCAGCCCGGGTATCGAGCAGGTCTATCAGTTTACGGCGCCCACCACGGGCACCTACAGTCTGCAGGTTACCTCGGCCAGCGGCTATGTCGATTATATGTGGAAAGCGGGAAGCTGTGCCTCCGGCGGCTGGACCTGCATCGATGATATCCTGGTCCCGGGCACCTATGGCAGCATGTCATGGGTGGCTGGCACTACTTATTACATCTTGCTGGATGATGAGAACAACACCAGCGGCACGCATGTTTTCCACCTCAACTGCCCGGCACAGGCACCCACACTGGCTGTGACGGCCTCTGTGCAACCTCCGGCAGTATGCTATGGGCAGACGGCCCAGCTCATGGCGACACCGGCAGGTGGTAATCCGGCGGGGTATGCATATGCATGGTCCTCCAATCCCCCGGCATTTTCGTCCAGCCAGCAGGCACCCCAGGTAACACCTGCCGTAACAACGACATATACGGTCACCCTGAGCGACGGATCCCAATCAGCTACATCCAGTATAACACTAACTATCAATCCATTGCCTAGCGTCAGCTGGAGCAGCACTTTCAGTTCTGCCTGCATTAACGCAAATCCTTTGACACTGGTTGGCGGCAGTCCGGCCGGCGGCACCTATGGTGGACAAGGGGTCATTGGGGGTGTTTTTTACCCTTCCAGTGCCGGGGCAGGAACACATTCGCTGCAATATTTTTATACAGATGGAAATGGCTGTACCAACCTGGCGACGAGAATGGTCACGGTTCACCCACTGCCGGTCGTTGCATGGAATACACCTCTTTCGGCCCAGTGTGTCACTGCCACATCCTATCCGCTCAGCGGGGGCAGTCCGGCCGGGGGTACGTACAGCGGCCCGGGGGTGAGCGGAAACACTTTCAATGCTTCATCCGCTGGTGTTGGAACGCATTCGCTCACATATACTTACACGGATGGGAACGGATGCACAGCCAGTGTGACCAGGAGTATTCAGGTGTACAACACACCCATTGTAAGCTGGAATACAGCCCTGACAGGGCAATGCATCACTGCCACATCCTATTCGCTCAGCGGGGGCAGTCCGGCCGGAGGAACATACAGCGGTCCGGGAGTGAGCGGAAACACTTTCAATGCTTCAAACGCTGGGGTTGGGACGCACTCGCTCACATACACTTACACGGATGGGAACGGCTGCACAGCCAGTGTGACCAGGAGTATTCAGGTGTACAACACACCCATTGTAAGCTGGAATACAGCTCTGGCAGGGCAATGCATCACCGCCACATCTTATCCACTCAGCGGGGGTATTCCGGCCGGAGGAACATACAGCGGTCCGGGAGTGAGCGGAAACACTTTCAATGCTTCAAACGCTGGGGTTGGGACGCACTCACTCACATACACTTACACGGATGGGAACGGCTGCACAGCCAGTGTGACCAGGAGTATTCAGGTGTACAACACACCCATTGTAAGCTGGAATACAGCCCTGGCAGGGCAGTGCATCACCGCCACATCTTATTCGCTCAGCGGGGGTAGTCCGGCCGGGGGTACGTACAGCGGCCCGGGGGTGAACGGGAGTATTTTCAATGCTTCATCCGCTGGTGTTGGAACGCACTCACTCACATACACTTACACGGATGGGAACGGCTGCAATGCAAGCGCCACCAACAGCATTCAGGTTTACAATCTACCTATTGTAAGCTGGAATACAGCCCTGACAGGGCAGTGCATCACCGCCACATCCTATCCGCTCAGCGGAGGCAGTCCGGCCGGGGGAACATACACCGGTACGGGGGTGAGCGGAAACACTTTCAATGCTTCATCCGCTGGTGTTGGAACGCACTCACTCACATACACTTACACGGATGGGAACGGCTGCACCAACGGTACTGTAAATACGATCGATGTGCATGCGTTGCCAGTTGTTAGCTGGCCTGTTTCGCTCCCCAACATATTGCCGGGATCGCCGGCCATCATGCTCAGCGGCGGACAACCTGCCGGAGGAACCTACAGTGGCGCCGGTGTCATTGGCCAACAATTTGACCCTGCTCTTGCCGGATCAGGCACGCACTTACTCACCTACACTTACACCAACAATGCAGGCTGTACAGCATCAGCAACCAACAGTATCAGTGTCGATACCCTGCCAGGTACGCTCGGGATACTGCAAGGAAGGGTGCTGTATGCCAATGGCCTGGGATCACCCATGCCGGGGATGCAGGTACTGCTGAAGCAGAGTGGACAGATCCTGGATTCCTGTATAAGCAATACTGCCGGGGAATACACTTTCACGGCCATGCCCGGATCTTACCGGCTTACCGCCAGGACGACACTGCCCTGGCCGCATGGACCGGCCAATGCCTCCGATGCCCTGGAGGTCTTGAAGCATTTTGTACAAACCATCACCCTTACCGGTATCCACTATCTGGCAGGCGATGTGAATGGCAGCAACAACCTGAATACCTCGGATGCCTTGCTGATCGCAAGTCGCTTTGTCGGATCAGCCAGCGCCTACCCGGCAGGTGACTGGGTCTTTACATCTCATGACGTCCTCCTGCCTGGGGGAGCCCTGGTTCAACAAGATGTCCAGGTCCTGGTTTACGGTGATGTCAATGCTTCTTATAATCCAGCATCCAAGCGGGAAGCGGCCCGGATCCTCGCCAGGGACAGGATATTGGACATCTCCATGGAGGAGGAAATTATGCTTCCGGTTTATGTGACTGAACCGCTGAGCATGGCTGCCCTGTCGCTCATCATGCATTACCCCCATGACTACGTTGAAATCAGGGAGGTGGTAATCATGGAGCCCTACGGCAACCTGGTATATGAGATCGATGAAGGCCAGATCCGGATAGCATGGTATCGTTACCTGGAGCAGAACTTGGCCAAAGGCGATTTGTTGCTTCAACTCAGGATGTTATTGAAACGGCCGTCTGACGACTTCAACCGGCAACCCTGGTTCATGACAATGGCATCTTCATCTGGTATCGAAGACGAAACAGAAAAATCTTTGCCCGCATTGTCAATTCCTGCTCTGCTATCATTGCAGCCGTTGGTCCTCCTTGAACCCTTGCGGCCCAATCCTGCACGGGAGCTAACAACGTTGGCTTTCCAGCTGAAGAATGATGGTTGGGTCCGCATTGAAGTACTGGATGCATTAGGGCAGCAGCTTGCCACCCTTGCGGATCAGCACTTCTCATCCGGCCGGCATGTGATTGACCTGAACTGCGCTGCATTTCATGCAGGTTTGTATCATATAAAATTAAATTATAATAATGAAGGCGTTACCTGCACCCGGAGCAGTAAATTGATTGTGAGATAAGCCACCAACCAGAGGTCAGAATCTTGGATCCTCCGCTTCATCCTGTTGCGAAGGCACAAAGATTGTAAAACAGCTACCCAGTCCGGTTTGACTAGATACCTGAAGGTCCCATCCATGCAGATCTGCCATTTCCTTGCATAACAGCAGGCCCAACCCGGTCGTAGGTTCTCCTTCCGTTCCCAACCGCCTTATTTGTGACAAGGGATTGAACAGATTCCTGATAAAAGCTTCATCCATACCTATGCCACTATCCTGAATATGTATCCTGGTACCACCGGCCTCTGACTTTTCGACAGCGATACTGACCTGGCCTCCTTTAGGAGTAAATTTGATGGCATTATGCAAAAGATTTCGAAGGATAGACGAGAAGGCATGTAAATCAGCCTGGAGGTGCATGTCCTCAGGGATACTTACCTGTAACTGAATTTCCTTCTTCCGAAGTTGTTCGGTATGGAAGTCAATCACACTGTTCACCGCATACAAGATCGATACTGGTTCCGGTCGAAATGTGAATTTTCCCCTTCTGATGGAGCTCCATTCAAGCAGGTTTTCCAGCAACTGATAAAGCGCGCTGGCATTGGACCTCATCTGTCGAATACTGGTTTGCCGTTCATCTTCAGCCATCAGACTCCAATCTTTGGAGAGAATATCGACAGTATTCAGGAAGGTACTGAAGGGTGCCCTGAGGTCATGTGCCAGGATGGAAAGGAGACGTTGTTTCTCCTGTATTGCCTGCTGAAGATGGATATTCTTTTCCAGCAGGGCCTGCTTCTGCGCTTTTTCATCCGTGATATCCCGGACAATGCTCAGAATGTAGGGTGTTCCATCCAGGCTTACTTTCACCAGGCTGATATCAGCCGGGTAGAAGGTCCCGTCTTTCCGCTTGTGCACCACTTCAAATCTCACCTCTCTGCCTTCTTCAAGTCTGTCCCACTTAAGCTCCTTATCCTGCCTGGCCAGCACATCCGGATCAATATCAGGCACTTTCATCTGAAGAAGCTCCTCGCGTGTATACCCCAGGTTACGTTCTACCGCTTCATTCACATCGCAAAAGTTTCCATCAAGATCACTCAGGAATACCATTTCGGCTGCTTTGTCGATGATCTTGCGGTAGCGCTCTTCCTGCGCTTTCAACCGGAACCGGTACATCTGAGACTCAGTGATATCCTGGATCGAACCGACAACCCGGTTTTCATCCGGATCACATATGCGTGCTTTTCCCTGTATGGTATGCCAACGCTTCAAACCTGCAGAGGAGGTGTACGTGCCTGTTATTGAAAATGTTTGATGATGAATCAGTGGCCCATTAAAAAACGCTGTTAGCGCTTCCCTTGTGGCAGCATCATATCCCTTAATGATTTCCTGCAAATCCGGCAATCCAAGCAGTAAAGTGTTTCCGGGGGGCCATCCATGCAGACGAAACAACTCAGGACTCCACTTCATCTGCTGGGTGTTCAGATCATAATCCCAGGAGCCGGAATGGGTTAAGTGCTCTGTTTCATTCAACAGGTTTAATGCATCATTCAGTTCATTCTGAAGGCGGCGTTTTTCGGTGATATTCCTACCGATCACCAAAACGCCCTTTGTTTCCCATTCTTCTATGTAAAGCGGGCTGAAATGGAATTCCATAAAGACGCCACCTGGCACAACATCAGAGGTGGTATCTATCTTCAGCATTCTCCCGTCGCGGAGCACCTGATCAAAGTACCCTTTCCATACCATGTTCTCATGGCCCTTGCTTTCATCGCTGAGGATAACCTCCCCTACCTCAAAACTATGACCTAGTAGAAAATGCATGACATCATGGTAGGCTTTGTTCGCGAAGATCAGCCTGTACTGATCATCCACAGCCCATACCCAATCTTCAGCATGCTGGAAAATGTTTTCCAGTGCCTGGAGGAGCGCATACGGCATCCTCCCCTGGTTATCTGAAATACCCATGTGATGAATTCTCCCTAAACTGCAACAATAATGAAATCACAACCCTTTGTCCATGGACCAGGGTGGACTGATTACCACTACTGGATGGGACAAAGTGAAGACCAGGCACGGTAAAGATAATAAAATTTCAGTCGATCCAACCAAAAATTGGACATCCCTAATGTCCTGAGAATATTCAGGTTCTCCCCTAACCGATCAGGATCTTTCAGCCAAACAGGACGAAAGCCATTCCAGCAGGTCACCTATCCCTGTCCGTGTAGTACAACTCACTTTCCTGACTTGTGACGCTCTGCAAAATTAGTGTGGGTTTATTTTTTAACATGTTGAATATGACTTAAATAAGAATTTGAGAGTGAATTTTTACCGCACTAACGCCGATTTCTGTGCCATGCTCAGGACCAGATTTGTGATAACTTGATTGATGATGGGGGGATTTTTTATGTTCATTTCTTTGCACGCCCAAAGAAATGAACCAAAGAAAGGGCGCTTTTTCGAAGGGATTTTTCAGCCTGCGGCTGAAAACCATAGCTGATTGGCTAAATTTCCTCCAAGGCTTCGGAAATTTTTAACGCCAATCAGCTATTATCCTGACCGAAAAAGATTTTATCCGCTGCATACGAGACTCGGGGTTCCTTCCTAAGAAAATAATATCAGTTGCCGCTTAAGCGACATTAGAATGGTGCGGTCACGCCGAGTGATAACGAGGCGGGATTCCGCCGCAGGCGGAAAGCAGCAGGCGTAGTCGCGTAGCGGCAACGAGGCCCGCCCGGCCCGAGGGCAAAAACTTGATTTAATGAACTGATAGATAATTATTTTACAATGACAAATGCAAAGTACTCCCTGGGCAGCTTTCAAGTTTACCTCCTCCTCTGCCGAACTAATGGAGCGTCAGTTATCACCATTAATGAAAAGGTGATAACTTCTACCGCACTAATTGTCACAAGTCAGGAAAAGACAGTGTTCTCTTCATAAGGCGACAGGGTTGTTGGTAAGCAATTATATAGGAAAGAATGGAAGGATGTTGCCCTATCATTATCGCTTATTCCAGAATCTTGTTGTTTCGTTATTCAAGAACTGCCACATTGCGTCATTACACAACCGTCCTGGTCTATAATTGACCGGGAATGGAAGGGACTTGTTTGCATAAAAACAGTATGGAAAAATGGCTACCTTTGCACATATTTTTATGAATTGGAACATACGCTACAGCCATGATGAGACGGCTTGATACGATAGAAGAGGCGATACAGGATATCCGCGAAGGCAAGGTGATCATCGTTGTGGATGATGAAGACCGCGAAAACGAAGGTGATTTTATTACAGCCGCGGAGACCATCACCCCGGAAATCGTCAATTTCATGGCACGTTACGGCCGGGGGCTGATATGCTGTCCACTGGCTGAGTCGCGCTGCGAAGAATTGCAACTGGAACTGATGGTGTCACGGAATACCTCCCTGCATGAGACGCAGTTCACCATCTCTGTCGATTTGTTGGGAAATGGAACCACAACGGGTATCTCGGCCGCGGACCGGGCCAAGACCATCGCTGCGCTTGCTGCCGATGCCACGCGTGCGGAGGACCTCGGCCGCCCAGGCCATGTATTTCCCCTGAAAGCCAAAGAGGGTGGCGTGCTGCGTCGTGCCGGCCATACCGAGGCTGCCGTTGACCTCGCCAGGCTCGCCGGCCTCAAGCCTGCAGCAGCCCTGGTCGAAATCATGAATGAGGATGGCTCCATGTCCCGGCTGCCTGACCTCTTTGTTCTGGCAGCGCAGTTTGGCCTGCGGATCATTTCTATCCGCGACCTGATTGCATACCGCATGCGTACAGAGAGCCTGATCATTAAGGAAGAAATGGTCGATCTTCCAACGGAATGGGGGCAGTTTACCTTACATGCATTCAGGGATGTCAACTCAGGCACCATGCACCTGGCACTGACCAAGGGAAGCTGGGATGAGGACGAAAACGTACTGGTGAGGGTTCACTCAAGCTGCCTGACAGGAGATGTCCTTGGTTCAAGCAAATGTGACTGCGGGGCCCAGCTTCACAAAGCCATGGAAATGGTCGAGGCGGCTGGCAAAGGCATCGTATTGTATATGAACCAGGAGGGTAGGGGAATCGGACTTTTGAACAAACTCAAAGCCTATCACCTTCAGGAGCAAGGGATGGATACCATTGAAGCCAACCTTCACCTGGGTTTTAAAGCAGACGAGCGCGATTATGGCATCGGAGCTCAGATGATACGCTCCCTTGGCGCCCGCAAAATCAGCCTGATTACCAACAATCCAACGAAAAAAGCAGGTCTGACTGGTTATGGTATAGAGATCGTCGGGAATATCCCCCTTATTATTCCCCCGAATCCACATAATTACGTCTATCTCAAGACCAAACAGGATAAGATGGGGCACCTCCTAAATCTCTGAGGGATCCTTCCTTTTGTTGCGTTTGGGTAAGATCTCATCCCACCGGTCGAATTCCTTGCGGTAGAAGATTCCAACGCCTTGTGTATAAGGACCTTTGTTATCCAGCATATTGATGTAATTGGAGCGGTTGAAGGCTTTCACCCGGAACCGCCCGTCTTCGGTTAATTTCACTTCGACCTGCACATCCCCCACCAGGTTGCTGGCTGCCTCCGCTTTGCGTTCTCCCGCAAGACCAAAATTTCCATCGATCAATACCCGGTCATTGAAAAGCTGCGTCGATAGCGCCAGTTCAAGTTCTTCATTGGTGATCTGGTCCCCGGGTCTGTAATTCACCCCAATGTCAAAATCCTTGCTGATTTGTGATAACCAGTTGCTTAGCTGCCTGGTCAGGAGCTCGACTGAACCTGCACTGACACCGGAGGCCAGGTTCACATTGACTTCTTCGGAAATGAAGCTGTTCAAAACCAGCAAAGACAGGATCTGCCGGCTGAGCAATGCGGTGTTGGTGGTATCTATTCTATTGAAGACCAGTCTGTTTACTTCTTCGCGGCTGTCTGGAAGCTCGATGCCAAACGTGATCATGGGATTGATCAGCTTGTCAGTGAGGTTGATGATGCAGTTAACAGGAATACGTTCACGGTAGAGTGATGAGGAGTCTCCCACAGGTCTGAGTTCATTGAGGGAAGCACGTACCCTGTAGACGGCGGTAAGGGCGATCGAGGCATCGTAAGGGTCGCCTGACCATGAGATGCGACCACCTTTCCGAAGCTCAAAACGACGGTTAAGGAGGTTCTGCAATGTCATCTGATAAAATCCTGACTCCACGATGTAATCCCCGAAAATGCTGAATTCTCCACGTGTATCAATGAGGAAACGCAGGTCGCCTGTTCCGTTGCCACGTATATTTCCCATTCGGGCGGGTAAGGATATTTCTATCTCGGCATCCTGGGTTGCAGCAAGCTGAAAATCCAGTTTTACACCGGAAAGCCGGTTACGGCTCATTGCCTCAGGCTCCCTGGTGCCAGCAGGTTGATGAAAACGAATGAAACTATTCTCGATCACGTCTGCATCATAGGAAATCGGAATATGCATGCTGGTTCCTTTTCCTGTCTCTCCTTTAATTTGGATGTTGACATCATCAAATGGACCATTAATCAGCACATCTCCAGTCAGGAAACCCCTGCCATAAAAGAGTTCATTCTGTGCATAGGTGGTATTGAGGCCGGAGAAATTAACCGGTTTGGCTTCAAAATCAATGCGCCAATCCTTGAAGCGGGTATGGCTGATGCTTCCGTTACATATTGCACTGTTCCCCCTGGCATCGAAGAGGGTTAGATCCTTGAAACGGAAAGCATTTTCATCTATCAGTATTTCATGAGAAAATGAATAGGCTTCGTTGAGATAATTGACGGTAAATCCTGTACGCCTTGATATAGCTTTGCCATTGAGCCTGAGGTTTTTGAGCGGGCCCCGCAGTCTTACCTCTCCCGAAACATAGCCCCCCATATTTGAGAACAAACCTTGCATATAGCGTTCCACTGTGCTGATTTTGAAGTCCTTCACTTTGGCAGTAAGGTCTAGCGCGGCTTCTTCCTCGCCAGGGAGATAAAAGCCGGTGATCTCCAGCGGAACATGTGTATCAGCAGTGCCCCGGTAAGTGACCTTGCTGTCAATAAACAGGCGCTGGCTCATAGGGTCCCATGTTGTGCGCAGGTTGGCATCCCCCAGTTTATCCCCATTGAAGATGAAGTCACGGATCGTCAGGGCTGCCCTGAAGTCAGGCTTGCTGAGGACGGAGGTGAAACTCACATCACCGTCAATTTTTCCGGCAAGATCCAGCATATACCTTTGCAGGAAAATGTTGATGAGATGGATGTCGAAATTGTTGAACTGGGCTTCCAGACTTTGGCCTGCCTCCTTCGAAGCCTTGCCGGTCAGCCTGACCAGTTGTTCCCTGTTCTGGAGTCTCACATCCTGAAATAAGATCCCTGTTGAGTCGATGATCATGCTATGCTGTGGATTAAATGACCACAGGTTATTGTCCATCGGGATCTTGGATTCCAGCAGGCGAAGCCTGGCTCTCGCAAGGCCCGGAAAATCGATGAGGCCGGTGATATGCCCATCCCGGTCCGTTACATCCTGAGCGCTCATCCATCCCATCGTGAAAGGGATGCTGTCTTGCTGTAATCCTGCCTGAAGGTTAAAACGGTAGATTTCAATGCTGTCTGTCATGCTCAGCGCCCGGGTGGCAAGAGATGTTGTTCCTGAAGCACTATTCACTTTACCGGTCCACACAAGTGAATCAGCCTCAATTCCTTGATATTTAATGTTTGCACTTGTTGCTTCCCATTCTAGCAGTGCAGGCGTTGTACGTATGCTGGCAACCAGATGGGTGCCAGGAGGAATGGAGAGTTCGGGTAGGAAGAGCTGCAGCAAAGGATTCAGGTCTGTCACTTCCATACGAAGTGTCGCAAATTGATCTGCAGGAATGGTTTTGGCAGCAGGGCGAAGCCCGGAAGAAGGCATCAGGGAAGCCAGTTGGCTGATGAGGGAGTTGGCCAGGTCCTGAAATGTGAAGCTTCCTTTCATTTCCAGGTCGAGGGGATCGGCATGCAGCACCACTTCCTTATAGCGGTAGGCATCAGGAACAAACCCCAGTTCAAAGCTGTTGCAATGATAATGTCGCGTTCCCATGTCTAGGTCGAGGCCGGTCAGTTCCAGCCTTCCCCTGAGCCTGTCAAGATGATCGCCCTGGAACTGCATAGCGATCCCTGATTTCCCGGTAAGCGGTCCAGGCAGACGCCCCCGGCTTAGTTTATCGAGCCTGGCGTGATATACATCAGCCAGGAAGTCAAAGGAGGGCATGTCGCCGGAAAGATCCACGATACCGTTGAAGTCCAGGGCCAGATCCGGGTCATCCACACTGAGGAAACCATTGAATCGCTTGCCTTTGAGGTGCCCGTCTATCTCAAACGCCTGGTAACCTTCACCCATAAAAACGATGGAGTCGATGCGGCCGGTCACATTCGCATCCAGGGTTTCCCAGTCAAGTCCGCGCCCGTTGACACGCAGGTCGGCCGTGATACTTCCAATGGTTTCCTCACTGGCCAGCAGCTGCCCCAATCTGAAAGAGGTAGCCCGTATCTGACCCTGATATGTGTAAGCGATGTCACCGGTTGTCTGGTCACGAAGCACCAGGTCTGTCAGCATGGATCCAAATGGTGTTCGTGCTTCTGCCTTGAAGATAAAATCGTTGTAAAAACCGCTGAAGTTTCCGGCTATGATAGAACCATTCAGCCTGTTCACCATGTCTGGCAACTTCAGAGCCAGTTCCGGCCTTGGCATCTTGAAGTTCTGGACATCAGATGCGCTGAATGTGAGCCTGTTGATACGTGCATCTACAAAGGTCTCATAGATGTCGGGGATGCCATTCATGCTCACATCGCCAGCGAGATAAGTACCCTGACCATAAATGACCTGCATATTTTTAACTGAGAAATTGCGGACGGTTCCACGTGCGAGACCGCTGATTTCAAAGAGGTTGTTCATGGGATAAACAACGGCTGCAAATGGACCGATATCACTCAGATTAAGTCTTGATTTCCTGATATTTGCATGGATCTGCACTTCATCCAGGAAGTTGCGGAAATCTTTCCAGATATTAAAATGGAAGGCCAGATCGAGATCGAGCCTGGATTCTCCTGATGTCATGATCAAATGGCGTGCTTCAATCCCCTGGTCCCAGAGACGGAAGCGCGTCTGTAGCGAATCAAGCGCAAAACCTGGCTCAGCGCGCATGGCAGCATGGTATATCATGACATCGATTGTGTCATCCTGCATTTGGAGCAGGGCTGCATCCAGAAAGACAGAATCGATGCGGACATGGTCATAATCCATGCCTGATGGTTTCGGCACTTCGTGTTCGTTGCGGTAAACAAAAGCGCCATCGATGATGCCTACCGAAAGGGTCGTTACCGACCATGACCGGCCTGTATCCGGTTCCAAGGGTTTGAGGCGCTTCAGAATCTGGCTGATATTGGTCAGGCTGTCGATTTCATAGCGAACGAGGTTTACCCTGGGTTCCCGGAGTGTCACCTTATCAATGGTGAGGTGCCGGCGCTTGAGGTGAACACCACCCAGATCCATCCTGATCCGGGGCGTATAAATCGCAGTGTCATCGCGGTGGTCGTAGATGACAAGATCCTTGCAGACCACATCAAATAACAATGAAATATGCAGGCTACCAATTTCGACCCTCGTCCCCAGTTGCTGTGACGCCATAGAGGTGAGCCGCAGGAGGAGGTACTGCTGAATGGCCGGTAAGCGAACCAAAGCTGCGGGCGTCAGAACAATCACCAGCAATATGCCAGCTGTCCAAAGCCAGGGATTACGCCAGAATTTGGTACCTTTGTCCATTCCTTAACTTACCTATGCAAACAATTATCTTAGGTATCGAATCCTCCTGCGACGACACTTCCGCCGCAGTCATAAAAGATAACAATATTCTTGCCAACGTTGTTGCCAATCAGGAAGTGCACAGGGATTTTGGCGGAGTGGTCCCGGAGCTAGCCTCCAGGGCGCACCAGCAGCATATCATCCCGGTCATCGATATCGCCCTGAAAAGAGCAAATGTAAATAAAAAAGAGCTGAATGCAGTAGCTTTTACGCGGGGGCCCGGACTGCTCGGATCTCTGCTGGTTGGAACCTCCTTTGCCAAGTCTTTCGCGCTTTCCCTGGGGATACCCCTCATCGAGGTCGATCATATGCGGGCGCATATTCTGGCGCATTTTATTCAGGATGAAGAGAAAAGACCCATACCGTCCTTCCCGTTTCTATGCCTGACGGTTTCAGGTGGTCATACACAGCTCGTGATTATCCACAGCCCATATGACATGGAGGAGATTGGCCGGACCATCGATGATGCGGCAGGGGAGGCCTTTGATAAAGCGGCTAAAATCATGGGATTACCCTATCCGGGAGGGCCAATGATTGATAAACTGGCCAGAGAGGGAAATCCGGAAGCCTTCGCATTCGGCTTACCCAGGATACCCGGTCTGGACTTTAGTTTCAGTGGCTTAAAAACATCTTTTCTGTATTTCCTGCGCGACCGGCTGAAGGAAAATCCTTTCTTCATCGAAGAAAATAAAGCTGACCTGGCTGCATCGATCCAATCAGCCATCATCCTGATGCTCAGTCGGAAACTACAACAGGCTGTGGAAGAAACCGGGATACAGGAAGTGGCTATCGCTGGGGGCGTGTCTGCCAATTCAGGTTTAAGAAATCATCTCACAGAAAAGGCTGCAGAAAAGGGATGGAATTTGTATCTTCCTAAATTTCAATATAGTACTGATAATGCTGCCATGATTGCCATGGCCGGATATTTTAAGTACTTACGCGGAGAATTCGCAGGATTGGACATTACCCCTTACACACGTGCCATCTAATCCTGCTCAGAAGGATCAACCTCCACGAGCCGGTCAGTCCAGTCACGCACGATTCTGGCCGAGCGGGGGTCCCAGTGGTACCAGGTGTCCGGACTAAAACCAGCAGGAAGTTTATCCGTAATGGCTTGATTCATAAAGATATCTGTCAGGTATGAAGCATATTTCCTGCCCAGCGACCTGCCCATACCATATACATCTTCCGGCAGAATCGGATAATGTGTATACCTGTACATCACTTCCCCATTCAGGATATTTTGCGTGAACCTTCCCTGCATCTGTTCTGTGATCTTATGACTGGCAAACAACAGCCTGAATTCATCCTCCTCAACATTGGTTTTTCGCATCTCGAACCAGGTGCTGAGCGTAATGGCATTCAAAAGGAATTTCTTATGATAGACGGTATCATCATAAGTAGCCTGATCTGTGAATGGCAGACCACTTTCCTCCATTAAAACCTGCGCGAAGTCAACCACATAGGCTTCCTCTTTCACGGTGAGAAAAGTGTCAAGAGCTGATGGGGTGTAAACCGTATAACCCTGATTGCGCAAGGCATCGATGAAGGCATTGATGTAGGTTTCCAGAAAAACAGCATCGTCAATATCACGGATGATATCGCTTTGGGCAAAGCCCAGCGAATCCATGTTTACATTTTTACCTTTGAGAGAATCCGGAACAACAGCCGGTTTCAGGTTGGCCTTCAGGATGATGGGTGGCGGTATGACCATGATATGCGGCGGCTTCCACGACTGCAGGAATTGCTGTGCATATTGGTGTTCCACCGTACAGGACGACAGAAAAACAGCGATCACTGACATCAGTGCCAGCCATTGAAGAGGCCGTTGCAAATGCCGGTCACGGGGTTTCATGATTCCTGGCTGAGAAGTTTTGTGGCAAACTGTCTGCCATATTCTTCCGCTTCCGATAACGCGTTTTCTGTTGGGGTGAACTTCACGAAGATCCCTTCTCCAACATATTCTGTTTTGAGGTTTTCAAGGGCAGAACGGATGAGTTTCTGACTTTCACCACTCCAACCATAGGAGCCGAATCCACCACTGAGTTTGCCTCTGTCGCGCAAAGGCGTCATGATGGCGAAAAGCTTGTAAACAGGTAGGAGAATATTCTGATTGATGGTAGGGCTCCCGACAATGATGCCGGCGGCCCGTGTCACCTGCTCCTCCAGCTCCCCCAACGAAGCATGCTCAATATCCATGGGCACGGCCTCCACACCAGCCACACTGCGAACGCCGCTGGCGATGCTTTCTGCGATCTGTGTTGTCTTCTGGTAAGCGGAAACATATGGAATGAAGACTCGCTTTAGCTCCGGATAACGTACAAATTCCCTTGCCCAGGCCTCCGACTGGTCAACATACCTGCGCCAGTCGCTTCTGAGGATGGGGCCATGACCGGTGCAGATAACTTCGATGGGTAAATCCCTGATCTTTTCGATGGCTTTCAGCATGAACTTGCTGAACGGCTTGAGAATGACATCAAAATAATATTTGAAAGCTTCGTCATAGTTGCCGACTTCATCGTCATACATAGCATCATGGCAAAAATGCGCACCGAAGGAGTCGCAGGTGAACAGCACCTTGTCTTCCACCAGCCAGGTATACATTGAATCCGGCCAATGCAGGTTCGGAGCTCCGATAAATTGTAGCGTTTTGTTCCCAAGATCAAGACGGTCGCCATCCTTGACGATGCGGTTTGGAAACTCCCTGCCCAGCAGGTCCTTGAGGTAACGGATCGCCACCCCGCTACCAACCACCTCTGCATGAGGTGCCAGTTCCAGCAAATGAGCAAGGTTGCCGGAATGATCCGGCTCTGTATGGTTTAATACGATATAGCGGATCTCCTCAGGTTTGGTCACCTTCAGGATCTTTTCCTTCCATACAGGCCAGAACTTTTCCTTGCTTGTCTCGATGATGGTCTTTTTCTCAGCATCGATGAAATAGGAATTATACGTTGTTCCGAATTTGGTTTCCATGACCACATCAAAGGTCACAATGTCATAATCCAGTACACCAATCCATTGTACATCCCTGGTTACCGGCAGGATCTTCTCGTCGCTCTTTCTTTCCATAGTATTTCTAAAATAATCGCATTTGTGTTGGTCCTTGTGCCCCGTTCCTGTCTGGTTCCTTGTTGGCCTGCTCTTGACTCTGTTCTTCTTCCATCTCCTGATCCTCCGTTTCAGGGGTATCTTCCGGTTCCGTCTCTTCAGAAACGTCTGGCAGATCGGGAGATGTTACGGGTTCGATGAAGGTTTCATCCTCCAGGACAGGCTGGGATTCTATTGAATCTGGCCCGGCCGTTCCGTTCAAGGACTCTTCAGGTTCCCCTTCTTTCGGTGATACCTCTGATACTTGTGTGATCAGCAGTTCCGATAAGCGTTTTCCTTTGGCGCCTATCCCTTTAACAGCGATAAAGGAGGTTGCATCGATCTGCTCCTGCGCCGGTTCGGCAGACTTCGTCTTCTTATTACCTTCCACGCTGAAAACAGGGTGGGTGTGCAGGCTGAGGAGGATGAGCTGGGATCCTGGACCATCGCCAATAAAACCTTGAAGTTTATCACTGACCTCAGGTATAAAGCGTTTGATATAATAGAACCCGCTTTGTGCTTCTCTGTAAATGACTGTTACAGTTATACCAGCCACAAACTTCCGGATCAGGAACATATCCTCATCGAAATGCGTGGTGATGTCGAAGCCATAAGTACGATAACTGCCATTCCGGTTGAACCCGATGATGCGGTCGTCTGCTTCAAACTTTCCAAGGAACAAGCCCCGCTTTTCGCTGTTGATGCGGTTCACGGTGTCATCGTACCATATGCCGATGGCGGAAAGTGTGGACACTCCTTCCTCTTTCTTGATAATCTTCTTAACGGTATATTTCGTGAGGGTAATCCCCTTGGTGTTTCTGCCACGTATGGGAATCTCCGTGAAGTCAAAATCAAACATGGTCTTTCGGAGCTTGGGCCTGGGACGCAGCATGACGCGGATCACCTCTGCCTCCCCATTGGGATTGGCAGTGAGGTAGAGGACTTTGCTTCCTTTGGTTCCACCTGTGGCATCATATTCTTTATCACGGGTAACACCGGTAACGGAGAAGCGCTTAATCATGGCTTTTCCGCCTTTACCATCTTGATAAACAAGGTTATAGACAGTCCTCTCGTC
>Ga0208462_1001070_pt1 | contig 20772 bp, 18 predicted proteins | sample AD_SCU001_MetaG_FD_184452 | JGI IMG/M metagenome (GOLD analysis project Ga0208462, IMG submission 184452) | Active sludge microbial communities of municipal wastewater-treating anaerobic digesters from China - AD_SCU001_MetaG (SPAdes) (version 2) | ecosystem: Engineered > Bioreactor > Anaerobic...
GGAACAGGCCGTAAAGGACAACGCATCCTACAGCGACTTTCTGGAAAAGGTCCTGAGAAGAGAACGTGAATACCGGGAAGAGCGCAGGATAAGGACATCACTGAAGCTGTCCGGCCTGCCGCAGGACAAGACCCTTGAAAGCTTCGACTTCACATTTCAGCGGAGCGTTAATAAAAAGGAGATCGAGCTGCTTTCGACCTGCGAATATGCCAGGCGGAAGGAGAACATTCTCCTTCTCGGCCCGCCCGGAGTGGGCAAGAGCCACCTTGCTGCAGCATTGGGAGTACGTGCTGTCCAGAATGGTTTCTCCGTCTCCTGGCTTACCGCCGATGATCTGCTGTTTCGTCTCAGGCGGGACGAGGAGAGCTCTTCCAGACGAAACAGAAGGAGGAAATACCTGTCGTCGGGAGTTCTCGTAATCGATGAACTGGGATTTCAGACTCTGGATCGAAGCGACGCGCACCTGCTGTTCAAGGTGGTAAGCACCAGATACGAAAGAGCGAGCACGATCATCACGTCGAACAAGAGCATACGGGAATGGCCGGAGATGCTTGCCGGAGACGAAGTCCTTACTACCGCCATCCTGGACAGGCTTCTTCACCACTGCCATGTCGTTCACGTCGACGGAAGCAGTTACCGCCTCTGGGAGATGGAGCAACGGACCATGCCTGCACTGCGAAAGGAGGAGTAAAAAAACAGTCAAACATTTCAGGTTCAGGGATCACACCAATACGGTCGAGAGGAAATGTGTACACCTGCGGGAAAGTGGATGTAAATTTACTGCGGGAATCTGGGTGTTAATTGACACTTTTGTACAAGATGTTATAAACCCTGAGGATGCTATTGAAAAGCATCTTGGTGGGGAAAATACTATTTCCTCGGTTTTTGCGGTTGTTGGGAGCTGGTGTCTATGCTTTGGCAAATACAAGGTGCGTTATGGATTTCGAACAGAAGGAGTAATTTCTGGAATAATCCATTAAAACTAAATTCCAGAGCACATTTGACCTATTGAGAAGAGAAATAGGAAATGTCTGCTGCCCGACAATTCAAGGTGCGAACAGGAGTCCGTTGTCAGCCCTTCCAAACCGATTTGGTTCAATCTTCCCTTAAATAGTAATTTTTCTTTCAATGAGTATTCTTTCGAGTTCCCGTAGTTTTTTCTTGGCTGAAGGCTTTTGTCTCCGTCCCAGCTCAATAACCAAAGCCTCAAGTACGGACAGGGCGGGAGCCATAGTATAGTGTCTTCTTGCCGGACTAAGCGCAAGGATTATGTTTGCAACAGAGGCGGCAGGGTTTGAAAGATCAGTTGTAAGAAGGATGATTTTGACACCTAGGCTATTTGCGTATTGCAAAGCTTCGAATGAACGAAGAGTATAGTGTGGCCCTCCAAAAGAAAGAGCCAAAATGCAGTCTTCTGGCTTCATGTCCACAAAATCGTCGAACATTTCATCAGATCCTGATCTATCCGCCAAAAAAACATTGGACATAAATTGATGGAAGAGGGAGAAGGCATAACGGCTGACTCCTTGGCAAGATCTCATTCCAAATAGGAATATCCTGCTAGCCTTTTCCATAATATCAGCAGAAGTCAATAGCTTTGAGGCTAAATCGTAAGTAAAGCTTTGTATCAAAGCTTCAATGTTGTCCTGAATGGCTATAGTCAAAGCATGATTCTCAAAGCTGTCTGTATTGTCCTTCGGATCAAGGGACCAAGAGTGTCTAAGCTGTTCATGAAGCGAAGAAAATAAGGAAGGATTTTCTTCCCCCGCGCTACTCCTCGAGGGAGGTCTTCTTTCCCAAGATTGCTCTAACTGCCACCAAAGGGATGCGTTAGTAGAGATCATTGCAGCCTGTAATAGATCCTGAAGGTCCCGATATCTTTTAAAGCCCAAATTTGCCACTGTCCGCACAACAGTAGAAGGACTTGCCCCGCTCATTTTTGATAATTCCTCAACGGTCAAGAAAACGATTTTTTGATAGTTGCTGAGGATGAAGCTGCAAAGATTTCTTTGCCGAGAAGGAAGATTCTGTTGGCCCCATCTTAATTTATCAAACAGTTTCTGCGGTTGAACATTTTCTTTCTTACTCAATAGGAATCCCTCATTTCAAACAATCATTTTAAAGCAATATAACTCAACCGGATTTTGCATGCAACGGGAAACGCTAGAGAATGTGGCCGGACAGGGATAATGTCACCCTTTAAGGGGACAGGGACAAGGTCCCCGACCTCAGGAAGGGGGAAATGTCACCCCACTTGATGGAAAATAGACTTTATGAAGAACGAGGGTGACATCAGGTTGTCTATCAGGCAGGCGCGGAAGCTTCATGTTCTTGAAGAGGTGACATGCGGGAAGATAACCAACAGGGAGGCTTCGGAGGCTTTGGGCCTGTCGGTGCGGCAGGTCCAGAGGATAAAGACCGGCTTCAGGGAGGCGGGGGCGTCATCGCTGGTCCACGGCAATACGGGTCTGAAACCGTCCAATTACGTCACGGACATGATCAGGGAACTTGTTGCAGAGCGGGCGAGGACATTGTGGAAAGGCGCCAGCGCAAGTCACATGTCGGAGCTGCTCTTGGCCGAAGCGGGTTGGTCTGTCTCATCCAAGACCATTAACAGGATCCTGAAAGGAGCAAGCTTGAAGAACCCCTTCTCCCATAAGGGGCCCAGGAAGCGAAGGAGAAGGACCCGGATGGAGCGCTTCGGACAGATGCTCCAGATAGACGCATCTCCCTTCGACTGGCTCTCGAACGGTTCGGTGGTCTCCCTTCACGGTGCCATCGATGATGCCACAGGAAACGTCACGGCCCTGCGGTTCGAGCGTACAGAGTGTCTTGACGGCAATTTCCGCGTCCTGGAAGAGACCATCCTCGGTTACGGGGTTCCCAGATCCATTTATTCCGACGCCCACTCCATCTTCTTCTCTCCCAAACCTCCCAGACTCACCCTTGTGGAGGAGCTGAGGGGGACAAGGGAGGGGCTTACGCAGTTCGGTAAGGCCCTGGACATCCTGGGCGTCAGCCCCATCAAGGCACTCTCGCCACAGGCCAAGGGACGGATAGAGAGGCTCTGGGGAACTTTGCAGCACCGCCTGGTGGTCGACCTGAGGGTGGCAGGGATATCAAGCCTGGAGGATGCTAATTCCTTCCTTGCATCCTACACTTCAAGGCATAACAGCCTCTTTTCCGTCACTCCAAAGGATGAAATGACGGCCTTCATGCCGGCACCTTCAAAACAGGATCTTGCACTTATCCTGTGCCGCAGGTCCTTCCGAAAGACAACAGGAGATTCCACGGTGTCCTGGAAGGGACAAAGATGGGTCGCCCTGCAAAAGCAGGGAAGAAAAGCCCTCTTCCGCCGCGGGACTGAGGTAGAGCTCCTCAACCTCCTCGATGGACAGATGGTCCTGCAGCATAAAGATGCCTTTTACAAGCTCGTAAAGGCCACAGAAGAAAAAACTTCGACAGACTTGAAACCGCAATATCCGGATAAGGACAAAGCAGAAAGAAAACCCAAAATACCAGCACCTGATCATCCCTGGAGAGGCTGGAACAAAAAGAAAAAGGACAAGAAAAAGAAACCCGCCTATTCTTTCGAAGAGATCCCCTCAGGGGGTGACATTTCCCCTGTCCCGTTTAAGCACATTACCCATGACATTTTCCCTGTCCGTTGACACGGGAAACGCTAGAGAAAAGAAACAAAACAATTCTTTTTTTTAAAATTTGACATAAATCATTTCCTTGTGTATTATTTCGTTCAGGGCATTATACGTTTGAATAATATAGTAAGTGCAAGGATTTTATTGGCGAGGTTGCAATATGAACCAGAATCATAGGGAAAGTAAACGGATTAGTCATTGAGGGGAACCGTTCTGATTTGTCTTATGAAAAAATTGCGGTTTTGGGTATCTTTTGAAGCTCTTGTTTTGGGGAGACAGAACAAAACCGCATTTTGAATAGACAGAAGAATAATGTAATTCAATTTTCCCATTCATTAGTATCCGTTAGTTACTAAATTATTGGATGGAGGGTTAAGTATGAAAAAATCGCACAGTTCAAAGATTTTGATAGCAATCGGCATTTCTCTTTTATTGATTCTTCAATTCTCTATGGTTGTTTTCGCAAATCAGAAACCGATTCTTTCGCATGTTATGAACCAGGATCATATTTTCCATAGAGTATCTGAAGTGTTCATGGGAGAATTGTCCAGGTTATCGGGGGGTGAGTTTGAAGTCGACTACCACCTTGGGGGCGATCTTGGAGATTGGACTCTTCAGTATGATCAGTGCCTGCAGGGAATTATTCCGATGACTTTTGTTTGGAACAATGCAGAAATAGATCCCAGGCAGGATATTTCGGTTCTTGGATTTTTGGCGGATGATTGGGAAACGGCAAGATTGGTATACGGTCCGGATGGCTTGCTTTCCGGGGAATACGCCAGCATGATGGATGATATTGGTCTTGTCCTCGGAGGGATAATTCCGACGGGATTTTGCGGTTTTGTAGTCAGGAAGGGTGTCAATGTCCCCATAAATGTCCCGGATGAGGCAAAAGGATTCAAGATGAGGATTTCTGCCAGCGTTCTGGGCCCAGCCAGATACAAAGCTCTTGGATTCTCTCCTGTGACAATTCCTTTCTCTGAAGTACATACCGCCCTGCAGACCGGAACAATAGACGGTAGAGCATATGGACCAGCGGCTGAAGTTGTTATGTTTGCGGATGTTCTTGAGGCTTTCGTCCATACGAAAGAACACCTTGACCATGCCTTTTTTACAATTAACAAAAAATGGTTCGAAAGCCTATCCGAAGAAGAACAGAAATGGGTGAGAGAAGCTGCCATGCACGCTCAAACCTGGGCGTGGAACAATGTGGAAGCAGACGAAGAGGCACAATTGAAAGATATAGAAGAGCACGGGGTTAAGGTGGTTTACCTTACGAAAGAACAGAGAGATGTCTTCAAGAAATTGACGAGAGAGGCAGAATGGCCCATTTTTGAAAAAGTTGTGGGTCCTGAGGTAATGCAAAGGATCAAGGATACTGCAGCAAAAGTCGATGCCGTAGGGGCCACGAAATAGGGGCGTTTCAGGATATTAAGCTGTGGCGTGCAATCCGGAAATGATTGTTCGCCACGGCTGTCCTTTTGTAATCATAAGAAATGTGTTGGGAGGCCTCTCCTATGCCGAATAACCTATTGTCCCCTTTAAGCCCTGTTCCAGATAGCTCCAACAGGAACAAGGGGGTTTACATGTCTTTTGAATGGCTATACAGAATTGAGGAATCTTTGGTAAAGATCATAACCATGGGAATGGTCCTTGCCTCTTTGGCTTTGGCTTTCCTGATGGTGTTTCAGGTCATAATGCGCTATGTGATCAAACTGCCTTTTCTGGGCATAGAGGAATGCGCTCCTCTCCTCGCTCTTTGGGCTTATTTTTTGGGAGCAGCCTATTCTGTGAGAATCAGAGAACACATTATGGGTGGGATTCTGGTTCTTGTGTGCAAAAAACCTTCAGTTATTAAAGCTATCCGTTTTTTGACGACCCTTCTTTGTCTTCTTGTGACCTTGATTTTCCTCTATTTTCTGTTCAAAAATACCCTTTTTAACATGAATCTTGGCCGGCTTAGCATTCACATGAGATGGCCAAAGTACATATGGGATTTAGCGGTCGTAGTAGGTTTTTCTCTTTGTACTTTTTATTTTTTAGTCCAGTTAATTCTTGAATTTCTTGATTTGCGTACAGTTCAGGCCGGGCAGCAAGGGTAACCGGGGAACAAGCCCCGTCCCTGAACCCTTTTCTTTGTAGCCAAAGCCAAGGGAGTGGTTCTGTTGATAATTTTTTCCCTGACGATACTCATTGTAATTCTGCTTATCCTTGTGGAGATGCCTGTTGGTTTCGCGTTCGGTTTTGGTGCCCTGTTTTACGGTTTCACATCCGGCATTGACGTCTCTTATCATGCTACTTACGGGATGGCTCAAGTGGGAAGCTTCTCCCTTCTGGCTTTGCCCTTGTTTGTAATGGCAGGCACCTTGATGGGGATCTGTGGGATATCAGAAAGATTGTTGAATTTTATTGATGCATTTGTGGGCAGAACGAAAGGCGGCCTTGGGGTAGTGACAGTAATAGCCTGTGCGCTGTTCGGCGCTATCTCCGGAAGTGCGGCTGCCGCTATAGCTGCCATTGGGAAAATAATGGCTCCAAGGATGATTAAGAACGGCTATGACCCAGGGTACGTCACTGGACTGATTGCAGTCTCTTCAGTGCTTGCTTTTTTGATTCCTCCCAGCATACCAATGATAGTTTTTGCCATAGCGACAAGACAATCGGTTGCGGAATGTTTCCTTTCGACAATGTTCCCAGGAATTCTATTAACGATGCTTTATTGTTTTTTAAACATCTTCTTCCTGAGGCACGACATGAACATAAAGGTCGCACCAAAAAAGGGAAATAAAGAAATCTGGAGAGAGATAGTTTTCACCGGGAAAAGGGCAGTATGGGCGATAGTTATGCCGGTATTGATCCTGGGAGGAATTTATAGCGGGATCTGTTCACCTACCGAAGCCGGAGCAGTAGGCGTGGTTTACACCTTAATAGTCGGAAAGTTTGTATTCAAGGCATTGTCCGTTAAGGATGTTTTCGACGCAACACTTGATGCGGCGACCATCGTTGGATCTGTGATTGTGATCTTGTTTTTTCTTTTTGTAATGAGCAGAGGGATGGTTCTAGCATCCATTCCTGGTCAATTTGCGGATCTTCTTCTGGGCCTTTCCGATAACAGAATTGTGATTCTTCTGATAGTTAATTTGCTGTTGTTCATTATGGGAATGGTAATCGATGACATATCCGGCGGAGTTCTGGCGGCCATCATATTAATGCCGGTAATGCAAAAGATAGGTGTTCATCCACTTCATTTTGCGGCGATAGTTGGTACGAACCTTGGGTTGGGAAATATCACTCCACCTTGTGCCCCCCTGCTGTATATGGCGGGTGGGGTTACAAGGTTATCGCTTCATCAGTATGTTTGGCACGCAACGAAATTTCTTCTGTTTGGACATATTCCCATGGTATTTCTGGTCACCTTTGTACCTCAGATCAGCCTTTTCCTTCCTCTGTGGTATGCCGGAAGATAAAAGGCTGCTCAAGAAGGGACTATGCACTCTGGCCCAATTTTTATTTTTGCACCACCCTTTTCGATAATTTGGAGGCAACTTTTGGGTAGTTGATTAGTGGAATTGTTGAGAATTTTTGGCCGGGGTTCTGCTGTAGGATCTTGATTTGTTCTCAATATCTTTTTGAGGAGGTTAACCAAATGTTTGAGTTGAAGAAGGGAAAGATCAGGGAATTCCAGGAGCTTATGGTAAAGCACGAAGTGGATGTAACCCTGTTGATGGACCGTGACAGCATTTTTTATTTTACGGGATTCCATGGTTATCTCGGTATGGATTTTGGCCGACCCACCGTTGCTGTAATACCACAAGAGGGTGAAATATGCCTTATCACACCAAGCCAGGAAGCTGATATGGCCAGAGCAACGAGTCACGTGGAGAAGATAATTACATGGTCTGACGGGGTAAAAGATGAGTGGCGTGGACCGGTAAAGACCGAAGTTGGAAGCGGACGAAAAACTATCGGTCTGGAATATTTCAAAACACATCCTGTACTAACTTCATTTATTACTGATCAGTTCCCTGATTCTCAGATTAAAGACATGTACGCTCCAATGTCCAGACAAAGAATGGTCAAATCCCCCAAAGAGATCGAAATAATGAAGGAAGCGGGCCAAGTGGCTGTTGCAATGTGCGAAGCGGGAAGGGACAGCATTGGAGTTGGTGTTCCAGAATATGAAGTGGGTTTAGCCGTTCTGGCTGGCGGAACTCGCAAAGCTGCGGAATTTTTGTCAAGAGATATGACGGGTTCAAACAGAATGTTCTCCCCTCTTATTCATGACTTGCAGATCCTTCAAACAGGTTCCGATATGCACATGGTCCATCGTAGAGCTACCAGCAAATTGATTAACAAAGGAGACTCCCTTTATATGTGCTTCTGTAATCTGGCGGAATTCAAGGGATTCAAACTGGGATTCGACCGTCAGTATTTTGTTGGGAGTTGCACTGAAGAGCAGGCACAGGCATACCTCCATGCAGTAGAAGGCCAGAAAAGATCTTTGGACCTAATTCGTCCTGGAGTAAAAGCATCGGAAGTTCACGCTGCTTCTTCTGCCTATTACGAGGAGCAGGGTCTTGGAGTCTGTTACCGGACGGGAAGAGCGGTAGGGTATTCAAGGCTTGAAAAACCAGAACTACGAGTCGACGATGACACAGTACTTGAAGCAGGGATGACCTTTGCTGTTGATGGCGGGGTTTCTTTTCCAACTGGAATAGCTGGCCGTGTTGGCGACACGGTATTGGTAACCGAAACAGGATTCGAATATATCACTCAAATGGATAAATCGTTGTTGATCCTCTGATGTCGCTTTCTTTGCGAATTCACTGCTCCCATATCAAGATCTATTAACAACAACCCGGGAGAAGGTGAATTGGCTGGTATTCCCTTCTATCCAAAGGGGTGAAAAAATGGAGCCCGTTAATTATCAGACCCTAAGGTCAATTATGGATCAATTCCCGTCCTATGAAGAGCTTAGAGGGGAGATTGAGGAATTGGTTGCGCCAAGATACGGAGTGATATCGGGGTTTCAGGAAATTTTGGAAGAGATCAAAGTTCTCCAGGAAATTGATCTCAAAGAGATCGATCCCTTGTAGGAGGATTTCAGAATGCAGACTATAAAACAATTGGCTCTCCTGATAAAAAGTGGAGAAATTTCTCCTGTTGACTGTCTGCAGGAAGCTTTGAAAAAGATAAAAAAAACAAATGACAAATCTCATATTTTTATTACGGTTTGTGAAGAGAGGGCTTATGCGGAGGCCTATAAAGCCGAGAAGGAAATTTCCAGAGGAGAGTACCGAGGACCTTTGCACGGCATCCCGTATACACTCAAAGATCTTTTTAACACAAAAGACGTTAGGACTACAGGGGGTTCGAAGGTGCTGGATGATAATACTCCCAACGAGGATGCAAGGGTCGTAAGAATTCTGCAGCAAAAGGGTGCCGTATTGTTAGGGAAGACCAATCTTCATGAGTTTGCGTATGGGATTACTGGCGAGAACTCCCACTATGGTACTGTGACAAATCCTCATGATGGGACCAGGCTTGCCGGGGGAAGCAGCAGTGGGTCTGCAGCAGCTGTAGTTATGGGACAAGGTGTCTTTTCACTCGGAACGGATACCGGTGGTTCGATCCGAGTACCCTCTGCCTTGTGTGGAATTGTTGGCTTCAAACCAACATATGGTCTCCTCAGCTGCGAGGGGGTAATCCCCTTCTGCTGGTCTCTGGATCACGTGGGCATATTGACCAGCTCTGTATATGATTCTCAACAAGTATTTGCGGCTTTGGCTCCAGGCCGAAATGAAAATTTGTCCTTTTCTCCTTCTCTGAATGGCCTAAAGATAGGGATCCCAGAGACCTATTTCTACGAAAAACTGGATCCTGAGATTGAACAACGACTAGAGAAGGTAAAAAAGGAGATTGAGTCTCTAGGTGCTCGACTCGTGTCGGTAGAGATGCCAGAATTGAAAAATTCAAGAACAGTTTCGCTGGTTCTTCAGCTGCCGGAAGCCCTGAGTTATTACAGCCGTTACTTGGAAGATAAGGGGAAACTCTTTGGAGACGACGTAAAAGCCGGTTTGACGGCAGGCCAATTCATTCTGGCAGAGCATTACCTGAGGGCGAAAAGAATGGCCAAGCTCTATCGACAGGAGATGAGTTCTGTATTTCAAAAAGTCGACCTGATTCTTACCCCAGGGACTCCGTGCATAGCACCGAAAGTTGGTACCAAAACAGTGGAATTAGGAATGCAATCCGAAGCAGTAGGTAACGCACTAACCAGATTTACCTCCTTTTTTAACATTACTGGAAGCCCGGCCATGACAATCCCTTGCGGCTTTCATACAAAAGGATTGCCTATCAGCTTCCAGCTCATAGCTGATGTCAACAATGAAGAGACTCTCATCAGGACGGCACTTACCTTGGAACATTTCAAGGTTTCCGACGGATTGAGAGTATCGGATTCTGGTGTTTCCGAACATTTCACTAAAAAATACAGCAAAGAATTACAAAAACCAAGTGAAAATTGAAACAGAGGGAAACTTTTTTCTTTTCAGGAGGATCCAATATGTCTTCTAATGAGTTGAAAACCCTGCTTCTCTCGCAGGACGATCTTGTAAAAGCCGGTGTGCTTGATATGCCTGGGTGCGTGGATACCATTGAGGAGGTGTTCACCCTTCTAGGCAAGGGCGATTATCTGATGGGTGGGCCAAAAGAAAACGAACATGGACAGATGATCTATTTCCCGAAGGAGGAGCGTTTCCCGGGGATGCCGGTAACGGGACCTGATCGCCGTTTTATGGCCATGATCGCCTATCTTGGAGGAAGGTTCAAGATTTGCGGAGAGAAATGGTACGGATCAAACTCCGAAAACACAAAACGAGGATTGCCCAGATCACTTCTGACCATTGTTCTGAACAAATCCGATACTGGTGCTCCTTTCAGTATCATGTCGGGCAACCTTATCAGCGCCATGAGGACCGGGGCAGTTATAGGAGTTGCTTCACGCCATCTTGCAAAACAAGGCGCCAGGACCGTCGGCGTGATCGGTGGTGGGGTGATAAACAGAGCATGTTTGTGGGCAATTTGCAGATGTTGCAAAAGTATTGATGAAGCCTTGCTATTTGATTTGAACAGATCAAAATTTCCCGAGTTCGAAAGGGAAATGAAAGAAAAAACAGGAGTGAAAGTGCTGAAGGTCGATAGCGTCAAGGAGGCTGTATCCAGGGCAGATATAGTGACAATAGCCACCTCAGGTGAGGTGTTCCCTCGCATCGAAACAGAATGGCTCAGAGAGGGTGTGCTCGTAAATTTTACAGGTGCTGCTGACTTAGATCTGGATGCATTCCAGAAAAGCACAGTAATAGCTGATAACTGGAAGATGCACGAGGCTTTTATCTGTGACGGGAAAGAACACCCCAGAGGGATAGACGCCGTTGGCGTAGTTGCGCCATCTTTCCCCCTATTAAAACTAGTTGACCAGGGCAGGTTTGATTCTTCCGGAATTCGTGATTTGGGAAAGATCATTTTGGGAGAAGTCATCGGCCGAAAGAATAACAGCGAAAAGATTTTGTTTCTGACCGGAGGAATGCCGGTTTTCGACCTGGCTTGGGCACATGACCTTTATCAGAATGCCAAAAGAAAAGGACTCGGTACTGATTATCTGTTCTTTGAAGAATCTTACTGGAAGTAATGGTAAGAATGAAATTCCTTAAGAGCCCCAAATGGTCCAAGGGGCAGAAAAAGTAGGTGACCAGCAAGAATGCAGATGACAGTTGAGGAATTACGGATTCTCGAAGGGAAAGAGGGATCTCTGAAAAAACGAGCCCTCGAACTTATAGTGGCCTATGCGGAAGCCCTCGGAGCTCTCAGATTATGCAAAATTTCAAAGGCCCATCTTTATGCTGGGGCACATCAATACTTGAGGATAAGAGCACTTGAAGGATTGGATCCAGACCAGATTATCTCGAAGATGCATTTTTGCTCCGACGAGAGAATGATATTGAACGACGTAGCCTGTTTTGCGCAGACCGATGCAGGTCCAATGGACCCTGATCAATGGTCCAAACTGGGTTTTTCTTTTAATGAAGCCACTTTCAATGATCTGTTCCTTTGCAGATATCTACATGCAGGTATCCACCTGATCGGGACTTGTGCCCCTTACCTTACAGGTTTCATCCCTCTTATGGGTGAGCATTACGTTTCGACAGAATCTCATGCGGTTACGCTCATGAATTCAATATGGGGTGCCTGTGCGAATGCTGATGGGATAGAGATCGCTTTCTGTTCGGCGTTCTGCGGCTTCACCCCTTATTGGGGAAATCACGTTCCTGAACAAAGGAAAGCAACCCATCTTATCCAAATTGATTGGACCCCTTCTTCAATCCATGATTGGGATGCATTAGGGTACGCCATTGGCAGGAAAGCACCCGCCTTTTGTACCCCCCTATTGACAGGCAATTTCCCGAAAGTCGATATTAATCGGCTCAGAGCATGTTTCGCTGCAATGGCTGCAAGTAGTGGGGTCGAGATGTGCCACATTCTGGGTCACACCCCAGAAGCCCTTACAAGAGAGATGGCGACAGGAAACAATAAGGTTGAATCAGATGTCATTAGCGAAAAGGAAATTTCAGAGGTTTTTGATCTTTTGGGTTGCAGAGGTGGAGAAGTCTGTTTTGTTAGCCTGGGATGTCCTCATTTCTCCATAGAACAAATTAAAGAAGTATCTCAGTCGCTTTCGGGAAGAAAGATCCACCCCAGAGTAGAGTTTCAGGTTTGGACAGCGGCAGCGATCAAATCGATTTCCGACCGCTGCGGTTACACAGACGAGATCGAAAAAGCTGGAGGCAACCTCGTTTGCGGAAGTTGTCCTCTCCTTACAGGGAAATTTCCAGATGACGGACAATACGGTCTTCTTTTTGATTCTGCAAAGCAGGCTAATTATGTGCGCTCAAAGGTAAGAGGAAAAGTACATTACGGTACAGCACGAGAATGTGTCGAGGCTGCGGTTTCCGGGGTATTCAACCCTGGCTCGTAAAACCGAGGCAATACCTTGCGGAAAGGGATCGAGAGAAAAATGGGGGACATCGTGATTAGAGGAAGAGGCGTCATTAGTGGGAAAGCGGAAGGTCCGGCACTTGTTTTTAAAACCTCTGTCCAGGGGAATTGTGCATTTGATCTGGAAACGGGGGAGATTATCCAAAAAGGTCATCCTCTTGAAGGACAAAATATTGCAAATACGATAATTATCCTAGAGGGAGGAAGAGGTTCTGCGGGCTGGTCCTGCAGGCTACACTCAACGGTTGTATCGGGTGTGGGTCCTAAGGCAATGATTTTCCCAAAGCTTGATTCCAGGACAGCCGCAGCTTCTGTGGTAGCTGGAGTGCCTGTTGTTACAGATCTTGACCAAAATCCTTTCCAGGTAATTGAGACGGGGGATTGGTTAAAAGTTGATGGCGACGCCGGAGTGATTGAGGTCAATAAGGTTCCCAAATAGTTCAGAAGACTAACAATGTGAGTGAGAAATGTAAGTTTAAAAACCTCTGCTGGGGTTTTGCAAACTGTTGATAGCTCCTCTTAACGGTTTGTTTTTTTGGCGTCTTCCTTGATCAGAAGGCGCCCTTTAGTTTCCTCTTTCCTGGTTCCACCATGAAGAGGATCTTTCGCTCCCCGTGAAGGGACCTTGTCAGCTCGGCAAGGTCGACAGGGTTGTCACTCTTTGAGTGGACATAGTCGCCCAGGAAGATGACGGTGGAACCCCTGGCCGGAACTGAGTCGTTGTGATGTTCAATAAGCCTTGCATGCATTTCCGCAAGGTCACGGAAAGGCCGCCTGTCGTAAGCAAGGATGCTTTTGTGCCCGCTGATCGATCGACAAAAAAAATTCAAGTTTACAGATGTTTGCTACTAAAGAATTTCATACTACAGAAAGGGGGAAATTTCACTCCCGCCCTGTGAGGAAATTGACTTTATGAAGAACGAGGGTGACATAAGATTGTTAATCAGACAGGCGCTTAAGCTTCATGTTCTTGAAGAGGTGATATTGGAGAGGAAATCAAAAAGGGAGGTTTCAGTCGCTTTAAGTCTAACATTCAACAAATCTGGCATTCTCCTTGCAGATTCCGAACCTGGCAAAGACCTCGCAACCTGGCCCAGGCATACCTTTTGGCTAAAAAACAGATATACCCTCACAAGGAAATTTGATCACCTAGCATAATTTCAGTCTTTATCCTTCAGAAAAACTTTTTCCTGTACCCTTCAATCTGTTTACATGAACACTGCCCAAAAGCACCCTAATATGATAATCTGAACAAAAGATATATTTTCTTATTTTAATAAGGATTCTAATTATTAATAGAGAGCAAGTTTTCTCACATTTTCAAATGTTAACCTGTCAAAGGAAAACTTGGCAAGAACGGTTGCCCTGCAATAGGTCCTTTGTGTCTTTTTAGTGCTAATCGCTGGCTTATTTCGCGCATAGAGATGGGCGATAGCCTTGTCCCAAAAGACTTGAGAGGTAAGGGTATATGAATTTGCTTGACTCGTTCCCCTTTGCGGAAGAATCGCCTTGTCTAGCATTCAAGGAATCATCCTTGCTGATTTTTCATGAGCTGGCAACCGACTACTCAGCCATCTCCGGACGTGTCGTCAGTCCGAAAAGGGACTTCTGAGGAAATGGATAAACTACGGAGTACTTGCATAATCAATAATACCCCCCCACTTGACAGGAAAAAGTTAAGGGGTGATAGTAACACAACACTACTTAACATAGGGGTTAAGTTGTGAGAATATATATCAAAATTACCGAAGATATTTTTCGTGCCTACGCTCTTGAAAACGCCGATGGATCCTGTGATATTGAGGACTTTCTTGATACATCAAATGCGACTGACCAGAAAGATGCGTCATCACGCCGCGCTATGCATCAGAGATTGGAAAAGTTAGTCGAGGATAAATTGCCTACTAATCCTGGCATTCATCACAATATTGATGACGGAATATGGCAAATATCATCAGGGAAATATAGGCTTATGTACTTCTTTGATAAAGACCATGTTGTGATCTGTACCCATTGGTTTGCAAAAAGGGGTCAGAAAACGCCTCCAAGAGAAATCAAAAAAGCCAGGAAACATCGGGAAGAATACTTTGAAGCAAAAAAGAACAATACTCTATCGCTAGAAAGGTGATCGACATGGCAAGGCCGGGTAGAAGATTTAATCGAATTTACGAAGAAGCACAGAAGCACGCTGATTACTGGATGGAAGACTTGCGACTTCAGTTCCTTAACGGGATCTTGACGCTTATGGAAGAAAAAGGACTTTCCCAAAAATCTCTCGCTGAGGTTATGGGCGTATCCGAGGCCTACATCAGCAAGGTTTTCAACGGTAACGTCGAGAAAAACTTTACCCTTAAAACTCTCGTGGAACTCAGCAGGGCAGTCAATGCCGAAGTCAAAATTTCCGTGACACCAAAAGTGGATCAAAAGGCTGAATGGCATGCCCTGGAATACACTTGTGATAACTTCCATTATGATTTGGAAGCTCAGCCATTAGTAAACAACCTTGACTATTACAATATGGACAAATCCGTGGGAGAGATCTCGGAAGAGAAAGAGTACGACCCAATAGCGGCTTAGGTTCAAGAGAAAGCCCAAGGAGAGGACTATCATGCCCATAAGTTCCAAAAAAGAGCTAAAGTTAAAAACCCTAAAAGCACCACTTAGATTGAAGACCATGTTTTTCCCTTTAGTTAACTTTAGTGCCTTGCCGCATGAACACCCGGAAAATGCCAGAATCCCGAACCCTAAGGCTATAACTGCTATCCCGAAATGCAACGAAGATTATACGGAGTGCTCTGTAACGCTGAGGATAAAATCTGAGGTTTCCTCAGAAAAACCAGAAATACTGTATGAATATGAAATTGTTGTATTCGGGTCCTTTGAATGGACTGCTAACAAACCGGAAGATGAGGATTATTTACTGAAATCCATCGCTGTAACAGGCGCAAGCATACTTTATTCCGGGGCTCGGGAGATGCTCGCCCAAATATCCGCTCGTGGCCCATGGAAACCTTGTTTGCTTCCGGCTGTATCTTTTATCCCTGAGATCCAAATTGAAAACCCTGATCAAAAATCAACCCCTAAAGAAGCAGACACCCCGAAACAGGAAAAAACCGGAACCAGAAAGACAAAAAAATAGAACAAGGGGAGGCCAAACGGCCTCCCCTTGTCATATTGAGAACACTATTCAAGAAGGACGTGGCTTATGCTTAGAGAAGGATTTGTATTTTTTACAGATTGTTTTAAGGAATACGCTGCTTCCATATCAACTGCTACAAGTCTTGTCATGATGATAGTCTTGATCTTTACACTAAGAGAAATGATTATGACACGGAGATTTTCTTATGTTCCCAAACTAATGATCTCAATTCCTCTAAGAGCTTTCGGGATATGGCAGGAAGACCCTGAAAAAAGTCCTGTACCTATTCCTTATGGGGAAAATGCTTTTCAAGTTATTGTTCCGCAAGACCTATCAAACGATCCTGCATCGTATTTGAAAATGAGAGAAAAGGGAAAAGAGGATCGCGGAGATGACTATCTTGTGAAATATTTCTCCTTAACTAATGAAGGAAATGGCATGGCCTACGATATAGCGATGACCTATCAAGTTGACCTTTGTAGAATAGTAGCTTTATCAAAAAATCCAGCAGCCAATATATCCATTCAGTACAAAGACCTAAATTTCGGGATCCGTGTATTTGGAAAAAATGCCGCGTCTCTCATAGAGAAGAAGAAAATCATTGGAAATTGCGGTAACAGAGGATCAGAACATTCAGTTTCTGCAGTTTTGCCTTATGGGTTCATTCTGATTCTGGCCTCATGGGCAAAGTATGTGGTCTCTATTCATCAAGAGATGTTGGATAGGGGACTCGGCATCTTTGAAGGACCTTCGATATTTTTAGAGTTACGTTACAAAGATCTAGGCGGAAGAAACTTTAAGGAAAAATATCGGGTAACATTCAGAATTGCTCAGTTTTCGGAAAAGCAAGAAAGATTTCCCCAAGAGATTATGGGTTTTTGGTCATATTTGGAACCCATTTCCCCACAACATTATTCATGGATTATTATCAATAACTTTCTGTTCTCCCACTTCATTTTTTGGACTCCAATTTGGTCTCAGGGAAGTCGGTTAAAATGGTTTTTGGCATCCGCTTGGCAGAAACACCGGATAAACCGACGTATAAAAAAATCCCATAAACAACAAGAAGATGGACAAAAAGGGAAGTAATAGTGAGGCCAAACGGCCTCCCTATTTCATTTTGGGGACAATAAGAGCCATAACAGCCTATGCAACAGGAGGAATCACAATGTATTTAAGACGATACAGACTGATAGCAATGGCCCTGATTATTTTGTTTTCTCTCCCTCTTTCTGCTCAGGCTTCGCCGTTGCTGCTGCCGATAAAGATTGAAGTGATGACTACCGAAAAGGCTGAAGTCAAGAATGCCCTAGTGGAGGCAATGATTTCAAAAGGATATGCCATTACACAGGACTCGGATTTTGTTATGGCTTTCGACAAGGAAGTCAAAAACATTATTCTTGGCGCCATGATGGGCGGAAAGTTTCCAAATAACAGATGTGTTTTTACATTTATATCTAGAAATCAGACAACTCTAATTTCAGCAATGGTTTACATGATACAAAATCCTGGAACGGCTTTTGAGATACGAGAGAGTCCTTACGAGAAACACGAAAAAGCGGCTTCGCATCTTTTGGATATATTATTAAATGTCAAAAGCCGGATTGAAGGAATATCTTACGAAGAACTGGCAAGCGCTCATCCCTTGCTGATGGAGATTAAGGCAAAAGAAAACGAACAAATCAACAAAGCCAAGCCTGTTTATTCCGGAATTGTTAAAATAGAGCCAGACGGCCGGATCGCCGAGATTGAAAAAGGTAGCCTTGCAGAAAAGGCTGGTTTAATTGTAGGAGATCTCATTATCGAAATGAATGCCACCTCTTTGGAAGAAGTAGATTCAAAATGGTTATCTGAATTGAATGAACGAATTAATTCTGGTCGATCGGTTATGCTTGTCTACGAACGGGATGGGATAAAGGATATCGTCACACTCAAAAAGCCAAGCAAATAAAAAAAGGCTTGAGATGGGAGTATCAGGTTTTCCCCAACTGGGTTAACCAGCTCTATTTCGGTGACCACCTTAATTTACTCCGAGAATATTATTCTGTTCAATTTTTTTAAACCTCGTCTGCCTGGCCACCCCTTTCAACTCAAACACCACCTACAGTGTCCTCAATAAAGAGAAAATCGGGATCGATCCCAGTGCCAGCTCCGGGCATTTGTGTCGTCAAACAGGGATACCGGATGCTTTCTTATAAGGTTTCCGCCTTGAAGGGATGGGGGCGTGGTATTTCCCCTATGACATTCAGCTTTAGAAATGGCTTTCTACGGTAAGATTTGATCGAAGCACCCATCATCCGCCTCTGTTCCGGGAAGGAACTTGGGGATGACACTAAACAAACCCTTTTGAGGAATTCAACTACCTTGCCTCCAGGACCCCGTATTGTTAAGATAAATCTGTATTAAATCGTTAGACCGGTTGGGGGATGGTGCTTTTGAACAATTTCGGCGAAAAGGTCGGCTTTATCTTTTCCGTTGCGAATCTGCTCAGGGGACCCTACCGCCCCAACCAGTACAAGGACGTTGTTCTGCCCATGACCGTTCTCCGCAGGCTGGACTGCGCCCTGGCTCCGACCAAGGAAAAGGTCCTGGCCGAGGCCAAGAAACTGGAAGGAGGCCCTATCAAGGATCTGGAGCCTTTTCTGACCCGTGCTTCCGGGCTCTCCTTTTACAACACAAGCCTCTTCACCTTCGAAAAGCTCAAGGGCGACCCCAACAACATCGCCGTCAACCTGATCGCATACATCAAGGGGTTCTCCTCAAGGGCCAGGGACATTATCGAAAGCTTCGGCTTCGAGGAGCATATTGGCAAACTCGACAAGGCAGACAGGCTTTTCCTCATCGTACAGAAATTTTCTGAAATAGACCTCCATCCCGACAAGGTTTCCAACCTGGAGATGGGATATGTATTCGAGGAACTGATCCGTCGCTTCAACGAGGCTTCCAACGAAGAGGCCGGAGACCACTTCACCCCTCGCGAAGTGATCCGCCTTATGGTGGATCTCCTATTCCTCCCCGACGATGAAGTGTTGAGCAGACCCGGGGTAATCAGAACCCTTTACGACCCCGCCTGCGGCACCGGAGGAATGCTCTCGGTGTCCCAGGAATATATAAGGGATCTAAACCGCGACGCATCCCTGGAGATCTTCGGACAGGACTACAATCCCCAGTCCTATGCCATCTGCGGTTCCGACATGATGATCAAGGGGCAGGACATAAGCCACATCGCTTTCGGAGACACTTTTACCAATGACCATTTCCCGGCCCACCGTTTCGACTACATGCTGGCCAATCCTCCCTTTGGAGTGGAATGGAAACCGCAGGAGGCCTTCATAAAGAACGAATACGATACAAAGGGCTTCGACGGCCGTTTCGGCGCCGGCCTGCCCCGGATCAACGACGGCTCCCTGCTCTTCTTGCAGCACATGATAAGCAAGATGCAACCATCCCACGAAGGCGGGACCAGGCTATCCATAGTATTCAACGGCTCTCCGCTCTTTACCGGGGCAGCCGGTTCGGGGGAGAGCGAGATAAGGCGCTGGATAATCGAGAACGACTGGCTTGAGGCAATAGTGGCCCTGCCGGATCAGCTCTTTTACAACACCGGCATCTCCACATACCTTTGGATCATTACCAACCGTAAGGCTCCGGAGCGCGTCGGCAAGGTCCAGGTGGTGGACAGCCGCTCCTTCTTCAAGAAAATGCGGAAGAGCCTGGGGAACAAGCGGCATGAGATTTGCGAGGATCAGCGGGCAGAGATCGTAAGGCTCTACGGAGACTTCAGGGAAGGAGAGCATGTCCGTATCTTCGATAACGAGGACTTCGGATACCGTAGGATCACCGTTGAGCGCCCCATGAAACGGAAGATGTCGCCAACAGAGAAGATAGTCGAAAACCTCTGCCTTCTTCCTGAAGAATCATCTCCTCTTCTGTTCCTTCTTTCCAGCATTTTCAGGGGTTTTCTTGCAGAAAAGCCAAACGAAGCCTCTGATCTGCTCCGCGTTGCACAGGATTGTCCACTGACAGAGGTCGTCGCGAAGCAGCTTGAAGGGCTCCGCTTGAGAGGAAAGCAGATCTCATACGTAAATTTTCTCCATGCCTTGAATAAATGCCGGAAAGATCTGGGGGTAAAGCTCACCAAAAGGGATGAAAGGGAACTGCTCTCCCTGGTGTTTGAATATGCCGATGATGGAGAGGTTGTTCTCGACACAAAGGGGAACCCCCTGCCGGACACCGACCTGAGAGACACAGAGGACGTTCCGCTGAAGGAAGACGTCAGGGAATACTTCGAACGCGAAGTGCTCCCATGGATACCGGATGCCTGGATAGATGAAAGTAAGGAGAAGATAGGCTACGAGATCAACTTCAACAGGTATTTCTATAAATACCAGCCTCCCAGACCTCTGGAAGTGATAGAAGCGGATCTTGAAAAGGTTGAGAACGAGATTTCGGAAATGCTGTCTTCGGCAAGATTGGTTAGCAGGGGTGAAAATTTATGAAGCTAAGCTACTATTCTGCTTATAAAGACTCGGGAATGGATTGGCTAGGGCGGATTCCCCATCATTGGACTACTAAACGCGCGAAATATATCTTAACTGAAATAAATAACAGGTCCACTTGTGGAGAAGAAACCCTTCTCTCAGTATCAGAATATTACGGGATTAGGCCCCGCTCTGAGATTATTGAGCCAGATGATTTTTTAACTAATGCAAGCTCTTTGGAGGGTTACAAGAAGTGTGAGCCCGGTGATCTGGTTATGAATATTATGTTGGCATGGAAACGAGGTCAAGGTATTTGGTAGTGCTTATTAGTTTGTGTAAACCTCCATTGTCGGGGAGAATTGATATCTCTCAAGACGATGGAGGTTTATGTTATGGCGAAGAGGGGCAAGAAGGACAACAGCAAGCTGCGTGAAATGATCAA
>Ga0208462_1001074_pt1 | contig 20677 bp, 13 predicted proteins | sample AD_SCU001_MetaG_FD_184452 | JGI IMG/M metagenome (GOLD analysis project Ga0208462, IMG submission 184452) | Active sludge microbial communities of municipal wastewater-treating anaerobic digesters from China - AD_SCU001_MetaG (SPAdes) (version 2) | ecosystem: Engineered > Bioreactor > Anaerobic...
AGATCCACCTCCGCCTCCACCGCCGTCTCCTCCTCGTCCAGCGGATTGCGCAGCACAACGCCCAGCGGCACGGGATCCGGCACGTAGGCCAGGGCCGCGCGATCGAAGCGCACACTGTCCGGCAACTCCAGCGCGCAGCGCAACCCCTCCACGCCCGGCAGGCGCAGGGTGTGTTCGCAGCGCACCAGCGCGCTGTCCTCCGCATTGTAGGCCGTTACCAGGAGACGCGGCGAGCGCTCCGCGCGCAGCGCCAGCGGACGCAGCCGCCATTGCCGCGTGATGTCGCCGCCCGGCGCCAGCGTGCCACCCGGCTGCGTGAGCGCATCCAGCGGCAGCAGCCCCGCGTCCGGCGGCAGCGCCAGTTCCACCCGCGCCACCTCCAGCGGGATCGTGCCCGTGTTCCGCAGCGTATACATGGATTGCACCTCCACGCCCGCCTCGATCTCCCCGACGCTCAAGGAGTCCGGAGCAATGAGCGCGCAGTCGGCGCCTATTTCCTGTATGCGTATCGGGATGCGTTGATCGCAGTAGCGCTCCGCGCTTTCCGGCGGCACGCGATACCACACGCGCACCGAGGCGACGGTATCCATTGTCGGGGCGTGATCGAGTTCGAGCAGCCAGGTTGTCTGACGCTGTTCGCGCGCGGGTATGAGCAGCGGGCCCTGCACTGCCGCCTGTCCCGTACGCAGGCGCAGATGCGGCGCCTCCGCGAGATCGATACGCGCGTGCACACCCTCGAGCGCGGAGTCGGACAGGTTGCGCAGGTGCTGCGTGATGCGCAGGGGATGCGGCGAGAGACTGTCCAGAGCGCGAAGGTACACCGCCGCCGCGTGACCCGAGAAGCTGCAACGCGGGCTCTCCACTCCGGGCAGGCGCAGCTCGTGCTCGCAGCGCGAGACCAGCACGCTCCATTCGTCCTGCGCCTCCACCCGCAGCCACACCGTGCGCGGCAAGGGGCGTACACCGCAACGCGCATGCCAGGTGAAGGTGAGCGATTCGCCCGGCGCGAGTTTCCGCCCCGGCTGCGAGACGTCCTCCTGCACCAGCACTCCCATGCCCCCGCCCACCGTGAGTTTGAGTCGCGAGATGTCCACCGTCGCCGTGTCGCGATTGGTGAGCCGATAGACGAGCGCGAAGGGATTCGGCGTGTACTCGTCGCCATCGAGGGCGAGCGCGGTGGGAGCGTTGATGGCGCACTCCATGGCGGGCACGGGATCGGGCACGGAGACGATGCGAAGGCGCCGTTCGCACTCGCTGTTCATGGACGGACAATCCGTGGCGGCGGGTGGATCGGCGTAGTGGAGCCGCACGCGCACGGTGGCGTCGCCGAAGCCGGCGCCCGGAGCGACGCGCACATTCCAGGTGTGGCGCAGTTCCATGCCCGGTGTGAGTATATCGGGATTCAACTGCACGAGGGTGCTTTGCCCGCCGCCGTCGAGTTCGAGTCGCGGCGGCAATTCGAGCACCAGGTAGCGGAGACGATAGGGATCGTGCGCCGAGCTGTTGCGCACGGTGACGGTGACGGGAAAGCGCTCAGGCGTGGCCGTGCCCCGGCGCAGCAGCACCTCAAGCGAGTCCGGCAACTCGAGCGAGCACAGCAGCGGCTCGCAGATGCCCGTGATGCGGTAGCGGGTGAGGACAATATCCACGCCACCGTTACACTCCCTCTGAAATGCCTTGGGACGTTCGATGAGGTAGCAGAGAGAGTCACGCATCGATTTCGCATCGAAGTGAGCGTATGAATAGAAATAATTCCTCCGGTCGCTGTACAACGAACGCGATAGCAGATTCGGATGTTGCAGCCAGGAAACCATATTGGGTTGGGGTTGCAAATGCCGGCCGTAATACATATGTGGAGTTAGACACCCTTTCCACGGCTCGGTCCATAGCGACCGATACAAATCCAGGTCGAATGTGTGCTGCTGTGTTCCATAGGCGATGAAGACGGGATTGTCACATATATCGAGCGCGAAATCAATATGTCCCGGCCTGGAGAAAATGGGATATCCCAGCGAACTCTGGAGAATTTCCCCGCTTGGCGACAGCGCGGCATACCCCCAGTAACCGCCGGCGGGGATGGTCGATATCGCGAATTCCTTGAGCCGCGGCCACATGGATGGAAACGGGCTCGAGTGCGAAATTGTCGTCGCAATATGCACATTGTCCGAACGATCCACGATGAATTCCTCAAGGGCTGGATTTTCTATCGTCAGTCCACCGAGCACGGTCGCATAGACATAGGAAGAACCATCGCCGGTGATTTTGCTCACGAAGGGCCTGCTCCACGCGATTGTGTCGCGTTCCGGTTGGGTGAGATGCAAGGTACCCATGACTGGAGCGGGTGATCCGCCGAGTATGATGTTCGCCCTCGAATCGGTCAACGGAACGAGCGTCGCTTGTGAGTGGGTCAACTGTCTGTAGTAATTCGACATTCCAGTGGCTGGACAACTGATCAGCGTGTTCTGCCCTCCATGCGCAAAGAAGTAACTGCCGAAGCGCAGCGCGTCCAGAGAGGAGGAGAGTTTCACGAAAGCCCCTGCCACGATATTCGAAGGCCGCACGTGCTGTATCGTATCCTGCAAGCTGCCGGGCGTCACGAACCAGAGTCGGTCGTGCAGCGCGACGCCGGTCACGATCACATCACCGTTGACATCGGTGCAGATGCCCTCCGTACCGAAGATTCCCGGACCGCCCAGGAAGCTGCTCGCGTGCAAGGTGCCGTCCCGGCGAAACGCCGTGACGGCCGAGGTCGTGTCCGTCGCGCGCCGTGGCTGCAAGGCGCCCGCAGTTACCGGATAATCGGCCGAGTTCGTCGCGACCAGCACATGTACGAATGCTCCACGCGCGGAGAGATAGTTGGGATACATTTCGTACCTGTCCCACCACTCGTTCCATACTCCGTCGAACAATCCGTAGTCCTCCACGCCACTTCCCCCGAAATAGCTGCTGTACACATAGCGTGTTCCGTCGCAAGCGATGCCACAGAGAAAGCGATCCGTCTCGCCCCGCAGACTCGCGAAGGCCGCGTTGTGCCTCGGGAAGTCCGCGCTGTTCGTCACTCCCGTCAGATGTATGCCGCCCAGGGAATCCAGGCCGAATCCCAATGGAAGATCGATAAGGGTTCCCCCGATGAATGTCCCGAAATCGATTTCCAATGCGATGCGCGTACTGTCCACACGCAGGGGGCGACGCGCCGGGAATTCGGTATGGTCTCCTTCGCCCTTTCCCTTGGCGGGCGTCCACAGGCGTCCCGTGGGAGAGCGCTCGTCCCGCACGCGCAGGCGCACCGAGTTCAGCGCCTCCGCATCCCTTGCCTCGAAGCGCAGCGTGAGTCCTCCGGCATTGTTCTCCAGCACCGCGTCCACACCGTTCCACACGTTTTCGTAGCGCAGACGCGCGTGATTGCTCACCCGCTCGCGCCAGCGCGTCGCGTCGTTTCCCCGGTAGAAATGCGTCACCGCTTTGGCCGTGTCTACCGCCAGCAGACGCATGCGCGCCGAGGGTCGCTCGAATTGTATCCGCCGCACATCGTAATACGGACCTCCCGGCTCCACCTGCCCGTCGCGCTTCCCGGCGGGCAACTCGAGCGGCGGCATCGCGTCGGCGGCTTGCGAGCGCGTGAACACCGTCATCCCCGCCGCATCGAACATGGCCGTGCCGCGCGCCGTCAGCAAACCGTAGCGCGCCCGGGCATCCCACTGTCCCTCGTTGCGCACGAACTGCGCCGGCGGCGCCATGCGCTGCACCTCCTCGAGCGCCTGCGCGCGAAGAGATGGGGTGAGTGAGAGTGTGATGAGCATGGCGAGCAGCCAGAGGCGGGGTTGCGCTTTATCGGAGCCATCGATCTTGGTATTCATGGGAGCACTGCGTGGTTGTGAGCGTTGCGGGGTGCGTTGTATGTGCATTGTCAGGGTTTGCTGAGTACGGGATACATTCGAAGAGAGCGCCGAGAGCGCCGAGGGCGCGGAGGATGGGTTGAGGGTGCAACCCGCTTGAAGGGTGCTGGCCGCGTTACATCGGGTGTCCATCATGACCCATTCCTCCACGCTCTCGTCGCTTCAGGTTGTTGCTATCAGCACAACGATTGTGCGTTCGTTATTTGAGCAGCAGGATGCGATGCAGTGTTCTGCGCGTGGCCGTCTCCACGGAGATGAAGAAGGTCCCGTTCGCGCCTCCCACAGCTGGCAACGACGTGTGCAAGGTATGGGTACCCTCGGCGAGTTCGCCCTCGTACACCTGCGACAACACACGACCCAGCATATCCATGAGGCGCACCCGCACGAAACCGCCGGAAGGCGATTCGAGACGCACATGCACCTGCCCGGCGGCATCGTGGACGGGATTGGGATACACCAGAACACGGAAATCGTCCACGGTGGTGGCGGGATGCTGCTTCCACCAATCGATCAGTTGATCGCTGAGCTGGAACATGCGCGTGCCCATGGGATTCGCCGCGCCCGCGCTCTCGTCCATCCAGAACACTGTGAAATGTTCGTCCTCGGAACGCGCAATGGTGGGCCTGCGCTGATGGTAGTTGCCGCCACCCGGCGCGACCATGCGTTCCTGGTTCAGATACAGACCCCGGAGCGCGCCGTCGTAGCCGGCGAGTTGCGTGTAGATTTCCGTCGGACGTGGCGGCACGCAACTCGACGTCTCGCCGCCGCCTTCCCAAACGATCATCGCGCGCGGTTCCTGCCCGGGGATGCTGGAGGGAAACACCTCGATGTCGGGCCGCGAGGTGGCGGCGAGTTGGCCGCTCGTCTGCAACGGATTCCCACTCGGCCACGACGCCAACGCCCAACCTCCATTATTGAAAAAGTACACGTGTTCGGAGAACACGCTGTGAACGCGCTGCCCACCCGGCAGTGAGTATTCCAGGTCCCAGGCAAGGAGCATGCCCCCGTAGGTACCCATGTCGAAATGATCGCTCACTATCGCGGGCTGGCGAGGGTCCATCACGCCACCGTACGCCCACGGGAAGCCCGCGATTCTGCCTGCGGCTGAGGGATTGGCGCCGGTATACGAAAGTACCAACAGATCCAGATTTCCCGGGAAGTCGAGCGCGCAGGCGACCATGGCACGATGCGGCGCAGGCCACATCAGATCGGCGGCGATGTCGTAGCCCGCGAAGTCGTCGAAGGGAAAGGCGTTGTCCTGGCCCGCCAAAATGAAGTTTCCAAAGACCTCTCCGATGCGGGCAACGGTCAGCATCTTGAGACCGATAGCGGCGTTCTCGTTGCGCGACAGTACGAGGACGCCACCATCGCCGTCCTCCGCGATTTCCAAGCCGAAGAATCTGTTCATCGGGGCAGGCTCGATGAAGTTATTATCCACACAGAAATCTACACTCGGACTATATTTCAAACGTGCCACGAATCGGCGTCGCTCTCCGTTTGCCAACGAATCGAGATACACCACCACAGCGCCGGGACCCCAAAGGCCATTTCTCGTGGACTGACCCATCTTCACGATGCGCGGCTCGATGTGACCGAGGCTTCCATTAACCGGCACCTGTCGTACAGTGATAATCTGCTGCGAGGTAATCGTACCCGACACGGGCACCCAGGCGTACATGACCTGCTCGCCATTGGCGCCGGTCTCCTGCCAGGTCACCTGCGCGCCACCCGCCATGTCGATGGCGACGTCGCCGTATTTCGCATTCCCGGTGGGGTATTGAGGATGCACGTCGCTCACGCGCACGCCTCCGTTGGTCCAACGCGCGACACCGTCCTTGTCGAATTTCTGAACGAAGATCTGACGCCCTTCCACGGGATCACGCACTTCGTCCCACACCACGTACACGTTGTGCTCGTCGTCGGTGACCGTGCGGTACAACTCCGCATCGCTCACCGTGGTCACCTTGGCGAACATGTCCCGCCAGCCCATTGCCTTCGGTCCGGTGCACTCGCCCGGCGTCTGGCAGTAAATGTCCCAATCCGTGCGCGCGTCGCCGCTTATCGCCGTGCGACGGTGATCCTGGAAAACGAACACCAGATTCGAGATTTCCGGACGGATCTGTTCGCCCTTCGCCTCGACCACCGGCCAACCGTTCACCGGTTTGTCGAGCTGCCAATTCCGGACATCCACCATCTGATAGTGTACATCGATGTTGTTCATCGCTCCGCCGGACTCCGGCGTGGTCCACGCGATCACCGCGTTGGAGCCGCCCCAGAGCTGCTCGATGGCGACCTCCGTCTGATCGAAATACGACTGGCAAATGGGATCGCCACCGTTGCCACCCGGATTGACCAATTGCACAAAGCGCGCATCGATGCATGCGGCGTACACATCGGTGGCCGTCAACGGTTCGTCGCGCAGGTCCTCCCACGCGATGGTGACGAAGGGGATGTAGGGATCGCCCGTGTTGGGATCGTAGGGACGCTCCCACAGCGCGGGCACGGGATTGATTTGCGATTCGGGATTGTCGCAAATCGGCTCGCCCTGGGGATTCTGCACAGCACCGTTGGCGTCGATGATCTGCGCGTAAATATGGAACAGCGGCGCGGCAGGATTCTCGCGCGCGTCCTGCCATGTCACGATGGCTCGCGGCTGGTCCGCCGTCTGCTCCGCGCCGGAACAGACAATGCGCGGCTTGAGCTGGTCGGCGTCTTCCACCGCGAGGGCCACATCCACGCCGTTGTAACGGCGCGTCCCGTCGGCGTCCATGTTGTTGGCCATGACCTGCCAGATGGGTTGACCGGCGCGGTACACCAGATTCTGATAGGTGACCACCGCGCCCGCCTTGATATCGAGACCGGCGTCGGTGCGCCAGATCCAGTCGCGGGCGAGTTCGGGATGTTCCTGATCCAGCCCGGGATTGGCCGACACCGGGATGCCGTTGAGTTGCCAGTTGTATCCCAATCCCTGAGGCCAGCTTCCGTTGGCGCCGAGGATGTACTGCATGTACACAGCGCGCCCCTGCCGCGTGGCCGGATCGTAGCCCCGGTAATCAAGCCAGGATACGAAGGCGCCATCGGCGGTGCCGGCGATGCGCACATGTTCGGCATGCGAGGGAAGATTGCACACCGGCGCGCCGTTCGCGGGCCAATTCGGATCGAGCGCACCCGAGAACACATTAAGGCGCTGGGCGAACACCGAGGCGCTTGCGCCGCCGCTTCGGTAATCCTCCCACACCACGATCACGCCGCCGAGCGAATCGTACGCGGCACGGGGACGCTGTTGCGCGCCCGGAGCCGTACACACCGGCAGGCCGTCCGGCGGCAACCACATCGGAAGGCCGGTCGCGTTGTCGATTTTCTGTATGTACACATCGGCGCCTGAGCCACCGGCGCGAGTGTCCTCCCAAACAACGATGGTAAAGCCGAGCTGCGACGGCCTGGCCACCGATGGATAGACTTGCTGGCCCTCGGCGATCACAACGGGTCGCGTGGTCCACTCCTTCTGTCCCACCGCCTCATGCGCGAGAAGACAGCAAAGAATCATGGTGAAAATCGCGAGCCCTGCCAGCACACGCACACCCTTGTGTGTGTGTGTGTGTGTGGCAAGATTCGTGCCATGTTGTGACACGTCACGGTGTCGGTCCGGGCTGGCGTCTACGGCGTTGAACTCTGAAGAGTCCATAAGAAACTCCTTGATTGTAAAAAATCGTACATATCGCTTTGAGAGTCAAGGATGAGTCGCTCCTTTCCCGTCGCGTCGGTCCGGGGAGCGATCCGGCGGCGGAGGTGGAGGTTCACGCGAATAGTACAACCCGGGTCGTGATACCGTATGGATGCTGTGGGCCCCGTGCGCACGGGAATGCATGCGTCGGGTGCAGGGGCGCTGAGCCGCTCCGTGAAGCGGCGGAATGTGCTGTTGAGTGTGCGCGCGTCCCGCATCGGCGATAGCGGCAAGCACGGGGAACGATTCCGGCCTCCTGGCCGGGATGGATACAGTGGCTCTGCTTCCCCATTGCCCTGTACACGCTGTCGCGCGGCAACAAAGCCGCGCCCGGGACTGTGATTTCCTCCTTCTTGTGTCCCATTTTCATTCGCCGGGATCATGTACGCATTCGCGCCATGTGCGTCGGCGAGGCATTAGGACAATTTTATCGCTAAATACGATTGCCGGAAAGTTAGAAGGCGCATTTTTCAAAAGCAAGTGAAATCGGGTGATGCTGTATTAATTTTTTGTAATGTAACGGCTGATAAGCGGACTACCAGGAGTATTGAGGCTCTTTTCGCCTTTGTACGTCTGAACTTGCTGAGTGCGTGATACATTCGAAGAGCGGAGAGAGCCAAGGGTAAGGAGGAATTGGGGAGCACAGAAAGCCCGGAGGGCTTCGCGAACACCCGGGGCCCGGAGGGCTTCGCCAACACCGAGGGCCCGGAGGGCTTCGCCAACACCGAGGGCCCGGAGGGCTTCGCCAACACCGAGGGCGCGGAGGGCTTCGCCAACGCCGAGGGCGCGGAGGGCTTCGCCAACGCCGAGGGCGCGGAGGGCTTCGCCAACACCGAGGGCCCGGAGGAATCGCGGGTATGCGTCTCTGCACCCTTGCGTTGACTCGATTGCGGCGAGGCGCACGAATCGAGCGGGAAGCGACCTCAAACCTTCCTCCGCGCCCTCGGCGCTCTCCGCGCCCTCTTCAAATGTATCACGCACTCCGCCCTGACAGCACGAGCAATGCAACACCCTCTTGCATTTCCAACCATCCCGTGCTATCTTTGTAAACCCTTCGGGCCCATAGCTCAGTTGGGAGAGCGCTACAATGGCATTGTAGAGGTCGTCGGTTCGATCCCGTCTGGGTCCACACAAAAAGGTCTGCACGTCAGACCTTTTTTCATATCCAACCGGAGCCGCGCATGACTCTCGACGACGACACCATCGCCCGCCTCATCGCAGCGGCCAGCGCCGCCCGCGAACGCGCCTACGCCCCCTACTCCCGTTACCGCGTGGGAGCCGCCCTGCTCTGCGCGGATGACAGCATCGTGACAGGATGCAATGTGGAAAACAGCAGCTACTCGGTGACCTGCTGCGCCGAACGCAGCGCGCTGTTCGCCGCCGTCTCGGCTGGACACCGCTCCTTCCGCGCAATCGCCGTGAGTGTGCACGGCGAGGCGGTTGCTCCCTGTGGTGTATGCCGACAAGCCCTGGCGGAATTCGGCACCACGCTACCCATTGTGCTGCACGGCGAAGGATCCGCTCCCGTGCTGTTGACGCTTGAACATCTCCTGCCCCTGCCCTTCACCCCGGACGCGCTGAGCTGAGCCGCGCCATCCCGTAACAGTCGGCACCCAGCATCGCCGCGGCGGCAGCATGCACTGTCGTATCGCAGCAGCATCTCCACATTTCCTACGCCACGCCACGCCGATTGATGTTATTCATCCGTCGACATTTTGCCCTCACGGGAAATTCCGCTATTTTCATCCTGTCTCCCATTGAGTCTTGAACACCAGCCGCCCCAGGCGGAGGTGCATCATTTTCCACGCATACGTTTTCCTTCACCATTACAAGGAGCCCATCGTGCAAAGGTTACGATTCCTGACAGCTCTGCTGTTATTCCTGACGGTGGCGATCACGACTCTGCCCGCCCGTGCCGCGGGGGATGGACCGGACCGTTATCGCATCACTTCGCTGTGGAACGACGCGGGAGGCGGCAACGTCCTGCGGCCGGGACGCGAAGGCGACTATCACTGGTTCATCGGACTGGATGCGGGCCTGACTTGGTCAAGCTTCAGCAACGGACCGCTCAGCTACTTCTTCATGCCCGGGCCCTACAATCCCCGCCATCCGCTGGTCGGCGCCGTGGACGAGGGCAATGGCATCGGCCTGTACGTCGGCGCGACATTGGATTTTCCCCTTTCCGATATCTTTGGCATCGTGCTCAAAGGGAATTATCACACGCGTGTGGGTTCTTTCGATCTGACATCCGAATTCGATTTCTTCAATGGAAATTCGGGACAGGTGGAAACCGCCGTGGTCAACAGCAAGACCGACTGGACGTTCAACTACATCGGGGTGGATTTGCTGTTGCGCGTCAATCTCGGCGAGTTACCCGTGTACCTGCTCGCGGGTCCGTCCTTCGGATTCCTGCAATCGAACAAGGCGAAGCTGGATCAAACCGTGCTCTCGCCGGATGATCTGTTCTATGTCGAGGATCTCAACGGCACGGATGCGATCATCAACAATCATCGCACCGCATCGATGGAAGCCGAGATCGAAGGCTTCAAGGATTCCCGCATCGACCTGAAGGTGGGTGCCGGCTGGTGGATTGAGCTCAACAAGGATCTGTACCTCACTCCCGAGGTCTCCGTCGCCATTCCGATGACGGACCTTGTGGATTCGGTCAGCCTCGATTCCACCGAACCGGGCAAGGATTACAACATGCTCACCGCGTTTTTCACCATTGGCCTGCGCTGGCGCATGTAAGAGGAGGACATCATGAAACACCACATGTTCGTATCGACACTCCTCCTCTCCATTCTGGCGCTTGGCACCGTGACGCAGGCGCAGGAAGGCCGTCCACCACGACAGATCATCACTCCGCAGCCGCACGACGTCAGCATTCGCGCGCTGCAGGGCGAGATCAATTCCTCCGACGACGACTTCGGCCCGGTGATACTCGGCAATGGCCGCGTGCTGTATTTCACCTCCGACCGCGATGGCAATCAGGACGTGTACACCGCCATCTCGGGATATGACAAATGGGAGCAGATTCAGAAACTCGGTCCGCCCGTGAACACGGACACGGACGAGGGCGGCGTTGCGGTGACACCCGACGGACACTGGATGGTGTTCGTGGGCTGCGGCCGTGAAGATGCTCTGGGCGACTGCGACCTCTACATCGCCGAATATTCCGGCGGGATGTGGCGCAATGTGAAGAATCTCGGGCCCAATGTGAATTCCCCCGCATGGGATTCGCAGCCGACCATTTCCTCCGACGGTCTGACCATCGTCTTCGCCTCGGAGCGCATGGGCGGCCAGGGTGGCACCGATCTGTGGATGACCACGCGTCCCTACGGCGGCGAATGGCGTCCGGCGGTGAATCTGGGCGCCATGGTGAATACCGTGGGCGACGAGCTTGCTCCGGCCATGGCCGCGGACAACAAGACCCTGTACTTCAGCAGCGATCAACATCCAGGCATGGGCGGACTGGACGTGTATCGCACGGTGTATGCCGGCGCCGCCTGGTCGGCTCCGGTGCACATGGGCACACCGATCAACAGCGAGGAGGACGACTACTTCTGCGGTCTGTTCCTCAACAGCAAGGACGTGATGTTCGCCTCCACGCGTGAAGGTGGTCTGGGTGGACTCGACCTGTACCTCGCGGTACCCAATCCCTTGCCGCCCAGCGCGGTGACCACAGTGACGGGCCGCGTGTCGGATTCCAACACCGACGCTCCTCTGGGCGCCACGCTCACAATTCGCGACATCCGCAGCAATGCCATTGTCAGCAGTTTCCACAGCGACGATGTGGATGGATCGTACATCGTGGTGTTGCAACCGGGGCGCGACTATGTAATGACGGCCGAAAGCCAGGGCTATCTCTTCTACTCCGAACGTTTCAGCATTCCCGACGACGCGGGCAATGACATGATTCGCAAGGATGTGAAGCTGACGCGGGATCTCGTGCGTCTGCTGGTGTTCTTCGACTTCGACAAGGCCACAATGAAATCCGAATCGTATGTGGATCTCGACCGTGCGGCGGATTGGTTACGCGCCAATCCCGACATGCGCGTGGAAGTTGCGGGTCACACCGACAACGTGGGCGCGCGCGACTACAACCGCAAGCTCTCGCAGGATCGCGCCGAGGCCGTGGTGCAATACCTCATTGGCAAGGGCATCCCCTCCTCGCGTCTGCGCGCAGCGGGCTACGGCATGGATCAGCCCATCGTGGGCAACGACACCGAGGAAGGCCGCGCACAGAATCGTCGCGTGGAGTTCCGCGTCGTGGCACGGTAGAGACCAGGCGGCAATCGAGCACGATGCTTTCGTGTTCATGAAAAATGAAGAGCGGAGGTTGTTCTCCGCTCTTCTCTATTTTTCCTGGATGGTGAGGATGTAATCGTGAATCGTGAATCGTTAATCTTTAAACGTGAATCGTTAATCGTTAATCGTGGGCGTTGGAGGGTCAAAGGTAAAAAAGCCGCTGCCCGGATGACGATTCGAGCAAAGGCACCCTACCGCAATCCCCGCTTTACACTTTACTCTTTACTCTTCACTTTTCGTCGCTCCCCTCCGCCACCTGAAGCAACTCGATGCGTCCATTTTCCAGCAACGGCGCGATGCGGTCGATTTTATAGGGCTTGGCGTAGAACACCCGCTGAATCCCCGTGTTCATCAACGTTTTCAGACAGTGATAGCAGGGACTTGCGGTGATGTAAATATCCGCGCCTTCGATGGCCACGCCATGTTTGGCGGCCTGGGCGATGGCGTTGATTTCGGCGTGAATGGTGCGGAAACAATTCTGCTCCACTTCGCCATCGGGATTGCGCGACTCGTACACGAGGCAACCCACATCGGTGCAATGCGGTTGACCGGCGGGTGAACCGTTGTAGCCCGTCGCGATGATGTTCTTGTCCTTGACAATCACTGCGCCGATCTTCGCGCGGTTGCAGGTGGCGCGCTGCGCCACGATATGCGCGATATCCATGAAGTAGCTGTCCCAGCTTTTTCGTTCATCCATTCTTGCCTCGCTGCCTGATGCGTTATGCGGAGGGCGTAATATAGGATACGCCGCGCCACACGTCAATCAGGCCGCGCCAGGCACAGCGGTAAAGCACCATCAGCTCACAACGCGGGTCGGGGCGCCGCCGGGCTTTCGATACATGCAGGAGTTCCGGGGCTGCCTCGCAGTGCCGCTTCGCTTTCCGCATTTCGCTTTCCGCATTTCGCTTTCCGCCTTTCGCGTTCCGCCAGGGCGGATGGCCAGGCTTTCGCATCGCATTGTGGAACGGGATTTTCCTTGTAACTTTCTCCATCGCCTCATCACAACACACGGGATCGCCATGCCGAAAGCCGCCCCGAAAAAAATCTTCGTTATCGATACAAACGTGATCCTCCACGACAGCAGTTGCATACGCAATTTCAAGGAGCACGACGTGGTCATTCCGATCGCGGTGCTGGAGGAACTCGACCAATTCAAGAAAGGCAACGAGCCGATCAACTTTCACGCCCGCGAATTCGTGCGCAGCCTCGACGCCATGAGCGGCGACAAGCTTTTCGACGGTGGCGTGTCCATCGGCAAGGGATTGGGAAGGATCAGCATTCAACTCGATCAGAATTTTTCCAGCGACTTCACGCTGAGTCTCGCAACGCCTACACCCGACCACCGCATTCTGCACTGCGCCTGGGTCACCAGCAAGCGCTTCCGCGCGCGCAGTGTCATCCTGGTCACCAAAGATGTGAACCTGCGCATGAAGGCCAAGGCCGTGGGATTGCTGGCCGAGGATTACGTGACCGACCAGGTCAAGGACATCGACCAGCTATACACGGGCCGTCGCGTGATCGAGGACGTGGACGGAGGCATTATCGACAGCCTGTACCAGCTGCCCTTCGAGATCGACGCGGCAATGCTGGCGGACGCGGCGACGTTCACACCGAACGAGTTCCTCATCCTGCGCTGCGGAAAAAAATCCGCACTCGCCAAATTCGATGCGGGCAGCGGCTTGCTCAAACGCGTGGACAAGCAACCCGCGTACGGCATCACGCCGAGGAATTCCGAGCAGACCTTCGCTCTGGATGCGCTGACCAATCCCGACATTCCGCTCGTCTCGCTCTGCGGCAAGGCGGGCACGGGCAAAACCCTGCTCGCGTTGGCCGCCGCACTGGAGCGCCGCAAGCTCTACCGGCAGATCTACCTCGCGCGTCCCGTGGTGCCACTCAGCAACAAGGATCTGGGTTTTCTCCCCGGCGACATTCAATCCAAACTCGATCCCTACATGCAGCCGTTGTTCGACAATCTCGGTGTGATTCAGAATCAATTCCCCGAATCCGACGTCAAGCATCGCCGCATTCAGGAGATGCTCAAGGAGGAAAAGCTCGTCATCTCCCCGCTGGCCTATATCCGCGGCCGCAGTTTCGTCAACATTTACTTCATTGTGGACGAAGCGCAGAATCTCACGCCGCATGAAATCAAGACCATCATCACGCGCGCCGGCGAGGGAACGAAATTCGTGTTCACGGGCGACATTTACCAAATCGACCATCCCTATCTCGACAGCAGATCGAACGGGCTGAGCTACCTAATCCACAAGATGCAGGGACAGCGCCTGTATGCCCATGTGACCTTGGAGAAAGGCGAGCGCTCGGAACTCGCCGACCTGGCGAGCGATCTACTGTAACGCACCCCGCTGGCGCGCGAGGACCGTCCGAGGGCCGCGCCACAGACATTTTCACAGGAGAAGCACATGCGTAACATCCGCAAACTGCTCGTGGTGGGCGACCGCGTGCTCGTCACACCCGAGGATCCCGCCGCAATGACGCGCAGCGGCCTGTACCTGCCGCCCAGCGTGCAGGACAGGGAGAAAATCCAAAGCGGTTTCGTGGTAAAGGTCGGTCCGGGCTACGCCATGCCCAACCCGGATTTCGACAACGAGCCCTGGTCGGCCGCAAAAGAGCCCATCAAATACATTCCCTTGCAGGTCGAAGAGGGCGACTATGTGATTTTCATGAAATCACATGGCATCGAGGTGGAATTCGAGGACTGCCGCTACATCATCGTGCCGCATTCCGCCATCCTGCTCATCGTGCGCAATGAAATCGTGACGGAATAGGCGCGGCTTTTCCGATACAGTTGCCTTTTGACAGGGCAAATCCTACATTCCACCATGACTTCCCGCCGTATTGGCGGTGCAACCGCAGCAATAGAGATATTTTTCACAATACATCTCGACTTCACGGCATTTTCCCGATTCATCTCGACAACCCATGAGCAAACAAGCGGACAAACAGGGCAACGCGGACAATCGGTACAAGTACCTCGACCGCGCCATCGCCCGCCATCAGTTTCGCGGCGATGCGCTGATTGAAATCCTGCACACCACGCAGGAGCTGTTCGGTTTCATTTCCCGCGATCTGCTGCTGTACATCGCGCGCAATCTCAAGCTTCCGCCCAGCAAGGTGTATGGCGTGGCCACCTTTTACCACTTCTTCTCGCTCGATCCGAAGGGCGAGCACACGGTGACGGTATGCCTCGGCACGGCCTGCTATGTGCGCGGTGCCGCCGACATACAGGTGGCTCTGGAAAAAACCTGCGGTTGCGCGATGGGGCAAACCACCGCCGACGGGAAAATTTCCCTGCAGGGCGCGCGCTGTGTGGGTTCCTGTGGCATCGCCCCGGTGGTGATTTACGACAATGACGTTGCCGGTTACGATACAGTGGAACAGGCCACGGCACGCGTCCGCACGTGGATGGAGGAACAGGCATGACACTTGAAGAACTGTACGAACTCGGGCAGAATTTCCGCCAGAAGCTCACAACCTTCCGCGCCGAAATCCACGTGTGCGGCAGCGGGGGCTGCATCTCCTCGGGCTCCTTTCAATTGAAGGAAACCTTCGAGAAGGTGTGCGAGGCGCGGAAAATCGGCGCCGATGTGCGCGTGATCACCACCGGCTGCATGGGCCTCTGCGGCGCCGGACCGTTGGTGCGCGTCCATCCCTCCGACACGCTGTACGTGCGCGTCACCACCGAGGATGTGGAGCGCATTGTGGACAGCCACATCCTCAAGGACAAACCGGTCAAGAATCTGCTCTACCCCAGGGATGCGTCGTTTTTCGCCCGCCAGGTGCAGGTGGCGCTCAAGAACATGGGACGCATCGATCCGGAATCCATCGAGGACTACATCGCGCACGGCGGCTACGAAGCGCTGGCCAAGGCCATCACGTACTACACGCAGGAGGGCGTGATTCTCGAAGTGCGCAACAGCGGGCTGCGCGGCCGTGGGGGCGGCGGCTATCCCACCGGACTGAAATGGGATATCGTGCGGCGCGTGCCTTCGGCCGAGAAGTATGTGGTGTGCAATGCCGACGAGGGCGATCCCGGCGCGTTCATGGACCGTGCCATGCTCGAGGGCAATCCCCACGCCATTCTCGAAGGCATGGCCATCGCTGGTTATGCCGTGGGCGCTACGCAGGGGTTCATCTATGTGCGCGGCGAATATCCGCTGGCCATCGAACGTTTGAAAAAGGCCATCAAGCAAAGTGAGCGCACGCAGATTCTTGGTAACAGGATATTCGAATCCGGTTTCAATTTCCGCATCGATTTGCGTATCGGCGCCGGAGCCTTTGTCTGCGGCGAGGAAACAGCGCTGCTGCAATCCATCGAAGGGCAACGCGGCCAACCGCGCCCGCGTCCCCCCTACCCGTCGCAGGTCGGACTCTGGGGCAAACCCACGTTGCTGAACAATGTGGAAACCTTCGCCAACGTGCCGGCCATCGTGCTCAACGGCGGCAAATGGTATTCGGCCATCGGCACCGATAAGAGCAAGGGCACCAAGGTGTTCGCTCTCGCCGGGCGCATCAACAACACCGGCCTGATCGAGGTGCCCATGGGCATCACGCTGCGGGAAATCATTTTCGACATCGGCGGAGGCATTCCCGACGGCGGTGAATTCAAAGCCGCGCAAACCGGCGGACCCTCGGGCGGCTGCATCCCCGTGCAGCATCTCGACACGCCAGTGGATTACGAATCGCTCACGCACGTGGGTTCAATGATGGGGTCGGGCGGATTGATCGTGATGGATCAGACCTCCTGCATGGTGGACATTGCCAAGTACTTCATGAAATTCTGCATGGAGGAAAGCTGTGGCAAATGCATTCCCTGCCGCGTGGGCACCGTGCAACTGTACCGTCTGCTCGACCGCATGACCAACGGCACGGCCACGGATGAAGATCTCGACACGCTCGAAGAATTGTGCGTGATGGTGAAGGACACCAGCCTGTGCGGACTCGGTCAAACCGCGCCCAATCCCGTGATGTCGACGCTGCACTACTTCCGCCGTGAATACGAGCAGCACATTCACGAGCACGCCTGCGCCGCCGGCGTGTGCTCCGTGGGGGCGGAACAAACGGATTCCGCCGTCGCTTCCGTACACCAGGGTGAAGGAGCATAGCCATGCAGGAGATCAGGACCCTGACCATCGATGGCGAGCTGATCAGTGCCGCCGCCACCAGCACCATACTCGAAGCCGCACGCGAGCACGGCATTTTCATCCCCACGCTGTGCTTCCTCGACGGCCTGAGCGAAATCGGCGCCTGCCGCCTCTGCATGGTCGAGATCGAAGGAGCGAACAAGCTGCAACCCGCTTGCGTTGCGCGTGTGGAAGAGAATATGGTGGTGAAAACCAATTCACCGCGTCTGCGCAAATACCGCCGCATGATCATCGAGCTGCTCTTCGCCGAAGGCAATCATGTGTGCTCGGTGTGTGTGGTGAACGGCCACTGCGAGTTGCAGGAAATCGGCTATCGCGTGGGCATGGACGCCGTGCGCTTCGACTATCTGCATCAGGACAAGAAGGTGGACGCCTCGCACGACCGCTTCGTGCTCGACCACAACCGCTGCGTCCTGTGCGCGCGCTGCGTGCGCGTGTGCGATGAAATCGAAGGCGCGCACACCTGGGACATCGCCGGTCGCGGCGTGGACGCCTTCGTGATCACCGATCTCGCGTCGCCCTGGGGCGAATCCACCAGTTGCACATCCTGCGGCAAATGCACACTCGTGTGTCCCACCGGCGCGCTGTTCGAGAAGGGCAAGCCCGTCACGGATTTGTCGAAGAACCGCGACTTCCTGCAGTACATCGTCAATGCGAGAGAGAAACGCGAATGGATAAAAAAATAAGAATCGCCACCGCCTGGCTGGGCGGCTGCTCGGGCTGCCACATGTCCTTCCTCGATCTGGACGAGCGTCTGCTGGAATTGCGGGAGCGCGCCGAGTTGGTGTACAGTCCAGTGATGGACATCAAGGAATTCCCCGCCAACGTGGACGCCACGCTTGTGGAGGGCGCGGTGGCCAACGAGGACAATCGCGAATTGCTTTTGCGCATTCGCGCGAACACGCGCGTGCTGGTGGCCTTTGGCGACTGCGCCGTGACGGGCAATGTGACCGCCATGCGCAACACCCTGGATCGCGACGAGATGCTGCGTGAAATTTACGGTTCGATTGGTCCGGAATTCGGCAAGGCCCCGTTCCATCCGCTGCCGGTGCTCGAACCCAGCGTCAGTCCCATACACCGCGTTGTTCCGGTCGACGCTTACCTGCCCGGTTGCCCGCCCCATGCCGATCTGATCTGGCATGTCATCACTGCGCTGCTCGAAGGCCGCACCCCCACTCTTTCCGAGGATTTGCTGAGTTATGGATAAGCCCACGCGACAGATTGTCATCGATCCCGTGACCCGCATCGAGGGCCACGCGAAAATCACCATTCACTTCAACGACCAGGGAACGGTGGAGGACGCGCGCTTCCACGTGACGGAATTCCGCGGTTTCGAGAAATTCACCGTCGGCCGTCTCGTGTGGGAAATGCCCGGCATCACCTCACGCATTTGCGGCATTTGTCCGGTGAGCCATCTGCTCACATCCGCCAAGGCCGGCGACGACATTCTCGCGGTGGAGATTCCCCGCACCGCCGAAAATCTCCGCCGCGTGCTGAATCTCGGTCAATGGGTGCAATCGCATGCGCTGAGTTTCTTCCATCTTTCCCTGCCCGATCTGCTGCTGGGCATGGACGCCGATCCGGCCAAGCGCAACATTTTCGGCGTGGCCGAAGCCAATCCCGAGCTGGCGCGCCGTGGCATACGTTTGCGTAAATGGGGACAGGAAGTGCTCGAACTGCTGGGCGGCCGCAAAATTCATCCATTGCTCGCACTGCCGGGCGGCGTGCGCGCGGCGTTGAGCATCGAAAAACGCGACGCCATACTCGACGGATTGCCCGAAGCCTACGAAACCACCATGCTGGGCCTGCAGTTCATCAAGGCCTTCATCGAAACAAATCACGGCAAGCTCGAGGTGTTCGGCAACTTTCCCACGCTGTTCATGGGACTGGTGACCGAGGACGGCGGCCTGGAATATTACGACGGCTACCTGCGTCTTGTGGACAGCGGCGGCAACATCGTGGCCGACAAACTCAATCCGAAAAAATACCGCGATTATATTGGCGAGGCCATCGAGGACTGGTCGTATCTGAAATTCCCCTACTACGTCCCGCTGGGCTATCCGCAGGGCAATTACCGCGTGGGTCCGCTGGCGCGCCTCAACGTGTGTTCGCACACCGGCTCGCCGAAATCGGACAAGGAACTACTGGAATTCAAACAAATGGCGGGCACGCGCAATGTGGTGCTGAACTCGTTCTACTACCATTACGCGCGCATGATCGAAATCCTTTTCGCGCTCGAGCGCATCGAGGAACTGCTCACCGATCCCGACACCGTGAATCAGTACGAGCTGCGTTCGCGCGCGTACAGCAACAAAGCCCAGGGCGTGGGCGTGTGCGAGGCGCCGCGTGGCACGTTATTCCACAACTACATCGCGGGCCACGATGGTGTGATTCGCCACGTGGACATGGTAATAGCCACCGGTCAGAACAATCTCTCGATGAACCGCGCCATTCGGCAGATTGCCATGCACTACATCAACGATCCCGAGAAGGAAATCACCGAGGGCATACTCAACCGCATCGAAGCGGGCATACGCTGCTTCGATCCCTGTCTCTCCTGCTCCACGCACGCGCTCGGCAAGATGCCGATGCGCATCGACTATGTGAACGCCGCCGGCGCGGTGTTCAATCGCTTTGAGCGCGGCGGGCGGTGAGTAGTGGCCGGGATCTTCCGGGCTGGCTGAGTACGTGATACATTTGAAGAGAGCGCGGAGAGCGCCGAGGGCGCAGAGGAATGTTTGAGGTCGCTTCCCGCTCGATCCGTGCGCCCCGCCGCATTCGAGCCAACGCAGAGGCGCACAGACGCATAGCCGCGATCCATCTGAGCCCTCCGCGTGGCGAAGCCCTCCGGGTACTCCGTGCCAGCGAAGAGCCCTGTGTTGGCGAAGCCCTCTGAGTACTCTGTGTTCCCGCGAAGCGCTCAGGGTTAGCGAAGTTCCTCTTCCTCCTTACTCTCACCACCTCACTACTCTCATTCTTCACTGTATTACTCGATCACGCTCACCTCACCACACTAAATCGGCGCACCGCAAACACCTCGCCACCAGTCAGGCGCAGCATGTAGCTGCCGGGTTCGAGGCCGAGTGTGGCGGGGGTGATGGTGAGCAGTACGCTCCGTGCGTTGAGGGGGCCATCGAAAAGCAGTGCCCGCTCGCGGCCAAGCATGTCGTACACGCGCAGTGTCACCCGCCCTTTTTCCAGATGCACAAAACCCTCCGTGCCCTCGGTGTTCGCGTAGCGCTCTGGGCTCTCTGTGTTTACCACTATCTCCACCCGCCCCACTCCTCGCAGCGGTTGCGGCCAGACGGCGCCGAGGACGATGCCGCCGGGGATGGGTGTGTGGGTGCCGGAGGCCACGCCGGTGATGCGGTAGGTGACGGCGATGTCCGCGGGATGGTTGGCGGCGTGTCCGGTGACTTCGATGCCGCTCGCGTGCAGGCCGAGGTCCAGCGCGGTGCTTACGGGTTGCACGGCGATGTCCGTTGTGTGGTCGCCGGTGGAGGGATCGCCCGCTATCCACCACGCGCCCGCGCGCAGCGTCCACGGCATGGACAGACCGCCGCCGGTCCACAATCGCACGCCTTGTG
>Ga0208462_1001075_pt1 | contig 20669 bp, 16 predicted proteins | sample AD_SCU001_MetaG_FD_184452 | JGI IMG/M metagenome (GOLD analysis project Ga0208462, IMG submission 184452) | Active sludge microbial communities of municipal wastewater-treating anaerobic digesters from China - AD_SCU001_MetaG (SPAdes) (version 2) | ecosystem: Engineered > Bioreactor > Anaerobic...
TCTCCGTAATTTCATCAAGAAACACCGTGCCGCCCTGAGCCGATTCCAGGAGGCCGATATGCTGATGATCGGCGCCGGTGAATGATCCTTTTTCATAGCCGAAGAGCTCTGATTCCAGCAAATTATCGGGAATGGCCCCGCAGTGGACGACAACAAACTGCTTGTCGCGGCGCGAAGACATACTGTGCAAAGACCGGGCGGTTAATTCCTTGCCGGTGCCGCTTTCGCCCTCGATTAAAACACTGGCCGGCGAATCGGCAACGCGGGCGATCTGTTTGTAAAATTCCACCATTGCCGCCGACGAACCGATCAATTTCGGGCTGTCGGCAGCCTGCGGCGATTCCCAATTCAGGCGCCGCTCCCGCAATTCTCTTACTTCCAGAACTTTTTTAACGATGGCCCGGCAGTCATCCGGCGAAAAAGGTTTGCTGATGTAATCCCAGGCGCCCAGACTGATCGCCTCCATCGTGGTTTCCAGCGAGCCGTAAGCCGTCATCAGAATTACCGGCAGATTCGGCCATTTCTTTTGTACTTCACCCAGAAGCTGCAATCCGTCCATGCCGGGCATGCGGATATCCGACATCAAGAGATCATAGCGGGAAAGATCCTGCTGCAACGCCTCCAGTGCGGAGGTAAACGTTGTTACTTCATAGCCGTCGCGGGCCAGCGCCTCCTGCAGAAACTCACAGGCGACGGCGTCGTCATCAATAACTAGAATGCGGGATTTCATAAAAGCCCCTGATATTATTTGTGACAACCTCGTAAAAAGGCCGGATGCTGCGTTGCGCTTCATCCCTCGTCACTGCGGCGTACGCCAAGTACGTCTCATTCCTCGGTATTCGCACGCCTTGCCTGCGACCTTTTTACGAGGCCATCATTTGTGGGATTCTTAACTTTAATGGCGGGGATTCGTCAATGGAAAAAGATTTCTATCAGCGTAAAAATTACTGCGCCACGGCGATGAAAAAACCGCGGAGTTTGGTGTTTCCCAGGCCGTCTTTGGCCACGATGTCACATCTCACTCTTTTCTCACCGTTTTCTTCGAATTTATTCCTGATCTTGCCGGTAATGGTAATCGTCGCCCGCTGTCTCGTATTCTCCCAGTCGTCAAAATCAACCGGTTCCGTTATGTTGGCGAAACGGACGTTAAATTTGCGCAGATTCTTGTTGTCGATCCAGCTGGTGACGGCCTGACCCGCAATGCCCATAATCAGCATACCGTGAACGATAACTCTTTCCATGCCGATGGTTTTCACAAAGGTGTTGTCATGATGCAGTGGATTGAAATCACCGGAGGCGCCGGCATACCGAACCAGGTCGGTGCGAGTGATGGGCGACGAGGTATAGGGAACGAGAGAATCTCCAATGTTAAGATCAGCAAATTGCAGCGGCATATCGTTCTCCTATCGCTCCACCAGAATGGAGCGGGCCTTGATAACCAGTTCCCCCCGCTGGTTTCTCATTTCCGTTTCCACTACGGTAAATTCCATTGATTTCCCCGAATCGTCTTCCCTGATCTTGTCATACATATCGACTACCTTCATTTTACAGGTCAGAGCGTCGCCCGCACAGACGCTGCCGCAATATTCGTATTCCTCTTCGGTATGCAAAAGCCTGGCCAGATCGATACCCAGTGCGTTAACTACCCCCATCAGTCCTCCGCCGGTCCGGAACATCACGTTGGTCGGAAAGGTCGGCGGAATAATTATTCCCGGATAGCCGGCCTTTTTTGCCGCCGCCTCATCAGTGTATATGGGGTTTACGTCTTCCGGAACATCTTTTTGTGATACAGCCATGGCGAATTCGGCAATTTTACCCTTTTCCACTTCCAGACGATGAGGGGGGAATTCGTAGCCCAGCTTGGATTTATCGGCCATTTTCATCTCCACAAAATACTTATTTTAAAAATGCAGTTCAAACAGCTCAATCAAAAAGACCTGTGTTTTCCATTTCGGCAATCTGGTCTTCGCTGTAGCCAAATTCCTGCAAAACTTCTTTGGTGTTAAAACCGTCGGGAACGCCGATTTTCCTGTACTCAGGTTTGTAGTTGGAAAATTTGATGGGCAAAGCCGGCTGCCGCACCCTGCCGCCGTCCGGCAGGTCAATCTCGACCACCATTTCCCGCTCTGCGCTCTGTTCATTATTTAAAGCTTCGTGAACCGTCAGCACCGGTTCGACGCAGGCATCGACCCTGTTGAAGATTGCCATCCAATCATCCCTTGATTTCGTTTTAAAGATGTCCCGGATCTGCTTTTTAACTTCCTTGACGTTTGCGGGCATGATGCCCTGGGGCGTTATCAGATCAGGCCGGCCAATCGCCTCGAAAAGCACGGCGCTGAATTTTGGTTCGAGGGAACCGACGCTGATATATTTACCGTCTTTTGTTTCATAGTAATCGTAGACGGAGCCGCCGTTAAAAATTGTGCTTTCATAGTCCGGTTCCGTGCCGTCAATCAAAGAAGCGGCGGCGCGGTAATTGAAAGCGATCAGGCTGTCGGTCATGGAAATATCGATATACTGTCCCTGGCCGGTTTTGCTGCGTCCTATTTCCGCCGCCAGAATCCCGACCAGGGCGTTGACGGAACCGGAGGTGTCGCCGATAAATGCGCCGGAAGGTGAGGGGCCTCCGCCTTTTCTGCCGGAATAGGACATAATGCCTGAACGGGCCATGTAATTTATGTCATGTCCGGCCCTGGCCGCCAAAGGTCCCGTCTGGCCGTAGCTGGTTATGGAGCAATAAATGAGAGCGGGATTGACCAGGCGAAGCGTTTCATAGTCAAGACCAGCCTTCGCCATGACCCCCGGCCGGAACTGTTCGATTAAAATATCATAATGCATGATCAGTTTATGGACGATTTGCTGCGCCCGCCGATCTTTGATGTTCAGAAACATGCTGCGCTTGTTCCGCCCCAGATACGCTCCGTTGGCGGACCTTCCATCGCCGGGAAGAAAAGGCGGAAATTGAGTATTGATGTCGGGTCTGGAGCGGGAAACAATTTTTAAAACTTCAGCGCCCATGTCGGCTAAATACAGCGTCGCTACCGGGCCGGGAATCATCGTTGTGAAATCGAGAATTCTTAAGCCTGAAAGAGGTCCTGTCATTTACTGGCTCCTTGCGTCTGTCTGCCGGGATTACAAACAGCTTGCCGGCGTATTTAATAATTTCCATGCTCTCCTGTTTTTGGATTCATGGCCTGCAAATTGGCGATACGTTCCAGAAGCGGCGGGTGCGAATAATAAAACCAGACATATAATGGATGCGGATGCAAATTAGCCAGATTGTCCTTGGCCAGCCGTTTTAAGGCGCTGATCATGTGCTCGGACGTTCCCGTCAATTCCACAGCCATCCTGTCGGCCTCCCGTTCATAGCGGCGCGTTATTCCGGCGCCGACGGGGCTGAAGAAAAAGCCGATGCAGCCAAAATAAAGCGAAACCAGAAAAAGACCGGCGTAAAGCGGCGTTTGCTCCAAATTAAAAGCGCGATAGAGGACCGGGGCTGATACGAGGTGATAAACAAGATAGAGACTGACGAACGAGGCGGCGATCATAAAGATCAACTGTTTTAAAATATGCTTCTTTTTCCAGTGGCCGATTTCATGGGCCAGAACGGACAATATTTCCTCCGGGGAATGAGAAGCCAAAAGCGTGTCAAATAATACAATGCGCTTGGTTTTGCCGATGCCGGTGAAATAGGCGTTGGTATGCCGGGAGCGCTTGCCTTCATCTACCTGATAAATGCCCTGGGCTTTCAGGCCGACTTTAGCCATCAATGACTGAATTTGTTCTTTCAGACTTTCGTCCGCAATAGGTTCATATTTGTTAAACAACGGGGCGATGACCACCGGATAAATCCAGAGCAGCAGCATCTCGAACAATGTAAAAAAAATCCAGGCCCAGAACCACCAGCTTTCAGGCAGGTAAAAGATAAAAGCCATGAACGCGCTGATTAAGATACCCATCAGAATAACTGATAATATCAAAGACTTAAAAAAGTCGGCCAGCCACAGCTTCCAGGTAATGGTCGAAAAGCCGTATTTTTTTTCCAGAACAAACGTGGAATAGATATTAAAAGGCAGTCCCACAATTCCGCTGATGGCGGCCAGTACGCCGAAAAATACGAGCGCCTGAACGATAAAATGGAGCTTCAGCCCCCCAATGGCGGCGACCAGCAAAGGCAGAAGGAGAAAGACAAGAGCCAGCTCGACGACATCGTCAACAAGGTTTTCTTTGGCGGCTAAACGGGTGTTGTCAACCGTATAATCCACCATTTTATTCAATGTGGCCTCGTCAATAACGCCCTGGAAGACGGGAGGAATATCTTTACCGTGTTTCCGCAGGCAGGAAATATTAAGCTGCTGTAAAAAGTAACGCCAGCAGAACCTGCCGGCAAATAAAACTAAAAAACCAACGATCAGATATGTTTCCATAGAGTTCCATTTCCAGCGAAACGAAATAAGCTTTGTATTATATATGAAGATATAATTTAATCAATGCTTGAAAATTAAGAAATCTTTAATTAAAGGAGCTGCAGGGAATAAAAATCCACCGATGATGTGCTTTATCCTATGAAAAAAATATTACTTCCAGATCACGATGGCGGAAAATCACCAAAGACCGCTGCTCATCCGGGACGCGAAAGCAACTGGTGCAAAAAATACGGGTACTTTATTGATCTGGATGCCTGCCAGGCCCGGTCACTGACTCGTCCGGCCTGCCGCCGCTGTTATCAATCATTATTGCAGTTGTCATTGCCTTTTGACTAAAGAATGCTTGACTAAAAGAAGAGGGGACCTTAGAAATATTACACTAAAATAAGCACCTGCCGATACGGGTCTTGCGGCAATTCAGGGAAGCTAAAATGATTGAATTTTACAAAATGAGCGGCAGCGGCAACGATTTTATTATCATCGACAACCGCGACTTGTCTTTAAATGTCGGAAATATCAGGGAATTTGTCCGCAAGGTTTGCACGCGCAAGTTATCCGTCGGGGCCGATGGTCTGTTTTTGATCGAACCTTCCACCAAAGCCGACTTTAAATGGCAGTTTTATAATTCCGACGGCAGCACCGCGGAAATGTGCGGCAACGGCAGCCGCTGCGTGGCGCGTTACGCCTACATCAAAGGCATTGCCAGCACGAAGATGTCGTTTGAAACTATTGCCGGAATAATCACCGCAGAAGTAAACGATCAAATTGTAAAAGTGAAGTTGACCGATCCTTCTGCGTTTACATCAGGGGAAAAAATTGATATCGGCGGCCGGATTTTTATTTTGGATTGCGTCAATACCGGAGTTCCCCATGCCGTGGCCTTCGTAGATGATCTGCAATCCTGCGCCGTGGCCGAATGGGGACGAAAAATCCGCTTTCATGGGCATTTTGCGCCTCAGGGAACAAACGCCGATTTTGCTGCCGTTTTGAGTCCCCGGAAAATTCAACTGCGCACCTACGAGCGCGGCGTGGAAGATGAAACTCTGGCGTGCGGCACCGGCATGGTGGCGGCGGTTCTGGCGGCGGCCCAAAGAGGCCTGGTCGTTTCACCGGTTGATGTGCTGGTGCAAAGCGGAGAAACGCTGCGCATTTATTTTACCCGCAGGGATGATTGCTTTGCCGAAATTTATCTTGAAGGCGCCGTGAAAATGGTCTATCAGGGTTTTCTATTCGAAGAAGCATACAAATGACGACCTCGTAAAAAGGCCGGATGCTACGTTGCGCTTCATCCTTCGTCGTTGCGACCTACGAAAAAGTAGGCCTCACTTCTCAGGCTTCGCGCGCCTTGCCTGCGATCTTTTTACAAAGTCGTCACGATTATTTGTTGTTCATAAGGAGGTTTACATTGCAGATTGCGAATCGATTGGCGAAGATTCCGCCATATTTGTTCATGGAGCTCAGAAAGAAAATCAATAAAGCCAAGGCTGACGGCGTGGATGTTATTTCTTTGGCGATCGGCGATCCCGTAGAAGCAACACCTGCTTCCATCATCGATGAATTATGCGCTACTTCCCGCGACCACTTAAATCATCGCTATCCGACGGATGAAGAAAAGGGTATGCTGCTTTACCGCCGGGAGATCGCCGCCTGGTACGAAAAGAGATATGGCGTGACTTTAAATCCGGAAAACGAAATTCTGGGGCTGATCGGATCGAAGGAAGGCTGCCATCATTTTATTCTGGCGCGGGTCAACCCCGGCGATACCGTGTTGATGACCGATCCCGGTTATCCCGCCTACCGGGCGAGCATTCTGATGGGCGAAGGCGTTCCCTACAATGTGCCCATTCTGCCGCAAAATAATTACCTTCCGGTATTGGAAGACATTCCTTCCGATGTCGTTAAAAAAGCCACGGCGATGTTTCTTAATTATCCCAATAACCCGACCGGCGCCTGCGCGACTCCGGAGTTTCTGGATAAACTCGTAGCCTTTGCCCGGGAGTCGGACATTGCCGTTTGCTATGATAATCCTTACAGTGAAGTCTTGTTTTCCGGACAGCCCCGCATCAGTTTTCTGATGGCAAAGGGAGCAAAGGATGTGGGCATCGAACTTAATTCTCTCTCCAAACCGTTCAATATGTGCGGCTGGCGGATCGGCATGGCCTGCGGCAACCCGGAGTTGATCGCAGCCATCAGCAAGGTTAAAGAGAACACTGACTCGGGAATTTTTAATCCCATCCAGTATGCCGGCATCCAGGCGCTGCGCAATGAGGCGCCCTTTATCGAAAAAATGCTGGAAATCTACGGGAAGCGGCGGGATCTGGTACTCCAAACCCTGAAGAAGATCGGGATAGATTTTAATCCGCCCCGCGGAACGTTTTATCTGTGGGTGCCGGTGCCGCAGGGTATGACTTCGCTGGAGTTCACCAACCGGCTGTTTGATAAGACCGCCGTGGTTGTCGCTTCCGGCACCGCCTATGGCCAGTACGGCGAAGGCTTCGTGCGCATCTCGCTGACGGTTCCGGATGATCGTCTGGAAGAGGCGATGACAAGAATCGAAAAAGAGTTTACAGCAGGTAAATAGGCTAAAGGCTGAAGGCTATGGAATTAGAACCCTTCGGCCCTCAGCCCTCAGTCTTTAGTCTAAAAGTCAGGTGGGTTATTTATGGAAATGGGCATATTGGGGCTTCCCCAGAGCGGAAAAAGCACACTGTTTGAAATAATGACCGGCACGAAGAGCAGCGCTTCGCACACCGAAACCTGTGTGCGGGGGCAGGCCGCAGTTCCGGATGAACGTTTTGACCAACTGGTGGAAATATATCATCCGGCGAAAGTTTCACCGGCGAAAGTTCCGTTCGTTGATGTTCATGCCGTGGGCGAACATCCCTGGGAAGCTGTCCGCCAGAACCTGAGCGGCACCGACGCCATTTTGCATGTTATAGACGGTTTTTCTCTGCCGGATGTCCAGCTGTGCATCGACTCCTATCGTAAACTGGAAGACGAACTGATTTTTTCCGACCTCTTAATCATCGAAAAAAAACTGGAGCGCCTGGTCAAGATGTCCAAAAAAGCGCTTTCGCCGCAGGATGCAATCCAGGTGGAACTGTTGCCGAAATTAAAAGATGTGCTGGAAGCCAACAAACCCATTAGAAGCGCCGGACTGACCGAGGCGGAAGTATTTTCCCTGCGCAGCTTTTCCTTCTGGACGGTGAAGCCGGAGCTGGTTGTCATCAACGTTGCCGAAGATAATATGGCGCTGGCCGATGCTTTCGCCGCCGAGGCGAAACTGGCCGAACCGGTGATGGGCATTTGCTGTAAAATAGAAGCGGAACTGGCCGGGCTCGATGCCGCCGATCAAAAAGAATTTCTGGCTTCCCTCGGAATTGCCGAACCTGCTTTCGGCCGGATCATCCGGGAGGCGTTTTCACTGCTGGGACGCATTTCGTTTTTCACGGTCGGCGAAGATGAAGTCAAGGCCTGGGTGATTCCGAAAGACACAAAGGCACCCAAAGCCGCCGGAGCAATCCACAACGATTTTGAAAGAGGTTTCATCAAGGCTGAAGTGATGCACTTTAATGATTTCTTGGCCTGCGGCAAGTCGGCAGCCGGCGTAAAAGCGGCCGGCCGGATGCGCCTCGAGGGGAAGGAGTATATTGTTCAGGATGGGGATATCATAACTTTCCGCTTCAACATCTAGCAGGCTTTGCAAAAAGGCTCATCTGCTGCGTTACGCTGCCAACGTTCCTATTGTAAGTATCCAACTGATATCATCGGCCTGTTCCTGGGTGACTGTGGCGACCCAGGAACAGGTATGCCACAGTCACCTGTCATCGAGGACTGGGAGAGGCAATATAATCAATTTGGTAACCTTTCTAACGGCATTACCCCGGCGTAATTTTTCAGGCTTTTCAGATAGAATCCCGCTTGCCGGAGTGATAATGAATTTTAATACAAACGAACCCCTGCAATCGGCAATAATTTGATCCATACTGATAAGGATATTTTTTAGAAAATGATTATTTCATTTAGGAAAATCTATATCGATATAGCTGGAATAACAATATTAAATAATATGTACGTAATATTACGGAAAATGTAATATCAGGACAGGCTGGAGAAAAAAGTACGGAGATTCTGCCGCTTATCGATGTTCAGTTTCTGTCTAATGCGATACCGGTGTATGTTAACGGCACTTTCCGATAGATTAAGAACTTCGGTGATCTCTTTGGTGGTTTTTTCTTCCTTGATTAGATTGGCAATCTGAATTTCTCTATTTGTCAAATTGGAATATACGGCGGACAGCGTTCGGGCAAACGGAGAAACAATTTCCTTCAGATTGGATTCAAGGATATCGATGCGGCGCCGATTCTCTCCGGCTCGCAGTTGCATCTTCAATTGCTCAATATGCGGCAAAATGAGGACTTTGATATTCGTTAATATTTTTTCTTCAAATTCTTTTCGGTCACTTTCCCTTTGTTTGAGCAGAACTCTTAAGGCGGCATTCATATCTTCAAGCTCACGGGTCTTGTTCCCAAGCTCTTTTTCTCTTTTATTAATCGCATCTTCATATTGTTTCCGATCTGTAATATCCCGCACTGATTCTACAGATCCCACAATTTTTCCCTTGCTGTTGCAAAACGGGCTTGCCTTTCCCCAGAGAAAAACCCTTTTTCCTTTCAAGGATGCCCATCCTTCCGCGATCAGGAAATGACCTTGCTGTTTGATGACCATGTCATATTTCCGCTCGATTTTCTTATCAGGTTTCAGCACCAGGTCGATCATCATGGGCCTTCTTTTGCCATAGAAAGGCAATGCATATTCATAGTCTCCTTTTCCCAGCATATTTTCCGCCTTAGCACCCGTCATATCCTCAATGGCTTTGTTCCAGACGATGATCCTGCCCTGAAGATCTCTGACCAATGTTGCATCAGGCAGAAAATCGACAATGTCCACCAGCCGTCGTTCCAACTCTTGCAGTGTATTCTTAGCCCGTTTGCGATCGGTTACATCCTCAAACGCAACAACTGCTCCCGCGGAAAGATCTACCGGGTGAAGGGGTACCGAGGTCAGGATAATATCACGGACAGCGCCGTCTTTTCGCCGGAACTTTGTTTGAACAGAAGCCAGGCCTTTTTCCGAAAGATTTGTAAATAATTCCCGGCCAACCCGTTCATACTCCTCTTGATCTTTGTATAGTATCCGGGGTGGACGCCCGATAACTTCGGACTCGGAATAGCCCAGGTTTTCGAGCCAGACCTTGTTGGCATTTTGAAAAACGCGGTCTTTCATAACGGCAATTCCAACCGGGGTTGCTTTGAACACACTGCGGAGTATCGCTTCACTTTTGTGCAATGCTTCCGCTGTCTGCCTGGGTTCGGTTAGAGATTTTTCAAGTTCAACAACTTGCCGGCGTATTTCTGCCAGTTCATTGATAAGCTGCTCTTTTGTTTTATTTTTATCTTGCATCATCTGATAACTTTTTTTCTCATCTCAGTGGAAGAAATTGAGATGCCTGCTTTTTCAATGCGGTTTACCTTTGCTTTTATAAGCGCAGGTTTCTTAAAACTAAATCGGCGTAAAAGTCAATTCTAAACAGGCTGTTGACCAACATGTTTATCTCTTTAGAGTATATTAACCGGATAATCCTCAAAAGATAACTACGTCACCGCCTCATTGGCTGACAAAGAGAAGAGATTTTCCGAAGCGCTTCTGCGATGGCGCTAAAGCCCGAACATAATCAATGGGGGATAGAGACTTCCTTTGCACCATGTTAAGAAAATACGGCCTGACCCTCTTGCTCCTGGAAATTTCCGTTCGGCCGGAGGAACTCACAGTAATCAAAAGTGCATCACCCGTTGCCCGGCAGGCGCTATCACAGAAAGGGGGCGAGGCTGCCTGTAAGAAATATCTTTACGAAGTTGCCGCTGAATACGCCCAAAGCCATTACAGGTTTGCGAGCTACGTGTGAGGCTTTTGCCAGACCGGAGTTCCCTGCGAAGCGGGCATTCCTCACGGCCTTGCCAGCAAAAAAGCGTGCCCGGATTTACCTTCCGGTTTAGCAACTGAAAATAAAGTCGGGAGTCCACTTAAGTTAAGTCTTTTCAATTTTCAGTTTGTCGTCCGTAATTGCAGAAAAAAATTCTGCTGACCAGAGCCCGACCGCTTCGGAATTCTTAATAAACGGCAGTACGTCTTTTTTCGCCTGATTAAAATCAACAGATGCGAAGCGATTGCGTAAACGGCTCTTTAAATCTTTTTCGGTCAACACTGCATCGGCAGGAAGATGGCCGGTCTGTTTCATCCGTTCGGTCAAATGCATGATGTTGACCGGAATTGATTTGGATAGAAACCAGACATAATCATAAAAATCGCGTCCCTTGACCCTTGTTTTCCATGACCGGCAAAGCAGCGCATGCATTTTTCCGGCAAGAAGCGACGAAGGGGTGTAAAGGCGCACTGAATAGGGTACGGGCCGCAATTGATATTTCATCTCGAATGTTGCCCCGGGCGGCGGCTGGGTATCCACTTCCAGTTTGATCCGCAGCTGCTCCTGCGGATGGATGCCCGTTACCGGCGGCTGAACCGAAGCGATTTTCATTATATGAATTTGCGTCCCCCCCTTGATAAATGCCGATTTGACCGGGGAGTCGTTTTTCTTGATCTTTTCCTGAACCCTCATCTCCAGGCCGTAAGCGCCCAGTTCATCCTGCACAATCTGTGTAAAAGAAGAAAGATCAAAGGTTTTATCGCTTTTCAGAAGGGAAAAATCCAGGTCTTCGGAAAAACGATCCAATCCGTAAAAGATGCGCAGTGCCGTTCCGCCATAGAACGCAGCTTTGGCAAAAAAACCGCCGCGGGAAAGCCCCAGAAGCGCAATTTCCTGAACGATTTCATTGAGCGCATGACGGTAGTCATCCGCCGTTCGACAATCATAAGCTTTCAGCATGTCGTCAATTGCGCTATGCATTGTTGGCCTCGCCTTCCAGCCATTGCAGGAGCAGCCGGAAAATCTTTTTTCTATAAAGCGGCGCCAGAAATATAATGCATTCCCTATTCAGAGAAAGCAACGCGTTGCGTTCCATTCGCCAATCCTCAAACAGCAAATTATGTAAGTCCTTGAGGCTTTCGATACCCCGCGTTTTGTAGAGCGTATCGCAAAGCGCCTTTTCCGGCGTGGCAATCAGATAGCCCTGATCGTTTTCAGAGCCCAGGACAACTCCGTAGGGAAAGACCGCCGCCGGCAGATAGTAGTAATAAAAATCACCCAGCGGGGTGGAAAAGCGGCGATTTTTGTTTTTATTATACACAGCCGATGTGACGGGCTGAACCCGTTCCGGGATCAGCCCGTAATGGGCCAAAGCGAATTCAAAGGATATATAAGACGGGCCATAGATGACCGCGGCGAGGCTTTTAAGGGAGTAGCCGGTTTTGTCATGAGCGTCCAAAAAAATGCCCCGGCGCACCTGGATTACTTCACCCGACTTGATCATCCGGGTCAGACGGGACTTCGGCGAGGCGTAGTCTTGCAACTCGTGCATGATAGTTAAATGATCTTTAAACATACTGTCTCCAGTAAGTATCAATTTATTGTACTATTTGGAGAAAGTCAATTATATTTTGGTTTCTTCGGAGAGTCTTTGTCCGGGATTGTCATGCCGGTCGCATGCGCCTCGAGAGAGAAGAATATATTGTCCAAGATGTTGATATTAGAACCTTCCAATTCAATATCTGATTGCGATTGAAAAGACCGGGCGACTTGTTCTTGAGTGGGACATTCATACAGGTTGTCTGCCTCCATTACGTTTCACCTTTTCTTGGTATTTTCTCAACGTTTTTGTCATGAATCCCGGCAAAACGAAAGATCAGGAACTTCAACCTTGTTGATTTCGGTGATGAAGCGCATTCGTTATGAACCGGATTCACTTGGCATCCATCCTTTTTACACTTTCGTCACGTGTTTATGAATGCGTTAATATCTTTTATGCCGATGGCTCAAGTTCTTTCCTTACGGCCAGCCCCAGTTTTTCGAGAACGTAGGGCTTTCTTACATAGGCGCCCGCTCCCAGGTCCTGGGCGGTTTCGACACGGTCAGTTTCTGAAAAACCACTGACAATAATGGCCTTTTGTCGGGGATGAATCGCCAGGACGTTCCGATAGGTGTCCAATCCGTCCATGCCCGGTTCCATAATCATGTCCAACACGAGGAGATCAACTTTATGTTCCTTTAAGTATTCCACCGCTTCCTCTCCGCTGGCGACGCCGACGACATTGTAGTTCAGCTTGCGGAGCATCTCGGACGCCAGTTCGCGCTGCTCTTTCACATCATCGACAACCAGAATGGATTCACCTTTGCCCATGTACTGGGAAACGGCTACGGCCGTGGTTTCAGCGGGAAGGCTTTCCCTCGTCACAGGGAAATAAAGGGTAAAGATGCTTCCTTTTCCTTCTTCGCTTTCCACGTTAATGTATCCATGATGATCTTTCACCGTACCCCAGACCACCGCCAATCCCAGTCCCGTTCCGCTTCTTCCCATGACCTTCTTTGTATAAAACGGCTCGAAAATGCGCTTCAAATCGACTGCGGATATGCCTTTTCCCGTATCGGATACGGAAAGGACAACATAATCTCCCTGTTGCACTTCGTCATATCCCTGAACCGGTTTGTCCAGATACTGATTGGCAGTTTTGATGGTCACAACGCCGCCCTCCGCCATGGCTTCGCTCGCGTTGGAAACCAGGTTGAATATTGTTTTGCCGATATGTACGGGAGAACCGGCCATGTTCAGAAGCTCCGGTGCGAGATCAGTCTTGATCCGCACAGAGGGATGATAGGCGGACAGACTTTCAAACTCCGGCGACTGTTGTAGATCGGCGATCACCTTATTCAGGTTAAGAACCTCGCGCGTGGGAACTCCTCTGCGGGCCAGGGTCAGCAGATCCTGAACAATTGCGGCGGCTCTTTCGCCTCCTTTCATAATGTTTACAAGACCGGGTCTTAGTGCGCTTGACTCCGCGGCACTGTCCAGAAGCAGTTCCGTATACCCGACTACAACACCCAGCACATTGTTGAGATCATGGGCGACGCCGCCGGCCAGCGTTCCCAGCGCTTCCATTTTTTCCGCACGCTGCAGACGCTCCTGCAAGTTGTGCTTTTCCACTTCCATTTGCTTGCGCTCAGTGATGTCGCGGATGGACTCTATGGCGCCGACAACATTGCCCGCGTTGTCGTATAATGGACTGGCCTTCCCCGAGAGCACACGATTTTGATTATTCAGCGGCACCTCGCTGGCTTCAGTAAAAAGAATAGTTCCTTTTCTCTCGACAAACCGGTATTTCTTGGCAATCTCTTCATCCGCTTCAAATACCAGATCAATCAGGATCGGTCTCCGCGTTCCATAAAACGGCAGGGAATATTCATAGTTGCTCTTTCCCAGCATATCCCGGGCTTTAACACCGGTCATCTCTTCAATGGTCCGGTTCCAGGTGATGACCTTTCCCTCGCAATCGACGGCAAAGGTGGCGTCAGGCAAAAAATCAATGATCTCGGATAGTCGTCGCTCCGATTCTTTTATTGTTTCCTTCGCCCGCATATGCAGCGTAATGGTATAAGCTGCACCGGAGAGAAGCACGAAAGCGATCAAACCCATCGTGGTGAGAAGAGAGACGGGGTTTATCTTACCGACGGCATGGGATGCGGTAATCAGATGCAGCATGGAAAATGGTGTATTACTGACAGGCGTTTTGAGACCTATCCATGATTGCTTTTCTCCGTTTAAAGTCTGGAATTCAAAAGTTTCATCGGAGATCAGCGCTGCCGCATTGGGCAAGCCGGAAATTTGCGGAGGAAAAGTAACTCCCACAGATTCGAAGGTCTTTCCTTTAGTGGTGACGAGGTTGTAGACATCGTGTGAAGATCCTCCTGCACCGAGCACATTTTTATAAAGGGTTTGCGGTTGAATCCAGGCAATTATCTGGCCGGCGTAGCGGTCTTTAAAAAAGTAGGAAAGAGAAGCCACAATTTCTCTTCCACCGTCGAGGGTAAATATTTCCCCGGCGCGGTATCCAGGGACAAGAAGCTTCTTCAATTGGCGGCGATTTACCTTTTGGTCGGTTGCGGCAAGTGTATCCACAAGTATTTCGCCGTTCCTTGCGATCAGCATAATCCTGGAATAGACGGCGTCGCTGCCGAGTTTCTTGCGCTTCACGAGATCCCGGAAACGATCGCGTATAGGAATAAGACTGTAGCCCAGGCCATATTCCATACTCATGCCCAGAGCTTTATTTTCAAAGAACACGGATACTTCACGGCTGAGGGCCAGGTTGATGAGATCATCCTTCCGGTCGGCGAAGAAAAAGCCAACCAGGGCGGCCCTTTGCCCCGTTTCCGCTTTCATGTTTTTGATGTTTGTTTCGCGGAGATCGACGGCGAAACGGTAGTTCATGAATAAAAGAAAGAAGACAAAGGCGATAGCCGCCGCTCTTACACCAAGAAACAACAAGGTGTGGTAAAATTTCGGAATCCGCTTTGGATCGTTTTTCCCCATACTGTTCTCTCTTATTTATTGTTTTTGAAAAATTCAGGATCATAGACATAGACATAGGGATAATATTTCTTGACGATGCCCTGGTAAGCACCATTGTTTTTTATTTTGCGCAGAAATTTGTTAAAGGCATCCCGAAGCTGCGGTGAATCCTTGGCAAAGGCCACCGCCATGTACTGTCTTCCGCTTACCGGACCGATAACTTTGATTTTCCCCGGCCATTTCTGGAGCGCCACCAGAGCGTCGGGGAGATCAAGAAGCGCTAAATTCGCTTTGCCTTTAATTACGGCGGGGGCAATGTCATTCACAGAACCAGGAAATGATTGGATTTTGTCTGTAATTTTTTCCAGGCCGTAGAGAGAGGGGTCCAGGCATGTTTCCGCTTTACCGAGCAGGGGCTGACCGGCGATTATCTTCTTTACTGCTTCGATATCTTTTTTGATATTTCCGGTGGGCTTAATAGGCTGCACAGGGGAGTCGGCCCGGGCGATCAGCCATACGTGGTTGGGGAAAACGGGGACGGAGAAATCCACCACTTTTTTTCTCCAGGGAAGCACGGTGATGCCGGCTGCGGCCACATCACCTTTGACGGGAACCTGCGCCAAAACTTCGATGTCGTCGCCATTCGGTTTTACTTTTTCCCCGGTCAGGTCGCCAAAAATATCTTTCCAGTTTGTCGGGACATATTCATACCGGACGCCTATATATTTGGCAAAGGTGTTCATGAGTTCAATGTCCATACCATCGCCGGCCCCCGTGACAAAATTGGCATAAGGAATACCTAAATGGCGGAGGACGCCTTTCTTTTTTACGTCCTTCAGATCCGCTGCGATCAGGACTCCGGCAGTGAAGACCATTGTCACAACTATAGTGAGAACAAACACTAACTTTTTTACACAATCCTTTTGCAAAAATCCTTCCATAAAGGCATCTCCTTTTTGGGTTTGTATAGACCGGTTGCTTTGTTCATCTTCCAGGCCGGGAAAATGATTATTGGAAATCATCAAATGATTGTGACCGGCATTTCAGTATCATAGCTCCCCCTTTCCAGAAAAATATTTGTCCTTTTGCCGCTTACCGCCGAAAAAATTTTTCCCCTCTATCAACTCGAAGGGTGGGTTGTTGCCATTTTTTTGGCGCACTAAAAATCAAGAGCCTCAATTGTCCGGACCGCAGACTCGTTTTGCAGCGCCTTTTGGAAACTGCAAATTAATTCAAAACGCTTCCGGCGGAAGACAAAGATATTTAGGTAACACATTGTTTATTATCGACAATTGATGTTTCCTGCCTTTCATTGCACTCTTCCGCGATGAGAAAAAGCTGTGTCAACCCTGCATTTTACATTTGCGCTGACGAGAACCGGTTTGTCCGGCAACCAGAATAAGATAAGCATCATCTGTACCAGTTATTCCAATTCCAAATCAAGCGCTTCCTTTGTTGGCACAGCCTGCCCCGGCGTAGGCCGGGGTCGTCGGTTTCCTCAACGTATGTGTAATACGCCTCGTCGCCTCCTCCTAGCCGCCGCGGTATCATCATTGATATGGAAATGGGATTATGCTTTGGGGAGAATAATGGCGCAGCTGGTAAATGATGCTGTTGGCGATCATCAATGAAATTGATCGATTATTTTAATATTATTATCTTTTTTTCCGATTACACATACCGGCGAATCGCGACTGCTGTTGCTCCATGTCAAAAAAATAGACCTGACCCCGCCGGTGGTTGTTGTGTTTTAGCTTCTTTTCAGCAACACGGCCAAAAGCAGGGAGAGGAGGATGAATCCGGCGCTGAGAAAGAAAATAACATCAAATCCGGCGCCGAAGGCAATTATAATTCCACCCGCGTAGGGCATGATGAAGTAGGCTGCATCCATGGTGAACAGGGTCAGATTGGTATTGAGCCCCCGCAGGGATGGAGCAGATGCCGAAAAAAGCAGGGCATTTAAAAGCGGCAGGATTATTCCCATACAAATCCCGTACACTCCGGCGAGAAAATATAAGGTGAGGCGTGTCTCCATGCCGGCAAGTCGCACAAGGCACAGGATCAGAAAAACGAGGCCGATCTGAAATACCATTAATTTATTGGTTTGATCAAAGAGCACACCGCCGAAAACACGCACCGCAATCATCATTACCATGGATATGGTAAAAAAAGGCCCCATCTCGCCGACAGCGCTGTGCAGACACAGATCCTTCGTAAAATAAAATACGGCGGCGTGGGCAAGATAAACAAGGAAAGCGATGCCGAGCAGCAGCACTACGGAGCGCCGACGAAAATTTTCCCGGAGTTCATTCAGGCGGGGAAGGTGCGCCGACGTTTCATCCGTCCCGGCTGCAATATTTTTGGCGCGTCTTTTTACGGCAACGACGGGAAAAATCGATAGAAGGGAAAAGACGGAAACGCCGGCATAGACAACCGCGTCGCCGGCTACGTATGGAAGCAGGGCTTCGGCCAAAGTCGGAATCACCGCGTAGGGGATCATCATGGAAATGCTGACGATGCTGAACCCCCGTCCACTTTTTTCCTGGGGAATGAACCGGACGATCAGGGCGATTACCGCCGAGGTCAAAAGCACAAAGGCGCCGCCGTGGATAATGCGCAGCACGACTATTGCCGGTACGGTCAGCGCCCACAAGTACGCACAGGATACTGCGCTTATCAAAAGAAGCGACGCCGGCAGGATGTTGACGGCATTGCGGGCGGACATCCAGGGAATCACGAAAAGACGCAGGATAAAGGCCGCCATCGGTTCCAGACCGACAAGGAAGCCCCTCCACGGCGCCGGAACACCGATTGTTCCCAGATAATGGTAGAAGCTGTAAAATACGGAGACATTGGCGAAGGCCGCAATCAGGACCAGACAGAGGACAATAAATTCCAAGGAAAACAGTTTGGGGGATTCAGACATGCTACGCAAGGATAGTTTCTTTCCATAGAGGATTTTTTTCAGTTTGCGGCTTTGCACTCATATCATTGACTTAAGCACTACATCCTCATCATTTCTAAAGAGGTCGCTGATGAGCGCAGAAAAGCATCGCGGTCCGGACAAAACTACTTCAGCAATTTTTTATGCTGCTCCATGATGCACAGGTTTTGAATGACGCATATCCCCGCCGCCCGGGCCTTTTGGGCTGCTTCGCTGTGGGATAACCCCTGTTGCATCCAGACAGTTCCCGCACTGATTTTAATCGCCTCGTCAACAATTTCGGGGATCGCCTTGGTGTTGCGAAAGATATTTACAATATCAACCGGATCGGGAATTGCCAGAAGATCGGGATAGCATTTCTCCTATAAAATTTCGGTTTTTTTCGGATTGACCGGAATAATCCGGTAGCCTTTGGACTTAAGATAGGCGGCTATTATGCAGCTGTAACGGCCGGGATTGTCTGAAAGCCCCACGACAGCAATGGTTCGGGAGCTCTGCAGTAACTCCAGCATCTCTTGTTGTGAAGGGTTGCCTGCAGGAGCGTCGGCACTGCTGTCAGCATTTCTTTTCTCTTCATTAATGTTCATCGGTCGCCTGTCGGATTGCTTTTGTAAGTATTCGATCTTATTAAAGTGGAAACGTCAAGCTGAAAAATTATATTTAACGGCGGCAACGGTTAAAGATCGACTATTTTGTCCATCCGACATACTGCCGGTTTGTCGCTGGAAATCCTTGTCTAATAAACGGGCGGTAGAGCGGGTCGCCGATAAGAACCTGCTGCCATGACCAGAATGGATTTGCCAGGCCGAAGCATTCCGCCAGCGTTAATTTGCCCTGAAGAAGGCTGCCGAAAAATATTTCCGGCGCGGGAAATGACTGGAGATAAGGCTCCGTCACCGGGCCCAGCGTTGCCGCGACTCCCTTTTCGAGCATAACCTTGCACCATACCGTACTTCCCGGCGCCTTCAATGTTGCGCACTCGGAGCTGGCTACATGGTAACCCAGCGCTCCCCGGGCCCAGGTAAAGGCGTCAACATACCTGGCACGGCTATACCAGCCGCAGTAAAGGGCCGCCCCGGGCGCTTCCCCGGGGACAAAAAGTTTCGCCTGATCGTCGAGCACGACAGGAAGTTTTTTACTCTTTTGGATCATCCGGGCCGTATTGTGGATTGCCCGGTCATACAGTTGATAAGCCGACAGTTTTCTATTTTTCCCCTGCAGGATTTTTTCGGACCACCGGGCATCGAAATAGGCTTTGCCCGGCAGGCCCTGTTCTTCAGCGTAAATACTGTCGTCTATAATGCGGCGGACAATGGCGGGAGTCGGTCCGTCCAGACGGCTTACCAGCAGAGATAACTGCGGCATATTTTTGATATTTTTCCCGTAAAAGCCGAGGAAATGCCTGTTGGGCAGCCATCCTTCCAGTTGATACGTTTTTTCTCTGACCAGGGCGAGTTCAGAATCAACGGAGGCGCCCCAGTTGGTCTTGGAGAGCTGCTGGATCTTTTTCCTCAACTCCGTCAACTGTTCCTGAAGCTCTTTTGGCTTTTCTGTTTGCATCCCGCCGGCCAATTTTGCCTGTTCAGTTCTTTCCTTCAGAGAAGCCTGCAGTTTCCGGAGATCGAAACGCTCCTCAATGGTCGGGAGCGGGGGAAGAACCCGCAGGGGCATACCGTACATGAGGGTAATGCATTTGAACCGTTTTCCTTCCGGATCATGCTCCGCTAAAAATTTTCTTACAGGGTGGGCAATTTGCAGGTCGTAGTCGCTTCTTCCTATTTGTTCTTTCGCCGAGGTTCTGACCACAAGCAGGTTCTCTTTGGGCACCTTGCGCTTCAGCATGTAATAGCGGGCAAGTTCCGCACTTTCGGCAACAGCGCTGTTGGCGACGAGAAGAAGTTCATCCGCATTAAGCGCAATACCGTCGGAACGGCAGGCAAATAACATTGAGATGGATGAAAAAAAGATCAAAATGATGAAGCGAAACTTGTTCATTGCACCCGCCTGTCTGCCGGATATCGGAAGTTGTAAAATATCGTGGCAGGAATAAATTTTTTTTATTTTTGCCGGGGATTTGCTTTTCCGGAATAGAGTATAGGAAAATCGAAGCCTTATGTCAAAGGGTTGTTGTTTGTGCTCTCTACGGCCCGACGGGAAGTTAAAAATTATGATGACTCCGGGCAAAATCGTTCATAAAGAGCTCTTTGCTTTCATTGAGTATTTAGTGACCTGTACAATTAACTGGACAGAATAATCCGTTTTATTGATGTAAACCCGGCCAAGATTGAGTATAATTAGCAATTAATAAATCGCAGTCAAAAAAGAATTAAGGAGTAACAAGTACTTTGGTTTTTAAAAAAATCCCATTTTGTTCATACCGCCGGACGATCCTGATTTTGGCGGTTTTTTGTACCCTGTTTTTTGCTTCGGCGGCTTTCGCTCAGGGTAACATTGCTGCTTATCCGCTGTTGCCCGCCGGTTATTCATCGATTCGGGTCTTTGACCGGCAGGGGCGCTTTGTGGGCCGGATTTTGCCGGCGAAGCGCTACTGGGTCGGCATTAACCAGATTCCTGATTTTCTGCAGAAGGCTCTCATCGCCGTTGAGGATGCCCGCTTCTATGAGCATGGCGGAATTGATATGCGTGGCATCGCCCGGGCGCTCGTCAAGGATGTCATGAAAAGACGGATGGCTGAAGGAGGCTCCACCATCACCCAGCAGCTCATTAAAAACAAATATTCCATGAATGAAAAGACTATCCAGCGGAAGGTCAAAGAAG
>Ga0208462_1001083_pt1 | contig 20607 bp, 20 predicted proteins | sample AD_SCU001_MetaG_FD_184452 | JGI IMG/M metagenome (GOLD analysis project Ga0208462, IMG submission 184452) | Active sludge microbial communities of municipal wastewater-treating anaerobic digesters from China - AD_SCU001_MetaG (SPAdes) (version 2) | ecosystem: Engineered > Bioreactor > Anaerobic...
TCGCCCTACGTCTTCGTCATCGGCGTAGCGGGAGACAGCGGAAGCGGAAAGACAACGTTCACCCGGGCCATCAGGGCGATCTTCGGCAGGGATCTCGTCTCGATGATCACCATCGACGACTACCACAGGTACGACCGCGCGGAGCGCAAAGCACTCGGGATCACGCCGCTCGTCCCCGAGGCGAACCGGTTTGACCTGCTTGAGGAGCACCTCAGGGATCTCAAGGCGGGAAAGACGATCGCAAAACCGGTCTACAACCATGACAACGGGAGGTTCGACCCCCCGGTGCCCTTCAAACCCACGAAGATCCTGATCATCGAGGGGTTGCACCCGTTCATCACCGGGACGCTGCGGGACCTGATCGACTTCAAGCTCTACGTCGACCCGGACCCCGACGTCAAGCGTGCCTGGAAGATCAAACGGGACGTAGAACAGCGCGGTTATTCGCCCGAGGCCGTCATCAGGGAGATGGAGGAGCGCAAACCCGACTACGAACGCTACGTGGCACCGCAGTGCCGGTTCGCGGACGCGGTCATCCGGATCGCCTTCTCGAAGTACGGCAGGGAGGTGAGCGAGGAGCGCAACGTCTATCACGTCTCCCTCTGCCAGAACGAGATCGACCGGAGCATCCAAAACGTCGACCTCTCGATCGACCTCTACCCGATCCTCTCCCTCTCGCAACGGAGTTTCATGGTCGAGTTCACCACCGAAGACGTCGCGGGGCGGCCGATGGGAGCCCTCACGTTCGATGGGGAGTTGAACTACGCCGTCGCGAGGAAACTGGAGCAGAACATCGAGATCCAGACGCAGGTGCAGCCCATCGACCTTGTCAAGAACGGTGCGTACCTGACGGCCGGGGGTATGGCCCAGCTCATCCTCGCCTGGCGGATCATCAACCGCCGCATCGCGATCGAGAGCGCTCCGGGCGTCCGCGGGAATGGGGGAAGGCCGGGCGGAGACGGCGGGTGCGGGTGCGGCCGCACGTGATGGGGGCGTTCTCCGGCGCTCCGGGGCAAAACCGTTATGAGAGAGAAGGTAGATAAGAGCGCCCGGAGAACGTGTATCGATGGATAGGATCGAGCAGTTCTCGACCATCGCCCCCGACATCGGCAATATATTCAGGTACATCAGCATCGGCACGGCAGTGCCGCTCATCGTCGCGGTGGTCTACCGGGAGTGGGAGATGATCCTCCCTATGCTCTCCGTCCCCGTCACGCTCTTTCTCCTCGGGACGCTTCTCGCCCGGACCCCCCGGCAGGAGCGTGAGGCGCCGCTCTCCGCCGCCCTCATGGCCGTCGCCCTGATCTGGCTCATCATGGCCCTCACGAGCGCACTTCCGTTCAGCCTCGGGCTCGGCATCCCGTACCTCGACGCCGTCTTTGAGGCGATGTCGGGGTGGACCGATACCGGCCTGACGATGATGCGGTCGGTCGATGACCTGCCGCGGACGCTTCTCTTCTGGCGGTCGCTGATGCAGTGGCTCGGCGGCATCGGTATCGTCGCCTTCACGATCGCGATGGCGTCGAGGACCGGGCTGACCCAGTTCCGCCTCTACCGGTCGGAGGGGCGCTCGGAGGCGTTGATGCCGAGCGTCGTCGCGACGGGTATGGAGATGTGGAAGATCTACCTGATCCTGACCGCGGCGTCGATCGGCCTTATCCTCCTCTCGGGGGTATCCCTCTGGGATGCGGTGAATATAGCGCTCTCCGCGATCTCGACCGGCGGGTTCTCCGTCCACTCGGCAGGCGTCCCGTACTACAACAACCCGCTCCTTGAGGTCCTCATCGTCCCGGTCATGATCGCCGGCGCCCTGCCGTTCAAACTCTATTACCTCCTCTACCGGCACAGAGAGGTCCGGGTCTTCGACGACCAGCAGGCGCGCCTCCTCTTCATGCTTGTCGCGCTCGGCATCGTCGTGATCGCATGGGACCTCGTCACCCTCAGCGCAGTCGATCTCCCCACCGCCATCCGCCACGCGCTCTTCATGTCGGCCGCGGCGATCAGCAGCACCGGGTTCCAGGTCGCCTCCCCGAACGAGTGGGCGAGCGTGACGGTCCTCTTCCTCTCGATGCTGATGGTGATCGGCGGGGCGTCGGGGAGCACCGCCGGCGGTATCAAGCTCTCCCGGGTGGTCCTCGGCGTCCAGAGCCTGATCTGGTGGTTCCGGCGGATGTTCGTCTCCGGGAAGGTGCTTGTCCCCTTCAAGTACGACGGCAGGGTGATCCCGAAGAACGTCGCCGATCTCGAGGTCTCCCGGAACATGCTGATCATCATGCTCTACTTCCTCACGATCTTCGTCGCCACGGTACTGGTGATGCACCTGCAGCCGACGGCCTTCGATTCAAGCAACGTGATCTTCGAGGTCGTCTCCGCCATGTGCAACTGCGGTATGTCCGCGGGGTTCGTCTCGCCCGATATGGCCGACCCGGCGAAGGTCCTCTTTATCATGGTCATGTGGATCGGGCGTCTTGAGATCATCCCGGTGATCATGCTCGTCATGGGCGTCCTGAAAGGGTTCGATTGACCTGCCCTCAGGGGGGGGCGTGGCCGGATCGTATACCGGGACTGCCGGCGGATCGATCGGCCCGGTGATTTCGGGCCAAAAAAGGAACCGTGCCGGTCACGCCGGCCGGTTGCCGGCGTACAGGTCGTCCACTGCCGCGCGGTCCCCGCCGCTCTTTGCGAGCAGGTCCATGTAGGCGTAGACCTCCGGGGCATCCTCCTTCAGGAGCGCCGGGGAGATGTGGTAGAGCATGAAGGCCTCGGCGAAGACCGCCGCCTCCCTCTCCTCGCCGGGCGGAGCGGTGATGCGGGCCAGGTAAGACCCGGACCCTGCGTCCAGCGCCGGGAAGACCGTGCTCTCGTCAAACCCCATGGTGTGGTAGACCCGGTAGCCGACCTGCCGGGTGAAGACCTCGTCGGCCTGTGCCGGGTTCCTGTCCGAGCGGATGTAGATGGCGTTCTCAGCGGGAACGTAGAGGCCGCTCACGTTCCCGGACGCCTCCTGCTCGAACACTTTGTTCTTGCTGTCGATGTAGACGGTGATGTCCTTGATGAACTCTTCTTTGATCCTGGTGCTCTGCTGCAGCACCAGGGCCTCTGCAAGTGCCGCCTCGGTGCCGCTCCCATCCCTGTTTTCCAGACGGAATCCGGCGACCGGGCTCACTGAAAAGGCCGAACAGACGACGATCAGGAGTATGATCGCCGCAATCAACCGTGATCGGAATCGTGGGTCCATGGTTCGCTTTCCCTCTGCTTATCCAATTGTTTCAAACTTGTTATTATATACTTTTTGGATATCCTGAATTTCCTTAATTACGTCGAATAATTAAAATAATGGATAATATACTGTATTATAGATAATGGGTTCTTCATCGGCTCTTTTGTATTTTCAACAAATATTATATATTATGGCTGTGTCGATGCCATCCGACACCTAATTACCCATGCAAGCGCATAATAACATCGATGAAACAGATCGCCCTCTACGGCAAGGGTGGAATCGGGAAATCCACCACTGCAGCAAACCTCTCGGCAGCACTCGCGGGGGAGGGGCTCGATGTCCTGCAGATCGGCTGTGACCCCAAGCACGACAGCACCCGCATGCTGATGCACGGGACATGGATCCCGACCGTGCTCGACCTGATCCGGGAGCGCGGGGACGAGAACATCACCGTCGACGACGTGGTTTACCGGGGTTTCCGGGGGGTGCGCTGCGTGGAGGCGGGCGGGCCCGAACCGGGGATCGGGTGCGCCGGGCGGGGTATCATCGCGACGTTCCAGCTCCTCGAACGCCTCGACGCCCTCAAGGGAGATGTGATCGTCTACGACGTCCTCGGCGACGTCGTCTGCGGCGGGTTTGCGATGCCGATGCGGGAAGGATACGCGCAGGAGATCTACCTGGTCACCTCCGGCGAACTGATGTCGATCTACGCGGCAAACAACATCGCAAAGGCCATCGCCCGCCTCTCGCGCCGGGCGCGCAGCAGGTGCACGCTCGGGGGCGTGATCTGCAACGCAAAGAACATCGAGGGCGAGCGGGACCTGGTGGATGATTTCGCCCGCCGGATCAACTCCCGGCTCATCGCCTACATCCCCCGGGACCGGGTGGTGCAGGTCGCGGAGCTGCATCGGCAGACGGTCGTCGAGTATGCGCCCGATTCCGACCAGGCGGCGGTCTACGAGGAACTCGGGCGCACGATCTACGCGAACCAGACGACGAGCATTCCCACCCCCCTCGAGATGGATGAACTCGAATCCTTCGCCCTCGAATTCGTCCAGGTTTGAGGGGTGCACCCTGACCGGAGCGCTCTCGGTCCTCACGGAGGTACGGGACGCCGTCTGCGTCATCCACGGGCCGTCGGGATGCACGCACCATAACTTCTCCCTCCTCCACGCCACATTGCTCTCAAACGACCGGCCCGGGGTCCCCCGCCTCCTCTCCACCCGCCTTACGGAGAAGGATATCATCTTCGGCGGGGAAGAGGCCCTGGAGGCGACCATAGCGCGGGCACTCTCGCTCTTCCCCGCCCCTTCTTCCGTCTTCGTCCTCTCGACCTGCATCGTCGAGACGATAGGGGACGACACCGCGGCGGTCTCTGCGAAGGCATGGGGGGTCCCGGTGATCGCCGTGCCGACCGCGGGGTTCCTCGGCGGGGTCTTTGAGACCGGCATCAAAAATGCCCTCTCTTCCGTCGCCTCGCTCGCCCGGCCCGCGGGCGAAAGGACCCTCTCGGCAAACCTTGTCGGCGAGAAGAACCTGGAGTACGGCGTCGACGAGAACGCCGCGGAGATCGGACGCCTCCTTGCCCGGCTCGGCATCGGGATCAACCTCCGGTTCGTGCGGGGGATCGGGACGGGGGATGTCGGGCGCCTCGGTTCCGCCGCCGTCAACATCCTCCGCGAACCGGCGCTCCGGCCGGTCGGCGACGACCTCAAGAGGAGGTTTAACACGCCCTTTGTGGACTCGTTCCCTGCCGGGCTTTCCGGGACGTGCCGGTTCCTCGAAGACGTCGGGCGGATCTGCGGCATCGACGCCTCGGCCGCCGTCGAGGGGGAGCGTGCCTTCCAGCGCGAGATGCTCTCGCGGTTCACGGACATCGGGGGGAGCAGGGTCTGCTTCCGTTCCCCCCACCCCATGCTTGAGGGGGACCCGGTCGCGGAGGCGGTCTCGACCGAGTGCGCCGCGGCCCTCGACCTTGCCGTCGAGGAGGACGGGACCCCTATCCCGCTCCCGTACCCGGCGCCCGTGGGGACCGCCGGGCTCCGCCGGATGCTCAACCGGTGGAGGGTGCTCGTGCGGGAGAAGGGAAGGGGGTGAGGCGCCGTTCCCTGGTAACGCTGCATATCGGACGTGGGACCGTTGAAGGTCCCTCTCACACGCCAAAACCCCTCAAATTAAGATGCCTCGATGCGGTAGTGGATTACAACGATCCTCCGGCTCAACACCAAGAAATGGTGAGCAGAAAGTAGTCTACTCATGGCTCAACAACCGAACAGGTGGAATGGGTATCACCCGCCTTGTGCTGGCGATCAGCGTCGGGCCGGCGCGGTGGCTACGGTACTGGGGAGGATACGCGGCGGGGAAGATCAAGTGGCAACGGTGGCGGACCGATCGTTACCCTTACGAGTGTCATTATGGCTATATACGATATCTGCAACCAGATCTGGGTAGACTGAGGTGCCGTCAAAGATATAGTCATAGTGCGGAGTACCATAGCACTGGAAGCGGAATATCCAAATGAAGCGTGGAAAGGGTTTGCAGAGAGTTGTAACCTTATCCGTGATCGTTCCATCTTTGAATGTGGTGCTGAAACTCATTCCCGATAGGAAACTCTTATACTCCTTGATATCGGTCAGGAAAAGTTCGACCTTAGTTTCCACATCCAAATTGCCGCTCTCGATTTGCCGCTCAGAGAGACGTTTGTACTTTAAGTATAAGCCGTGAACTACCCCCCGCTTGCGCAGGGGGCTTCCTGCGAGTGTCCGGGGATCACAGGGATCCTCGGACCTGTTTGTCGCAGATTACCGGCGAACTGTCGGTAGCCCGTCCACAGGGCATTCTGTGATAGGAACCGTACCATGATGTTGACCGCACTGTTGTGGTCGCGATCGATGCAGTTCCCGCAGGCACAGTCCATAACGCGGTTCCCGAGCGGCATCTCGTGAACCGCTCCGCAGACACAGCAGGTCTTCGTCGTGTACTGTTCATCGATTGGTATTACTCTCTTACCTGCAAGGGCTGCCTTGTAGGTCAACAATCCGATGAACCGTGAGAGGTGTCCCGCGTTCTGGGTGGCGCGGTTGAGCCCGGGCGTGGCCTGCTTTGACTTCGGCATCTGCTTGACGGAGAGGTCACCGACCAGGATTGTGGCGGCCCGGGTGTTTTCCACGAGTTTCCTGCTCACCTTATGCTGGAAGTCTCTGAGCTGGTTGCTCCGCTTCCGCTCCATCGTCCGCTTGACGCGGTTGAGCCTCTGCCACTGCCGGCTCTTCCTTTTGCAGTGGTCCCTTCGGGCCTGCACGGCATCGATCTTCGGGTTCCAGTACTTATCCGGTCGGGCGTTGGTGACTTCAAGGAACTTCCCGTGGCTGTTGACTGCGACATGCTTCGTGACCCCGAGGTCCCAGGCCTGATAGAACCCGTTGTCAACGTACTTCTGGTCCGGCTGAACCTCGTGGACGATGGAGACGTAGTACGCTTTCTTCAGGTCATCGTAGAAGAGATCCACTTGTTTGACGTTGAGGAACGTCTGATCTTCGGGCAGATCGAACGCCAGCGGAACCTCGTTGTAGAAGTGCGAGAACCGGATCCGGCCCCCGGCGATCGCAAACCCGCTCTGGTTGTAGCGGAGCGTGCAGAAGTGATCCTTGCCCTTGAACCCCGGGGGGTTGGCGTCTTCGTCGCCGTTCTGCCGGAGCGCGAAGAACGACCGGAAGTTGTCGTCCAGCGATTTGAGGGTGGTCTGCAGAACTTTGGAGTAGACCCACCGGTACTCAGGAAACCGCTTCTTCAGGTCGGGAAGAGCGTTCGCCTGCTGCACATACCCAATGTACTGCTTGTCGGCCCGATCCTTGTTCTCCTGATAGTTCTGGTTTCGTTCGGCAAGAGCGAAGTTGTAGAGTAACCGGCATTTTTCGGAGAGGTGCCAGAGCACATCGGCCTGATCGGGTGTCACCTGAATCTTGATCTTGGTGGCAAGGTGCATCTGAATACTCTCCTGCGGACTCTCGCATGAGTATGCGCTGTCATTTGTCATAGAGATATGGGATCAGAGGACACGAGGATCGCAGGGCGAAGGGGCTCCGCTCCCATCCCCCAGCTTGCGCAGGGGGTCTTCCCGCTCTGCCCCTTCAACCCCGCAGAGATAAACCTACCCCCGCTCCGGGATCAGACGTCCTCTCCCACCGCCATGCAGGGGTACTTCTCCCGCGGATACCTGCCCTGGATGGACTCGCGGATGAACTGCTCCCGGGCCGGAGCCGCGAGAAGGTTCTCGTAGACCTCTTTCCTGACGCCGGCGTAGCGGTAGGCGTCGCCGCTCTCGCAGATGACGAGAAGCGCCTTCGTCGTGGGGTCATAACCGATGGACCGTATGCCGCCGGTGGATCCCGCTGATGGTTGAGACATGCGGGCTGGTGTGGCGGGCGAAGGTGATAGCGGTTGCGGCGAAAGATCGGCCGGTGGCCGGACCGGTCAGCGGACCTTCTCATAGGGGTAACGCAGCCGGATGAAATCCCCGAAGTACCGGCCCTTCGACCGGGCCGCAAGCAGCCCCTCATAGACCGCGGGCGGCACCCCGACATAGTGGTAGACCCCGCCGCTGTGGAACTCGACCTCCAGGATCTCGTCTTCTTCATTATAACCGACCGATTTTATGTTGGTGGATTCGACGGCCTGGCGTTGCATGGACGGGGGTAGAGGGGGTGAAGGGGTATAAGAGTTGTGGAGGATGGAAACGAACGCCCAAAGAGCGCAGTTACGGCGCGACGGAGATGAATCCGGTCTCCGGCACCCTGTCGTAGAGCGTCCGGTTGAACTTGTCGGGGTTGATGTGGACCTCGCCCGTTCCAAACTTCGTCTCGTATCCTGACGACATCCATTCACGGGTCTGGTCAGTAAGCGGTATCTCAGCGCTGCTCGGCACGAGGGCCGTCTCGATGGAGAGGTTCATTTTCCCGTCGTCGTTCAGGAGCTCCAGGGGGACGCTTGCAAAGATACTGTCGCCCTGCATGGTGACGAGGGGCCGGGCGCTTCTCGCTCCGAATACGCCGCCGGTATTCCCCACCAGCACCGCACCCAGCCTCCCGTTGTAGAGGCAGTAGACGAGAGCCGACTCGAAGAGGCCGTCCGCAGCCTGATCGGTATCGAAGAAGATTGTGGTTACGGCTCCGTCGTCCGGCTCAAGGCTCGCGTAGGCGACTCTCACGAGGAGGACGTTCCCCGCATACCCGGTCTCAACCGAGGCGATGTCGTCGCCGTCATAGCCGGACCCGGCCGAATCCCCCACGCGGTCAGCAGTCTGGGCCGGTCCGGCCCCGGTGTACGAGAGAGGGGGCCGGACCTCCCCCGTCCCGGTATCGAGCACCCCAACCCCCGCATCCGGGACCTGATCCGACGCCCCGGAAGACGTCATCTCGCTGAGCGAGAAGGAGTCAAGGATGATGCTTGTCCTTCCGTCGTCAGGCCCGAGCAGGGCGAGCGGGATCCGGAAGAAGGCCTGGTTGCCGGCAGCCACGAACATGGCGTCGTTGTACGGGACCCCGAGGGGAACCCCCGCCGTCTCCGCGTAGCCCCCTTCCGCGAATCCGGGACCAGTCTTCTCCAGGCTCGCGCCAGTCCCAAGCGCGGATCCGATCGTGTAATCCAGGCGGTAATCAATCCCGAACGACGGCGGCGCCTCTTCGGCGTTCATGAACCCTGTAGCCAGGTTCTGGTCCGCGTCGATGAGTATCCAGCCTTTCAGGTCCCCTCCACTCTCGACGGCGGTCGCGTAAGTCACCAGGATGTCGAGCACCCCGTCGTGGACGTCCGTGCTGAGGCCCGTAACGTCCCCGGACAGCGCGTCCCCCTCCCGGTCGTCATATCTGCTGCTCACCCGTGCGGCCCCGCCCGGGACCTTCACTTCGCCGCTCCCGGCGTTCATGACGCCGTAGTCCGGGGCCCGGTCAAAGGCGAGCGCCCCCATCGTCCCGGTGTAGACGGCGGCAAAGAGATCCGGGTCCGCGGCGCCGTCCCCGGGTGCCCCGAGGGGGATCGCGATATCGATCCGGTTCGCGCTCGGGGAGAGGGTAGCCTCGCTCACCGGTTCGTCGTTCAAGGTCGCGGAGATGACAGGCTCGGCGTAGACGATCGGCATGACGGAGAAGGCGTAGACGTACTCCGCGCCGGTCCCTTCCCGGTAGCCCGTCGAAGGGTTCCGGTCGGCGTCGATGAAGATCGCGCCGCCGTAACTCCCTGCGGGGTCCCGGGCAAGATCCATCCGGACATGCAGGACGCCCTCACGGACGTCGCAGGAGAGGCCGGTGATATCAGGGTCCGGGAAATCCCCCGCCGGATCGGCCACGCCGGCGGCAGAGGCGCACGCCGCGGCATGAGCAAGGAGCAACGCCGGAAGTATGAACAGCACGTAACTCCGCCTTCGGTTCTCCTGCGCCATCGGTCCCGGGTGTGCGGGTGCCGAAGGATAATAAAGGTGCCTGGTGCGGGGCTACCCGGCGGCTCTTTTGGATAGATCTTCCGGAGCAGGAAGACTGCTGGAGAACGTCATACCCGGATTTCGCGGAGTAACCCCTCTTCCCCCGGGCAATCCGCCATGGTGGACCCTGCAGCCCGGCATGCCGAGACGGGGGCTGCGATCGCCGGGCTGAAAACCCGGGCACCCTCGGCCAGTACCGTCGTCAAGAACGGCGAGTTTCGCCCCCTCTCCAGATCGCCGCGGGAGAGCACCTTGACCGAGAGGTTTACGCCCGTTTCAGGATATCACCCGGTCCCGTCATTGCTCCCGGCGTGAGGTACACCACCCGGCGGGAGAAGGAGGCCCCGGCTCATCGGCGCGAGAGATCGTCAGGCTCATAACCTTCGGGCGCCATTCCCTGCCTGAGGAAATCTGCATGGTACGGACGCACGTAACCCCCGGAGAAGCAAAGGCGATGGGCGAACAGCTCGGCGTCACCTGGAAGGAGTTCGACGTCGAACAGTTCCGGCGCGGCATGGTCGTCGAACTCGAACACGGCCTCCACGACCCGGCGACGAACGTCACCGACGACGACCTCTTCCTGACGGCAAAGATCGCGCTTGCGCACTTAAACGAGTTCCCCGACTATTACGACCGGCTCGAGGAGATGGAGGAGAAGGCGGAGGCCTACTGGGCGGAGCGCAAAGCAGCGCAACGGTGAGCGCTCGCCACGACGACAACCCTGCCGTGACGGCCGATACCGCTTTCGCGGCAGGGCACCGGGCGGGATGCGCAACAACTATCGCCCGTCCGTGTCAACCATGACGTATGGAACGGCGGGGGAAAGCAGAATGGATAAAGATACGGCAGCGGCGGGTCGTCGACGAGAAAGAGTACTACGCCGACCGGCTCTACGAGACCCGGCGTGACGCAACCTCCTACGCCCGGCAGCTGCAGAACCAGGACAAAGACGTCCTCGTCCTCGGAACCACCCACGAGGGCGGGCACCGGGGCTACGCCGTCTTCGTCAGGAGATAAGGCCCACCTTCGCCGCACAGGCAGCCGCCCGGCGCTCTGTCCGGTGGAGGGGTCGTTTTGCGCGGGCGGACGCCTCCGGCGGGGGGTCGATAACAGAGTGGGGGGCGAACCCCATCCACATTCCCCGTCACTCAGTCGGCCGGGGATGTGATATATACCCCGTACGAGAGGGGTTGGAAGGTCGAACCGGCCGGTTCAACTCACCCGGCACTCCCGGATCGCCGGCCCCGTGCGCCGCTCCCGCCACTCGTCGTGGAGAACGCCGCGGACGTCGACGTCCTCAAAGACCCCCCATCTCCTGATGTGCTCGCGGAGGCGGCCTTCATGGAGCATCCCGCACTTCTCCATCACCCGGCCCGAGGCGGGATTCCGGGAGAAGTGCATGGCATAGACCCGGTGCAGCCCGAGGACCGAAAACCCGTACTCGATCACCGCCCGGACCGCCTCGGTGGCGTATCCCCGGCCCCAGCAGGGCCGTGCGACCCAGAACCCGAGCTCGCCACGGGCGTGACCGCGGTCGATCTGCAGGCGGACGCCGCCGATCAGACCCCCCTCTCCGGCGAGCGTGACGGCGAAGGCCGCGATCTCGCCGCGGTCGATCCCCTCGCGGAGGGAGGCGATCCAGATCTCGGCAAGGCCGTCCGGGTAGGGGTAGGGAAGGAGGGTCGTCGCGGCAACGGCGTAGTCGCCGGCGAGCCGCTGCACCATGGAAGCGTCCGCGAGGGTAAACGGTCGCAGGAGCAGGCGATCGGTCGCGAGGATGGGCTGGTTCTCCATGAATATGCTCATTGCACCGGCCGGATATAAGCCCTGCCGCACCGCTGCCCGGACCGCAGGAGAGGGTGACCCGAAGACCCCGGCAACCGCTGCCCGCCCGGCCGTACGACTTCGTGAAAACCACTCCCGGTTATACCTTGAGGTCCCGTTTTCCCGGATTACATGGAGCATTGGCGATTACGAGCCGTCCCGATCTCCCGTCTGGCCTGATACTGCGTAAGGGCCGTCCTATTCCCAAATCAGCAACCTTTATTAATTTTTGTTCTGTATTCCATCATGCATGATCAAAGTCGCAATCAACGGCTACGGCACCATCGGTAAACGGGTTGCCGACGCGGTCGCCGCACAGCCCGATATGGAAGTGATAGGGGTTTCAAAGACAAGCGTCTCGGCGGAAGCGTACATCGCAAAAGAGCGCGGGTTCCCCCTCTACATCGCCGATCTCGGAAAGAAGGCGGCGTTCGAGAAGGCCGGCCTTGATGTCGCCGGCGACGTCGAAGCGATGCTGAAAGCCGCCGATATCATCGTGGACGCCACTCCCGGCGGCGTCGGGGAGAAGAACCGGCCGATCTATGAGCGCCTCGGGAAGAAGGCAATCTTTCAGGGCGGCGAGGAACACGAGGTCGCCGGGTTCTCCTTCAACGCCCACGCGAACTACAAAGAGGCTGCAGGAAAGCAGTTCGCCCGGGTCGTCTCGTGCAACACCACCGGGCTTGTCCGGCTCATCCACGCCCTGGACCAGGCCTTCGGCGTCGACCGGGTCCGGGCGGTGATGGTCAGGCGTGGAGCTGACCCCGACGACATCAAGCGCGGACCAATCGACGCCATCGTCCTCAACCCGGCCACCATCCCGAGCCACCACGGCCCCGACGTCCAGACCGTCCTCCCGCAGATCAACATCGTCACCCTTGCGATGATCGTCCCGACGACCTTCATGCACATGCACTCGATCCAGATGGACTTACAGAAGGAGACCACCCGCGAAGAGGTGCTGAAGGTCTTTGAGAACCACAGCCGCATCGGGCTCGTCCGCAAGGCCACCGGGATCAAGAGCAACGCCCAGCTCCGGGAGTACACCCAGGACCTCGGCCGGCCGAGGACCGACCTCTGGGAGAACGGCGTCTTCGAGGAGTCGGTCTCGGTCCTCGACGGGAAGGAATTCTACTGTTTCCAGGCCATCCACCAGGAGGCCGACGTCATCCCCGAGAACATCGACTGCATCCGCGCCCTGATGGGAACGGTGAAGGATCCGGAAGAATCCATCCGGATGACCAACAAAGCGCTCGGGCTCGTCGCCATCGGGTGAACGGCCGGGCCAGGGGAGGAAGAACCATTAACTCCCCGGCAGACCCACTCTTTTCAATGGATCCATACGAACTGGTGACCCGGAATACCGTAGAGGTCGTCACCGATGAGGAACTGCGTGCGCTCATCGACCGCCCGGTCAAGCGGGTCTACACCGGCTACGAGCCGAGCGGGGAGATCCACCTCGGCCACATGGTGACGGTGAACAAGCTGATGGACCTGCAGCGAGCAGGGTTCGAGGTGACCGTGCTCATCGCTGACCTCCACGCGTTCCTGAACCGCAAAGGCACCATGGACGAGATTCGCGAGATCGCGAAGTACAACCGGCGTTGTTTCGAGGGACTCGGCCTGGTCGGCGCAAAATACGTCCTCGGGTCGGACGTGCAGCTCACGCCGGAGTACGAGCTTAACGTCCTGAAACTCTCCCAGGCAATCACCCTCAACCGGGCGAAGAGGAGCATGGACGAGGTCGGGCGGCAGATGGATAACCCGACGGTCTCCCAGATGGTCTACCCGATCATGCAGATGGTCGATATCGCGACCCTCAACGTGGACGCCGCCCTCGGCGGGATCGACCAGCGAAAGATTCACATGCTCGCGCGGGAACACCTCCCCTCGATCGGGTACCCGGCGCCGGTCTGCATCCACACGCCGATCATCAGCGGCCTCGACGGGAAGAAGATGTCGTCGTCGGCCGGAAACGTCATATCGGTCGCCGAGTCAGAGGAGGATATCCGGCAGAAGATGAAGAAAGCATTCTGCCCGCCGGAGGTCGAGAACAACCCGGTGCTCCAGATCCTGCAGTACCACGTCTTCCCCCGGGCCGGGGCGGTCACCATCCGCCGGCCCGCGAAGTTCGGCGGGGACCGGGAGTTTGCCGCCTACGAGGATCTCGAGCGGGCCTACGCAGCCGGCGAGATCCACCCGCTCGACCTGAAATCGGCCGCCGCCGACCATCTCATCGATATCCTCGCCCCCGTACACGACTACGTCTGCAGCAGGTGATCCGGCCGTGGGCCACGATGAAGAGCACGAGCGGTTCGACCGCGAGATCGAGGCGATGGGCGTCCGGATAAAAGACGCCGACGCACTGAAGGTACGGGCCGACGTCTTTGACGAGGTCACCCTTATCGCGCTCTACAAACTCGTCCACAAAAAACTGATCTCAGTCATCGGCGGCCCCATCAGCACCGGAAAAGAGGCAAACGTCTTCTACGGCGAACACGACGGGAGGGGGATCGCGATCAAGATCTACCGCATCCGGACGGCGAACTTCAAGGCGATGACCGATTACCTCGCAGGGGACCGCCGGTTTGCGAGCGTCCGGGGATCGCGCAAGGGCATCGTCTTTGCCTGGACGAAGAAAGAGTACAGCAACCTCGCCCGGGCGCACGATGCGGGGATTCCGGTCCCCGAGCCCCTCGCGTTCGACCGGAACATCCTCCTGATGGAGTTCCTCGGGCGTGGTGAGGTGCCGTATCCGCAGCTCCGGAACGCCGAAGTTGCGGATTACGGGGTCGTGTACCGGCAGATCCTCGGCTACATCGAACGGCTCTACCAGGATGCGCGCCTGGTCCATGCCGACCTCTCCGAATACAATATCCTCTACCACGAGAAACCATACCTGATCGATATGGGGCAGGCGGTCACCCTGGATCACCCGCGGGCGGGCGCGTTTCTGATCCGGGATATCAGGAACATCAATCGGTATTTCTCCCGTTACTGCGATGTGCAGGACGAACAGGAGATCGCCAGAGCGATCACCGGCGGCCAGGACCGGGAGCGATAACCACCGGGAGATAAGATAATCATGACCAGACAGGAGCTAAAAGTTTCATCCGCAAGGCTCGGTGTACTCATCGGCAAGAGCGGGTCCACGAAACGCGAGATCGAAGAGAAGACCGGAATAACCCTCCGGATCGACAGCGAAGAAGGGATGGTGACGATCGAGGCGGAGGACCCCGTCGCCGTCATGACGGCGACGAATGTCGTCCAGGCGATCAACCGGGGGTTCTCGCCGGAGCGTGCATACCGGCTCCTTGAGGATGAGGATATGATGTTCGACGTCATCGACCTCGCCGACCTCTCGGGCACGGCCCGGCACCTCGAGCGGCTCCGGGGCCGGATCATAGGGAAGGCGGGGACGTCCCGCGCCCAGATCGAGGATATGACCAGCACGGAGATATCGGTCCACGGAAAGACTGTCGCGATCATCGGTCTCCCGGACCAGGTCGAGACCGCGAGGAAGGCAGTGGAGATGCTGATCCAGGGTGTGCCCCACGAGCACGTCTACGGGTTCCTCGACCGGAAGAAGAAGGAAGCCAAACAGGCGATGCTGGAGTACTATTCGTGATGCGGCCGGGACGCACCGGTCCTGATCACCCCGATGACGATACGAAGGATATGCGGTCTGCAGTGGAAATGAAGGGGTATCCATGGAGATAGCCGACCTTCCCCTCCCGCCGGATCTCCTGGCCGGTTACACGGAGCGCGGGATCACGGAACTCTACCCGCCGCAGGCGGCCTGCATCGAAGCGGGGCTTTTTACGGGGAAGAACCTCCTCATCGCCATCCCGACCGCGAGCGGCAAGACCCTGGTCGCCGAGATGGCGATGCACCACCAGGTCGGGCGGGGCGGCAAGTGCCTCTACATCGTCCCCCTGCGGGCGCTCGCGAGCGAGAAGTTCGAGGAGTTCTCGGGGAAGGGCCTCCGCGTCGGTATCGCCACCGGCGACTTCGATCGAAGGGACGAGTATCTCGGGAGAAACGACATCATCGTCGCGACGAGCGAGAAGGTGGACTCGCTCCTCCGGAACCGGACGCCATGGCTTGCGGAGGTCACCCTGCTCGTCCTCGACGAGGTCCACCTCATCGATGACCCCTCCCGGGGGGCGACGCTCGAGATGGTGATAGCAAAACTCCGGCACAAAAACCCCGCCATCCAGATCATCGCCCTCTCCGCCACCATCGGGAACCCACGGGACCTTGCCGGGTGGCTGGACGCGGAGCTCGTCGAGAGCGACTGGCGGCCGGTGGACCTCCGGGAAGGGGTCTTCTTCCAGAACAGTATCCGGTTTGCCGACCGGGACCGGGAGGTCGAACGCCGGAGCAAGTACGAGGACCTGGACCTCGTCCTCGACACGGTCGCGGAAGGGGGGCAGTGCCTGGTCTTCGTCAGCTCCCGCAAAAACGCCGAGGCGTTTGCGAAACGCGCGGCATCGGGGTTGAAACTCGCAAACCCGGTCCTCGCCGGCTACGCCGATAAGATACGCTCGAACGCCGCCACCGATATGGGGAGGACGCTTGCCGCCTGCGTCGCGCAGGGCGCGGCGTTCCACCACGCGGGCCTCGCCCGCGAGGAGCGCCAGATCGTTGAAGCGGGGTTCCGGGAGGGGCAGATCAGGGTGATCGCCTCCACCCCGACGCTCGCGGCGGGCTTAAACCTCCCCGCCCGGCGGGTGGTCGTCCGCGACTACCTCCGGTTCAACGCCGGGGAGGGGATGCTCCCGATCCCGGTCCGGGAGTACCGGCAGATGGCCGGGCGGGCCGGGCGGCCGCACCTCGACCCTTACGGCGAGGCGGTCCTGATCGCGAAGTCCGAGGAGATGGTCGACGAGCTCTTCGACTGCTACATCGGGGCGCCGGCCGAGGACGTCCGGAGCCGGTGCGCAGACGAGGCAGTCCTCTGCACCCACATCCTCTCGCTCATCGCGACGGGGTTCGCCCGCGAGACGGGCGAGGTGCTCGAGTTCATGGACGGGACGTTCTACGCCCACCAGGGGGAGAGCCCCCGCGCACTCTCGCGGGCGGTGCACCGGGCGCTTGAGTTCCTGCGCGAAGCCGAGATGATCACCGAGGTGGGGGAGTGGCTTGAGGCCACGGAGTACGGGTCGCTCGTCTCCCGGCTCTACATCGATCCCCGGAGCGCCGAGGTGATCGTGGCGGCGATGATCGGGCGCAAAGAGTATACCGATATCGGGCTCCTGCACCTCCTCTGCTCGACGCCTGATATGCCGACGCTCTTTGTGCGGCGGGACGACATGTACCTCCTCGACCGGTTCCTCGCCGACCACCGTGACAATCTCTGGATGGAGATCCCCTGGGACGCGGGCGAGGGGTTCGACCGGAGCCTCAAGACCGCGCTCCTCCTTGCCGACTGGGCGGACGAGGTCGGTGAGGATGCGATCTGCGAGCGCTACAGCGTCGGCCCGGGCGATATCTACGGTATGGTGGAGAGCGTCGCCTGGCTGGTCCACGCGAGCCGGCACCTTGCCGGGCTCTTTGCCCCGCACCTTGCAGCGCCCATCGAGGAGATGGAGCTCCGGACCAAGCACGGCATCAAAAAAGAGCTCCTGCCCCTCATCAGGCTCCGCGGGATCGGGCGCGTCAGGGCGCGCCGGCTCTTCAACAACAACCTCGGGTCGATCGAGGCGCTCCGCGCGGCCGGGCCGGAGAAGGTCGGGAAGGTTCTCGGCCAGGGGATCGCCGCACGGATATTCGAGCAGCTCGAGGGGACGCGGGCGGAGGTCGGGGAGGTCGGCGAAGAGCAGTCGACCCTCTCCCGGTTCGGGTGAAGAAGGATGGCAGAGATGGCATGCGATATCTACCCGGCGGTCTTCACGGTCGACGAGAACGTCCGGTTCCTGCGTAAGGTCCGCCGGATCGCCGAAGAACACCGGACCCACATCATCCTCTTTGATGCTGACCGCCTCGCCGGACGCGCCCACGTGGAGGCGGCGCTCCGGCACGCCTGGCGGTCGTGGGCCGGCGGCGAACCGATAGCAAACTCGATCGAGATGGAGGCGCTCCTCTACGCCGCGGGGACCCGGCAGTGCCAGGTGGCCGCGTCCTTCGGGGTCCATCCCGGCGAGAACCGCTCCTACATCGCCGTCTGCCCGTCGGCGCCGGGCGTCCGTGACCGCCTCGCCGGTCTCGTGACGTTCGTCGATGAGGAGCAGGAAGAGGCGATCGGTCCCGCGAAAAGGGCGCGCCTTGTGGACCTCTTCGGCATCACGCCCGAAGAGGTCGCGGTGGTGGGAGAGGAGCGGTTCCGCGACCTGGTCCTCGAGCGGGTGGCGCTCCTCGACGTCTACCGCTGACCCGACGAGGCGTGGGTGAGGATGTGCCGGATCTCGGGGATGATGATCTCCCGCGCGGCAAGTGTCACGGCCTTCGTCGAGCCCGGTATGCAGAAGACCGCCCGGCCGCCGACGACCCCGGCGATCGCCCGGGAGAGGATCGCAGCGGTCCCGATCTCCTCGTAACTTTTGAGGCGGAAGAGTTCGCCGAACCCGTCGATGGTCTTCTCAAGCAGCGGCGCGACCGCCTCGATGGTCACGTCGTCGGGCGTGAGCCCGGTGCCCCCGGTGACGATGACACAGGTTGCACGCGAAAGGGCCGCGGAGACTTCGGCGCGGATCCGCGCGAGATCATCGGGGACCACGGTATAGTGGGTCACCTCGATGCCGTCGGCGGAGAGGAGGTCGATGAGCGCCTTTCCGCTGGCGTCAGTCCCGGGTTTCCGGCTCGATGAGACGGTGATGACGGCACCGGTCACGGTGAGGGGTTTAAGATGGTTACTCTCCATAGGATCTTCCAGTACCCCTGTACCGCGTATTTTACTTCTTTCTATCTCTTGAGTGACGGTGTTCAATCCCCGACCCCTTTGTTTCGACTGGAACCTGTGGAGGGGCCGGGGGAGGAGCGAGAAGACGGCAGGGAAGGGAGAGGGAGAGGGGGGCAGTCCCCCGGAGGAGATGCAGGTTCACCAGAAGGAGTTAACAGGGAGAGTTAACAGGAAACCGGACCGGAGGAGGGGTCCATCCGGGGATATCACCAGGAGGTGGTGATCGGGATCCGGACTGGAGAAGGAGAACCTATTCCCTGATGCTATCGGGAGGGAGGGATCGGGATCCGGGCCGGAGAAGGAGAACCTATTCCCTGATGCTATCGGGAAGGAGGGATCGGGATCCGGGCCGGAGAAGGAGAAAATTGCCTGATGCTATCGGGAAGGAGGGATCGGGATCCGGGCCGGAGAAGGAGAAAATTGCCTGAAGATGTCTCCCGGAAGGAATGACAGTGGATCAGGATCGGGCACCAGAGTGGACTGTCTCGCCTGAATTTCCAGGGATCCCATCCCTCACATGCCTTCCCTCCGTCTCTCTCTACCTCTCTTTGTGCTTCTCTCCAGTTTCTCTACGTCTCTCCCGTTCCTCTTTGTGTCCTGTATTCGTCTCCCTGCATCCTGTATTCGTCTCCCTGCATCCTGTATTCGTCTCCCTGCATCCTGTATTCGTCTCCCTGCATCCTGTATTCGTCTCCCTGCATCCTGTATTCGTCTCCCTGCATCCTGTACTCCACGCTCTGTACTTGTCCTCCGTATTCCTGTACTGTTACGGTAAAACTTTATATCTTGAGTTGCAGAGGTACACATGACTATCACCATCACCTTGATTGAATGATACCGCCCTGCGGTATCACCATCACTCTCCAGTCGAAACAAAGGGGTCGGGGTGATCCCGGATCGCTCCATCTGCGCTATCCCCGGCATTACTCTCCTCTTGAGCCTTTCATCGATGTTCAGCCGCTGATTCACCGATATTTCGCTGGCAACCGGTTCGCTCTAAGTTCCACTGGAAACGAAGGGGTTATCAATCCCGACGACGATCATCTTAGGGGTTCACGGCGCGAGAATTTCCTGTCCTGGTAACCCCCTCCGGTGACATCATGTCGGACGATAAGACCAACCCAATGGGACTATTCAAAAAATACCTGACCAACAGGCGTATATTTAAGAACAGGGAAGTATTGCGCCACAGCTATCGTCCTCACATCCTTCCTCACCGGAAACCCCAGATCGACGAGCTCGCCTCCATCCTTGCGCCTGCCCTCACGAACGAGACCCCCTCAAACATCCTCATCTACGGCAAGACCGGGACCGGGAAGACAGCCTCGGTCCGGTACGTCGGGACGGAACTTGAGAACGCGAGCGCCCTCGCCGGAACGAAGTGCAGGATCGTCCACCTCAACTGTGAGGTGATCGATACCCAGTACCGCGTTCTCGCCCAGATCGCAAACTGCCTCGACGACGCCGACCAGCACCCAAGCGACAGCCCCCGGAGCCTCATCCCGATGACCGGGTGGCCGACCGACCAGGTCTACATGGAGCTCAAAAACCAGCTCGAGAGCAGCGGTGGGGTCATGGTCATCATCCTTGACGAGATCGACAAACTCGTCAAGAAGAGCGGCGACGACACCCTCTACAACCTCACCCGGATCAACTCCGACCTCAAATTCGCGAAGGTCAGCATCATCGGGATATCAAACGACCTCCGGTTCACCGACTTCCTGGACCCCCGGGTCCTCTCCTCGCTCTCTGAAGAGGAGATCGTCTTTCCTCCCTACAACGCCCCCCAGCTCTGCGACATCCTCCAGCAGAGGGCCGATATGGCGTTCATCGAGGGGGCGCTCGACGAGACGGTCATCCCGCTCTGCGCGGCGCTCGCGGCGCAGGAGCATGGCGACGCCCGGCGGGCGCTTGACCTCCTCCGGGTCTCGGGCGAGCTCGCGGACCGCGAGAACGCCGCGGGCGTGGGTGAGAAGCATGTCCGGATGGCCCAGGAGAAGATCGAGACCGACAGCATGGTGGAGTGCGTCTCCACCCTCCCGACCCAGAGCAAGGCGGTCCTCTACGCGATGCTGATCCTCGAACAGATGGGCAAACGGATCTTCACGAGCGGCGAGGTCACGGTGGTCTACCGGGAGATCGCCCGGCTCATCGACCTCGACGTCCTGACGCACCGCCGGATCA
>Ga0208462_1001089_pt1 | contig 20486 bp, 18 predicted proteins | sample AD_SCU001_MetaG_FD_184452 | JGI IMG/M metagenome (GOLD analysis project Ga0208462, IMG submission 184452) | Active sludge microbial communities of municipal wastewater-treating anaerobic digesters from China - AD_SCU001_MetaG (SPAdes) (version 2) | ecosystem: Engineered > Bioreactor > Anaerobic...
TTTATCTGGATCAGCAGGGGGCTTAATTTCGTAATCAGTCTCAACGTAAAGAAAAGAATGGCTGACGACGCCGCCGTCGCCACTACAATCTCCGTTTTGGGTTTCATCAGCAAGTTTCTTTTATGGTCGATCGCCCTGCTGCTGATACTGGACAATCTTGGCTTCAATATAACCAGCCTGGTGGCCGGACTCGGAATAGGCGGCGTTGCCGTGGCTCTGGCGGTGCAGAACATTCTGGGTGATCTTTTTGCGTCACTGTCTATCGTCATTGACAAGCCTTTTGTCGTCGGTGATTTTATCGTCATCGATCAGTTGAAGGGAACAGTTGAACATGTAGGTTTAAAAACGACCCGTTTGCGCAGCCTGAGCGGGGAACAACTGATATTTTCCAACAACGATTTACTCAAAAGCCGCATCCAGAATTTTAAGCGGATGACGGAACGGCGCGTTGTCTTCGGCTTTGGAGTCACTTATCAGACACCGCAGGACAAATTACCGCTGATCAATGGTATTGTCCGGGAAATAATAGAAAAACAGGAGCATGTAAAGTTTGACCGCGTTCACTTTAAAGAATTCGGCAACTCGGCGCTCAATTTTGAGGTTGTCTATATTGTAAAAGATCAGGACTATAATCTTTACATGAATATCCAGCAGGCGATCAACCTGGAAATGTTCCGCCGTTTCCAGGAGGAAAAAATTGAATTTGCCTATCCTACGCAGACTTTATTTGTGCAGCATGAGGAAAGCACAGTCTAATAGAACTTAATATGTTTTATGAGAAAATATTTTTATCAATTGATAATCTGTTTATCACATCACTTGGGTTTGTGGTTTTTTCGTACTTTTTCCTGGTGCGTCGCCTCCGGTTATTTCTTTCTTTTTCCGGCGCGTGTCGCCCAAAGTTTGAAGTTCTACGGAGCACTTTTTCCCGAGCGCAGTTTTGCGTATCACTTCTATTGCGCCTGGAAACAATACCATAACTTCACCGGTGTTTATCTCCACCGCTTCTTTCCCTGGGCGGAGAAGGAAGCGGAATTTATCCAGGATGGTTGGGAGCATCTGGATGAGGCCGTGCGCAATAAAACCGGGGCGATTGTGCTCATGTCGCACATGGGCAACTGGGAGCTGGCCGCGCAAAAGCTGAACAGCCGAGGTCTGCCGATCATGCTTTTCCTGGGCGCCAGACACCGGGAGCAGATCGAAAGCATGCAAAAAGAAAAACTGGCCCGAACGGGCATCAAAATCGTGGCCACCGGCGAGGACGAAAAGTCACCGTTCGCCCTCCTCCCGGCGATTAACTTTCTGCGCGCAGGCGGTATTGTTTCCCTGACGGGAGACCGACTCTGGGGTGAGCAGACGTATGTCACCGTGGACTTTCTGGGCTATGAAGCCCGCCTTCCGGACACGCCACATTTATTTGCCCTGATGACCGGCGCGCCGCTGCTTACTTTTTTCGTCTACTCCGATGCCGCCGGGATTTATCATATCAGGGTGTCTCCGGGGCGGAAGGTCAGCGCCGCCTCGCGGGCGGAGCGAAAAAAGGCGGTGCTGGAATCGGTGCAGATTTACGCCGCCGATCTTATCTCTTTCGCCCGTCAACATCCCTTCGAGTGGCATCATTTTGAGCCGTTTCTGGGCAAAAAAATAAATGCAGTTGGGAAGAAATTTACAAAATAGATTTTTCTTTGCGCTGTAATCAAATGGTATAAGAACAATCCGCAGTAACAATATGCCCACAAGCGGGGCTGAGAATGAAAACTGACGAAGCGTCGCAGGACATTACTTATTATGAAGGTGAAAAACGCGCCTGCTATGCGCTCAATGACGAGGGCAAATATATCATAGTACCCGGCTCAAATCTTTACTTGGCTCTTTAGCAATGATACAATAACTCAAATGGTAAGTGCGCCACGAGGCCATGAGAGATGAGGGCTGAGGCCTCTCTATAAGAGTTGGATCAGTATCTTTGATCCTAATTCCATTTCCAAATCAAGCACTCCCTTTGTTGGCGTCGTCGTCGGCTTCCTCAACATATGTATAATACGCCTCGTCGCCTCCTCCTAGCCGCCGCGGTAGCATCATTGATTTGGAAATGGAATAATTCCTTAAGATGAATGTCACTGGAGGGATAAACCATGAAAAAGCCCCTTAAAATTGCAATCATCGTTCTTGCCGTTGTACTCGTTGTCATCGCCGCTGTCTCTCTGTTCGTAAAGTCCTATCTGACGGAGGAGCGGATGCGCGCGCTGGTTTCAGAGATAGCGAATAAATCTCTAAACCGCAAGACCGTTATCGGCGCAATTGATGTCAGCCTTTTCAGAGGAATTGTTGTCAAAGACTTCGAAATTCGAGAAAAGAACGCCGAGTCTGTTTTTATCAAAACGAAGGAATTTGTTCTTACCTATCAGTTTCTCCCTCTATTAACTAAAAAGCTGGTTATTGATAAACTAAGCATCGTGGATGCTGAAATTTACCTCAAGACCAACCCTGACGGCACTTATAATTTCTCTGACATGGCAAAACCGGATAAGACTCAGGACGAGAAAGACGACAGGGAAAAGGCGGCTGGCCTTCCTGTAACCCTGAATGTAAAAGAGATAACGATCAAGAATGCGAAACTCGGTTACGCCGATGCAATGGGGAAGCTGCAAAAAGCGGATGTTATCATGAATGCAGAATTGAAAATTAACGGACTTTCCCCAAATGCCCTGTCATCGTCAGGATCGTTCGATATTACCATAGTTGAAGCGTTATTGAAGGATGGGAATAAAAGATTTAAAGACATCAAGACAGCCGTCCGCTACAAAATTGACGCGGATACGGCGGCCAAGCAGGTCACCGTCCATTCCATCGATCTGGATGTCATGAAAATCCCCGTCAACATGACGGGCACGGTCAACTATTCTTCCGGAACAGCTTATTCACTGGTCATGAAGGTGCCGGACTTCAATCTTTCCCAAATCAGGCAAGAACTCGCAGCGGCATTTCTTCCAAAGGGGATGGCCCTTGGCGGCAATGTTTCCATGCTTTTCAATATCGACAAGATACGCGACGAGGGAAGTCCGCTGCATTTCGACGGCCGGGTAAAGATGACCCGGGCATCCTGCGCTTATAAAGGCGCGAACCTTGTTCTGGACGGATCTCTGAAACTGACGCCGGAAATGATTACGCTCGAAGACTTAAAACTCATTGCCGGCCCGAACAAAGCCGATATGTCGGGATCGGTGAAAAACTACAAAGATTATCCCGATCTGAACGTCAAGATCAAAAGCAAATTTATCGCCCTTGATGACCTTTTTGCAGCTGCCCCCGCTTCCGCGAAATCACAGGAAACTGCCGGAGGCGACAAGGATAAAAAAGGGCAAACAGCAGACAAAGGCGGCGACGTCAGAAAAGAGCCGGAGCCGATGAATTTGAAGCTTAAAGCCAACGTGTCCCTGGATATCGATAAAACCAGATATAAGGGAATTTCGATAACCAATTTCATGTCCCGTTATGAACTGAAAGATAACATTTTCAATATCTCCTTTGTGAAAGGCAATACACTGAGCGGCGCCTTTGCGCTCAAAGGGGCCGTGAATCTCGCTTCAAAAGGGACCCGGTACAACATGAATGCGGATCTGAACGGCGTCAAGATCGAGGAAATTATCAATGCCTTTGCGCCCAAAGCCAAGGGTAAGCTTTTCGGGGCCTTGTCCGGCAAGGCGGCCATCACCGGCGCAGGCACACTTCCCGTAAACGTAAAGCGCAACTTGAAAGGAAACGGCAAATTCACAATCAACAACGGGGTATTAAAAAATTCCGAGCTCGTCGCCGGACTTTTGACGATTCTCGGACTGCGGGATCTGAAAGAAATCCCGATCGAAAAGGCAAACAGCCAATTTACGATCTCCGACGGAACCGTGAACCTCACTACCCTGATCGGCAGTAGAGACATGATGATCAATGAAACGGGGACGGTCGGAATGGACGAAAAACTTGATCTTGGCATTCTGGTAAAGGTTTCCGACAGGCTTGCACCCAAGGTTGTCAGTCAGTCGTCAATCGCCAACTTCCTCTCCGGTGAAAAAGGATGGACCAGCATACCGCTGAGAGTCAAAGGCACTATCTCCAAGCCATCTTACGGCATCGACACGAAAGCGGTCGGCAGGAAGGTCGGTGAAGGCCTGCAGAAAAAGGCCGGAGAAGAATTGCGCAAAATTCTGCTGAAGGAGCAAAAGAAATCATCCGGAACTGAGCAGAATAAAAGCTCCAGTCCCCAAGATCTCATCAGGGACATATTCGGCAAATAAAGTCACAAATTCAGAATGGTTCCGCCGTGTTTTGCAATGCGGCGCAGAATCTCAGCAAGGGAGGAGTCCAATGAATGTTTTCAAGGCAGCGGCACAGCAGCTTTATGAAACCGCCAGACAGGAAGGCCGTCTTATCGAGGGCTGTTCGCTGGATGAATTGAAAGAAATCGCCCTGCGACAGGAAGGAGTCATTCAAACCCAGACCGGCTCGGTTGCTGCGGATTCCGAGCCCATGTCCCGTTCAGCGCCTCATACCCGCAACAGCGTGGATCATTCCTTTGGTGAAGAAGAAGCGCAACTGGCTGCTGAAATGCTGGCGCTGCTGAAAAAAGAAACTATCATTTCCCTGGATATCTTCATTGGCGACGGTCAGGATGGCGTTTCCGCACGTTTCCTTGTTCCGGAACAGTATGCCCAGATAGCCTATGGATTAAAACTCCTTTTCAACCATCCACCGGTCGTACTGGACAACCCCACCTACACCATCATCTATTTCACCGACGACGCCTTCGAGCGCAACCGCTCGAAAAAACTGATCAACAAAGACATCTCCGTCCGCCTCATACTGGGCGAAAAGCGCGGCGATCAGGTCAAAATCTGCCGCAACACGATTTATCTCGGAGAAGGGAAAAAGGGCATCTTTCAGTTCGAAGACTGGCGGATCAAAGCCATCGACAAAACCGGTCTCTTTCTCCATGCCGGCGCTCGCCGCGATTTCCTCTGGGTTTATAATCAGGGAACCAGTCGCCCGGAAATGACCGAGATCGTGACCGCCGCGGCCGGTCTGACCGCGACGGGCAAGACAACGACACTCTGTCGTAAATTAACTAAAATACCACAGGAGCGGTCGGAAATGATTGGTGATGACGGCGGGGCTATTGGGTTCGACGGAAATTACGCGGCCTTCGAAATGGGCGGCCTTTATGTAAAAACGGAAGGGCTTGATGCCAGCCAGCCGGAAATTCTCCGGGCAGCGGAGTCGAGAGACGCCTTTCTGGAAAATGTGGCGATGACCCGGTATCCCTATATGCCGAATTTCGCCGATGTGTCCAAGACGGGAAACGGCAGGGCCGTGGTCTCCCGGGATAACCTGGAAATTGCCTCGAAAAGCCTCCGGGCGGATCGGTTAAACTACATCATCATTCTGACCCGGAATCCCCTGGTCAATGTGCTCAGCCGCCTGACGCCGGAGCAGGCCACAATGCAGTTCATCTATGGCGAATCAATTGAAAGCAGCGGCGGCAACCCTGAAGAGGCGGGACGCTTCAAGCGGGAATTTTTTCTCGATCCCTTTATGGCGGGCGACCGTCTGGAACACGCCATGATTTTTTATGACATCGTCAAGCGGAACCGGATTTCCTGCTATCTGGCCAATACGGGAACCATCGGACTCCGGGAGGAAAAGGTCACCCTGCGCCAGTCCCTGGCTGCCTACAACGATCTGGTCCGCAATCAGCTCCGTTTCAGTCTGGAAGCGGATCATCTGGGCTACCATTATCCCATCAAGTGCGACCGGGCCAATCTGGATCTCATGACCGCCTACCGGCTCTTTGACGACCCCATCCTGCTGAAAAAACGCCTGCAGGATTTCTATCGGGGCCGCCAGGAATATCTGGAGGAATTTGAGGGACGGTACGGCCGGATCCCTGAACCGATCCGCGAGGCGCTGCCCTACCAGTATAAGGAATTTTCCCCGCGGGAAGCCCTGGATATTGAATAACGCGATCTGAACCTTTCCCACCACAAGGTGTAACCAGCGAAGCCGTCAATCTTGGTGATCTTGAAAATTATTAATGCCACTTTTTTATCAACGCCTTTCTGAAAGTGAGTTTTCTATAAAGTTTAAAGACATGCTCTGTTCCAAACAGTAATCATTAATATGGGCGGAACGGATAATCCCTACTAAATCAGTTTGGATATTATGCCGATCCAGATAACATCCAAGTGAGAAAATAGGAAATACATTGATTTTTATTTAATATTAGCATATTAGGCTCAAATCTCGTTTTCTGATGAGAGGTTTTATGCCGATAGCACTGTCGGCGTTTGCAATATTAACACCGATCCATATAAACAATGTGAAGGATAATAAGAACTGATGCGGTTCCTGAGGATTGGCCATGGCGAGTAGGGAAGAGTTCATTAAGCTCAGGAATGATTTATACGACTGCATGTACGAAAAGTCTGAAAACGGCCTTCAGATTATTGTTGAGTCGCTTGCCTGGAATGATTCAGTTTATAGGACCTTCAACCAAGGGCTCGGGTTATCGCAGAGCAAAGACAGGGCACAGCGATTGCCGGCCTCATTGATAGAATACATACACCACGCCCATACCGCCTATGTTGCCATATCCCTACGAAAACTATATGAAGACAAGAAGCAAGGTTCCCGCGCGGTGAACTCTCTGAGAACAGTGACAAAACGGATTTTTGACAACGCCCACTTATTTACCAGGGAAAACTTCGTAACCTTTGATGGTATTCCGTATGACGAGGACCATGGCCTTGACTGGGAAACTAAGGCTTTAGTACAAGCGAGACATACGCAGTTTGATGCGTTGTGTCGAATCGGCGCAGGGGAACGGCGCAGAAAGACAGATCGGCTTGATCCAACAATACCCGATATGCTCCACATGAGAACGGCACTCAGTCCGAAAATAGAGATTTACGCCAACAAATTCCTTGCCCACTCCTCATCGATCAGCAACCGTCCTGATGAACAACTAACTTTGCAGGGCGTGACACTTGGGCGTTTTCAGACGCAATATAGGAACATCATATGGTCCACGCAGCAAATCGCCAAATTCTTGTGTGAAGCATTTCTGAGCCTGGTACCGACTCCGCAGTTTGATGTCCTCATGAACTGGGAAAGCGGTATGTTTGACATTTCTACAAAGAAGAAACTCACCGTCTACTGGACAGAAAGGATGGAATGGTGGCGAAAGTGGACTGACTACTATCGGCAGGGGTATCAGATATTCACGTCCCCTAGTGCAAGACCGAAAGAAGGCCGCACACAACAACTGCGTGAACCCGACGCAGTATGATAGCGAGCTGATTTTTCTAACAGGTGGTCACGCCCGCGCGGGTTACGCGGCGTAGCGATTGGAGAAAATGATCACGATATATCTCGATCACAGCGTTATTGATGGCTTTGATAAAGGAGAGACGGCATATCTTGATCCCTTGTTTGCCGACAAAGGAGTTTTGCCAATCATATCCATGGCGTCGGTTGACGAAATCTTCAGAGGCGGCGATGAGGCCAGAGCAAAGAGGAATATCGAGTCTCTGAAGAAACTGGGAGTCCGGTACATTCATTCAGGTCCCGACGAAATGCACATGTTAATAAGCGAGTTGGACTACGAGAACATGCAAGAGAAATGGGACAAAATGCAATCGGAAGTAGGGCCCCTAAACGATTCCCACTTTCTATTCATCAGCACGTTGTTCCGCGGCAATACGTCGCAAACAATCCAAGACATCGATCAAGCCATAGAAAATGAGGTGGCATGGATCAAGAATAACTATGATAAATTTCCAAGCGTACGAACACAAATGGACAAAGTCCTACGCGATCCGCAGGAATACAAGGAACTCTCTAAACAACTCCTTCACCTAAAAGCGCTGCTTCCCTTCAGCCCGATGGAGATCAACAACATCCCGGAGAAGTCCGTTTTCTGGTCCTGCGTCAATAAGCTAAAGTGTGCGACCGATGCAAATCTTCAGCGTATCGGGAACTTCATCGAAACCAAAATCGAAAATACCGGCACGATTGATGAGCAGTTTACTATTGTCTTCAACTGGCTCAATCTCTTCGGGTACTATCCCGATGACCTGACCCAAAAGCACAAAGTTAGATCGAATTTCACAGATGGCAACCACGCCACATACGCTATTGCCTGTGACGGCCTGCTTACGTTAGACAAAAGATTTGCCAAGAGGGCTGCTGCTGCCATGGGTGCGCTGGAATTGAAAACTGAAGTAAGTACTGACGCTAATGAGCTGCTGCACCGGATCGCGGCCCTGTCGGGCCACTCCCGGTGAGCCGCGTGTTTAATACAGCTTTCTACCCGTAATCTTTGACAAATAGAGCCACGCAATTCTTTTTGTTTGTAGGTGAAACAAATGCATCAACCCGAAGCTTTTTTGCCTCATAAAAGCAGAAAGTACGCAAGAACCGGATGAACCAGATTTAAATAATGAATAGTTTAATTTTATAGATTAATTTAAAGAAAATGGATTCCCGCCTACGTACCCTGATAACCTGAAGGTTACGCGAGGGCACAAGCGGGAATGACAATTGTGAAAAAGATTTTATGATTTCATCTGCCCAAAGAAAACGCATCGTCCTTGTCCATCCGCGTGGCTTTAACTGGTTTCCCGGAAAGACGGATATTACCGACATCGCCAATCGGATGGTGCCTCAGGGAATACTATCCATCGCTGCGTATCTGGAAAAAGAAGGGCACGAAGTATTTATTTACGACTGCCTCGGCCCCCATGCGCCTATTGATTTAAACGAACAGGTGAAAGCAATTCTGGCTTACCAGCCGCAGATTGTCGGTTTCTCGGCGACTACTTCTTCTTTTCCTGATGCTGCTGACCTTGCAAAAAAAATCAAGGAACGATATCCAAGAGCTATAACTGTCTGCGGCGGCGTCCATGTATCCGCGCTCGAAGGCAGACTGCTTACTGAATATTCATCGTTTGACTATCTGGTGGCCGGAGAAGGGGAAATCACCATGGCGGAGCTGGCAGCAGATTTTGATCCGGCGCAAATCAAAGGTCTGATTTGGCACAAGGAAACGAAAGTAATCACCAATGAACCGCGCCCGAAGATTTCCGATCTGGATAGTCTGCCGTTTCCAGCCTACGAAAAGCTTACGGGCTTTCCTCACGATTACCATTTGCCGCTCTTCAGTTACATCAATACGCCCGGCTCAACGATGATCACCTCGCGGGGCTGCATGTATCAGTGTTCATACTGCGACCGTTCTGTTTTTAAAAAAGGGTTTCGCTATAATTCGGCAGATTACATCTACGAGCACATGAAGCATCTGCGGACGAAATTCGGTGTGCGACACATCAATATTTATGATGATTTATTTACGGCCAACCGTCCGCGCATTGTGGAACTGTGCGATAAACTGAGCCGCTTCCCGCTGGGAATCAATTTCAACTGCGCCGTGCGCGTGGGCTTCACAGATGACGACCTGTTACATATGCTCAAGGATGCCGGTTGCCTCATGGTTTCGCTGGGCATTGAATCCGCCGATCCGCAAATGCTCGCCCGCCACAAATCGGGTGTTTCTCTTGATGATGTGCGCGATACAGTCAGGCGCATACAGACTGCGGGCCTGCGGGCCAAAGGATTATTCATGATGGGGCTTCCCGGAGAAACGGAAGAATCAATTCGTCTCACCTCGGATTTTATAATTTCACTGGGGCTCGATGATATGAACATGGCCAAGTTTACGCCCTTCCCCGGAGCGCCGCTCTGGGCGTCAATCAGGAAGGAAGGCACCTTTGAGGAAAACTGGCGGCTGATGAATTGCCTGAATTTTGTTTTCGTACCGCAGGGAATTGATTCCAAAGAAAGGCTCGATCACCTGTATAATGAACACGTGAAACGCTTTTATTCTGATCGGGGCTGGCGTAGAAGGTTCCGCCAGCGTTTATGGCAGCACCGGAAAAGCCTCGCCTATCTTCTGCGCCACCTGCCGTCCTTCTGGTCGGCGAAGAATCAGTTTGAACCGGATAAATAATTATTTCGATTCAGGGGCGTAAAACCTTCTCAATTCGCTCTTACAGCCTGCTTTTCTATCCGTAAATTTCTGTAGAAAAGAATCGTGTCGGTAATTACCAACAATAAATTGATCACGTAAAAGATGATGATGAAGTCATAACTGTAATATATCTTATGCAGAACTCCAGCCATGTAGCCTAAAGATACAATATATAAAAAAACGACGCTTTTCCCCTTCGTGGAGCGGGATGTGTAACTTTTATAAATGGAAAAGGGCCAGGAGCTGCCAAAGCAGATCATCATGGTAATTTCAAAAACGTTCATAATATTTCCTAATTTCCTGTTCAAATATCAATGGTGTTGTAAGGGGAGATAGAGGGTGATTTTTATTACGCTTTGTAAAATCTCCCCTGACCCCCTCTTTAGAAAAGAGGGGGCTGTAGCGCTTCAGTCAATGCCATTGATTCAGATATAGCGCTATTCTCTGTCCTGAAAAGCAATATTAACAATTTCAGACGACCTCGTAAAAAGGTTGCAGGCAAGGCGCGCGAATACCGAGGAATGAGTCGTACTTATCGTACGCCGCAGTAAGCCTGCCCCGTGCTTGACACGGGGAGGGATGAAGCGCAACGCAGCATCCGGCCATTTTACGAGGTCGTCGTAATGGTTTCATTCATACTGCCGGTGCGGTAGCCTTTAAGATCAAGAGCCGTGTACATAAAGCCCAGTTGCTTAAATTTTTTATAAATCTTGTCCATCAGATCCGTATCAAAAAAGAAACTGCGTTCTTCTGGTGAAACTTCTATTCGGGCAATTTCACCATGATGGCGGACTCTCACCTGCCTTAACCCCAGGTCCATTAGGAACTGCTCCGCCTGATCCACAACCTGCAGCTTCTCCCGGGTTATCTTCTGCCCGTAGGGAAAGCGTGAGGCCAGGCAGGCAAAAGCGGGTTTATTCCAGGTTGGTAAATCCATCTTCCTGGACAATATTCTTATTTCCTCTTTTCCCAAACCTGCTTCCTGCAAGGGACTGGCGACACCCAGTTCCCGGACGGCCTGCATTCCCGGCCTGTAATCACCCAGATCGTCCACATTCGATCCTTCCACGACATGCCGGATATTATTTTTTTGCGCCACTTCCATAGTTTTCGATAAAAGTTCGCGCTTACAAAAATAGCACCTGTTGGTGGGGTTATCGGCAAAACCTGCGATATCCAGTTCCTCGGAAATGATAACGACATGCCGAATTCCCATCTTTTGAACGAACTCCGCAGCCTCCCGGAACTCTCTTTCGGGATACGTTGACGACCGCGCCGTTACCGCAATGACGTTATCACCCAGCACATCATGGGCAATCTTCAAAAGAAAAGTACTGTCCACCCCTCCCGAAAAAGCGACAGCAACGCTCGGCAATTGTTTCAGGTGTTGTTTTAAATTATTTAACTTGCTTTCAATTTCCATGAAATATCTTCACCACAGCATAACAGTAATACTTTTCATTATCAGCATATCCGGCAGATTACTGAAAAACACCTGCTTAGCAGGCTGTTCAAAAAGGTTTAGATGCAAGGCATCGCAAGAACCGGACCTCGAGGCGTATTAGAAATACGTTGAGCGATTCGGTTTGCAGCGTAACGCAGCAGATGAGCCTTTTGTAAAAGCCCTCTGGCTTTTACCGGTAAGGAATATGCTATTTGTTACCGTTGCACTACTCTTCGAGTATGCGCTTCCGGTCAACAGCCTGCTACCTCAGTTTATTGATCATACTCGCCATATACCCCGCGCCAAAGCCGTTGTCGATATTGACCACGCAGACTCCCCCGGCGCAGCTGTTCAGCATAGCCAGCAGCGCCGCAATGCCCTGAAAACTGGCGCCATAACCAACGCTGGTCGGGACGGCGATCACCGGCTTATCCACGAGCCCGGCTACCAGACTGGGAAGAGCTCCCTCCATACCGGCCGCAACAACGATCACTTTTGCCCCCCGGATGGTTTCCAGTTTATCGAACAGGCGGTGGACTCCGGCCACACCAACATCAACGATTCTTTCCACACGATTGCCAAAAATCTCCGCCGTCACGGCAGCTTCTTCGGCAACAGGCAAATCCGATGTTCCTGCGGATACGACGGCAATATAACTGTCCGGCGTCTCCATTACTTTTTTCTGCACAGTAATGGTTCCGGCCAGGGGATTATACAGCGCATCGGGACACATCTCTTTTATTTCTTCATAAAGTGTTTGCGTGGCACGAGTAGCCAGTATGTTTGAGTCCAGAGCAAGCATCGCCTGAACAATCTCTTTCACCTGAGCGGCTGTTTTTCCCGGACAATAGATTACTTCCGGATAACCAACGCGGTGCTCCCTGTGGCTGTCGAGCTTTGCGCAGCCCAGGTCTATATAAGACATATTCCGGAACCGGGAAACACCTTCTTCGATATCAATTTTTCTGTCCCGGATACTTTCCAGCAGCAAGCGAACTTCATCAGCGTTCATATAACCAACCTTCCTTATTCCAGCCTTGCAAAAGATCATATATCTCTTTTAAGCTGACACCTTTTTCCTTTGCCAGTCTTTTACAATCTTCGTATTCCGGTTTGGATTTGATTTTACGGCCCCGCCAATAACCATTCTTGATGGCAACATCCCCGAACTTCGTAGACAAGGTCGAAAAATCCCTCTTCAGCATGACTTTGGATATTCGCTGAAGCCTGAGTCCAAAAGTTGACGTCCGCAGCCAGAGAATTTCCTCAATCGCCGGTTTATCCTCTTCCCGGCAAAGGACGCTGATCCGCGTTGCCGGCCGGGATTTCTTCATGATTACAGGGGTGAGGAATACGTCGTAGGCTCCCTTCGCGAACAGAGCTTCCATTACATCTTCATACAATTCCGGATTCATGTCATCGATGTTGCATTCCACCAGAAAGGCCGACTGTTTTTCCGTGTCATCCGCATCGCCCTGGATAATTTGCGATGCCTGCATTTCTCCAAGATAGACGCGCAGGACATTGGGAATTTCCGTATCCCGCTGCCCGATGCCGTAGCCGATCTTTTGCGGCGTAAAGCAAAGCTCTTCCGTAAAAACATCAACGGTAGCCGCGAGGATTGCCGCTCCCGTGGGCGTGGTGGTTTCGAAGGGAACGGCGCCGGATTTTACGGGAATGCCCTGCAGGATTTCTACCGTCGCCGGAGCCGGCACGGGCAGGATCCCGTGATGGCAGCGGACAAAACCGCCCCCAAGCTCAACAGGAGAGGAAACGATGCGCTCCGGCTGCAGGTAATCCAGGCAGACCGCCGCCCCGACAATATCAACAATGGAATCTACCGCTCCGACTTCATGGAAATGGACGTCTTCCGTCCTGCATCCATGTATCTTTCCTTCCGCCGCGGCAATCCTCTCAAAGATGTGAAGACTGATGCTTTTGACTTTTGCCGACAAATCGCTTTTGCTGATAATATCGACTATATCTTTAAATGTTCTTTCCCCGCAGTGATGTCCGTGGCCTGCGCAAACACCGCTGTCTGCCGCGACTTCAACTTTTGTTCCCGTAATGCCTTTTCTCTTGTCTTTTGCAACTTTGATTTCGTATGCGCCGACATCCAGTTTTTTCAATTCGCCGAGAAGATAATCCAGAGCCACACCCAGATCAATCATCGCCCCCAGATTCATGTCGCCGCTGATCCCGGCAAAACAATCGTAGTATAATATTTTCATGGATTAATTTTTTAGTTTATCACATCATTTTGCGGATGCGCACTTCGATATTTTTTTCATCCCTAAGCAGGTCGATCAGTTTTTGCACATCTGTCTCACCGTAGTGGTAAGGATAAAGGATTTTTGGCTGGAAAGCGCCGGCGGCGTCGGCAACCATTTCGGGCGTCATCGTGTAAGGGAGATTCATCGGCAGAAAGGCAATATCTATGTCTTTGAGAACTTTCATTTCGGGGATATTCTCCGTGTCCCCGGCAATATAGATCCGCTTGCCGCCGCAGGTAATGATATAACCGTTGCCGATTCCTTTGCCGTGGTAGGGAACTCCGGGGCTGCGCATATTGACGAGATTGTAGGCCGGAACTGCTTCAATCAGCAGTCCCTGTATCGTTTTTTTATCACCGTTTTTCATGATGATGCCGTCCTTGACCTGTTCGGCGGTATCCGGCGGAATTACAATAAGAGTTTTATCCGTTCGAATTGCGCCAATCGCTTCGAGATCGCAATGATCATAATGTTCATGGGTCACAAGAATCAAATCGGCTTTCGGCATTTTGGAATAATCGGCGTACTGTGAAACGGGATCGATGTGGATGATCTTTCCGTTGAAGGAAATCATTAAGGTTGCATGACCGAGAAAGGTGATTGACAAATCCCCCTCTTCTGTTTTGATGTTATCTGTTACGAAATTATTTTCTGCAGCCATCGTCACTCCTGCGAAAAAAGATGAAATAATTTTTATTCATTGGGTTTGGCGTCGACAACAAAATATTCAGTCTCGCCAAAGCAGCTTGTCGGAACCCCCTTATGCTGTTCATAAACCAGGATAACCCGTTTACCGGCCAGCTTGTTGATGCGCCGGGCTACTTCCTCGTCCCGGACACTGAAGAGGAATTTTTCCGGAATGGCCCCGGGCATCGTTACCATAGCCATTTCGCCTTCCCATGTTTTACATAGCCAGCCGCTTTTGGACAGTTTCTGGATATACCCCGCCCGTTCACCCTTGGAAAAACTCCAGGTGAGTGTAAACCAGGTATAAAAAATAAAACCGATGACAGCTGCCATTATAATGCCCACAAGCCATAATTTCCAACGCGTTTTATTTCCTCCGCTATAGCTGTCCATTACATTATCTCCTTATATGTTTTTTTACCGGAACAAGAGAGTTTTCTGTTTGTCGAGAATATAAAGAGAAAAGCCTTTTATGTCAATGACATAATACTATTCTGCTTAAACTCGAAGGTAAGCCTTAATGATAACGGAAGAAGCGGATAACAGAGATTTTTGCTATGATCTTCTTAATGATCCGCCCGCGCCGCATGATAAGAACTGCGCACCAGCGGCCCCGCCTCTACGTACCGAAATCCGATGCTGCAGGCAATTTCCTTCAACCGGGCAAATTCGTCGGGATGATAGTATTTAACGACCGGCCAATGTTGGAGCGTGGGCTGCTGATACTGCCCGATGGTCAGACGTGCACAGGAAACAGCGGCCAGATCATCCATCAAACGCAAAATGTCATCCTGGCTTTCGCCAAAACCGATCATGAAACCGCTTTTGGAGACAACGGAAGATGCTGATACCCGGTTGAGCAGTTCCAGGGAAATATCGTAATTGCCCTGAGGACGCAGCCGGGGGAATAACTTTCGTACAGTTTCCATATTGTGATTAATCACGTCGGGATGTGCTTCGATGACTTTTTCCAGCGCGGAAACGTTCCCTTGGAAATCGGGAATCAACACTTCAATTTTACATTCCGGCCTGGCTACGCGCAGCCTTTTAATGCAGTCGGCAAAAATTACGGCACCGCCGTCCGACAGATCATCCCGCGTTACTGAAGTTATGACGATATATTTTAATTTCATTTCCTGCACTGCCGCAATAAGCTGGTCGACTTCTTTTTCATCGACAGGAAGCGGAGCGCCATGCTGAACATTGCAGTAAAGACAATTCCGGGTGCAGATATTTCCTAAAATAAGAAAAGTCGCCGTACCGGCGGCAAAACATTCGGCGATATTGGGGCAAGCGGCTTCCTGACAGACGGTGTGCAGGTTCAACCCGGCCAGCGTGGTTCTGATCTTGCGGCTCTCTTGTGCATGCGGCAGGCGAACTTTCAGCCAGGGAGGCTTGCGCAGGAGTTGTGGTTTTTCCCGGGAGTTCGTCATCACTATTTTCGGATCATAACGAGCAGCATCTTAAACCGCGGGTTTGCTTTTAAGGCATGCGGTATATTGGCCGGCATTATGATCATCTCCCCTTCTTTGATGGCATGTAACGAACCGGCTATTGTTATATCCGCAGTCCCGTCGATAATCTGCACCAGCGCATCGAAAGGAGCGGTATGCTCACTTAATCCCTGTCCGTTGTCGAAGGCAAACAAAGTAACAGTTCCCGCATCCTTATCGATAACAGTGCGGCTGACAACTGCTCCGGGTTGATAAGAGACCATGTCCTTCATATTTAAAACTGTCCCGACAAGATCATTTACGTCTGCCATCTGTTCCTCCTTTGTATTGGTGCGAAAGTTTGGGGTGATGAACATAAGCCCCGCCGCTGGCCGGTTAGGACAAAATGCTCTGTTTTATTGGATCTGATCTTTTTCTATTCGTCAATTGTCAAGAGTAAAGATTTGACCCCTAATCACCCCCCTAATCACCTATTTCCTTTTCCAGCAGACATCCGGTTTGCGGGCGGCCAGGACTTCATCCATCCTGCTTACCTCCGTGTTCAATGGTGCATCTTTTACCCGCTGCGGATTATCTTTGGTCTCTTGGGCAATCGTAATCATCGCTTCGCAAAAAGCGTCCAGCGTCTCCCTGCTTTCCGTCTCCGTGGGTTCAATCATCAGGGCTTCGGGAACGATCATCGGAAAGTAAATTGTGGGCGGATGATAGCCGAAATCGATCAGCCTTTTGGCTATATCCGAGGTGTGGACGCCGCCTTCAACAACCTGCCTCTTGCCGGAGAAAACACATTCGTGCATGCAAATACGATCGTAGGGCAGATCGAAATATGGCTTCAATCTTTCCTTGATGTAGTTGGCGTTAAGCACAGCCATTTCGGTGGCGCTCTTCAGACCTTCTGCACCCAGTGAGCGGATGTAAGCGTAGGCTTTGACGATAACGTTGAAGTTGCCGTAAAAGGTCCGCACCCGGCCGATGGAATCCGGAAAATTTTCCGACCACCGGTAACTATCGTCTGTTTTAACAATGCGCGGCACAGGCAGGAAATCGACCAGCGCGTTCCCTACTCCCACTGGGCCGCTGCCGGGGCCGCCTCCGCCGTGCGGCGTGGAAAATGTTTTATGCAGATTGAGCTGAATCACGTCGAAGCCGATATCGCCTGGGCGGGCAATGCCGAGGAAAGCATTGGCGTTGGCACCGTCTCCGTAAAGCAGGCCGCCTTTTTCATGGATGATGCGGGAGACTTCTTCAATATTGCGTTCAAACAACCCCAGCGTATTGGGATTGGTCAGCATCAGAGCGGCGACGTCTTCATTCATTAAAGATTGCAGATGATCAATATCCACGCCGCCCTCCGAGTTGGAGCGCAAAGTTTCGATTTCAAACCCGCATAAGGCGCTGGAGGCCGGATTGGTGCCGTGAGCGGCATCAGGAATGAGAATGCGATGACGCTTCTCGCCTTTCTTCTCAAAATATTTCTTGATCATCATCATGCCGGTCAGCTCACCGTGCGCGCCCGCTGCCGGCTGCAGCGTAAAGGCGGCCATACCGAAAATACTGCACAGGTACTGCTGCATCTCATCCATTAACTGCAGACTTCCCTGCGCCGATGCATCATCAGCGTAAGGATGCAGGGCCGTAAAGCCGGGCAGAGCGGCGGCATTTTCATTCACTTTGGGATTGTATTTCATCGTGCAGGAGCCCAACGGATAAAAGCCCAGATCGACGCCGAAATTGCGCCGCGACAAATTGGTGTAATGGCGAATCAAATCCACTTCGGCCACTTCCGGCAAATCAAGCTCCGTACGCAGATATTTTTCGCCGATGACTGCTTCTATCTTTACAGACGGCACATCTCTCCGGGGAATGTTTCCGGCGCTGCGCCCGGGACGGCTTTTTTCAAAAATCAATTCCATGAATAACCTCTTATAATATTATGTCGCTGATTGCAGTTGATTCATCATGTCCCCCGCCGGCGGGAGTAGTGGGTGGATGTTTTTAATGCTTTCTGAATATTCATGAGTTACACATAACACCCGTTTGTCCACCTCCGTCACTTCGTGACACCTCCGCCTGCGGAGGACAGGACATGAAGGCGTTTTTTTGTTTATCCCCCTCACCTGACCTCTCCCGCCGGGGGAGAGGAACTAATGAAACAGGGCTACTTGAGGATGGCGACAATCTTATCTATATCTTCTTTGGAAACCATCTCCGTGGCACAAAAGAGCAGAGCGTTTTTCAATTCGGGGTAGCTTTTCTGCAAATCATAGGCTCCGCCGATCCCCTGTTTCTTCAGTTTTTCATTTACTTCCCCCGAGTCGGGGCAGGTTACGGCGAATTCATTGTAAACCGGCGCTGTAAAAACTTCCTGCCAGCCGGGAAGACCCAGAAGTTTCTTTTTAAGATATTGCGTTTTCTGAATATTTAAGACAGCCAGCTTTTGCAGATTTTTGCCCAGCGCGGCCAGGTAGACTCCCGCCGCCAGCGCGCAGAGCGCTTCGTTGGAGCAGATGTTGGATGTGGCCTTTTCGCGGCGGATATGCTGCTCACGGGTCTGCAGGGTTAAAACGAAGCCGCGCTTGCCGTTTTTATCCACCGTGGCACCCACCAGACGGCCGGGGATGCGGCGCAGGAATTTTTCCCGGGCGGCAAAAACTCCGAGATATGGGCCGCCGTAATTGAGGGGGTTACCGAAGCTTTGCCCCTCACCGACAACAAAATCAGCCCCTAATTCGCCTGCCGGTTTGAGGATGCCCAGCGCCGTACCGTCGGTAAAACCGGCAACAAGAAGTGCGCCGCAGCTGTGAGCCGCCTCGGCAATCGGAGCAACATCTTCAACACAGCCGAAAAAATTGGGGCTTTGCACCAGGACGGCCGCCACATTTTCATCCAATTCCGTCTTCAGCAAATCGAGATTGATTTGTCCGGATGGAGCATACGTTATTTCACGTACTTCATAACCATTGGACCAGCAGTAAGTATGCACAACGGCCCGATACTCCGGATGAACGGAGCGGGCGACAACAATTTTGGAGCGGTTCAGCGTTTTCGCCGAGAGGACGGCTGCTTCGGCCATGGCCGAGGCCCCGTCATACATGGAAGCGTTGGCGATTTCCGTGCCGGTCAGACGCGCGATCATCGTCTGATATTCGTAAATAGCCTGCAGGATGCCCTGGCTGATTTCCGCCTGATAAGGAGTGTAAGCGGTGTAAAATTCAGCACGGCCGATTATGTGTCCGACCACTGCGGGAATGTAATGATGATAAGCGCCGGCGCCGGTCAGCGTCAGTTCCGGAATTATGTTTTTCCGGCTCAGACTGTTCATGCAGGCGATGGTTTCCTGCTCGGAAAGAGGCGCGGGAATATCCGGCAGCTGCTGCAGTCTGTACCGGGCGGGAATATCGGCAAACAGCTCCTCGATATCGGTAATGCCGACAACTGCTTTCATCTGGGCTACGTCTTCACCGGTATGAGGCGTATAGTTCATCAGTGTTTTTCCTCGGCAACAAGTTTTTCATAGGCTGCGGCATCAAGCAGGGCGTCATATTCGGCTTTGTCCGCAAGACGCATCCGGACGATCCAACCGTCGCCGAAAGCATCCTGGTTAAGCAGCCCCGGTTCGTCTTCCAGTCTGTTGTTGACGTCGATGACTTCGCCACTGACCGGGGCATAGACATCGGACACCGATTTGACCGATTCCACAACAGCCACGGGCTCACCCTTGGCGACTTTTTTCCCTGCAGCGGGCAGTTCGACAAAAACTATATCAGTAAGCATCTCCTGCGCGTAATCGCTGATGCCGATCAGGACTGTACCATCGCCGTTATCCTTAGCCCACTCGTGGTCATGGGTATAGCGTCTGTCAGTCGGGTTTTGTTTGGACATCTTTGTTCTCCTTGATTTATTTTTCCCGTTGATAAAAAGAACCCGGCAGCCGCCGGGTTGACTGTATCAGATTTCATCATTTACAGGTTATTGTTTGAGAAGCTTATTTTTTTTCCCGTTTATAGAAGGGAATTTTCACAACTTTTGCGGGGCTGAACGATTCGCGGACAGCAACGGATATTTCGTTGCCCGGTGCGCTGTAGTCAGCATCCACGAAAGCCAGGCCGACTGCCTTGTTCAAAGTCGGCGCAAAGGTTCCCGAAGTAACGACGCCGATTTCTTTATCTCCCTGGAAAACTCTATAACCGTGGCGCGCGATACCCCGCCCGGTCATTTCCAGGCCAACCAGTTTTTTTCTGACGCTGGATGGTCGCAACGCCCGGAGAGCAGCAGCGCCGGCAAAATCCTTGTCCAAATCAACGAGCCAGCCATAGGGAACTTCATAGGGAGTCACACTTTCCGTAATATCCTGGCCATTGAGCATCATGCCTGCTTCGAGCCGCAGGGTGTCACGGGCGCCGAGCCCCGCGGGTTTTAAGCCAAATTTTTGACCCTCTTCCATAATCGCATCCCAGAGATCGCCGATCGCCCTGGCTGAAGCATAAATTTCAAAGCCGTCTTCACCGGTATAACCGCTGCGGGAGATAATCGACGAATGATTCGCCGCC
>Ga0208462_1001091_pt1 | contig 20443 bp, 16 predicted proteins | sample AD_SCU001_MetaG_FD_184452 | JGI IMG/M metagenome (GOLD analysis project Ga0208462, IMG submission 184452) | Active sludge microbial communities of municipal wastewater-treating anaerobic digesters from China - AD_SCU001_MetaG (SPAdes) (version 2) | ecosystem: Engineered > Bioreactor > Anaerobic...
TGTGGCGCATGTAGCGGGGGCGGGAGAAGGCCCCGTCGATCAGGACCGCGATCACGAGGAGGCCGATGAGCGAGAGGACGAAGAAGACCTCAAGGTCGAGCGTGCGGGAGAGGACCATGAAGAAGGCGGCGACGATGAGCCAGGCTGCGAGTACGGCCGCAGCATAACACTTCTTCGCGCCGGTCATATCGCCTCTTCAATGCAGCAGGGGCTAGCCCTCATCCGCACCCACTATAGCATGAGCACTCCGTCCGTAGCAGTTGCTGTTACACGAATGGGGAGGGATGACGACACCCAGCAGCAACAGGCTTTTTATAAGGTTCTTCATGGTGGACCCCATTGCTAAACCCCGTTATATACTTTTTCATCCCGGCGGTCAACCCCATTTCGTGTTGCCGGGGAGGTAACTATCCGGGCGGTCAATCCGGTGTAGCCTTCATGTGCTTCAGGGGTATTGATACTACCATTTTTTAGAGGCACTTCAGGTTTTGCCTGCAAAACTTTATGAAGAGATATTTTTCCTTGAGATCGTGGCAGTTTACTCAAAGTTCTTCAAAATACAATTGTAGTTTGGCGATGCCAATACGAAAACAATTAATATACCTAGTAGCATCTCATTCCACCTTAACTAACTCAGCCCGGGGATTCGCAACACAGGCATTCCATGAGATTGCATAACGATTTAACTTGTATCTCGATTCCCCTCACCAATATTCCCAAGGCGGGATCAAGTGAGTTAATAGGAAAATATATATGTCGTAAGTGCTTAGTTGGCGGCAATGCAGCAGGATACAGACCTGCATATGGGTGTGATTCTGTGAGATCCGGGTGGACGCCTGCTCATGCGGAGAATACACTTCTGGTTAGATCAGCAAGGATCAATGATAGAATTCTGGCTACGAGAGAGGGGAAAAACCAACCGCTACAGGGAGCAACGAGTTATCTCAACCCCGGCCCCCGTGCCCATGTTCCGGGAGTGGCCCCGGTGAACTCCTGCGTACACATCCCTCTTGAAACCCGCATGGCTGGACTGATCATCAGACACGGCGGTAACGGCAGAGATGGGAACCGTCTTAGTGAAGAGCACCCCTGCAGTCCAGTACCACAACCACGACAGCAAGCAGACCCCATCCGGACCCTCGTTGCCATGCCGGCCTACAACGAGGAGGCTTCAATTGCAAAGACTGTTCTCGGCGCACGGCAGCACGCTGATGCGGTTCTGGTCGTGGATGACGGTTCAAATGATGAGACTGCCTGGATTGCCGGGGCGCTCGGGGCAATTGTTCTTCGTCATGAGGTGAACAGGGGCTACGGCGGGGCACTGCAGACGATATTTGATACCGCCCGGGAGATGGGTGTGGAGGAGCTCGTTGTCATCGATGCCGATGGTCAGCACGATCCAGGGGACGTTCCGAGACTGCTTGCCGAACTGCGGGTGGGGAAGGATATCGTCATCGGCTCTCGATATGCCGGGGGGAGTGGTGAAGGAATCCCGGCCTACCGGAAGGTAGGGATGAAGGTTCTCGACACGGCGACGACGCTTGCCGGAAACGGTCTTTCGATCACCGACTCTCAGAGCGGTTTTCGGGCATATGGAAGGAGGGCGATCGAGGCGATCCGGATTAACGATGATGGGATGAGCGCCGGTTCTGAGATCCTGATTCAGGCAAGCGACCACCGCCTGCATGTCGCCGAGGTGCCGATCGAGGTCCGCTACGACATCGAGGGAACCTCAAGTGAGAACCCGGTGTTGCATGGCGTCGGTGTGCTGATGAATGTTGTGCGGTTGATCAGCCTCCGCCGACCGTTAATCTTCTTCGGGATCCCCGGGACGCTCTTTGCTCTTGCCGGGGTTGCTGCGGAGATCTACACGTTTTCCGAGTATTATCGAGCGGGGACATTTCATTATATTATCTTTACGGGCGGGTTCTCGATGCTGATCCTCGGGTTGTTGCTTGCGGCGGTGGGGGTGATCCTGTACTCGCTTGTGCAGATTATTGAGCAGAGAAGTAAAGCAGATGTATCAGTCGCTTTATGGTAAAACTTTGATGGAACAAATTGTTTTAAAGATATGCGAGGGTGAGGAATAGATGAAAATTGCATATGTATATGATGCATTATATCCATATATCAAAGGGGGGGCGGAAAAACGTATTTGGGAGTTAGCAACTCGCTTGTCTGACGAAGGTCATGAAGTCCATTTATTTACAATTAATTGGTGGGACGGAAGTGACACTATTGTTAAGAACAATATACATATTCATGGTGTATGTCTTCCACAAGAGTTCTATTACCACGGTAGGCGATCAATAAATGAAGCTTTATATTTTGCGTTTCATGTTTTGAAACCCCTTTTGAAGCATAATTTTGATGTTATTGATTGTCAACAGTCTCCGTATTTCCCTTGTTTTTCATCGAAAATAAGTTCTTTATATACCAGATCACACCTTGTAATTACGTGGCATGAGGTTTGGGGGAACTATTGGTATGATTATTTAGGAGCAATCGGAGTTCTTGGCAAATTCATTGAAAAGGCTACTGCCCGCCTGACACAGCATAATATAGTCGTATCGAATTCAACAAAAGAGCACTTAGAAGGCCTCGGATTAAACAGTCAGTCGATTGAGATCATATATAATGGGATCGATCTCCAAAACATTAGGAACATCAATCCATCTAGCGATAAATCAGACTTAATTTTCGTTGGAAGATTAATTAAAGAAAAAGGAGTTCTCACATTAATTAATGCGATTCCCGATGTGAAAAAAGAATTTCCTGACGTAAAATGCACAATCATAGGGGATGGGCCTGAGAGAGAAAAATTAGAGAAACAAGTTAATTCCCTTAACCTTAATGAAAACATATCGTTTTTAGGGTTTGTCGAAGATTATAACGATGTGTTGTCCTATATGAAGTCGTCTAAAGTTTTTATGATACCCTCGCAAAGAGAAGGTTTTGGTATTGTTGCATTGGAGGCTAACGCGTGTGGACTCCCGGTTATTACAATCAAGCATCCCAGAAATGCGATCTGCGATTTAATTGATCCTTATAAGAATGGATATATTTGTGCTTCTTCTCCTAGAGCCATTTCAGATACAATTACTGTAAGTCTAAGGCATTACCGCTCGATGAGACATAATTGCATCTTAACAGCATCAACTTATGATTGGACCGATGTTACTCGTCAGATTGGGAGTTACTATGAAGAGCTTATATCTTAGTGTAATAGAAGGGTTGGATTCGGAGCGATTTCATGCGAGTTGCAATAATTACTGATTGGGAATGCCCATCGGGGATCTACTCCTTCTCAAAATCCCTTATTGAGCAACTTAATTCACGGATTGAAACAACTGTTGTAGGAGTGAGATGCCCCCACTTTCTTGATCCTATTTACTATTCCCATGATAATTTTTCCTTAAATAATTTTATGCAGTTTTTATCTGTTGTTAAGCAGATACGATCTGCGAAAAAACAATCTGATATTGTTCATTTACAGGAACCCATGTGGACTTTTTCCTCTTTAATCTATCTACAGATCTCTTTAGTGAAAAAAACAAAGATTATTACGACAGTACATGAGATCTATCAAGATAACGAGAAAAAGAATTGGTTACTTAAAGTCTATCGGACCTTCTGCGAAAAGATGATTACAACATGTTCTGATGCAATAGTTGTTCATAATCAGGATCTTGTGAAATACTTCCACAAAAAAGGTGCAAAAAGCGTATTTTTTATTCCTCACGGAGCCCTATCCAATCCAATTCCGTTGGATAAAGATGAATCCAAACATAAATTAGGATTAGAGGGAAAAAAAGTCCTCACCATCTTTGGTTTCATTAACCCTAGAAAAAATTACGATGTCATCCTTCAGATTTTGCCGGAGCTGGGTAATGATGTAGTTTTGTTAATTGCTGGCGGTCTGTTCGAACCCTGCTCAAAGGAGCAAAAAACTTGTTATGAAAGGTTAACTCGTGAAGAAAATACAACTGGGCGTGTAAAGGTAACAGGTTATCTTGATGAAGCAGACCTCGTAACAGCGATCTGTGCATCAGATATTATGTTATTTCCCTATCGTCATGAAGTCCAATCGGGAGCACTGAACTTAGCTCTTGCATATAATATACCTTCAATTACATCTGATCTACCTTATTTCCGTGGGATCAAAGAGAAATATAATTGTATAGAGATCGCAGAAAGCAAGTATGATTTTTTGGAGAAAATAAGAAATCTCTTGACGTCGCAAAGTTGCATTAACAAGTTAATAGTTAATTCACAAAAATATTGGCATGATAACAATTTTGAATCACTTATTGACAAATACATACGTATGTACGATACGATTCTTGAGCGATGATTCTGATAGGGAGTATACAATTATGAAAATTTATTGGTAAATAATACAAACAAAAAATTTGGAGGAGCGGAAAAACATATGTTTACTTTTACAAAATTATTCTTAGAAAACGGGCATCAAGTTGGTATCTTTGGATCACAAAGATTTAATGCAAAAATGGGTTATGTTTCACGAATTTGCGACATTTGCGATTGCCCTCCTCTTGCTGATATATTCAAAGCATTTCAACCGGATATCGTGCACCTCCACAAAATTAACCTTACATTGTCCTCGTCTATTCTAAGAGAAATTAAGCGTTTCAATATATCAGTTGTCATGACCATCCATTATGTCTATCTGGATAATTGGTACATTGATGATAAAAATCGGCCCTATTCTCAAGAATTTAACATTAAAGTATATTCCAAAGTAATCAACAGTAGGACGCCATAAGGTGATAGCATTTGAAGAGCGCTAAACGTTTATTCATTGTCACAAGCCCTAGACCATTGGCAGGGGTGACGCCATTTACTAATTTTATCTCGATTTTATGTCATATCACTCTTTCTTTATACGTGTTTACGGGAAATGAAGGTAGATCTGTCTTAACGCAATTTAATGGAGTTACTGGATGCTCAGTGGAGTATGTACTCTCCCATAATTATTTGATGAGAATTTTTAAGTATTTAAAATTACAAATTCAAATCTCGTTGACCATGATAAAACGCTATAATATGAGTGACATATTCATGTTTTTCATGGCAGAAGGGTTGTTTCTCCCTGTGATTATAGCAAAGTTGTTAAACAAAAGATCAGTATTATGTCTTGCATCTTCTATGCCAGAAATGGCAGTTCATACATTCAACGATACTCCGCCCTTGAAAATTTTCAAAAACATAGAGTACATTTCGTACCTCTTTTCAGATAGGATCGTTGTTTACTCTCCGAGGCTAATCTCGCAATGGAACCTCGAGCCCTACCGCCACAAAATCCTCATCGCCCACCGCCATTTCCTCGACTTCAACACCTTCACCGTCACCACCCCCCTGCCCGCCCGCCCACCCCTTATCGGCTACATCGGCCGGCTGAGCGGGGAGAAGGGCGTTCAGCATTTCGCCCGGGTTCTGCCGGCCATCCTCAACGACCAGCAGGATCTCCGCGCCTTCATCGGCGGGGATGGGCCGTTGAAAGAGTCAATCGCGGCCTCCCTGCAGGAAGGGGGCGTCACCGCCCGCATCGACCTCCCTGGCTGGATCTCGCACGACGATCTCCCCGACTACCTCAACCAGCTCCGGCTCCTCATCCTCCCCTCCTACACTGAGGGCCTCCCGAACATCATGCTCGAGGCCATGGCCTGCGGGACGCCGGTGCTTGCGACGCCGGTCGGAGCGATACTGGATGTTCTTATAGATGGTAAGACAGGATTTATTATGGAGAACAACTCACCGGAGTGCATCGCGGAGAATGTGAAGAGAGCACTCGACTCCCCGGATCTGGAGCGGATCGCGGAGGAGGGTCGGCGGTTTGTGGAGGAGAATTTTACGTTCGAGCGCGTGGTTGAGAGGTGGAAGGAAGTGCTGGAAGAGATCTAACCAATTTGCAGGTTGGATTTTAGATTATTGATCATCGTTAGTCCACTGTGACTAATTGTAAAGCCCCTTCACATTGCATAATCGTTGGCAAACGGTGAGCACATGGATATTGTTAATCGTATTGCATTTCCCTTTGTATTAGCGTTTTCAGTGATCATAGCCGATATCTCCATACTCCTAGATATTCCGATATACCGGCAAATATTCGGCTTCCTTCTTATTACCCTGATTCCAGGTTTACTGATTATCCATACCCTGAACCTTAAATTTACCAATCCTTCTAAAACAGTGCTCTATTCTGTAGGGCTTAGTGTTGCTTTCACGATGTTCCTTGGATTTTTGGTAAATTTCATTGGCCCGCTGTTTGGTATTGATGAACCCATCTCGACCATACCGTTGTTAGTGGCTCTAAATATCACTGTTTTAATACTATTTATTGCATCATTCATCGTGAACCCCCTGGGCTACGAATCTCCATTTGATCTCAGGGAATCTGTAACCTTATTCTGCTCACTTCAGGGCTTATTTTTGCTACTTATCTTGTTATTGGGGATCATTGGGGGGTTTGCAGTTCAGTACTACACTTGGAGTCTTTTTTCAGTGATTGCAATGTTCCTGATTGCTATTATTGCTGCGCTTATTGCTTTTGGTAGATTCTTTGAGGAAAAACATTATACAACTGCTCTTTTTGCCATAGGTTTAACGCTTCTTCTCGCTCGCACGCTTACATCGCCATATCTTGCAAATACGGATATCCATGTTGAATTGTTTTACCAGAAGCTTACAGAAATTAACGCTTATTGGGATCCCAGCATATATCCACATACCTGTAATACCATGCTTAGCACGGTGATTCTCCCGACTGTGTATTCCGCTTGCCTTGGAACAGATGTTATGCTTGTATATAAGGTAATGTTTTCGATATTGTTTGCATTGGTTCCTGTTGTCCTTTACCATGCGTTTAAAGGGCTATTAAAACCGCGATTCTCGTTTTTTTCTGTATTTCTATTTATATCATTTTATGCATTCTTTTTGGTATTAACTTGGTTGCCGAGACAACAGATTGCAGAGTTATATCTTGCTTTACTCGCACTTATGCTTTTTGAAAAAGAAATTCGACCATCCATTCGAGGATTTCTAACCATCGCATGGATTTCATCGATAGTTGTATCGCACTATGCCACGACGTATATCGCTCTATTCTTCATGATATTAGTAACCATTCTGTCGTTAATCTTCAGTGAAAGGGTAACCTTGATGACGTTATTGATAACAGTTTTTGCAATCATAACAACCGTTTCTTGGTATATGTATGTCTCATTATCAATAACTTTTAAGACCATTATAAGCATTGGTCAAACGATCTCTATAGCAGTGTGGGATGAGTTGTTTTCTTCGCATGCTATAGACCCGTTTGTTGGAAAAGCAATGGGTGATGGTCTGCTCGATCTGCCACTTTGGCATGCTCTGGGTCATATATGGCAATATGGCACTCAAATACTTTTAGTAATAGGTTTTGCTTATGTCACTTTGAAATATGTGAAGGAGAGATCACACCCTGAACTCACATTTTTTTCGGCTGTTAGTATGCTGTTTCTCTTTATGTCAATGACCCTCCCCTACTTTGCAAGCAGTCTAAATATGGATAGAATCTATCATATCGTCCTTATATTTACCTCACCGCTCTGTGTTATCGGTTTGCTATATTTGATAGATCAGATCCCTCTAGTTTGCAAGACCGCCGCTCCTCAAAAGGAAAAGTTAATATCAATATGCCTTGTGCTCGTTTTCGTGCCATACTTCTTGTTTAACTCCAGTGCAGTGTTTGAGGTGACGGAAGATAATAATAATCTTGCCTTAAAGATTGACTCAACAAAGGATTACTCTCAATATTACTCAAATGCTACGTATTTTTTCCTTAATATGAGAATCCCCGGCGAAGATGTTGTTGCCTGTAAATGGATATCCACCTTTAGAACTATTGGTTCTCCGATCTATTCGGATTGTTTTAGAGAATGTGAGTTATGGGGTTATGGTCTCATCCCATTTAATGATGTGCGCGGAAGAGAATACCCCCCCAGTATGGGAGGATATGCTTTCATAGGGCGTCAAAATATTATTGATAATGAGTATGTCTCCCCCGACGAAACCAGAGTTCATAGCAGTGTGAAATACGACTTTGATCAGATCCTAGCTCATTTAGCCCCCCGGGATCTGATATACTCGAGCGGAGCGGTTATCTATAAATGAGATTTAGGTTCGGTTGCTCCCGAAGTTCCTGTTATCAAAACATTAAGATATACTTTCTCCACCATACCGATGATCTTATCCCATGTATACAACTTTGCCTTCTCTCTATTATTGATCGAAATTTTATTTCGCACCTCATCACTCCGCAAAAGGATCAGTATTCTATCTGCAATCTCATTAGGGTTCTTTGCGTTGACGAGGTACCCGTTAACTCCTTCTTCTACAATATCAGGGATCCCTCCTACATTCGTCGCGACGATGGGCAGTCTTGCGGCCATAACTTCCAAAAGCGCAACCGGAAGCCCTTCGGAAAGGCTTGAGAGTGCAAATATGTCTGCCTGGCACATGAGTCGGGGTATATTTTCCTGCGGCATCCGACCTGCGAATTGTATGCAGTCGCTTAAATTCAGTTTTTCCACGAGTTCCTCCAATCTCGACCTCTCGTCACCATCGCCGACAATAACCAGTTTAGCATCCGGCATCTCCTGATGCACAATAGCCATCGCTTCGATCAGATACTGAACCCCTTTCACCGGGTGCAACCTGCCTACGAAGATGATTGTCTTCGCGTTCCCTTTCCTCTCGTTTTCCGACGAAACTATAAACCTCTCTAAATCGACACCATTTGGTATTACAGAAATATCCCTATTACATATTTTATGCATTTTCTCCTTCATATCTGCCGTCAGGGCGAGGACTCCATCTGCGTTCTGGAGTATGGGCTTTGAGGTCATCCGGGTAAACTTCCTAGGGAGATAAATATCAGACCCCTGTCCCCAGACAACATATGGGATCTTCAGGATTTTTTTTGCTGTCAGGGCAGGAATGCCACATAATAGACTCTGGGCGTGGAGGATACTCGGTTTGATTTTTCGTATCTTCAGGCATATTTTCATCCAGAATATGATTATACCAACAAAACGGATCTTTGGCCATGTTATCCTGTGAATAAAGAAACCGTTCTCCTCACTGAGTTCAGGAAGGCCTGCATCATGCGATGTTATCACATGAACCTCATGCCCCCTCCGGGTCAAGTAGTCCGCCAGATTATATGTGGCTATCTCTGTTCCGGCAAACCATTTTGGGGGGAAGAGGCTTACGAGGATTGTAATTTTCATGTTATCCGTATCTCTTCAATCCTTTTGAGTGTTCTTTCTTCCCACGACAAGCATTATATTGCTGAAAGGATTTTCACCAAATGTATTTACCATTCTTTCGATCATCCGATAAGTTTTCAGCCCAATTATCCTATCAATAGCATTTGGAAGCATTATCAATCCATCGTCCATCCAAAACTCAATTATTTCTATCTCTACCAGTCTGAGGAGTGATATCATCTCTGATTTGGAGGGTTCATTTTTTTTATATCTTTTCCCCCTTACTTTTGAATATACTTTCATGGGGAGTCTGCATGCGCTGTACTTATTTGGGACTAATATTATGCAGACCCCATTGTCCTTTAATACCCGGAAAATTTCCTTAATTGTGGCACCTCGATCTACAAACTCGAATAATCCCCAACTGATAATAACATCAATTGAATTAGTTCTAAGAGGGATACATTCACAGTTTGCACAAATGAGTTCGAATTGAGGATCTTCCTTTTTAGCATATGACAACCACTTATAAGCGATATCTATACCTATAGTTTTTTCATTAATCTTTCTGACTGTTCTCGTCGAGTTGCCAAAACCGCAACCGAGATCTAAAATAATGCCATTTCGGCAGTATTTTTCGACTACGTTTTCAAAAATGGGTAACCAATGCTGATGTGTGTAGTACTCCCCGGGTGACTTTAGGTAACGATTTTCATACTCTGAAGGGTCGATTTCATTGTAGTCCATATCGCAAGTCTCCAACATAAATTTGTTTCAGAATATTAACCTGCAGAATCTTTACTATCTTTAAGCAGCTTCCTTTTTGATAGGAGGATCGTGGTTGATATTACATACGACATAATAGTTGAGATCACTGCTCCATTGATGCCTAGAATTGGTATTAATGCAATGTTTAGCGCAATATTCGCTATTGCCGTTGATAAGGCTGCATAAGATACTAGTTTCACCCCTTCGATTCCAACGGAGCACATTAGCCAGTCATAGAACTGATTCACGGGAATGACGATCGCTAAAAGTGCAAATAACAATGTTAAGGTTGGATCCAAATAGTAGTCCGGTCCATATACCGATAAAATGATACTGCCAGATATAAGTGCAATTGGAAATGATATGGCGATAAACGCTATAGATATTTTGTTTACTTTATTAAACAATACATTTTTATCACCGCGACTCGATGCGAAAGGGAAAAAGGTTGTCACAAATATTGTTGAGATTAAGAACAATACTGTCGTAAATGAATAGTAATATGCTCTATATATACCCACTTCAGATATTGTTAGATAATAATTAATCATCAGTTTATCGATGTTCGAATAAAGAACATAAGAGATCCCTCCTAAGAGAGAATATATGCTATAATGACTTAATTCTCTTATCCAGTTTTTATTAACTTGCGGTTTCAGATAATTTCTGGTGATTGAAAGAATAATTCCTCCTATCATACCATATGCGAGCAACATAGAAAATAACGGTGATTTAAACGAAAGATCTTTGCATATCAGGGTAAAGAAAAGAAACGCGAAGAATAAGGTCGCAGAATGTACCGGCATCAACCGTGAATACGCCTGAACCATATGAAGACTTCTGAGGGTCTCTGTCGTAAGTGTATAGAATACGAACAGGACAGCGAAAAGTATCGCCAAATAAAATACTTCGTTAGATATTGAGAAGATAGCTACAATTCTCTTTGAAAATGCAAAATAAATCAGGAGAGATGCAACTGTGAGCAGTAGCACCAGAATATAGGTTGTAGAGATGATGCTCCTCTGCCTGGTGAAATCGACTTTTTCGGCATTATACTTGACCATTGCCGTGTGGAAACCGAGCAGCATAGGAATATAGAGAAACATAGCTACGGATTGAACCAGTGTGAATATCCCATACTCCGAAGGTCCTAACCAGCGGCCTGCGAGAATGTTATACGCAAATGAGAAGACTGATGCGATGATCGTTCCGATGCCCACGGAGGAAAGATTCTTGATGAACTTCTCAACCTCAGAACTGATCTCTTCGTGGAAGACCATCCTGTAGATAGTGTTAGTGAGAGCGAATAGTTTGTTATAATATACATTGGTCATAGGTTTCATCAAAATATTTTATTGAATATCGCGTTGCAACCCAATCCGACAATATTCCTATTTACGCCAAGCAAATACGGAACAACCCGTGTAGATGGATTAACCAGGGCGTACTCGCCGATCTCAGATGCAAACCTGAAGTTGATGTTCCGATGCCGCGCTATGAATCCCAGAAACTCATCCATCGCTGAGAGAAAGTAAGGCTCTGTCATACAGGGTGAGTGGAGACAGATGTGGAAGAGAGGCATTCCCTGACTCTGATATTCAGTAAAGCATGCCTTCAGCCACGAAAGGCCAACTCCGGGAACAACTTCGGGGTTTACATTTCCAGCGCGAAACATCTGAGCGATTGGCACAATCAGGAGAGGGAGATCCCCCTTCTCCTGGTAGTCACGCTCACCGGGGTGATATGGCATGCAGATGCGTGGCAACTTAGACCAATCATGATGGCAGGGCCTCGAATGAGCGGGGGCTGAGCAGTCCCGTGCTATCCCTGCCTGTATCAGAGCTTTGACCGTATTGTTGTCGATAGACCACCTGCCGGCCACAAACGTGGTCGGCCTGACCCCTAATGAGTCGCTGATGCGGTCTGCGCCAGTTTGAATCATATCAAGCTGTTCTTCGTATGGATAGCCCCTCAGCACCGTGGAGGTGGATGACTGATGGCAGTGCTCCTGGAGGTATCTGTCACCCACATGGAAGGTGAAACCGCTCTGCCTGAACTCTTCCCACCCCGAATGAATATGCAACCCGACTTCGTGGCTGATGTCCTTCGGAAAGGCATCAACTACCTCAGGCATTACGGCAAACGTTATCCGAGCTCCATATTTATCTGCAACCCTGATCAGGTTCGGGACACCCTTGCTGACACCCTCGGTAGCATTTTTGTCGGGGATAACCTCTTTAGCGTGTACAAAGCCAAACTCGGTATGGACAACAATAATTACGTCCATGCAGTTATCCCTTGAGTGGTTATGTTCTTGCTTATATTCACCGTGACCGGGTATCTCACAATGTACAATACACACACCCCTTCCTCACCCCATCATTCCGCCTGAGCATCCCGGTAACGTCCACGATAATCGGCTTCCCATTGCAGATCGAAACCACCGCATCCATCGTCAGCCCCGCAAACACTCCGTGTGGCGAATTCACGATAATGCAATCCACCGGCCCCTTGAGCGATTCAACAGGCTTCGCCCCGAATTGCTCGATCTCCGCCGGCTCAAGCAGCGGGTCATACCCCCACACATCCACATCAAACTCCTTGAGTTCGTGGATCATCTCCCTGACCGGGCTCTCGCGGGTGTCCGGAACGTTCTCCTTATAGGTCAGGCCCATGATGAGGACTCTTGAATCCCGGATCACCTTGCCGGCCCGGTTCAGCTCCTTAATAGCGATATCGGCAACGTGCCCGGGCATGGAGTCGTTGATCGCGCGGCCAGCGAGGATCACCTGCGGGTGGTAACCGAGCTCCTCGGCCTTGTAGACCAGGTAGTAGGGGTCGACCGGGATGCAGTGGCCGCCGACGAGTCCGGGGCGGTAGGTGTGAAAATTCCATTTCGTCCCGGCAGCCTCGAGTACCGCCTTCGTCTCGATCCCCATCTTCCTGAAAATGATCGAGAGCTCGTTCATTAGAGCGATGTTCAGATCTCGCTGGATATTCTCGATCACTTTCGCCGCCTCGGCGGTCTGGATATCCCGGGCGACGTAAACGTTGGTCACGAGACCGTAGAGCGCGGCGAGGCATTCAGTGGTTGCCGGGTCCATCCCGGCGACGATCTTTGTAATCTTCTCCAGCGTGTGCTCAGCATCGCCAGGATTGATCCGTTCGGGAGAATAGCCGACGAAAAAGTCCTTCCCGCAGACTTTGCCGGAGACCGCTTCAAGGGTCGGGACCATGACCTCCTCGGTGAGGCCGGGGTAGACGGTCGACTCGAAGACGACGATGGCGCCGTCCTTCATGTTCCGACCGACGGCTTCGGCAGCTGAGACCACATAGGAGATGTCGGGGTCCTTCGCCTTCGTCACAGGGGTGGGAACAGCGATGATCACAACATCCGCCTCACGAATCATGGAGGAGTTCATGGTAGCAAGAATCTTATTGCCAGGCATCTCATTAATTTCTGCGACCTTACTCGCATCGAGGTCGTAACCAATCACCTTAAGGTGTCGGGAGAAGGCATCAGCGAGAGGGTAGCCAACGTATCCAAGACCGACGACACAGACGGTTATACTTTTCAGTGACCCCTGAACCATAGGGCGATCCCCTCTAGAGACTTAAATGGCGCAGGCCATACTCGGGGTTATACTACTTAAATATAATCTGTCCTGGTAATGCCAGGATGAGGTGACATTGGAAACTGAGATGTTTTATTGTAAGATTATCCATGTGACCTTCTGGAACAGGCTATGCAATCGTGGTAACAATCCCATTGAGTGTGTACGAGGATCCAGACAATAATAGAAGTGCATCCAGTTTACTGACTATCATAAATTACATTGATAGACCAGTTGGCCTCTCAAATAAAGGGAGTGCGTCGGGAATGTGCATCAGGGTTCTTTATGCCCGTTTCTGGAACCACGCCACCGACTGCCGGAGCCCCTCCTCGAGGGGGTACTGTGGATCGTATCCGAAGGCTTCCCGTGCCCGGCTGATATCGGCGAGTGAGTCCCGGATGTCGCCAGCCCGGGGTGCTTCGTAGATGGGATCGCACCGGGTGCCGGTGAGGTCTGCGAGGATCAATGCAAGCTGGTTCAGACTGATCCGGCGACCGCCGGCGATGTTGAAGATGCCCCGGGCGTCGCTCTCCATCGCTCTGATGTTTGCCTGGACCACGTCGGCGACGAAGGTGAAGTCGCGCGTCTGCTCCCCGTCGCCGTAGATGATCGGCGGCTCGCCAGCCAAGAGGCGGGTGACAAACTTCGGTATCACCGCCGCGTACTCGGACTTTGGATCCTGGCGAGGGCCGAAGACGTTGAAATAGCGCAAGAATACTATGCGGATGTCGTAGAGGTCGGAGAAGACCTTCCCATAGCACTCGCCCGCAAACTTCGTGACCGCGTAGGGAGAGAGGGGGTTTGGGATCATGCCCTCATGCTTGGGAAGGATCGGGGTGTCGCCGTAAACCGAAGAAGAAGAGGCGGCAACCACGGCCGGCACCCCGCAGTCCTTCGCCGCGACGAGCACACTCACAGTGCCGGTCACGTTCGCCTCGTTCGAAGCGAGGGGATCCTTCATCGACCGGGGCACGGAGGGGATCGCCGCCTGGTGAAAGATGCCGGCCGCGCCGGGGAAGGCCTCCATCAGAAGGTCAAGGTCGGTGATGCTCCCCTCGATAAACGTCACATGAGGATGCTCGCGGAGATGCTCGATGTTTTCCCGCCGTCCAGTGGCGAGGTTATCGATGATGATGACGTCATGATGTTGTGCCAGTGTATCTGCGAGATTTGAGCCGATGAACCCGGCGCCGCCAGTGACGATGTAGCGCATAGTTAGTCAACTTACAAGCGCTCTGATATAGCATTTGCTCTAACCCGTCATCCTGAACACCCAGAAGGTCATTCAGTCATAGATTCGCCAGCAAAGGCGTTCCACTCACCTATAGAATCAAAAGGGTGCAGGCGGAAGAAATTAGGATACCTTAAATGCCGCGAGCAAACTCTTAAAATTAATAGTATCTGTTATTGAAGCCCGCCTTATATCTAAGGACATGTCTGTCTGCCTCCCCAACATTTTCGAATTAGCACGGGATAGATATGAGTAATCCAGGGTATAACCCTGTTGCATCTCATTTTGTGAGACCACCCCCTCACCTACCCGGGTATTTTCCTCACCCATCCTTCAAATCACGGTGGATACTCTATCTCTATCCTCCTTCTGGGAATTAACGTAAACTTCCCTGTCTCCACCTCTCATGCTGTTCCTGTAACCCCCACCCATCTGGCTTCCAGTCACCCTCTCCCCTCCGGGATCTCGGCGTTCCCAGAGGATCAACACATCCCGCCCGGCCTCGCTGGCGAGAACCAAACCTCTGTCACCCTCCGGCCATGGCGGGCAGCGTTCTCCATCGGACTCGCGTAGATAGCTCACAAGACCTCTCTGCACCGCTGTCCGGGCCGAACCTTTGCCCCAAACTCCTCACACCCGGAGCATCCGGGCATTAACCGCGACAATCACCGTGCTCGCGCTCATCAGCACCGCCCCGGCCGCCGGGGTGAGGACGATGCCGGCACCGAAGAGCACGCCGGCGGCAAGCGGGATCGCGACCGCGTTGTAGCCGGTCGCCCAGAGGAGGTTCTCGACCATCTTTCGGTAGGTCTTCTTCGCGAGATCGATGATCGCCGCCGCGTCCCGGGGGTCGCTCCGCACCAGAACGATATCGGCGCTCTCAACGGCCACATCGGTCCCCGCCCCGATGGCGATACCGAGGTCCGCCTCGACGAGCGCCGGGGCGTCGTTTATCCCGTCGCCTACCATCGCCACCCGGTAACGGCGCCGAATCTCCCGGATCTTCTCCGCCTTCTCGTGTGGCAGGACCCCGGCAAAGAACTCGTCGAGGCCGAGCTCCCCCGCCACCCACGCGGCGACATCATGATGGTCGCCGGTCAGCATCATGCACCGGATGCCCATCTCCTTAAGCCGGAAAACTGCCTCCCCCGACTCTGGCCGAATGATATCCGCGAGAGCGAGCGCCCCGGTGAGCCGATCACCCTCGATGAGGAAGACGACGGTCTTCCCCTGCCGCCGGAGCGGCTCGACCCGCTCGTCCCCGGCCGCCATCCCCCGCTCCGCGAGGTAGCCCGGGCCGACCACCGAGACCCGCCGGCCGCCGATCGAACCCTCGACGCCCTTCCCCGGCAGCGCCAGGAACCCTGCGACCGGCAGAAGAGAGAGCCCGCGCTCCTCCGCGCTCCGGACGACGGCCCGGGCGAGCGGGTGCTCGGAGTGCGCCTCCACCGACGCCGCCGCCCTGACGACATCCACCTCAGTTGCACCGAAAGCGAGTATATCCGTGACACCGAACGTCCCCGTCGTGAGGGTCCCGGTCTTGTCGAAGACGACAGCCTCGAGGTCCTTTGCCCGCTCGAATGCAGCCCGGTCGCGGATGAGGAGACCCGAGTGGGCCGCAAGGGCCGTCGAGACCGCGACAACGAGCGGGACGGCAAGGCCGAGCGCGTGGGGGCAGGCGATGACCATCACGGTCGCGGCCCGCTCCACAGCAAACCCGGTCCCCTCGAGAGTGTACCAGACCGCAAACGTCACCGCGCCGACCGAGAGGGCGATCGCCACCAGGAAGAACGCCGCCCGGTCGGCGAGATCCTGGGTCCGCGACCGGCTCTCCTGAGCCTTTTGGACGAGGTCGATCACCCGGGCAAGGTAGGTCTCCGCGCCCGTCCTCTCGACCTCGACGACGATCGAACCTTCGCCGTTGATAGCGTCGCCGATGACCCCGTCTCCCGGCCGCTTCTCGATTGGCCTCGCCTCCCCGGTGAGCATCGCCTCGCTGACGCTCGTCCCTCCCTCCACGACCACGCCGTCCACCGGCACCTTCTCACCGGGCCGGACGAGCACCCGGTCGCCCGGGACGAGCCGGTCGACAGGCACGTCGTCCGTCTCCCCGTCGCGGATACGGTGCGCCTCTGAAGGCATGACCCTGACGAGTTCCTCAAGCGCCCGCGATGCCCCGAGGACCGAGCGCATCTCCACCCAGTGCCCGAGGAGCATGACGTCGATCAGGGTGGCAAGTTCCCAGTAGAACCCCTCTCCACCGACGACGCCGATGACGACCGCCGAGCTGTAACCATAGGCGACGGTGATCGCGACGGCGACGAGCGTCATCATACCGGGCATCCTTATCCGGAGTTCGTGGACGAACCCGGAGAGAAACGGCCAGCCGCCGTAGAGGTAGACGGCGGTCGCAAGGGCGAGGAGGAGATACGCCGAGCCCGGAAAGGTGATGGGGAGCGCCCCGACCGGCAACGAGAGGAGGAGGACCGGGACCGTCAGGATGATCGATACGATAAATCGCCGCCGGTAGTCATCGAAGATGTGGTGGTGAGTCTCCCGGCCCGCCTCCTCGCCGTGCCCCACGTCAACCCCTCCGCTCCCGCAGGAACTCCTCTTCGTCGATCTCGCCGCACGCGTAGCGCTGCCGGAGGAGATCCATCGCTGCATCGCCGGCCCCGGGTTCCCGGATGACCAGGATCAGGAAGACGAGTATGAACCGGAGCAGGCCGTTCATCCCCGGGTGGTTTGCGTCCCGGTAGACCAGGATGACGATGGCGAGGAAGGCGAACAGACAGATGAGCATCATACCCCACCCGGAGAACGGGAACGCGGGCCACCCCTCAACCATCGGATGGCCGTCATGGTGCGGGTGCATGAATCCATCCATGCGGCGGAGTGCCCCCGGGAAAACGTAAATATGCCGGCCGTTTCGGATCCGGAGGAATTGCCCGGAACACCCCTCTGCGCGCAACACCAGGCGCGCGCACCCCCGCCGGGTGATGCGCGAATATCCTCCGGATAAAATAAACAGATTTATATGTATAGGAACGTAGCATACTCTTCGTAATCAGGCGAATCCGCTCGCAGGAGTTCCCGAACCCCCAAATTCACGTGAACCGAGCCCAGGTTCACGTGAATCGCGCGGGAACATTTTATCTTTGCATACTATAAAAATAACCTGAAGGAAGAGGTGGTCCCGGCCAATGCACGAACCCATACCTGCATATGGTAGCATCAGCGCGCTCTCTGCCGTCCTGGATGAGCTCGATGAGGGGTTGCTCGTCGTCGGTTCGGATAACCGGGTGACCTGCATCAACAGGCATCTCCGGCACGCCCTGGGCATCGACCGGGATGCGGCCGGCAGAACCGACGCGACCCGATTCGTCCACCAGACCCTGGCGCCTCGAATCGCTGAAGAGTCGTGCAGGAGAGACCTCCTTGAGTTCATCTCCGGCCGCCAGCGATCTCTCGACCTCTCGTGCACGCTCTTGACACCCGGCGGTGAGAACAACCGGGTCTGCTGCTCGTGCAGGACCGTCGGGAGCGGGCTGTTCCAGGGTATGCGAGTTGTCCGTTTCGTACCCGTGCCCGGGGAGAACTCCGCCTCCCCGGGGTGGATAGGCGATTTCCTGCGGCAGAACGACGACTGGTACCGGTTCCTCGTCGAGAACCTGAATGAGGGGATCGGGCTGGTCGACAGGGAGGGCATCGTGGTCTTTGCAAACAAGAGACTGGCCGATATCATCGGCTGCCCCATCGCTGAGACTATCGGAGCGCCGGCCTCCCGTTTCACCGATGAAGAAGGTGCCCGGTGCATGGAGAACTACCTGCAGAACCTGGATACGTTTCCGCACGAGATCTTCGAGATCGATCTGATTCGTAGAGACGGTATCCGCATTCATGCCCTGATGGCGACCACACCGGTTATCGACGCCTCAGGTGCTTGCCACGGGTTCCTTGCCGGGATTTTGGATATCACCCCCTTAAAGCAGATGGAGCTGCAGCTTGAGGAGAGCAAAGAGAAGTATCGGTCGCTCGTCGAGCTCTCGGCCGAAACGATCCTCATCTACCAGGATGGCATCGTCACCTACATCAACCCCGCCGGCATGAGGCTCCTTGGCGCGCAAGATCCCGATGAGGTCATCGGGACGAACGTCGCCGATATCATCCATCCCGGCTCCCGTGAGACCGTCAGATCCTTCGCTGCCCGGAGCCTGCAGAGGGAGGAGACGCCGCTCGTCGAGCTCCCGGTCGTCAGGCTTGACGGGACGATGGTCCTTGTCGAGGGGCGGGGCACCCGGGCTTTCTTTGCGGGGAAGCCTGCAGTCCAGGTCGTCATGCGGGATATCACCCACCGAAAGCAGGCGGAAGAGCGGTTGCAGGCAAGCAACCGCCATCTCCTGCTGCTCAACAGGATCATCGGCATATCCGCCCAGGCTCAAACCCCCGATGAACTCCTGGAGACGGCGCTTGACCAGACGCTCGATCTCCCCGGCTACGATGGCGGCGGCGTCTACCTCACCGAACCCGGACGGAGCGGGATCGCGCTCAGTTACGAGCGGGGTATGCCGGAGGGGTGCCTGGAGCGGGCCGGGGGATTCCTCAGGGCACCATGCGGCGAAGCACTTGCCACCGGCGCTCCCCGTTACATCGAACAGGACGATGGCCCGGCATCCCATATCCTCCGCGATACCGGGTTTGCCGCACTTGCCTGCATCCCGTTCACCGTCGAGCCCGACGTCGCCGGGGCGCTTCTTGTCGGGAGCCGGGGCCGGCCGTCCTTCCCTCTCGAAGAGCGCGCACTCCTCGAGGCGGTCGGTCGGGAGATCGGGGTGGGCATCCTCCGTGGGATGCTCCACCAGAGACTTGAGGCGGCGAACCGGGAGGCAAACCTCTACCTCGATATCCTCACCCACGATATCCGGAACGCCGACAACGTCGCGAACATATACGCCGATCTCCTCATCGACGAACTCGAAGGAGAGGTGGTCGGGCATGCCCGTAAACTGAAGGACGGTATCCGCAAAAGCATCGAGATCACGGCAAACGTCGCCACCATCAGAAAAATTCACGAAAGTCGGGCCGGGCTTGAGCCTGTCGATCTCGATGCCGTCATCAAAAGCGAGATCGCTCACTTCCCCGATCTCCCTATCTGCTACGACGGGCTGCTCCTGAAGGTCTTCGCCGACGACCTTCTCCCTCAGGTCTTCACGAACCTGATCGGCAACACCACAAAGCACGGCGGATCAAAGGTCAGTGTCACCGTGGCGGTCGAGGACCTGGGTGAAGAGGTCGTCGTCACCGTCGCCGACACCGGCCCCGGTATACCGGATGACATGAAGGAGACGATCTTATACCGGTTCGAGCGGGAGAACGACAGAAGGGGGAGCCAGGGCCTCGGCCTCTCGATCTGCCGGATGCTCACCGCCCGCTACGGCGGCAGGATCTGGATCGAGGACCGGGTGGCGGGGCGCCCCGGGGAGGGTGCGGCGTTCCGGTTCACCCTCCGGAAGGCGTGAGCCTCTCAGGTCCGACCGCTTATCTCTCCGCCATCGCCT
>Ga0208462_1001093_pt1 | contig 20437 bp, 22 predicted proteins | sample AD_SCU001_MetaG_FD_184452 | JGI IMG/M metagenome (GOLD analysis project Ga0208462, IMG submission 184452) | Active sludge microbial communities of municipal wastewater-treating anaerobic digesters from China - AD_SCU001_MetaG (SPAdes) (version 2) | ecosystem: Engineered > Bioreactor > Anaerobic...
GGCGCTGCGGCGGCGGCCTTCGGCCAGTCGCCGACAGCGCCGAGCACTCGGCCTCACGCGCTTGCGCGTGTGGCCGAAACTTGGGGGGTGCGGGGGAATCATTCCCCCGCTCTTTTGTGCTTGAAAAATCCATCTTGCACGCAACTTCGTATGAGGCGTCATGACTGGGACCGGTGACCATCGGAACAAGGCGAAAGGATCGGCAGCGGCCGGTATGAAGATTGCACCGTCAGAAACCGCTGTCGGAGACGGATGCCCCCGAACGATGAAGACAGGTTGTGCCGGGGAACGCTGTCGTGTGGAAAGAGAATCCGACCGGCCCGTCGGGCCGTGCAGGAGGACGACGTGCGGCATACCCGCGCGGAGGCGACGCCGGCAGGCCTGACCCGGCGGACCGCAGGCACATGATGAGCGCATCCCGGCTTCTGAAGGCTTTCCGGTTACCGGTTCTCACGGCGAGGAAGCGGCATGCCGGGCGCTTCCGGTTCGATGCCTGCGACACCTTTCAATTTTCGTGGAGGAGCGATCGATGAAACTGCACACCCTTCAGCATGTTCCCTTCGAAGGGCTCGCCAATCTCGAAAAATGGGCCGTGAAGGCGGGGTTTTCCATATCGTGCACGGGGCTTTACGCCGATGCGGCCCTGCCCCGCGTCGCCGATATCGACTGGCTGGTGGTCATGGGAGGCCCCATGAACATTTATGAAGAAGATCGATATCCGTGGCTGGTGGAGGAAAAGAAATTCATTGCCGAGGCGATTGAAAAGAACAAAATCGTGCTGGGCATCTGCCTCGGGGCGCAGCTCATTTCGGATGTGCTCGGCGGTAAGGTTTATCGGAACGGCGAAAAGGAGATCGGCTGGTTTCCGGTGTCGTTGACGCCGGAAGCCGCGGAGTCGGTGGTCTTCAGCGCATTGCCGCCCCGGTTCACGGCGTTCCACTGGCACGGAGACACCTTTCACCTCGCCCCCGGCGCAACCCGGACCGCCCGGAGCGACGCGTGCGCCGTTCAGGCCTTCGAAGCCAACGGCGGGCGGGTTGTCGGGCTCCAGTTTCACCTGGAATCATCCGCCGAGAGCATCCGCCTGCTGATCGACAACTGTGGCGATGAGCTGGCCCCCGCGCCTTACATCCAGCGGAAACATGAAATCGTCTCGCAGGAACATTACCTCGGGGAAATCAGTACGACCATGACCACCCTGCTCGACGCCGTGAAGCGGAACTTCGCCTGATCCCCTGCTGGAGCGGTCTGCGACGAATGCATTCCCCCGCCCGTCAGGGGCGGGAAGACGCAGGGGCGAATCCGCGGCGCGGGTCGCGCACGGGCCTTTCGTCCGTTGGTCGTCCAGCGGCCGAGCCGTTCCCACCTTTTTTCCCGAACGCGCGTTTTTTCGCCTCGGAGTCTGCCGAGGGCGGAGAGCGGTACGGCATCGTCGAAATGCCGCCGGACCGGCTTCCGGCCTACGGGATGCTCCGTGCGTCGGGAGGATGAAGATGCCTCGCGCTCGCACGTTTTCATGGTTGATTGTGAATTCACGGGTCATGCCGGTTTTTGAACAGGGCAGGTTTGACGGGTTTCCCCCCGGTCCCGACATTCCCGGCTTCGTGCCGTTCCGGTTGGTGAATGCGACAAATGCCGTGTGTTTTTCAACAGGTAGTTGACGCAACGGCGATTATTCGTTAATTCATATGACGCTTTTCCCGACGTTCGAAATCCATCGGCCCCGGGAAAATCATTTCGGCGCTGGACACTCAAATGGGAGACAACTTGTGGACGATCAGAGACCAGGTACATCACAGGCCGATGTGGAGCATCTCCAGAAGATGCTGGCCGAATCCGGATACTCCCGGAAGGCCATCCGTCTCTTCATCGAGAAGCCCCATATGGGTACGATACCGGATGCGGATCACGTGAGTGAAATGACGGGCACGTGCGGCGACACCATGAGCGTTTGCCTGAAGGTCCAGGACGGCGTGATCCGGGACTTGAAGTACCAGGTTCTTGGGTGCCCCGGCGCGGTTGCTTCCGCCATGGCCGCCGTGGAGCTGATCAAGGGAAAGACCATCGAAGAGGCCCGCTCCCTCAATGACGGGGACATCTTTCGCCTCCTGGAAGAAATCCCGGCACAAAAGCACCACTGCATCCAGCTTGCCGTGAAGACCCTGAAGAAGGCACTCGATGAGTACGCCCGGAAATCCGATTGACAGCAAAGGACATCACCATGCCTCTTTTTGACTTTCTGTGCCTGGAATGTGGGAAGACGAGCGAAGTGCTGGTCACTTCCTCCAACGCATCGCCGGCCTGCAGCGAATGCGGGAGCGTCAAGCTGAAGAAACTCCTCTCCGCGCCGTCGTCCTTGTCCGGGGTCCCGAGGCACGGGCTTCCCGGAGCCGGCGACACGGCCTGCTGCGGCAGCTCGCCCGCACAAGCTCATTGCGCCGGGCCGGGGAGTTGCTGCGGGAGGAATTCGGGCTGATCCCCCCTGCCCGCACCTGATCGGGTCCGGCGAAGAACGCCCTGCCGGCAACCGTTGCGATGGTGCAGGAGCGCACCCAATTGTAGGGGTCCGTCACGTCCACTTGGCTGTCGCTCACGCAACTCACGAAAAGCAGCCCCTTGGCGGGCCGGCTTTGATGAGAGGCACAGCGGAGAGAATATCGATTTTTTCCGGGGCGGCTAACAATTGCACCATCCGCAGAGCCGACCGTCAACCCCGACGGCACCGCTGAGGGTCGATTTGGGTGTCTTTCCGAAAAGTGAAAAGTGTAGGTTTGACCCCGTAATCCCGGCGATCGCCGACTCCTGAAGAATCAGCGCCGTCATCCGCGCGTTGCTCCAGAACGATGGCCGGCGGCTTAGCCCGCCTGCTGCGACTCGCTTTCCGCCTGCGCCTGCCCGGCATCCGGGTTGGCCGCCACCCAACCCATAAAGACTTGGTAGCCCAGCGTCAGCAAGGTGGCGCCGACGAACATCCCCAGGATCCCGGCGGTCCCCATGCCGCCCAGCGCGCCGAGCAGGATGACCGGCATCGGAGCATCGACCCCCCTTCCCAGCATCAGCGGCTTCAGCACGTTGTCCGTCATTCCCGAGAGGATCAACACCACCGTGTAAGCAACCGCTGCCGCGTTGCCGTAATGACCGCTCATCCAGATGTATACGATTGCGGGCAGGGTCACGATCAACGCCGGAATCTGGGCGATACCGAGAACCAGCACGATCAACGCAAGCGCACCCGCCCACGGGACCCCGGAGACCAGGAGAGCCAGGCCGACGATGATGGCCTGAATGAAGGCCACACCGATGACCCCCTGGGAGACGGCACGAATGGTCGACGTGGACAGTCTCGCAAATTCGCCGCCTCGCTCTCTGCCGACGATGCGCTCGAAGATCGCCAGGCTGCCGCGACCGCCCGACTGCCCGAAGGCCATGATGATGCCGGCGACGATGAACGAGGCTATGAACTGCAACAATCCACCGGCGATGCCGGCAACGAAGCCCAGTGCTGTCTTCGCCAGTTCTCCAATCTTCGGCTGCATGCTCTGCACCAGTGCCGGCAGGTCGGCATATGCCCTGGACCAGATGTCGTGGACCTTCTTGCCGACGACCGGCCATCCCTCCACGCCGGGACGCGGTGCCGGAATCTTCAGCGAGTTGTTCTGCACGTCGTTGACCAGCTGATGCACCGAATCGCCAAGGGAACTCATCAGCATCGCCGTCGGCACAACGATCAGCATGAGGCCGACGATGACCAGCAGGGCTGCGGCAAGTCCTTGCCTGCCCCCGATCCTGCCCGCCAGGAATTGGTGGAGGGGAAAGATCGTAACGGCCAGGATGAGCGCCCAGACCATCAGCGTCAGGAACGGGGAGAGCACTTGGTAGCAAAGCATGGCCAGGACGAGGATCAGGCCGGCACGGATCAGGATATCCATAAAGCGGGAGGCCACCCGCTGCTCGAACTCGTAATCAGACTGGGAAAGTATGTTCATTAGGTATCTCCAGTAGTCCAACCACCATGTCTTCCACGCAGATTGTCGATCATGCCCCCATTCGGGCCGATCGTCCGGCCGGCCGGATAATTCCAATAGCCTGCGGTCATGATGGGATGGAGGCTATATGTGGTCGCCGGTTCAGCCGCGGTTCATTCTCCCTGAATGGCCTCAGGGGCAACCCTGGCCCTGAATTCCGCCGAATATCGTTTCTGTTGCGTTCCGTTCATGGACAATTATCTTTCGTCGGTGTGACTTTGTCCCGCAAAACGGGACCGTTCATTGCGTGGCCTTCCCCATCGAAACCGTGCCGGAGCAGACTGATACGAAGTTGCGTTCAAGATGGATCTTTCAAGCACAAAAGAGCGGGGGAATGATTCCCCCGCACCCCCCAAGTTTCGGCCACACGCGCAAGCGCGTGAGGCCGAGTGCTCGGCGCTGTCGGCGACTGGCCGAAGGCCGCCGCCGCAGCGCCACACGGAGCCGCGAAGCGGCGAGGGGGTGTGGGGGATACGTCCCCCACGCTTTTAGAGTATCATCTTGAACGCAATTATCCATGAGGCTGCGCTTCACCCGCGAAGCATGAAAACAGACTCCCGAGGGAGTCTATTTTCTAGGTAAATCCGTATGAAGTCTTCCGGGGTCATGTGATCGCTCTTTTCTCCCGTGAAATGCCGGCGCACCGGCCCCAAGCCTCGTGCAACACCCAGTCTGCCGGTTCGCCAAACCAAATCTGCAATCAACCGCCCGCAACAGGAGGGAAATCTCGTCCTCACTCATTGATTGTCTGCCAGGACTGCCGCAAGTTTGGCCTCATTTTCGTGCGATAGGGAGGTTTGAAGAATCTTGCCCCCGGTTCCCTTTATCTCGTCAAGGACCTTATCCGGCGTTGCTTTCCTTGCAAGAACGAAGAGAGCAGAGGAGTTTGGATGCAACTGAGCGGCAAGTTCCTTCATAAACTTATCGTTTATTCCGACGTCGGCAAGGGCCCCTCCGACCGCGCCGGCCGTGGCGCCGGCGGCCATTCCCAGGAGCAGATTCAAAAAGATCACGCCGATGAGTGCCCCCCAGAACCCCCCTCTCGCTGCCTCCAGCTACTTGCTGATCCTGGTGACTTTCGTACCCTGCAGGCCCAGGCCGCCCATCAGTCCCCTTTGACTGAAGAAGAAGGCGTAGACATCCGACTGAAGCGTCGTGGTAGTCATCGATCCGGCTTTCCCGACGTCCACGATAACGATGCTGGGGCCGGTACCAAACTCCCACCCATTGCTTCTGTTGACCCAATTGAGCGCAGAGTCAGTCATGAGGAACAATGCGTACCCATACTTCTGCACCCCCGCCTGCAGTCCGTAAGAAGCCTGAACGGTGTTGTAGTAGCCGACGATTTTTCTGTTCATCAAAAGAGCACCCTCGCCATATTGGCCTCCCACGATGAAACCTCCCTTGACAATGCTCGGAAAGACAAGGATGGCTCTGGCTTTTTTGCCCAGCGCCGCGGCTGAAGGTGATTGCGCATACAGCTGCTGCAGTGCCTTTCCCACATCGCGGTTGATTTCTGCCGCGGATGCTCCCGAAGCCGGATTCGGGGTAATGAGTGCACTTCCCACAAACAGGAAGGTCAAGAGTGCCAACATCAAATGAAAATATCTCATACTCGCTCCCTCATTCTCTGTCAGTCTGGTTTTGCAAGGCCCGTGGACAGTCCATGAAGAGCTGCGAAGACAGTGGACGGCAATGGTCCCGCCATTCACTCCCGCGCCCTCGGACATATGAGTTAGCCATCCGTTTTTGCCAGCGGTATTTTGCGGGCAAATTCATACATTAGAGCAGCCTGGACCTTGTTCTCTATCTGGTAATATCGGGCGACCTTTTTGTCGGGCAGAGCCTTCCGGAACTTGGGCAAGTAGGCCTGGTGGAGCTTCAGCCGCAAAGTCTCAATGGTCATATACTCGTCGAGCAGCTTTTTGGCCATTTCGTTGGTCAGCTTTTCGTAGGAATCCGCATAATCGTCAAGCAATTTGAGAGTTCGTGCGCGAAGAAGAAACAGCTCATCCTGATATCGTTCATAGACCGGCCAGAAGACTTTCCCTTCGGCCTCTGTGAGCTGCATGTTCCCTGCAACCAGGAGTTTCTTGTCGGCGCGGGCCTTTTCGAGGACGATCTGCATGTTATCCGCCGCTTTTTCCTGAGCGGGCACAGGGGCGGCAGCCAGCACAACGGCTGCAATCAGAAAAACGGTTAGAACCACTTTGTGTTTCTTCATCATCCGCCTTCTCCTTTCACGGGTCTTCTCATGTTTTTTCCCTTGATCGTGCTTCCATTTGCACGGGGAACATTCCGAGGCGGATCGAGGCAATTGCACTCCGATCCGCCCCGTTTCTCTTTGTTGGGGGCGGTTTCCGCGGGACTTCCTACTGTTCGAACTTCGGGCTGATGAGATTATCGAATGAAAAGACCTCGTCCCATTTTTCCTGCGTCAGCAGCTTGCGCTCATTGACTACGATCTCGTGCAGCGATTTCCCGGTCAGGAAGCCCTCACGTGCGATCTCCGCGCATTGCTTGTAGCCGAGAGAGGGTTTCAGCACGGTCACGATGCCAAGCGAGTTGAGCACCATGTCGCGAGTCCGGTCCGCATTGGCCGTGATGCCCTCGATGCAGTTTACCCGAAGGCTTTCGACCGCGCGCTGCATCGTCATGATCGAGGCGAAGAGAGCGAAGGTGATCACGGGCTCCATCACATTGAGCTGCAGTTGTCCCGCGGAGGCCGCCAGCGAAACCGTGAGATCGAGTCCGATCACCAGGAAACCCGTCTGGTTCACCACCTCCGGGATGACCGGGTTGACCTTGCCCGGCATGATCGACGAACCGGGCTGCAGCTGTGGGAGGTTGATTTCGCCGAATCCGCAGCGCGGGCCCGAGGCAAGCATGCGGATGTCGTTGCAGATCTTGGTGAGCTTGACCGAGGTGTGCTTGATCACGCCGGACAGCAGCACGTAGTCGCCCGTATCCGATGTCGCCTCGATAAGATCTTCTGCCAGGGTGAATTTTATGCCGGTTAGCTCGGAGAGGTATTTCACCGCGAGTTCGGGGTAACCGGGGGCCGCAGTAACGGTCGTGCCGATCGCGGTCGCGCCGAGGTTGACGCCTTGCAGCATCTGCCGGACCTCGGCGATCCGATGCACCTCCTCGCCGACCGTCGTGCCCCAGCCGTGGAACTCCTGGCCAAGTGACATGGGGACCGCGTCCTGGAGGTGGGTTCGCCCCATCTTGAGAACATTTTCGAACTCCTTGGCCTTGGCGAAAAAAGCGTCCCGGAGCCGGCCCAGCGACTCCATGTAGCTTTCCAGCCGCAGGATCAATCCGAGGTGGAAGGCTGTCGGATATACGTCGTTCGTTGACTGCCCGAAGTTCACATGATCGTTGGGATTGACGTACTGGTACTCGCCCTTTTTATGCCCGAGGCTCTCCAGCGCGAGGTTCGCAATCACCTCGTTGGCGTTCATGTTGACCGAGGTGCCCGCACCGCCCTGGATGAAGTCGGTCACGAACTGGTCGAGCATCTCGCCCGCGATGATTCGGTCGCACGCGCTAATGATCGCTTCGGCAATCTTGGGGTCGAGCACGCCGAGGTCGCGGTTCGCCATGGCGGCGGCCTTCTTCACGTAGCCGAACGCCTTGACGAAGTTCGGCTCCTTGGACACCGGCATGTTGGTGATGAGGAAGTTCTCCTTGCCCCGCAGCGTCTGGACGCCATAATACACGTCGCCCGGTATCTGTTTCTCACCCAGGAAATCCTTTTCTATCCTGTATCCCATGGTCTCCTCCTTCAGGTTTAACTCGCGAGTTCCGCTCACGTTCCGCGTTGTTCATCACCAAAAGACATCGATTTCTTACCGATTGTTCGACAAGTCTTATGTTCCTATGTTGATCCCTCACGATCGAGGGCTGGGATGTCAGAGAATGAGGCGCCCGAAGACATAACCGAGAACAATCGCAAAGGTGATGGTCAGCACGCCGGGGATCAGGAACGGGTGATCGAAGACGTATTTCCCGATCCGGGTCGAACCGGTATCGTCGAATTCGACCGCCGCCAGCAGCGTGGGGTAGGTGGGGAGGACAAAAAGAGCGCTCACGGAAGGAAACGCCGCCACGGCCGCCACCGGACTCACTCCGAGCGCCAGGGCAACGGGCATCAGGGCTTTGGCGGTGGCCGCCTGAGAATAAAGGAGCATGGCCGCAAAGAACAGGACGACGGCAAGCATCCACGGCTTGGATGCCAGAAGGTCTCCCGCGAGGATGTTGATTTCCTTAAGGTGCGCCGAGACGAACGTGGTCCCGAGCCAGGCGACGCCCAGGACGCAAATGCAGGCACTCATGCCGGATTTGAATGTGGCCGCGTTCACGATGTTGTTCGTCTTGACCTTGCACAGCAAGGCAATGAGCGAGGCGGCGGCAAGCATGAACGAGATGATGGCATGGTCCCGGGCCAGAATGGGCTTCTTGATCAGGCCCACGGTCGGGCTGATGGCCGTGGCGTAAAAGACCACGCAGACGATGGCGAGACCGAAAATGAGGACTGAAAGTTTCGCCCCGGGGGGAAGAACCTTTTCTTCGACGGATTCGGAGGGATCCTTGACGAGCCCTTTGGCGAGGCGGTCCTGATATACGGGATCATCCTTGAGTTCCTTTCCCATGAAATTGGTGATGATTGCCCCAAGCATGCACGCGATGAAGGTGCTGGGGATGGTGATGAGCAGGAGCTTGACATAATCGACCCCGACCGGTTCCAGCGCGGATGCAACGAAGACAACCGCCGCGGATATGGGGGAGGCTGTGATGGCGATCTGCGATGCAACCGTTCCGATGGCCAACGGCCGCGAGGGGCGTATCCCCTCCTTTTTGGCAACCTCCGCAATAACGGGCAGGGCCAGAAAGGCGGTATGGCCGGTGCCGGCAAACAGGGTCATGAAATAGGTCACGGCCGGCGCCAGGAACGTAATATATTTAGGATTTTTCTTGAGGACTCTTGCGGCGACCTGCACCAGGTATTCCAGGCCCCCCGCCTCCTGCATTGCTGCGATGGCCGCTATCACCCCCATGATGATAAGGATGACGTCGAACGGAATGTCGCCCGGTTTCAAACCGAACCCAAGACTCAGAACAAGGACTCCGAAACCACCGGCATATCCTATCCCGATGCTGCCGAGCCTCGCTCCGAGCCAGATGAAAAAAAGAACAACCAGCAGCTCAACGATCCACATGTCCTCTCTCCTTAACGAATGCGGTTGACTGACAGCTCGGTGTCAAGGGAGCTTGTAGGTGCCGCTCAGATCCTTTGCAAAGCCGCCTATTCCGGCCTCGCTCGTCGCCTGCTTGAACGACATCATGGACCAGGTAAAACGGATGGTGCCGGTTATGCCTTTGGCAGGACCGGTGCCGCCAATAATGGTTCCGGTGATGCTGCTTCCCTGTTCCATCCGCGTCCCTTTGAGGATCAGGTGGATTTCTTCCCCATCCAGACTCCGCCATACGCAACGCATGTCACTGCCCGTTTCCGAGTCTGCAAGGCCGATGCATTCGGCCCAGAAATCGCTTTCCTTCCCGATTTTTTTGATCAACCTTACGTGACCGGAAAGCTTGAAAAGCGCTGCTTCCCTCCCGTTCCCGAAAGCGAGCACTTCCTTGGAGCCATTGGCAACCCAGGTGCCGGTAAAGGTGCCTTCTTCAGCGGCCAGAACCTGTGAAACCGTGCTTTGTGATGCCGCCAGGCACCAGAGAGACAATGCGAGAAGAATGCACAATCTTTTTCCCATGCGAACACCTCTTTGTGGCTGTGTGTGAAGAGTTGTATCCCCACCTTGAAAACCCTGTGGCGGCCTACAGGACGGGAGCCAGGATTACCTGGGGCCCGCATCCGGCATTGGCAAACCGGAGGACATCCCGTGCCGGTTGTTTGGCGCGTGTGCCCTGTGTCCGAATCTGTCCCGGGTATGTGATGAAGCCTGATTCAGGTCATGAGAACGACAAGAACCGCACCCCCAATCGCGAGCAACATATTGCCCGCGGCGAAAGGCACGCTGAAGCCGAGCACGGGCGCACCCGGCTCCTGCCCACATCGCAAACCACGCCGAAGGAACCTGCCGAGGCGCAGGACAATCGAAGGGGTCACCGCTATTGAAGCGTAACCCCCTCTCTCCCATCGACATGAAAACGCAGTCAAAACTCCAACCAGGCAGGCCCATGGACTGAGACCCAGCCCCATGGCCGAACTCAATCGATCGGAGCCAAATCACCCGGTCAGCACTCAGTAGCCTGGAGGCGGGTTGACGACGACGTAGGTGACTCCGTCTCCGGAGTATGCCGGCTGATACCAGGTGCCGCCGCACTGACGATAGGAAACCCCGCCCACGACCACCGTGGTGCTCGTGCAGGGAAGCGAGGAGTAGGCTGAAGCGGAGATCGCGGTACCGACGGCATAAGCCGCGGCGGCGCCGACGGCTGCAGCCCCCCAGTAACCAGGGCCCCAGTAGCCGCCATCCCAGTGATCGTCATAATGTCCGTACCCGTGGTCATAGGCATCACCGACAGCATCCTGGCGCTGGCCCTGCCGATCAGTGCGCTGTTCCTGGCGGGTCCCCTGGCGATCGGTACGATTTTCCTGCCGGGTTCCCTGGCGTTCGGTGCGTGAATCCTGCCGATCCGAACGAACATCGCTTCTGTCCCCCGACCTCTGGGTGCGCGCCTCCTGGCGTCCCTGCCGGGTGTCCTGGCGTCCCTGGGCCCTATCGGTTCGCTGCCCCTGGCGCTGGCCGCGCATCTCGGAACGCTGTCCGCCCATGCCGGCCTGCCGGCCCTGAGCGCCGTATGACTGGCCGCCGCGACCGCCGGAATAGCTCCTGCCACTCCCGCCATACCCTTGCCCGCCGCGACTGCCGGAATAACTCCGACCACCGCCGGAATAGCTCCTCCCGCCACCGGAATAGCTCCGACCACCGCCGGAATAGCTCCGACCACCGCCACCCATCGAAGACCTCGATGAAAAGCCGCCGCCGCTGGCGGGCCCGGACCTGTTGAACCCTCCGCCTCCGCCCCTCGACATGCTGCGACCCCCGCCGCCGCGGCCGCCTCCACCGCGGCCTCCTCCGCCTCGGGCTTCTGCGTCAAGGGCGATTAGAAACATCGCAAATACAAGGATGGTCACTATGGACAGTATCTTCTGAATTGAGCCGTATCTCATTTTTTGCCTCCCTTCTTCACCTTCTTCACATCGGGCTTTGCCACCTCCAGCTCGGCCAGGAAAGCAATTCGCTGAACCCCTTCCGGAGGGGTGAAAGAGAAGAATCCCTGGGGTGGATTCGGGGAGAGATTCCATTCGGTGAAATTCGCCCAGAACTGTGGCTGCCCCTCCGCAAGCTTGTAGGTCATGACGACGCGACGCGGCAGCGGGTCACCCTCAGTGGGAATCCAGAACTGAAAATCCACGGTGTCGGTGCGACCCGCCAGGTGGATGCACGGGACGTCCATGGCGGCAACCTTTTCGACCACATCGACGGAAAGCATCCGGCGTTCCAGTTCCGCGGGGAAGTCGCGTACGTACATCAGGGACAGGGGCAAACGGAGCTGAAGATCATTGACAAGGTAACGGAGCGCGCTGTCCAGGTCGCCGGGTTTGCCGGCGGTGGCGTACACCTTGTCCCCGGGGCTGTAGACGATGATCTCCTGCCCGTTGAAAATCGCCTGCGCTTTTTCCCCGTCGCTGCGCTCGGTGTCCACTCGCATTCGGTCGGGCCGAACCAGGGTAACCTGGCGGACCTCGCCGAACTCGATCTTCTGACCCGTTTCCTGGAGCACATCGTACCCTGCGCTAAGTCGGAAACTGAACTGTCCGGCCTGTGCGAGAAAATTTGCCATGCGCATGAGGATGGCCATGCCGTCGGCCTGGGAACCGGAGGGGACCGCGGCCTGGCCTTGCGCAGCGGATCCGGGGGCTGCGACCAGACATGCACTCAACAAACAGATTACAGCAATGAGAAGTTTTCGTAAGATCATCTAGGTCTCCTATGTTGGGGTGGTGGAGGAAATGTCCTCCTTCCTCTGGATTGCCTTGACTCCCGGGGAACTAACCCGACGATCCCGCTGGTCTGACATGCCTGCGCAACCAGACCCGACAGACCAACGGCGGGCACGATCCCCGGCCACGCCCACTCCACAAGATGGAAGCCCCAGGCGGGGGAGAGCCACGCAAAGCCCTTGGTCGCAGAAGTCGTTGCCATCCCCTTCGTGTGCTTCGGTGGTGCACGCCTCACGTCTTCACCGTGCTTTCCCCGGAGAGGCTACATTCACGGATTTCCCAGCCCGCTCGCAGTTTTGCTCCTCCCGGCACTTCTTGAGCAAGGCCAACGCCTCCTGGCAATCATCCCGGGCACCCGCAGAATAGGCGGCCCGGCAGGAGGATGAAACCACGCGATCCAATTCCTGGACGGCTTCCTCGGTTTTTCCCAGCTGATAAAGGGTCTCGGCCAGGAAAAGATGGTTGGTGCTGTTTTCCGGAGCGATTACCACCGCGGCGCGGAGATGTTCGAGCGACTGGTCCATGTTGCCTTCCGACAACGGCCAGACTGGCGCCTTGCAACGGATGCGCCCCAAAACACGATGCGGGCCGCCTTTGTCGTAGGTCTCATCGATGCCTAATGCGACCTTGAGCTCGTCGACGATAACCGACAGCAAACGAAGCGACCGGCCGGCTCCACCTGCTCGGGCCAGCACGGCAAGGTTCATCGCCAGCCAGTAATGGCCTTCAACTCGTTCCGGCTGCCCCTTGCTGAGACACTCCGCATAATACCGACCCTTGTTGAAGCGCAGTTCGCTTTCGCTCTTCTCGCCGAGTTCCCCCAACGTGAAACAAAGCCTCGCCAGTTCAACCAGTGCGATGTCTCTCCGTCCTCCGTTCCGTTGCAGCTCAGTCTCGTACTGATTCACCTTCCGCCTGGCTTCGGCCGAGTCGAACGGGTATCCGGAAGCGACGCGGCGACTTCTGCCGGATTCTTCTTCGCAACCGGAGCGGTTTCAGTGGTGCCGGAGGCTTCGGCATGCTTCAGTGCAGGACTCTGCATGCTCTGAACGCAGCCACCGAGCATTATGGACAACACCATAGATGCAAAGACTTTCATAAAAGTGTCGGGTCTCATCTTGCGTCTCCCGTCGGAAACCGAGCTCCAATCGCCGTGTGGCAGAATTGGACCAAATGACCTCAATTTACGCAGTACGGGTGAATCGCATCGAGAAGCATCTGCTCGTCGAACGGCTTCCGGAGATAGGCGACAGCTCCAAGCCCCAGGGCCTGCGCTTCAATCCCGGGACAGTCGTGGCCGGTTATGAAGACCACCGGAATCGGGGTGTGTGACGCGGCGAGGACCTGCAACAACTGAAGCCCGCTCATTCCGGGCAGTTTGATGTCCAGAATGAGGCAGCAGGCGTTTTGCACCGAGCCGGATGCAAGTAACTCCTCCGCGGAGCCGAACCCCCTGCTTTGATATCCTGCCGATTCGAGCAGGAGCGCCAGAGACTCGAGGACGGAGTTGTCGTCATCTGCGACAAAGACAGTGCATTGTTTCCAGGTCATGAGCAATCACCCCGATGACGATCAATCCCGGACAAAATGAGTGTCGCTTACAACATGTCGAAGACCCGATTCATTCCTTGCTTCATTCTGATGGGCACCTGCCCTGGACACGATCAGGGGGGCACCGGTACGAGATGGAGAGGGGTTTTCAAACGCTTTTGGGAAGTCTCTTGCGGGTATAATTCCAGAGTGGCGGGAATTGCGCAATTGTACCTTGGTACAATAGTGCCGGCTTTTCGGTCTGGGAGGTGGACTAGTCCTGTGGTTTTCCGAGGCCCAGCTTCTCGGCATAGCGGACCAGGTCGGCCATGGAATCCGCTTTCATTTTTTCCATGATCCGCCTGCGGTGGGCCTTTATGGTCCGCTCGGTGGTTCCGAGTCTGTAAGCTACCTGTTTGTTCAACATGCCGGAAACGAGGTGGGTGAATACTTCGTGTTCACGAGGACTCAATGAATCGATCAACTTGTGTATTTCTCGCAATTTCTCTTTTTCACGCCTTGTCCGCCGGTCCTGCTCAATCGCCCGGTGAATCGCTCTCAAGAGGTCCTGCTCATCGCAAGGTTTCTGGAGAAAGTCCACTGCACCAGATTTGACGGCACGAACGCTCATGGGGATCGTACCGTGTCCGGTGATGAAGATGATCGGGAGAGAGATTTTCGCGTTGAGCAATTCATTCTGGAGATCCAAACCGCTCATTCCGGGCATGAGCACGTCGAGCAGGAGACAGCCAGGGGTTTCAGGGTCGGCGCCGTCGAGAAAATCACGGGCCGAGGAAAAACACCTGACCTCCAGCCCCGCAGACTCCAGCAGAAACTGCAGGGAATCGCGGTGTGAAGCGTCATCGTCAACGATAAATATGGTTGTGGGGTTCATCTTGCGGCAGCCTGTAGAGTAAAATAGAAAGTTGCTCCTCCGTCAGGATTATTCTCGGCCCCCATCGTGCCCCCATGAGCATCGATAATGTTTCGGCAGATGGCGAGCCCCATTCCCAACCCTTCGGGTCTGGTCGTGTAAAACGGCTCAAAAAGCCGATCCTTGTGATCCTCGTCAATGCCCGCGCCAAAATCTCTGATTGAGACTTTCACGCCCTGATCTTCCCAGGCCTCGGTCCTGAAGACCAGCCGGGGGGAATCCGGCAGAACACCGCTCATGGCGGCAACAGCATTCAAGGTGAGGTTTATGAGTACCTGCTGCAGTTGAACCCCGTCGCCCCGAACCACGGGCAGCCCCGGCGCGAGCTCGGTTACGATAGACAACCCCGTCAGGATCGAATCGCCTCGAAAGAGATCGACGGATTTCCGGATGACTTTGTTTATGCTCAGTGCACGGTAGTGGGGTTCCTGCTTTCTAATCAAGGCCCGGACTTCGCGGATCACCTGGGCCGCCCTTTTTTCATCCCGGATGATGCCTTGAAGGGCTTCGCTGACTTTGCTCAAATTGGGTTCGGCAGCGGCAAGAAATCGCCGTGCCGCGTTGGCGTAGTTGAGTATCGCCGCCAGGGGCTGATTGAGCTCGTGGGCAAGAGAACCGGCGAGCTCCCCGAGGGCGGCCACCCGCGAAATATGGGAAAGTTCGTCCCGGTGTCGCTGAACCCTGGCTTCGGCCATCCTCCTTTCCGTCACATCCCTGTTGCTTGCCCGGATACCCAGGAAGTCACCATTCTGATCGGTTACCGGCCGGCAAGTGTGGTCTATCCAGCGCGTTTCGCCGGCGCGGGTGAGTATGCGGAACTGAATTTCCCGCGACTCCGATTCGGGTCCAATGCCCGCTTTGTGTCGATCCCAGATGTGGCGATCTTCCGGGATGATGATCTCATGGCGAAGAGATGGGTTTTCGATAAATTCCTGCGGGCTGTATCCCGTAATGCGCTTGCAGGAGGGAGATACATAATTCAAGCGCCCATCCGGAGCCGACCAGTCCTCCCAATCATAGGTGTAGTCGGCAACTGTCCGATACTTCGATTCCGCGTTTCGAAGAGCGCGATCAGCCCGGAGCTGCTTCCCACGACTTACGAAGAGGGCGGATATGAGGAACGCCTGGATGAAGACAATCAAAAGGACCCCCACGATCTGCCATCGGTATTCTCTCCATAGGGAAAAATCCCTGTGGCGCAGAATGCTGCCTTGAGGGAGGTTTTCCTCCCCGACCCCCCACCGCTTGAGCTCGCGCGCGTCAAAAATATACCGATTCGCACCTCCCTCGGAAGACTCCCTGTCGCCGGGCCTTTCCCCGCCGAGGGTCAGAAGCACTGCCTGGGCCGTCCTGACTCCCAGGACGGATTGACTGACAAGATGGCCGCCTACAATCCCGTAATCGATGTATGTTTCGGATATACTATAAATGGGTGCGTTCGCCTGCCTGGACAAGAGGGCAAGAGCCTCGGGGGACCTAAAGGTCTTTCCGCTGCCATCCCGGGTGACAGTAAGGTAAAACACCAGGGAGTGCTCGGGAACCTTCGCAACTCGATCGATGAGCTCATCCATGGGGAGCCCGGAGAGGTACTGGAGATCAACCTGGTTTTCGAAACCGCGAAAGCCTTCCCTGGCCAATCCGTGAACCAATTCGTCGTATCGCGAGACCCCGCTTACAACGAAAACCTTGCGGGCGTCAGGATGCAGGCGGAGCGCGAGAGCCAGCGTCCCCTCCATATCCAGCTTGCCGGTCACCACCGCGGCAAGGGATGTCGATGGGAGGTCACCAAGGAGCCTGGGGTCCTGTTCGACGACAATGACAGGGACATTCTGAAACGTTTCGGGGCTGTGTTCCGCCACGAAATCGAGAGATGGTCGCAGCAAGGCAACAACGAGGTCGATTTCGATGCCGGAGTATTTCTCGCGGTACAGTCCGACGAGCTTGTCGCGATAGTCCTTACTCGTGAACCTCGTCAGATCCATGCATTCGACGTAGAACTCGAACTGGTAATCCTTCGAGGCTGTCAATGTTGATCGAAGGCTGTTGTCGTAACTGATGAACCCGGGCACGCTGCTCTCAAACGGGAAGAGAAGCAAGATCCTCTTAACGGGCACCGATGCCGATGAGCCGTGAGAAACCGCAAGAAACAGGAGTCCAAGAAACAGAAATGCGGCGCCTTTCCCTGCATGCTCCATGGATCTCATAAGCCGTTTGTCTCCGAAAACGACTGGAAGGCAGAATATTTCAATGCACTACTCGGGTTTTGTGATCGTGGGTCACATCGAGATGGTGGCTCCCCCGTATTGGAAACGCTGAACGGAGTATTTTGTCAATTCGTTTTCAATTTTTCGCTTCTTTTTGATAACCCGTTTCCAATTCCTCTAACATATTTGGAATCAGACTGCAATCTACCGTCTGTGCAATGATCTCAGCCGCGAGAGCTGCCGGGAACGGGTCCAACCTTGACCCTGCGGAGGCGACCCGCGGGGGAGAACGCGCGAGAGAAGGTGAATTCAAACCCTGAAACGGTGGACTTCTTCTCCCAGAGCCTGCTCCGGGCGTCGTAGTTCAAAAGAGTGGAGCCCGAAGGATCCGTGACGGTGGTCAGATGCCCCTTGCCGTTGGCGCGCTGGTCACAGGCATACGTCACGCTGTAGGCCCCAAGGCCTCCCGCGGCCGGGGAGCTCGCCTGGAGCGGGCGGTAGAGGATGTCGGTGGTGTAGTGCGTGTGCCTCTTGCATCGACCCTCCACACCAGGGTCCCTCCCGCCCGGTACCCGTAGGCGGTGGTCCCGGAATCCGGGGAACTCGTCCCGATCAGCCGTTGACACGTATGGGCTCTCGCTCACTTGCCCCACGAAAACAGCCTCTTGGCACCCCGGAAGGAATGTCGAGCTTTCCGGCGCAGCCAAGAATTTCAGTATTGTCAGGACAGACAGTCAACCCTCCCGGCGCCTCTGATGGTCGATTCGGGTGCAAAAGTGAAAAGTGTAGGTTTGACCCCCATATCGCATTGGGATAGACTGGGGTGAAACGATTTCCCGGACCCCCGCCTCCTACAGCCCGAGGCGGCCGCAGGGCCCGGCCTTTGCTGCACTGCCGCGGGAGAATTGCAAATGGATGACAAGACATTGGACTTCTGGCGGAACCACTCCGTGCGATTCCTCGAAATGGCGCTTACGGATCACTATCGCGAAGTTCCGGCCAATCCCGACGGATACGCCAGAGTGGTCAGAGAGTGCGGAGACACGGTGGAGATGTTCCTGATGGTAAGAGACGGCAAAATCCGCACGGCCTCCTTCGAGACCAACGGCTGCATTTACTCGGTCGCCTGTGCCAACACCGCCGTTCACTTGGCCTCCGGCTTGACTCCCGAGGAGGCCCGGCGCATCACTCCCGACCAGATCGTGGAATTCCTGGAAACGCTTCCGCCCGAAGAAGAGCATTGCGCGGAACAGGCGGTGAAAGCGCTCCGCCTCGCCCTGGCCGATGCCCGCGACGGCGAACGGCAGCCATGGAAGAAGTATTACCAGCGAAGGTAGCCTGACGGCGGGCCGGTGAAGTCTAATCCCGCCCGGTCGTCATCATCCGTGACAGCCGGTCGGAACCACCGCCCCCGCAAAGGGCGCGAGGGTCCAGGGAATCCCACCCCATGCCAAGTTGCATTCAAGTCCATATCGTTGGACGGAAGGGCATAGAGCCTTCCCCTGGCTACACCTTCCCGGCACATCGCTCCAGACAAGGCAGGGATTCATCCCCTCCTGCGTCACCTCCTCCCGCCGGGCAGGAGCCGTATGATCTTTAACGCACCTCGGTATCAGTAGGTGACGGCCAGCCAGATCGTCTTCTCGTTCGGGTCGGTCCATTCGACCCGGTGCTTTGCGTGGGCCGGGATATTGATCCAGTCGCCGGTTTGCAGGACGACCGGCTCCTCCGAGCCTTCGAAGAGCAGCCCTGCCCTCCCCTGCAACACCATCACCCACTCGCTCTTCTCCTGATCGTACCAGAATCCTTCATGGCTCGCCTGCCCGTGCGATACGATCCGTTCGATCACGATCGTGTCCGTCCTGACGATGGCCTCGCAAACCTCCTCGGGGATCTCGTCCGGGATCGATTGAAAGATGTTCTCCGGCAGTCGCAATTTCATGACACCTCGTATCCCTCTACTGCGTCCACCCGCGGCAGCGGCCTCCGGTGAACGCAACGGTTTGCACCCTCAACGGCATAGGACCCATTCGACTTATTGGACCTATGAGGCGATTTCTGCTTCAAGCAGAAAACAGAATAACCACGCTTCGTCCGCTATTGCGCCCCGATACGACTTCCGCGCCGGCTTTCGAACATCCGGGCCACGGCCTGTCGCCCCCCGGACGTCGAACCGGCCGCGACCGTTCACCGACCCCGGGGTTTGAGCATAAACTTCCACGCACAGAACCAGCCCTCCGGATGCCTGTCCGGCGGGCAGCCGATGCATTCCGTTTCGATGCCGGGATCGATGGCCGAGGCGAAGTAGGGATACTCGATCATCCCTGCCGACTTGCAGGGGTAATCGGGAAGCCCCTTGCGCTTGCGGGCCATCTGCACGCGGCATTCCTCCATGCGGAAGATGAAACTGTGTTCGTCCACGTCCTCGATGCTCTGTTTGTTGATCCTCGAGTACATCCGGAACGCCAGGGCGGTCTTGAGGCCGTCCAGTCCCGGCAGCTTGGGCAGCTCGAGGAACCTCTTGATCCTGAAGGCCTCGTAGAGCGAAAACCGCCCCCAGCACATGTCGTTGGCGTGCTTCGCACTGACCATGCCGAAGGGTTTTTCTACCTCCCGGAACCAGACCCCGTCGTTTGCCAGCCAGTTGGCGCAGACCGCATCGATGAGGTTCAGAAGCTCCTCCCTGCTCATGGCGGTGAGGGCGGCAGGATAACCCCTGTCATCGACTTCGAAGCCCATGGCGGCTCCCAGCCTTCTCATCACAATCCCCAACACCCTGTCCCCCGCCGTGGCCTCCGCCTCGGCGGCCCGCTCGAAACCGAGCCGGCTTTCAACCTCCCTGAACCAGTAACCGTAGTGGATCATGGTGCACCGAAGCCCCTCGATCACCCAGCGCACCAGTTGGCCCTGAGACAGTTCCGCAATGCATTTCGGTTTGGCGTCCTCCGACATTTCTCCTCCCTGGATGCGTTTCCCCGGTTGAGAGCGATCCCCCGCGTCAATTTTTCCACAAGACCGTGCCCATTTCCTTTATAGCTTTTCCCGGTCACGGTTGCCAGAGATTGAACGCCATGCGGACGGAATCCGCCGATCGGTTTCCGCCGGCCCCGGCTTCCGGGGTGCGCGCCCACGGCTTCGATCGATACGACAGGATTGACAACGATTGACGGGCAAACATTGAAAAGCAAGAAAAAAAGCGGGGGAATGATTCCCCCGCACCCCCCGGGGATTCGGCCCACGCGGTTACGCGTGGGCCGAGCGTCGGGCGTTGCGGCGCCTGTCCCGCGCTTCGCGGGGCGGCGCCGCAACGCCGCTCAGCCAAGTGCCTGCAGCATTGCAGGAAGCAGATCAAACCATGTCCCGCACAGCGGCGCCACAGCGCCGCGCAGAGCCGCGCAGCGGCGAGGGGGTGTGGGGGGCAACGCTCCCCACGCTTTTTAAAAGCATTCCTTGCGCCGTCCGCGAACGCAGCAGCCCAATGAAAAGACCGGCCCCTCCCAATGCATGGGGGAGCCGGTCTTGTGGGGAGCCATCCATACGAGGCGGCCGGGTCGAGAGCGGATTCGCGGCCGGACTCGGCTTACCTCTTCCCGGGCAGGCCGGGGTTTAGACGTCGAAGTAGAGTTTGAACTCGTGCGGATGCGGTCTCATGCGGATCGGATCCACTTCGTTCAGCCGTTTGTATTCGATCCACTTTTCGATGACGTCCTCG
>Ga0208462_1001100_pt1 | contig 20324 bp, 15 predicted proteins | sample AD_SCU001_MetaG_FD_184452 | JGI IMG/M metagenome (GOLD analysis project Ga0208462, IMG submission 184452) | Active sludge microbial communities of municipal wastewater-treating anaerobic digesters from China - AD_SCU001_MetaG (SPAdes) (version 2) | ecosystem: Engineered > Bioreactor > Anaerobic...
TTTCCTTTTAATGGGTACAATATATTTAAATCCTTTCCCCTTGTCAAGTACTTTTTTATCTTTATTTGATATTTTTTTCCCTCATTCGTTAACTTGTATTTTATCGTATAAAACCAAATCTGCAACAGCCTGCGCGGCGGATTGGACCTTCGACCTTCGACCTTTGACTTATAAACTTCTCAACTAATAAACTAATAAACTAATAAACTTCTCAACTTATCAGCTCATCCATCAGATCCTCAATATCAATCTTTCCCGCAAGCTCCTGGCAAACATTCTCCCTTGCGTGACAAAGACCAAATAGCGGCATAATGATTCTTGACGAAAAAAAGAAAAAGACTTCCATCGGATTGACTTTCTCAAGTTCTTTCATCAGAAAATCAAGCACAAAAAAATCATGCCAGGTTTTAGTGTTGACTTCTTCAAACAATCTGAAAGCGCGCATATCCCACTCAAAGTTATCGCAGTTTAAGCCTAAATCTAGATTTCTTTCCAGAGATTGATTTTTTCAGTAATACCAAGCTGAATCATAATTCTTTTTAACAAAATATTTATAAAATATTTCCTCAATAAAGATATGAATAATGATAAATTATCGATCATAAACGAGCTATATTATAATCCGGTAAAGGCTTATAGAACATACTCAATATACTCCCAAAAGCCTCGATCAAGGAATCTATAGAATTGTAATCAACCCCATCTATTTTTACCTGGCATACCGCCGAAAATGCTTCATCTTTTGTCATTCCCATTAAACCACAGGCACTCCAACCAAAAATTAATTCATATGCTCCGGTATGATAAAAATAAGTGAATTCAATTTCCTCAATCGCTGAGTATGGCCCATCACTTGCTTTCATGCATCGCTCTCTAAAAGATTCATAATTGAGATATGGAAGATTTTTAACAGTAAGATATTTATCATCTAATTGTGGTAAAATTATTTCCGTTTGTATTTGTCGTCGTCGAATAACGATATATTTATGTGCATCGGAAAATTTCTCATACATTTTATTACTACCGAATATATTAAATGTTCTAAAGGATTTTTTTAACTCCCCCCACATTTCCAGTAATGTTAGTGAGTCATAAAGTAAATTTTTCGCAAGTTTTATGGGGTATTTTTCGCTGTCTGTTGTGCTTCGCCATTCAAGGATGCGGTTATATTTTTGTTCAATTAGTGAATCTATAAATGATTGCATAATTACTCAGTCCTTTATGATTAATAAAATAATTCTTCTGGAACCTGCGGGGATAACCACGAAATACCATACCCTCTCATTAACTTGATGTATTTTAAGTATTCAAGCCCAACTATCCGATAGAACTTATCTCTAAAGTCCTCACTTTCATTTAGAAAGATTCTTACTATTTGATGAAATGCATTCGATGGCAAGAATAATTCTTCGTTGTTATATTTCATTGTGCCAAATTGATTATACCCTATAAAACAAAAGCGATAATATACACACACCTTCGAATCAATTCCCGTATACTTCCTTTGGTCTTCTCTTTCATTTTTCAGTAAAATTTCCTCTTTTAATTCCCAGAACTGTTGAATGACACAGCTTTCTGATGTTGATAAAGTTAGATTAGCATTAGCTTGAAAACAAAGCGCCATCCAATAATCTCGTTCATCTGAATCCGAATTAAGCTCTTTAATCGCATTACGGAAATTATCCAATGGATTAAAGGAATATTCTTGGATTGGAAAATATTTTAATGTTAATATATTTTCCTTATCTGTGGCATTTTCCCTATTTAACAATATCAATGTAAATATCTTTCTAGCGTCTGGAAATGATAAAAATTTTTGCATGACTTTTTTCGTAAGATTATTAATAAATACTGGAAATATTTATTCTATTTTTTTTGGTCGGTATTTGTATACATTACCGAGGGCCTTATTATACTCTAAAGTGTCGGGTGTAATAGCTGCATATATACCCCCGAGAACGTTATTTAATGATAGAATAAAACAAGAGTTTTCTGATGAGAAATCAAACACACACTCATTTGAACAAAAATGTATATTTGAATTAGAGGAATTATTCATATCTAATTTATACATATAATAATTACATGAGGTTTTCCCGGGTTTAATATCTGTAAATATCATTTCATAAATATTCGTATCAGGAATAAAACTTATAGGATGATATTCTATTTTCTTTGATATAATATTAAATACACCAAATTTTCTTTCATTATCAGGGAAAAGAGAATTACATTGAATACAACGAGATTGTTCATGGTCAAAGGAAGATATAGCAACAAGAAATGGGTGGAAATCAGTTTTGTCACTAAAAGTTATGAAAGCACTTTTTAATTTTAGATCCTGTCTATAAATCAATTTATGCACATCTATAAAATCATCTTCACATCTTTCAGAACAAAATATATGCTGTATGAACTGATTGTGAGAAGCCGCTAAATCATGAGTCATATGTGAGGAATATTTAACATGTTCTCCATTTTTTAAGTATACCGTAGTATTGCTTATATCAACTTCTCTCACATACGGTGAATCAAGAAAAATTAGATTATTTAGTTTTGCAATAAATCGATAAAAGTAATTTGCGGATAATTTTCCGCACCACTCACAATGCTTTGAATCCATTATTATCCTTTATATTATTATATATAATATTTGCAACTGTGTAATTTATACAAAAGTATTTCAACCAGAGATTAACCTGGACTTCATTAATTGAGTTATACTTAGAATGTATTTATAAATTATTTATGATATTTTTTTACCTTATTAAACCAATTAGTATATACACCGACAACTTATTTTTCACTTTTATGAATGCAATACAATTTTTCTATAAAATTCAGAATTGCTCTAATATCATACCGATTTCGAATTTAAATTCAATAAAAGAACATAACCTCAGAAATCTAACCAGTACTGGATAAACTTATTATCTTTTAACGCTTAACTAAATATTCGACTTTAATCACATAATAAATAAAGAAACTGCAGAACAAACAAATAATGCAACTCGGTTTTATCCCTAAATGGTTTTATTTATTCATTTTTCTTTCTGATATCCTTTGAAATTTTAAACAAAAAAGGACGTAACTTTTGGTACGTCCTTCATAAATTTTTTATATCTCCGCTTCCCTATTCACATAATCTGCTCATTCATCATCTTTGCATCCCACGCTCACAAAATCATTCAGAAGCACATAGCAAAAGCTACTCTGTTTATTTGTATTTATTTAATCAAATATCTCCTTTATTCATAAAAGAATCAATGCTTATAATAAAAATAGTATATTTATATAATAATTCCAAGCTGATAAAGTTATAAACTACTTCCTATTTTATCCACAAAATCCCTGTAATACCCCCTCGAGGGATGTTTCTTAGTATAATAAACTTTCTTCCCCTTGTACTTTCCTATCATCTCTTTTACCTGCTCCCCCCTCTCCGCAAATTTTTTGCTTTTCCCCCATGCAATAAGGATAATATCAGATTCAGCTATCGATTTCCCGATATATGAATCATTCATCCGCCCTATCTGATCCTTCCTCCCTTCAAAATCCTTTGTCTGCAGAAATGCGTAAAGATTAACAATAACTAACTCACTTACTCTCTTGAATTCCGGCAGTTCCTTTTCAAAAATCAGCTTCTCCACAAACTGCACCGATTTATCAGCAACCTTATCATTTGCCATGCTCGGATTCAGCATTATCACGCACACTCGCTTCCCGTTTTTCAGACCATGCTTTGAAACAGTTAGCGTATACCTGTACTTCCCGCATGACGAAAATACAGCTTTGACACTAACATTACCTATATGACTATGAACCATTATTTACTCCCAATATCTCCTCAAGCCTCTTCTTTAGCTGTTCCCTCGTCCCTGAATACGTCCCGCATTAGACCTTGGGAGAGAGTGAATAGCAACCTGTTTTCTAATGTTTTCTGAATTTACAATACTCACTATAAATACTCCTATTCAGTATTATTTCAAAAACGTTACATCATCCGTAAGAATGCTTAAGCCTTCTTTGAATTTCGTTTTCATAAATTCAGCGAGTTCATTTTTCGAGTCTAATTTTTCAGCAGTAGTCGAATCAATAGAGAAAGATAGTCCAAAACCCGGACAAATATTGAATGTACTCCTGTTTGTGTTTATTATAACATTATCAATTTCCTGATTTTTTTCCTTGTCTATTGAAATTATGTTCTCCCTTTTTAGATATTTTAAATATCTGATAACTTCTTCTTTAGAAACCTGATTAATCATATTCCGGTTTTTTAACCAGTAGTTGTAATACTCTCTATCGTATTTCGGTTTAGTTTCTAACATTAAAATAATTGAATTAATCGAACTTATATGAAAATTTGATTTATAGTTCCATCCCTTTTTCTTCAGGCTGCTTGCCTTAGAATAAGGAATTTTCTTATCAAAATAACTTCTTGCTTGATTCATTGTGTCGCCATAATACAAGGCGGTTCTCAGAGAATAGTCATTTTCTTCATTAAATAATATTTCGATTATTACCATTCTTATTTCTTTTAAGCCGGTTTCCAGATAATAGCTTTTCCATTTACTCTGATAGGCATAAGAATCTTCACTAACTGCCATTTCTGCAACCAGGTTCTTAATTCTCCTGTATATTAAGTGCCGGTCTTTTTTGCATTGTTCGAGATTATCGTATGGATTTAAGAAAGGAAAATGATTATCGACAAAGTCCAGGAAATCAGTTATAATAGTTTTTTCACTGCTGCTCACCTGATCCGATGCAGTTAAACTGTTGAGGTTTTTAATTATCTCACTCCATGGTATAATAGCAGGTACGGGAATTAATTCAACTTTATCCTCCAATCCCCTTAAATTCGGACTAAGTTGTTCTTCCCAGACATTAAATGATTTAGGTTTATTTTCGATAATGAGACTCAGTTGATCCCCAAAAGAAATAACTCCGTCATAACGTGCGCCTCTTGTTGACAATTGAACATCATTCTTAACTTCAAAATTTTCATCAGTGATCAGAACAGACAGAACACTGCTCCCTATGATTTCGATTATATCTGATTTTTGAGTATGATATGATAGGTTTTTATAATCAAGCTCACTGAAAAACGGTAAAGAAAATGACTTTTGCTTTTGAGCTCGTATTGCGAGACAGCTTTTTACAGCCTGATCATAAAAGAGCATTAAGGCAGAAATAGAATGACGTAATACAACCAAAAATGCCCTGGTCAGATTATCTTCGTGACGGGCATTTTTTGACTGATATGGTTCAAAATAGTTCAGATGATTCATAATTTTTCCTATGTATGCTGTATCGAATACAAGATTTTCAAAAATAGCAATTCAAATGAGTTTATCACTTTTACGTGTACATAACAAACCTCGCCAATTTTCCTTTTCACAGGAATTTCCATTATTACCCGGATGACAATCCTTTAATCCTTTTAACCCCTGTTCAGACGATTAATCCTTTTATTCATTCCCACAGACCCGGATGCGTGATCTATAGTCATGAACTGTAAAGTTATTTTCTCATAATTTGGGACTCCCTAAAAGTCAAGAATTAACTCAGCAGCTCTTATAATCCCAAATAGTACTCCTTTATTTTTTGCGCAATTAGGTTTCGGCGCTGTTCAAGGAAATCGCTGTATTTTGAGGCGTCCATTTCAAGAATGGATTCCGGAACACAATTCTGTTTCAGGTTTTCCTTTAATATTTCAATTTTGTCAATTGCCCCATATTTCAATTTGCCCCCGTTGCATTGTTCAGTAATTACCTTGAAATATTCTTTTGGCGATTTGTTTCCTATACTGATATTCGTTTCAGTCTGCATATATACATAATTTGCAATCTGATTATAATCACCCTTACTCATCCCGTTTCTCTTTAAATAATCTTTAGGGAATATGTGATGAATATCCCCCATGTGCGATATTAAATCATTTATTGAAATATCTCTTGATAAAAATCCCTTATCGTTTGATTTTACCTGACTGGCAATAAAGATACCAAAGAACGGACTGCTGGCAACTGAAGTCTGCAAACTCTGAATCAGTGAATGATTCCAGAAGCCCTCAGAGAGGTCGGCATCTTCTATGTCCTTTAAATATTCATCAAATGGTCTTGAGGAAATATTCTTTATGTCAAAGTCAAACACCGACTCAGCTGAACCGCTGTAGCGTTTGGTTAAGAGTGTTAAAACAAACCAGCGCTTTACATAAGATTCTATTTTTGGAGCAGGAATTCCTAAAGCTTTGAGTTTTAAGAAGAGGATATAAGCAAAATTAAGAGCATTCTGGGAGCGAATCTGAAATGTGGATATATAACCCGCTGAGCGGATTATCATAATAAATTGTTTGAAGTTATATTCCTTTACAAAGTTATCTATCCCTTTTGACAATTTCTTAAATGATTCCTCTGCAATTTCCTCCTCGAATGTTTTTGTTTCAAAATTTCTTCCGGAAAGAAGACTTACCAGATCCGATAATCGTCCCCTGTTGAATTCCGATGTAAAAGCCACCCTTATAAGATCAGTGTACGAAGGGTCATAAAGATCATCTACTTCATCTTTAAGCCATTTGATAGAAGCAAAATATTTGGTGCTTGCGAATTCTTTATCCAGTTCTGAAATAGTCCTGTAAGCTTTAGGATCAACGGCAAGATGACAAAAATAGTCAATCCACTTTCTTATATTCACACCGTCGTAAATTTCATTAGATGCGATTTTTGACATTGCAAAATCCGCCTGACTCAAAACAACACCCTGGGAATTAATGCGGATAAATATTTCGGTAACCACATCTATATCAAGATCCGAATCGAGTTCTATCATTCCTATCTGCTTAGAGGAAATATTTTGCAAATTATTCAGCTTGTTAAACACTTCCTGCTGACTCATGTCTGAATTCAGGCTGCAGTAGTGATTCACAAGTTCAAACAGATTGAAATCAGGTCTGAATAAAACACTTATATCAGGAATCCATTCCTTATCTCTTTCAATTGCAGGATTCCTGACTTCAAACCTCTCATTTTTCGGATGGAATGCAATTTTGATTTTAATTTTTTGATAATCCTTGCTGATCACCTCTTTACCCAAAATTGCAGCTGTTAAAGCAGTTACCCTCTGCTGTCCGTCAATCAGAATCTTCTTCCCCTCTGCAGTATGCCCGTTTTTTAACCTGACGTTAGGATTTTTCCAGGCGATCAGGTACCCTATCGGATACCCCTGATACAGAGAATCCATAAGGTCGCGAATTTTCGAAGAATCCCAGACAAAAGGGCGCTGAATTTCAGGTATAGCAATTTCATTAGTATTAACCCAGGTCAAAATAGTCTGGATCAGGTGCTGATTAACTGAATATTTTTGTGTTTGTGTTTTCATGGTGTATTGCTTTATTTATTATTAAATATTTCCTTTGAATGATTGATGGATTAATTAATAATATGTGATTTTAATAGTAAAACGCACATCTTACACTGCCCTTCGAGAGTTATAAGAAGTTATTATAATCGTATATGCTCACGACCGCCACTTTGATTCGACATTAAATGATTTATCCGCAGGGAACCATATCTTGCTATTATTAATAACTGATGTTCGCTCCAAATAGTCCATTAAATTTGAGATAAAAAATGCAAAAGAGAGCTCGACAATTTTATAAATATAATTGTTATCTCCATTCATGGAATCACGCTCATCCCAGAATTTATAGAAAATATCTTCATTGAAAGAGATATGATTAACAATAAACTTTTCGTACTCAGGTTCGTTTTTGAATTGCTCAATAACACTCACAATTGAATTTTGGAGAGTGCCTAAGCTATTATAAACACCTTCATAGGAAAATATCCCGTTAAAGAATGGCTTTTTCTGATCAAACTTACCCTCAAAAACGAATTTACCATTATCATTTGCTTTATTAAGGATATCATTTAAATTTTGATTTTGCAAATTTGTTTTGACTTCAATAATTGCCCTAACTGCATCAGGTGTTAGAATAATAAAGTCTCCCTCCCTAAATAAAACCGGAAATGCTGTGTCATATATTAGCAAATCTATCTGTTTTGATGAATTATGTTCACCTCGTTCTTTGCCTTCTCTCACAACAAACCCAGTCCCTATTTTATATTTATCTGGTAAGAACCTCTTAACAATTGTTTTGAGTACAACTTCTTTATAACGGCCATCTTCACCCCAATGCACGATTAAATTCCTCACTCTATCTTTTACAGCTATTAGTTCTTTGGCTGTTGAGACATGAAAATCTTTTATACTCATATAAATATCCTCATGGTATTTATCTTAATAACTTATTCTTTATTAATAGTAGAGTTCATCTAACCTCCAGATCAGATTTATTGCTTCTGGCCATCCGGCATCAACAAAAATATCAAGAAGTTTAACTAGGGTTTTGAGGTTTTCTCCCTCTCTAAACTCATATCGGTAGTCGCTTAAAACTTTTTCAACTAATTTGATAACTTCACTTTGCGCTAAAGGATCATAATGAAAACTAAATGCTTTACTATTTTCAGAAACCAAATATGCCATATTGACAACGTCCACCGGATCATATTTGATGACCCAATTAAGGTATTGAATTAGGTAATAAGAAGATGAGGCTAAAAGAAAAGAGGTTTGTTTGTTTGAACTCCATTTGAGTATATCATCATATATGCTTTTAGTCTTAAAATAGTAATCCTTTCTTTGATTGTCGCTTATTTGATAGGATTCCACCTTTTTATATTCCTTATCCGGTATTTGAGCATTAAAATATATTCGTGCAATAATCTCATCAATAATCTTATAGAGATTTTTCATTATTGAGTCTTTTTGATCGTTTTTGGTTGTGTAACCCGCAATTATTGAAGAAATCGTTCCTGTGACTTTCTTTATTATTATTTGCAAATTTTCCAGAGCCGTATTGATATTACTATTTTCTAAATATTGAGGCTTTATATATTCTAAGAGGGTATTTGTCATTACAATTAAAATGTGAACTTTTTCTATAGGCGAATTTATTATATCTGCAAATAAATCTTTACTGTCTTTATCATTGAATCGAACAAGTAGGTAGACAAGTGCTCTTGCTGACGATTTGTAAAAGTCCCTTTTTTTGTCACTTACTAATCCGGTAGGTATTATATTCTTCATTCGGTTTATTGATTCTTGTTCAGCACAACGTACTGATTTATTTAGACTAGAAAGAAGAGCGTCAATCACTACTATACATTTTTCTTTGCTATGTATCAGGTCAAATAATCTGAAATATCTATCCCGGTCGGCCTTGGAAATTCTCCACAGCTCTCTTGACAATAAATACCTCACAGATGGGTCGTCATCACCCAAAAGCAATTCAATACACATTATAATATCCGTTTCTTGCTTATATTCAAATAACCGAGGTAAATATAATGCAGCCATATTACGTGGTAAAGGTGACCAGACAGGATAATTATAACCCTCGTTATCATTAGTTTCAGCAATAGGGTATTTCGCCTTTGCGCAGGAACAGAGTAGCAGCCGGAGCTGAGAAAAGTAAGTTTCTGATGAAGCGTGGACTTCCAATTTTATTAACATCTCCGCTAACAAAGAAATGAAACTCCAAATTGATTTATCCATCTCCGGATTGATATTCTCAAGACACGTTCCGGTTAACCATTTTATGATCTCATTAATTTTCTCGGTTATTGTTAAGTATTTTCTGGAATCTGGAGGAATTTGTTCGTGTTCTTTTATTATAGTATAAAGTTCATCGTAATACTTTTTTGCTATTATTTCCTCTTCACTTATACTAACCGGTTGTACGCGTTTCGTAAACATGTTGTTTTCATAATTAGATTTTGAATATTCTGATTTTCCATTGACACGTTCTTGAGTTATGGATTCGAATTCTGTCATGATTTGTTCGGATTCCCAATGAGTCAATTTATTTTTCGGAATACAAGATAATATTGTGTTTAAATTGGGAAGTACGTATTGATCCTGATTCCTCAAATTATAAATATTTATTACAGCACATTCTATTTTATTAATTTGCTCTTCAGAGTAAGTATTAATCGCCACAATTAAAAATTCTCTCAATGCTTCAACCGCATAATTGCTTAGAATGATTGGCTCTGCTACGCACAAGTCAAACAATGGAGAACTGTAGAGTTCAGGATAATTGCATGCTGTTTTTATTAACTTACTCCAGATAAGTTCAACTTGTCCGTTCTCAGTAATTATATCTACAATTTTATTTATTTTGTCATAATTGTTATCCTTACTAATTTTATCCAAATAAGTAAATAAATCACTTAAAATTTTTAACGGCTCATAAATACTCTCAACATAATATCCCTCTCCAAATCTCCCGACATAATCTGCCAGAAAAGTACATTTCTTATTATTGTATGTGAAATCTTTTTTCTTTGATTTGACGGTCTCACCTTTTTCTAAGTATGGTAATATATCTTTGTGTATCACGAATTGATTACATATCTTAATGGCTATAACTGCCGCCACCTGTGGATGATAGTTAAATAAGGCGGGGAAGTCTTTAATTAAATTATAATGACATAAACTGTAATCTTGCTTTCGTGTACTGTTTAATCTCAGGACGGGGGTTCCCATTTCAGTTAGGGAGTCATCGTCAACATTTTTGTTAAAGATTGCGATATAGAATTCTTTGACAAAGCACGGATTACTTTCATAAAGCACTTTAATATTTAATGCAATTCTGAAAAAATAATTAATCGGGAAGGAATTTTCGTCTATGATGCTCATTACTTCATTTAGCAACTTGTTAGATTCTTCTTTATTTGTAGAATGGGTTTTAATAACCATTGGTAATACCAATCCCGCTCCGACATTATCTAATTGAAATATAGATATTTCTTTTCTTTTGCTTAATGTCCAGCTAAGCAGTTTTCTGGAGATAATTCCGCATTTATTTATAATCTCCCTCTCGTTGTTCTCAAGGGAAGATTCGAGTATTTTCTGTGTAATAATAGATATATTAAGCAATACTTTGATATCTAAGTGCTCAACAAATAATATCAACGTTGAGGCCCAAAGGAATCGGTTCTTCAATTCTAATGCATTTAAAGCTTGTAAAATTCTAAGAACAGCCTCAATTGCTTCTGTCTCGGAATGGTTGAATTTATCCAATAATGGAGTTAATTGGTCTATATTGTCGTATTCCCGCACAAATACATTAACTGGTATTAAGCGTGCGAAAAGATTGATATTAATGATATCATTGTTTAATAAATTAAAGAAATACTCCCAGAATAAATCCCGTTTTTTATACCACAACCGGGTCAAATAAAATACTAAACTGGGTCGTAAAAACAGAGGTCTAGATAAATCTTCCTGAATAAATTTTTCTAAAGCATTTTTCTCATCATCAATTAGTAGAATATTGACAGCATAATCAAATAAAATATTATGGTTAAATGAAATGCGTTGTTCATTAACTCCTTTCTGAATTAGTATTTCGGAACTATTCAACTCTTTCCATATTTTATCATCTTCACTTCGATAAACATCATGCTTATTTACGGACAAGGTTTTTTCCTTAACCATTAATTCACATATTTTGAATAAAAGGGATTCATAATGATTGGATTTTGCATTCCCCGATATTTTCCTTCTCCAAAATTCATCTAAAAGATGAACTTCGGAATAAATTAGCTCTGTATTGATATCCTTATCTGAATCACTTAGCAATTTATCAATTAACCAAAGATTATATGGGATTTTAAGCATTTCAATCAGCTTTCTATTAGCTCCGTCCAGTATTTTGCCCATAATTTTGCTTTGTGATTTTACTTCATTAAGTTCTGCCTGATTTAAGGGTGGGATAATGAAATGCCTGCAAGGGATACTTTTATCATGGGAATCCAGCTCTAATTCATTGGGCACCTTGGGAAAAAGTGATAGAAGATCTAAAGATTTTTTAGCATCATAAGTTCTTACGCTTACTATTATATTCCAAATCGGGCAATCTGTTTTGATTTGTTTTAATAATTGCATTAATGCATTTCTTTTACTTTCATCTCTTAGTGAATCGAATGAGTCAAGAATTACAATATTCTTTGAGTTTTTGTTCTCTTGGGTTTTAAGATAATGAGTTAGTGGAATTTCAATATTAAATTCACTTAATGCATTTATGTTTGACAAGTCACAAATCTGATCTATTGCCAAGAGCAGCACAACATTGCCTTTCTCTTCTAAATCATCAGTTATTTGAAATAGAGTATATGTTTTCCCAACCCCAGGCGACCCAATTACTACTCCGCTTGCCCCAAGAACAAAGGTGGACAGTTGATTAATTAATCCCTCTCTTTTTATATTAATCATGTTGTACTCTCTTTTTCATAATCTTATTAATATCAGTTGTTTTAACTTTCTTAACTAATTCGGAACTATCGTCTGAGAGGCCCACAGCAATTTCATGAATCCCTTTCTTCTCAACCGGCATTTCATCTTTATGTAAGATCTCTTTAAATAGCATTTCTATGCCTTGATAACTTTTGTCATTATTATCATAAAATATTGTTGTAATACCGAAGTCATCTTTGAATATTTTTTCTTCTGTTTTCCTTTCACAACATGTTTTGTCTGATATATCTCGAATTATATAATGTGATTCATTATCCCATAACCAAAAATCGCGACAAACAATATGAAGTATTTTCTGAATGAATGGATCTTGTAAGCTAAAGCCGACAAACACCATTTTTTTTAATGAGAATAATGCCCACAGGGTCCGGAATAATAAACTGTCAGGCATGTTCAAACAATTTCCATAAATATTCTCGTAATCATTTCTGGTAACCACCAAAGAATCTGGATAATCAATATTGCCATGAATGTGAAATACTTTTTTAGAGTTGTCTTGAGAATTATTTATAGAAAGGAAAAAACTTCTGATTGACGTTGGGTTGTCTTTTGAATAATATATTTTATTTAAATATCCACCATCCGGATAAATTTTATTTAATGCACAACTGATTTTATTATCATAATTTGTTGTTATTATCCCAGCAAAAGGTAATGATACTAAATTATGAAGGATTTTGCTTGGTTGATATTTATTGAAAATTTTTATTAAAAAACTTAAGTACTTCTCACGTCCATCCTTTAAGTTCAAAAAGCCTTCTTTGATATAATCTAAATATCCCAATTCGTCCCTTTCCTTTAGCACCTCATCAACTTTAAATGTTCCGTCTAAATACATTAGTTTTGTTTCTAATCTTTCAATGAGTCCACACCAATCAGGGCATTCATCAGTGCTCAATCCAGCTCCCACAAATAGTATTGTTTCTCCCTTCTGTAAGGATTTTAACATCTGATTTCTATTATTTTCATTTTCTTTTTGGTATTGATCAAAATAATCATTCATGGGATTTTGTGATAAATCGTTTATGTTTTGTTCGTCAATCATTCTCCCCTCCTCCTTCAAACGCCTCTTTCAGTAATGCCTGCATTAGGTTTTCCGAGAGGGTTTTGCAGGCGGCGGCTTCTTTTTCTAATTCATCAACTATTTGTAATAATTCGTCAACCCGATCCACAATGGCTCTTTGCTCGGCAAGGGGGGGTAGGGGTATAGGAAATGATCTAATCCGTCCTAAATTATAATTGCCAGCAGAAGTTCCACCGCTTGATACATTTCCTTTGGCATAATTCACACCATACGGTGAATTACTAACAATTGCCAAATATTTAGGAAGTGTTATGCTCTTTATTACTTTTACTAAGCAAAGACTTACATAGTATGCAAAATCAATTTTTTTATTAATGATAGCTGTTTCACCTATCCCAGCGCCAACACGTGCAATTAATAAATCTCCTAATTCAGGAATTTTGTTGATTCTATAACTATCATATGCTTGTTGAGTTACAAACTGGTGATTTTCTGGCAAAAAGCGAAATGGTTTTACATTTTGCGCGGATAAAAATATTTTCCCTTCTTTAACATATGTGGGAGTTTGATGTGTACCGTCCGATATTTGTTTTGTGATTTCATACAGTAGTGGATAAACCCAGGTATTAGGTATTAAAACTTTGTTCTTTATAATAGAATCTTGAATACCCGCCTTTTTTATTTTTCCCTCGTCAATTAGTTTTTGTTTTTCTTTCTTTATTTTCTCAAGGAGTGCAGCAGCGTCTGTTTCCGGATCACCTTTTATTACCGGGTTCTTCTTTCGCCACTCCACCGTCAGCTTCCCCTCTATTGCATCTTGAAGTATGGATTGACGGAGAAGTTTCAGACTCGCGGATTGCAATGATAATTCTTCCTGCATATAAGTAAACGAAACATTGAATTTTCTATAAATATCTAACCATACCTTTTGTTCATTAATCGGGGGCAAGTCCACTTCAATTTTTTCAATATTTTTGATGGATAAAGAGACATTTGCTGCACCTTGCATAAGGGGAACTATCTTTTTATCCTTATAGTATTGTAAATACAGATAAAGATATTCAGCGGAAATTTCATTGGGCCTTTTCGGGATAACCGCCGCTAATATTGTACCTAAAGCAAATTTCCCTTTTTCAAAGTGAACATAATTTAAGGTTTTTTTACCATGACCTGTGGAAGATACTAATGGAATGCAAACAGCTTCAGCATCAAATTGATAACTATTGCTTGTTTTCCTGTTTGCGCCTGTGGTTACTAGAGGATATTTTCCAGGGATAGCACTTGCTAAGCCTGTTTCGCCTTTGGTAACTGAACAAACCTCACCTATCCGCACAGATTTATATTTCCGCATTATCCCAAATCCTTTTTAAGGTTTTTCAGTAATTCATCACTCTTGCGAAATGAGGTATGGAGTAATTCAAGGAGTTCTTTGCTTGTGTGTTTTTGTTCCGCTTCAGGTATGTGGGGGTTTTTTATGTCAAGACTGTATCCGTTTTCTATTATTTTATCTATGGAAACTTTCCAAGCCAGGTCACTTTCTTTTCTCTTTTTCCACCAATTGATGAGTGGATCGAACTCACTTTTCTGTATCGGCTTTGTCTTGGAATAGGCTTTTACTCCTTCGGGGAGTTTATGTTCGTAATACCATATCTCTTTTGTTGCTTCCCCTTTTGTGAAAAAAAGTAAATTGGTTGCAACGCTTGCGTATGGCTGGAATACTGAATTCGGAAGACGAACTATTGTGTGAAGTTTACAGGTTTCAAGCCAGTTCTGCCTTATACGGGCTTTTACGCCGTCACCTGTTAGCGACCCGTCCGGAAGGACTATCGCTGCCCTTCCCCCATGCTTCAGATAGCGAATCATTAGCAGAAGAAAAAGATCCGCGCTTTCTGTTGTCCGGAAGCTGAGCGGAAAGTTCGTCTGAACTCCATCCGCAACAGAGGCTCCGAAAGGTGGGTTTGCCAGTATCACATCAACCTGGTCCTTTGGTCTTATGCTTGTGTATTCTCTGTTCAGGCTGTCTGTGTAGTCTATATTCGGAACTTCTATATCATGGAGTATAAGGTTGGTTACGGAGAGCATAAAAGGAAGTGGTTTGAATTCCATTCCGTGTATTGTATCTTCGAGTATTTTGAGATCGTCAATGCTTTTTACATCCTGCCTGCGTATGTTCTCTATTGCACTGGTTAAAAAACCTCCGGTGCCGCAGGCGGGATCCAGGACTTTTTCTCCAAGCCGCGGGTTTATTATCTCAGTCATTATTTCGGTAATGGCGCGGGGTGTATAGAATTCACCATAGTTGCCGGCACTCTGGAGATCACGCAAAATAGTTTCATAGATATCGCCGAAGAGATGCCGGTCTTCGGATTTATTAAAATCAATCTGATTAAGCTGGTTAAGGACCTGCCGGATTATGGTCCCGTTTTTCATGTAGTTGTTTGTGCCTTCAAAAATTTCCCTGATTATGATTGCACGCTTGTTTCCGTTTGCAATGTTAAGGTTTTTTAGTCCCGGTATAAGTTTGTTATCAACAAAATCTTTCAGTTCGTCACCGGTGATTCCTTCGGAGTCTCCCGCCCAGGTGCGCCACCGGAGTTCCTGAGGGATGGGGGATTTATATTTGTCATGAAGAATTTCCAGTTCTGCATCTTTATCATCCATTATTTTCAGAGTAATCATCCAGCCAAGCTGCTCTATTCGCTGTGCATCGCCCGATACACCCTGATCCTTTCTCATTATGTTCTGAAGTGTTTTTATAATGTTCCCGATGTTTTTCATTTTTGTTATTTGTTCTCTTGTTCTTGTATCATGGAATAGAATTGATTTATTTTGTTTCTCAAAACGTCCTTGGGAATAAGTTTCGTTTCATATTCGGCAATTATTGCCGGACTTGTTGCCCTGCTCAAAGTATATTCAACAACTTCGTCATCCTTTTCCCTACAAAGCAGGATGCCTATGCTTGGATTTTCAAAGTCCTTTTTAATATCCCTGTCCAGAGCTTCCAAATAAAACTCTAATTGTCCCATATACTCGGGTTTGAATTTATCAACTTTGAGTTCAAAAGCAACAAGACATTGCAGCCCCCTGTGGAAGAAGAGAAGATCAATGTAAAAATCGGTATTCCCCACCTGAAGTCTGTACTGCTGCCCAATAAAAGTAAAATCTCTTCCTATTTCAAGAATAAAATTTTTAAAAAAATGGAGTAATTCTGTTTCGAGTTCCTTTTCGGAATGTGGGGTTGCAAGATTTAGAAAATCAAATACATATGTATCTTTGAATACATTTGACACGTTTTGAGGCAAATGCTTTACTCTTCTTGAAAGTTTTTTGTCTCCGATTAATGTTCTTTCGAATATTCCGGAATTAATCTGACGCTCCAGCTCTCTTGTTGTATATTTCTCACTTGAACATATTTTTAAGTAGAATTCCCGCTCTTCTTCGCTTTTACATCTTCCCATAATTATTCTGTTGTGGCTCCAGGATAATTGTCGCCACAGTGAGGCGAGTTTTGTATTGTCCCCGTATGTTTCATAAAATTGTTTCATCCTCCATAGATTTTTATCCGTAAAACCCTTTATTTCTGCGTCTTCCCGCTTGATGTAATCGGCCAATTGGAGAACTACGCCCCTTCCCCAGTCTGCCCTTTTAACTTTCTCCGAAATATGCTTTCCGATATTAAAATATAATTGAACCATCTCAGAATTTACATTTGATAAAACCCGGTTGCGGACATTTTGAATTTCAATAAGAATTTCTGAAAAATCTTTCTGATTTGCTATTTTTTTCATTATGCTGCGCCTTTGTAGATTTCCTGTTCAAGTTCTTTTAATGCTTTGAGATAGTTTTCTTTTCCGCCGAAGATATTGATAATTTCGGAAGGGGTTCCGAAATGAGTGAAAGGATCAACTCTTAAGATTTCGAGGTCTTCTATATTTTCTATCCCCTCATCCGCATATTTGTCAAGGAGTGAATTCAGCACAGCCCTTACTTTATCGCCGTACTTTGTGAAGTAGTTGCGCTTTTTAACCCGGTCTGCGCGCTCTTTTCTGGAGAGGGGGGGCTGATCCCAGGCAACGTGGCAGATAAGATCAAATATATCAAGCTCTTTTGGAATTTCCTCCAGTAGGTTTTTGACTATTATTTCATTTGACTCAAGTTCATCAATAATCATTTTTTTCTTTTCGGCGCCGTTCCATTTTTGGAGGAAATCATTCAGACTTTTGTAATAATTAAGTATCCCCTTTTTGGTATATTCGGCAAGACTTTCGATAATCAAATCGCCTTTACTGTTAAGGTGCTGAATTCTTACGTTAAGGACTGAGACGTCAACTCCGTTTACAAATGTTTTCTCACGGGGGGTTTCCGAGGGCGGATCAACAATAATGGGGGGTGGCTCCTTTATTGTATCCGGGATATTTTCTCCCGGGTCAATTATTTCGTCCGGAGGAAAGTCATAAATAGCGTCATCCTCCGGTATGGGGTCTTCTTCGCCAACCGATTTAACCATAACAGGATCACCGTCAAATGTCGAATCGGCAAAGAGATTGGTGACATTCCTGAAATCCATAATCGTAAAGAAATATTTACCGAACTCTTCGTTGATTCTTGTTCCGCGCCCTATTATCTGTTTGAACTCGGTCATGGATTGTATGTTTGAATCGAGTACAATTAACTTACAAGTTTGCGCATCAATTCCGGTAGTCATTAACTTAGAGGTGGTTGCAATAACGGGATAGGTTTCTTCGGGATTAATAAAATTATCAAGCTCACGTTTCCCGATTTCATCATCGCCGGTGATACGCATAACGTACTTATGAGATTTTTGAACCTCGTCCGGATTTTCATTGGCAAGCGCCTGTCTCATTCTTTCAGCGTGTTCAATATCAATGCAGAACACAATGGTTTTATCGTACCGGTTTGTCTTTTTCAGGTATTCGGTTATTCTTGAAGCAACAGTTCTGGTCCGTTCATCTATAACAAGGTTTCTGTCATAGTCTTTGGTGTTATAAATCCGGTCTTCAACAGGATTACCAAAAATATCATTTTTATTTAATCCGGGTCGCCATCCCTCGAGATCAACATTCATTCCTATTCTGATTACTTTATAAGGGGCAAGGAAACCGTCTTCTATCCCCTGTCTCAGGGAATAAGTATAAACCGGTTCACCAAAGTACTCTATGTTCGATATTTCACTCGTCTCTTTTGGCGTGGCGGTAAGCCCTATCTGAGTAGCCGAAGAAAAATAATCCAGGATTTCACGCCATGCACTGTCATCTGCTGCACTTCCGCGGTGACATTCATCCACAATAACAAGGTCAAAGAAGTCAGGCGAAAATTCTTTATAAGCGTCCTTGGCTTCATCATCATAGTTAGTGAGTCCCTGGTAAAGAGCCAGATATATTTCATATGCTTTATCAATAACCTTGTTGCGGATTATTGTCATTTTATCTTTGAAGTGCTTAAAGTCATTTCTTTTAGTCTGGTCAATCAGGGCTTTACGGTCGGCAAGAAATAATATTCTCTTCTTTGTTCCGCTTTTCCAAAGGCGGTAAATTATCTGAAATGCTACAAATGTCTTTCCGGTTCCGGTTGCCATTACAAGCAGGATGTTCTTTTGTCCTTTGGAAATGGCCTCTACAGTACGGTTAATGGCTATCTGCTGATAATAACGGGGTTTTTTGCCGGAGGGATCAAAGAAGTAATCATGGGAAGCTGTATCTTCCTCTTTTGGTGTTGACAGCCCTTTATATATTTTATACTTTTCCCAAAGGTCCGCAGGGGAAGGGAAAGAATCCATAGGGATATTTTTTTCAACCTGGGATGAGTGACCGGAACGATCATGTTGAATAAAGAAGTCGCCGTTTGTGCTGAATGCAACAGGAATGTCGAGAATAACCGCATAATCAAGCGCTTGCTGCATGCCGGAGCCCGGTGAATGATTGTTGTCTTTGACTTCGATTATTGCGATGGGAATGTTGGGTTTATGATAGAGGATGTAATCTGCGCGTTTGCGCTGTCCGCGTTTTACATCTTTCCCCTGGATATATATTCTTCCGTCTGTGAAAGAGACTTCCTCACGAATTTGTAATTCGGGATTCCAGCCGACTTTAATTAGTGCAGGAGTAACAAATAATGAGCAGATGTCTCTTTCGGATAGTTTTGATTTATCCATCACTCAACTTATTAATTTTATAAAAATAAACCTCCTTTCAAAAATATAAATATTTTATTAGAAAAGCAAAAGAATAAGCAACTAAAGCAAGGTTTTATTGGTTGATTTGTTCCCGCAAGCGGGACAGGTGAGGGGTTAATCTGTGAGAATCTGTGTGTAATCTGCCTGCCCCGTGAAGCGGGGTGGGAATCTGTGTGGAATCTGCGAAAATCTGTGGTTAAGAGCTGGCAATCGCCGGAGGTGAGGTAAAGAGTGAAAAGTAAACAGTCATTTAGCTTGGCCGTCATTAATGGTCATTTTGACTCAGTCGGAGTAGTCATTTATTGTTCTTAACCCTCCCCGTCCCTCCCTTTAGAAATCCAACACAGTCGGAGGAGGGGGAATGAATTTTCCCCCCTTTAATTAAAGGGGGGATTTAAAAGGGGGGTTTTATATTTTATGTTTATCAACCATATATTGTAAAACAATCTTATAAAGTTTTTCTCTGTGGACTCTGTGTGAAACTCTGCGTTCCGCCGCAGCAGGCTGTTGCAGAGAAGACTTTTTCAGAGTTAGTTCTTAACAAAATAGGGTTAAACTTATATTCAGGCAAATTCCAGTCCCAGTTTTCTCATTTTTACCATCTGACCGACTCTGAGAATGAGTAAATAACAAAAATGCTCAATTAGCCCAAAAGATGTACCGGTTTTGCTTCTAAGAAGCATCTTGAACAGCTTATTCAGATTGTGTGCGATACACATGTACATA
>Ga0208462_1001101_pt1 | contig 20308 bp, 14 predicted proteins | sample AD_SCU001_MetaG_FD_184452 | JGI IMG/M metagenome (GOLD analysis project Ga0208462, IMG submission 184452) | Active sludge microbial communities of municipal wastewater-treating anaerobic digesters from China - AD_SCU001_MetaG (SPAdes) (version 2) | ecosystem: Engineered > Bioreactor > Anaerobic...
GTTTGGAGCCGGTCGTTACCTATCCCTATTTAAATTTCACCATTTCCCAGAAGCATGACCGTCTGGTCAAGAAGGAATTGAGCAAAGTGCTCAGGTGCCGGACAAGCCTGGTGATGCTGCTCGTTCAGATTGAGCAGGGATTGCTCCAAACTTCATTGCCGTCGATGATGGGGGCTTTTGAGGATCAACTGATTGATAGTTTTCGGGAAAGCGACACGGTCATCAGCATCGACGATTCCCGTGTTCTGCTCCTCGGGTTCGCTACGGATAAAACGGGGGCGGGCATGCTTCAGGATAAGGCGTGCCGGATTGTGAAAAAACTCCTGGGGGAAGAGGTCGTCGTTAAAACAGGATATTCCATGTTTCCGGAGGATGCCCAATCTTTGGAAAAGCTCTTATATCTGGCAAGTCGACCCGGACAGGATGCGGTAAAAAGCGGTGTGGCAAAGGCCCGTGAGCGACAGTTGGGCAGGGCGCCTGCCGTTCACCGGTTGGAGAAAAAAGAGGGGCCGACACCTTTACAAATTTGTTTTACAAAAGCGCGGGGAAAGATCTTCAAAAGACTCCTCAATATGGATTCGCAGACTCTCTGCCTGGGGCTCAGCAAAATATCCCGGGTTCAGCAGAAGGAATTCCTGTGCCGCCTTCCTATCGATTCTCCATTGATACCTGCCCTGGAGGAATATGTAAATAATCAACCCGATTTGATTTTCGATCCGGCGGGGGAAGGGCATTTCAATGCGGTTATTAATCAGATGGAATTGGAGGCGGGGCTGGCCAATCGGGATGAACTGCAGGACAAATTGCTCTTCAGGTTGAGGCAGGGAGACGACCTGCCCACACTGCCGTCGATCGCGGTGCGCATATTCAATATAGCATCCGACCCGGAGGCATCGGGCACGGAACTGTTGAGTATCATCAGACAGGATCCGGCGCTTACTTCGAAAATATTAAAAACCGTCAACTCCGCTTTTTATGGAAATCCGCAGAAGATCAGCTCCGTCCGGCAGGCGTTAATCCTGCTGGGTAACGATGAGATCGTTGATCTTGCCTTCGGTCTGGCTGCGGCTAAAGTCTTTGATATCAAACCGGTGCAGGGTGTGATTGACCCGAAGTTTCTCTGGCATCACTCGATCTGCACGGCCCTGATCGCGCGGGATTTATGTCGGGGATTTCCGCAATACAAGAATATGAGCGTCTTTACGGCCGGTTTGCTTCACGATGTCGGCAAAATATTTTTTATAGAAAAATTTGCCGACATCTACAGGGAAATATACGCCGACAAAGCTCAATATGATATGCCCCTTTTTGAGCTGGAAGAAGATTATCTGGGAATGAATCACGCCATTATCGGTAATCATTTATCGTCAAACTGGAATCTCCCCCAGCATCTTGTTCAGGCGATTTCCCACCATCACCAGCCCACTGCCGCCGCCCACCACCCTGAACTGGCTGCATTAATCGGACTGGCCAACTATCTTTATTATAAAGCCCTTGGCCTGCAGCTGAATTCCCGGCAGATCGCCGACTCCGACCACTGGCTGACTGTCGGGCACTGGACATTTCTGACCCGGCTTTTTCCGGATATGGGACAAGAGAAGCTCGACAAATTGACGGCGCAAGCCGAGTCAATCATCAAAGACAATCAGGATTGCCTGGCCATGCATTATTAATCTCGCAATTAAAGATGAACGGAACGATTGTGCAAATTGCTTTCAATATTTTTAATTCAGATTTTCCTTGTCTTCTTCTCTCTGTATCAAATCGTAGGTAATGGGTTCATAGCCGATATCGTCATCCAGGTGCATAAGACTTATTTTAACTGGATTCGCATAATCCTCCCTGCGTTTGATGTCCTCCAGAAATTGCTTTACTTTCTGGACGTTTTTAATGAACTCGCCGGGTGATCGAACCCCTGTATGAGTAAAAACGCCGAGGCACATTTTTTTCAATGTGGTGGTTTTTTCAATCGTCGTTTGCATAAACGTTATTATTAGATCGATAATCTGTGCTTTGTATTCCGGTATTGAAATATCCCAGATCGTCATTGGCATTACAAACAAGAAACCGGTCTGGCAGGATGGGGCTGATATGGAAGAGAGGTGATCGTTCGTCCTTGCAATTAATTGTGAACCGTTAAATTGTTTATTTCCCTTTAATTCCGCATTTGGATCGGGTATTCCAAAGCTTTTAAGAAGGAATTGAATTTCTTCAAGATACACACCGTCAGGATCCGTAAAGGGTAGGTTTTCGTCTGTAATAAGCTGTGGATGTTTTTCCAGTAGTTTGTGGAAAAGAAAACAATGGCTGAACCAGAATGCAACACTGGCGTCGACGGGGTGATGCGTCACGCTCATGCCCATTCTATAGCAATATTCAGCTTTTTCCAGGCATTGCAGGACTTCTTTTTTGAAGTCTTCAATTTTTTCAGTTATTTTCCGGTTCCGCAAAAAATTGATCAGCTTAAGGGCTTGAGAGTAAAACAGATGGCCGTAAACAGCATAAAATACGGGACTGGGTTGACAGTGCTTTTCAATAAATAAACCGTCATAAAGGGCGCGATCAAATAACAGGCGGGCGGTGATCCATTCCCGGGCGTAATTACCCAGGGCTATAAAGTTATACATCCGCATGGTCCGGGCGACGGGGTTATAAGGTTGTACTTGAGAAATCACATTGGAAAGAATCTGAACCGCCTCATGATCCATACGGCGCAATGTGGCAATGTGGGCAACGTCCAGCGCCAGCATTGTTTTGGGCGGATAATTGATGACGGTGTCGAGAAGGGGGATTATGCCGGTCTTGTTGAAGAACAGTGCGTTTTGAAAAGCATTAACGTCCTTGTCCCGGACGGGCAGCGGTGATGATTCTTTGCCGTCGGCGAGCATACACGGCATCAGGCCGGGGATGGGCTTAAAATAAGGGAAATCCCAGAAATGAACAATAGTCCAGACGTTTAAAGATGATGTTTCGTTTAGAATTACTCGTATATTCGCTTGTTTTGCCATCATACAGGCAATATGCGAAAGCCGAATGGGAAGATTATCGGGAAGCGACGGGTGAAACAGATCTTTGATAGATTCAGCTGTGGTTTCGAACTGACCTGCATCGATGGCGATCGAAAATTGAATTTTTGAAGAATAAAATTGCGTAAGCTGCCAGGAGGTCAACAATTGATAAGAAAGGGAAAGAGCATTGCTGATGGCCTCACTGTAGTTTTGTGGAAAGCCATTGAAGCCTTTTTTTATCGGGATTCTTAAGAGACAGGCTGTCGCCAGATAAGTAATGTGTGCTCCATTGAGATAATTCATTTCCAGATCTTTGGCACAGGAAGGCAGGGCGTCTTTCAAAAAAGTCATTACTTCCGGATTGATATTGCCGCGCGGTTCAAGAAAGGAAAGTTCCATAAGAATTCCTTCCTTGGGTTCAGGCTGTGTGTCGCAATGGCGCCGGGGAAAATTTATAATAGCAGAAAAATTGAGTCCAAGATCGGGTTTGTTGACTGCCAGCCAGATAGTCAGCGCCATCAGAGTGTGCTGTTTCTTGATTGTTTTGGGATGAAAGTCTTGCTTGAGTCTTGTAATAGTGACCTCGTTTGGTTTTTCCAGGCCGAAGACGCCGGCAATGTTTTTTAATTCCAGGACAAGTTTTTTAATGGAAATATCTTTTTTGATTTCACTGATCAGCATTTCAAAATTCAGCTCAGCCACGGGCTTTCTTCCTTTGTACATCTCACCGCAGCGATTGATTAATCCGATGAATTCAGCCTCTGATTCTTTTTGAATTGATTTTTTTTGCTGCGCTAAAGCGATAATTTTTTCTATAAATGAAATATTTTTTTTATCGCTTTTGAAATTTTGAAATGTTTCAACTGAGGGGAATATCGACCATAATAATAAATTAAATTTATCCAGCATGTTATCTGTGGTACTCATGTCGTAGTCCTCATTTAAAAATTTTGAAACGTTACGCAGATGAAATTAATTTATTTGCAGGCATTACGCAATATATAAAATTGTATAATTCAAGTAATAAATATTGAATGGTTGCATAAATTGTTGTAATAAAAACCATTTCTTTAGTAATTATTCAAAAACGGCCAAACAAGAAAATTCAGTAAAAAAGTGAGAATAGATGAAAAACAATCCATCTCCATCGGAACCTCCCGGGACAATCTTTGAAAATACGGACACGGCTGCAGTAATTTTTGAGGAAAATAATACCATACTACTGGCCAATGAAGAATTCGAGAAACTTGCCGGCTACACAAAAGAGGAAATAGAAGGAAGAAAAAAGTGGATGGAATTCTTTTATCGCCAGGAAGATCTGCAGCGAATGAAAGAATGTCATCGCCGGCGCCGTGGCAATCCCTTCTCTGTTCCCCATATGTATGAATTCCAGTTTGTCGACCGTCAAGGACGGATAAAGGATATTGTTGCCGCCGTTGCTGCAATAGCCGACGGTAAACAGTCTGTGATGACATTACTGGATATAAGCGACCACAAGCGAATTGAAGCTGCTTTGCCGGAATCAGATAGACGGCTGGCCGATACCATTGATTTTCTGCCGGACGCAACGGTTGCTGTCGATCTTTCCGGAAAAGTAATTGCCTGGAATCACGCCATGGAAGAGATGACCGGCGTAAAGGCGAAAGACATCCTGGGAAAGGGTGATCATGAATATACCATACCGTTCTTTGGAAAACGGATGCCGGCGCTGGTTGATCTGATATTGGGATTGAGTGAAAAGGCCGAAATCAAATACGACTTTGTCAAAAGAGAGGGAGATGTTCTTTTGGCCGAGGCTGAAGTGCCGGTGAGGGGAGTGCCCCGTACTCTCTGGGCGAAAGCCGGACCATTATATGACGACCATGGTAATATTGCCGGCGCCATTGAGTCCCTTCGCGACATCACCGAACGCAGACGGATGGAGGCGGTTCTGAGAGAATCAGAGCGGCGGCTGGCCGATATAATTGATTTTCTGCCGGATGCGACATTCGCTGTTGATCTTTCCGGAAAAATAATTGCCTGGAATCACGCCATGGAAGAGATGACCAGTGTGAAGGCTGAGGATATGCTGGGAAAGGGTAATTATGAATATGCTGTGCCGTTTCATGGAATTCGCAGGCGTGTTCTAATTGACCTGGCACTAAAATTTACTAAAGAAGTTGACGAGGAATATGATTTTGTCAAAAGAGAGGGAAACGTTTTTATAGCCGAGGCCGAGGTAACCATGCAAGGAGTAACTCGTGCACTCTGGGGAAAATCCAGACCGTTGTATGACAGCCATGGTAATGTTGTCGGTGCTATCGAGTCTATTCGCGATATTACTGCGCTCAAGCAGGCGGAAAAATCCCTGCAAAAAGCGCACGATGAACTGGAAAACAGAGTTATCGAAAGAACCGCCGAACTGGTGGAGGCCAACAAACTGCTGCAGGAGGAAATCGCCGAACGCAAGCGGATGGATGCTGCTCTGACAGAATCAGAACAACGACTCGCTGATATTATTGACTTTCTGCCTGACCCAACTTACGCTATTGATCTTTCCGGGAAAGTTATCGCCTGGAACCACGCCATCGAGGAAATGACCGGTGTTAAGGCGGAGGACATGCTGGGAAAGGGTAATCATGAATATATCATACCGTTTTACGGGACTTCGAGGCCGGTACTGATTGACCTGGTGTTTGAATGTGATCAAAAACTGGCCCAAAAATATGATTTTGTACGGAGAGAGAGAGATGTGCTTTTAGCCGAGGCTGAAGTGCCGGTGAGGGGAGTGCCACATTTTCTCTGGGGGAAAGCCGGGCCATTATATGACAGCCGCGGAAATATTGTTGGTGCCATTGAATCGGTTCGCGACATCACCGACCGCAGACGGATGGAAGTGGCTCTGCGGGAATCGGAGCGGCGGCTGGCCGATATAATTGATTTTCTGCCCGATGCGACTTTTGCCATCGACCTTTCCGGGAAAGTCATTGCCTGGAACCACGCCATGGAGGAAATGTCCGGCGTAAAGGCGGAGGACATGCTGGGAAAGGGTGATTATGAATACACGATACCGTTTTACGGGATGCGGCGACCTGCAATGATTGACCTGGCGCTCAGTCCCACTGACGAGGACGAGCAGAGATATCCTTTTATTAAGAAAGAAGGAGACGTCATTTTTACGGAGACTAATGTAATCCTGGGAGATTATCCTCGAGTCCTTTTGGGGAAAGCAAGGCCGCTATACGACAGCCACGGAAATATTGTCGGCGCCATTGAGTCCATTCGCGACATCACTGAGTTCAGGCAAGCCCAGAAAGCATTGCAACAGGCAAATGAAGAACTGGAAATTCGGGTTGCCGAAAGAACCGCCGCACTGGTGCAGGCCAACAAGGCGCTGCAGAAAGAAATTCTGGAAAGGCAGCGAACAGAGGCGGTGCTGGAAGAAAGCGAGAGAAGATATGACCAGTTTTTTAAAACTTCAAGAGATTGCGTCTTCATAACGCTGGCCGATGGGAAGTTCATTGATATAAACGATTCTCTGGTAGAGGTGCTGGGCTATTCGAGCCGGGAGGAAATGATGCAGGTAAACGTCAAGAACCTCTACGAGAAGCAGAACCAGCGCATCCAAATTGCCGCTTTAGTTGCCAGGAGCGGTTATGTCCAGGAATATCCCGTTGATTTTTTAAAGAAAGACGGGAGCAAAATATGTGTTCTTATTACTGCGGTGGCCGTATACGATACGGACGGCAGTGTAATAGGTTTTCAGGGAACACTCCGGGATGTCACCGAGCAGAGACGGGTGGAGAAAGAATTAAAGAAATACCGCGAAGAGCTGGAAAGTATGGTTGCCGAACGGACGAGTGAACTCGAGAACAGAACTAAAAATCTGCAGGAAATTAATACGGCTTTGAATGTTTTGCTCCAGAAGAGAGCTGATGACAAAAAGGTTTTAGAGGAGCGTTTCGTTGCGAATATCGGCTCTCTTGTGCTTCCCTACGTAGAAATGGTCAAAAGAAATAACCTTGATAAGCAGCAGCAGTTTTGCCTGGATACTATTAAAAATAATTTGAATAAAATTGCCTCTCCCTTATTGAAAAACATCCGGCAGTTTGATCTGACCCCCCGGGAGGTCCAGATCGCATCTTTAATCAAAGAAGGCAAGACGACCAAGGAAATCGCCAAGACATTGGGAATTGGAGAGGGGTCCATCGACACACACCGAAAAAGTATCAGAAAAAAAATGGGACTGGACAGAGCCGCCAATCTCCAGTCCCGCTTGCGTTATCTGGAAAAATAGATAAATAGTCTATCTATTTGCAGCCTGTTTAGTCTATTGAAATTAATTTTTAAAATTGATATTATTTTACAATTTATTTGTTCTTTTGAAGATTTAATGAATTTGCCGAACTGTATTTGGTGGGAAATCTGGTCTGGACGAAAATAACTTTCAGAAGCTTGGGCGGGTTTAAGACTGATTATGAGCGAAAAAGACGAAGGCATGGGCAAAGGGCGGTTTTCTGAACTGCCGGGAAAACTTCAAAGCAACGGTAAGATTGTAAAATTCTCAGGCGAACGCAGGCCAACGGAGCATATATCGCCGGTGTCGGAGGACGTCTACCGGATAATTTTTGAAAATACAGGAACGGCGACAGTTATTCTGGAGGAAGATAACACCATCCAGCTGGTAAACGGGGAATTCGAAAAACTTACCGGTTACAAAAGAGAGGAAATCGAGGGCAGAAAAAAATGGATGGAATTTGTCTGTCACAAAGAAGATCTGGAACGAATGAAAGAATATCACCGTCTGCGCCGTATTGATCCACAATCTGCCCCCCGTACCTACGAATTCCAACTCGTTGACCGAAAAAATCAAGTAAAAGATGTTATTTTAACCGTCACACCAATGCCTTTAATAAGGCAGACCCTGGCGGCATTGCTGGATGTAAGCTATCTCCGGCGTATGGAGGCGGCTCTGACGGAAACGGAAAGAAGGCTGGCCGATATTATCGATTTTCTGCCGGATGCGACGTTTGCCATTGATCTTTCCGGAAAGGTTATCGCCTGGAACAGGACGATGGAGGAAATGACCGGCATAAAAACCGAGTACATGCTGGGAAAAAGTAATTATGAATATTCCCTGCCGTTTTACGGGACGTCCAGGCCAATGCTTATTGACCTGGTACTCGGGTCTGCCGCCGAGATTGAAAAAAAATATAATTTCATCAAGCGCGAGGGGAGCGTACTTCTTGCCGAAGTTAACAATGTGCCTGTAAAAGGGGAATATCGCGCACTTTGGGGGAAAGCAGGGCTTTTGTATGACAGCCACGGCAATGTTGCCGGCGCCATCGAGTCCATCCGTGATATAACCGACCGCACACGGGCGGAGGAGTCACTGCAGAAAGCACATGATGAACTGGAAATTGGGGTTCGAGAGAGAACGGCCGAACTGATGCATGTAAACAAGGTGCTGCAGCGGGAAATATCGGAGCGCAAACGCGCAGAAGCGGTGCTGAAAGAGAGCGAAGAAAAATACAATCAGTTTTTTAAGACTTCAAGGGATTGCGTCTTTATAACTTCAAAGGATGGACGGCTCGTCGACCTGAATGATGCTGCGGTGGAGTTATTCGGCTACTCCAGCCGTGATGAACTGCTCCAGAAAAAAATGCCGTATGTTTACGCCAATAAGGAGGAACGGGCGAAGCACGCCAGAGTGATCGCAGAATGCGGCTATGTCAAAGAGTATCCCATTGATTTGCGCCGAAAAGACGGCAGTGTCAGGCATGCACTCATTACGGCAGTGGCCCGCTATGACGTCAGCGGCAGAACAATAGGCTTTCAGGGAACAATCCGGGACGTGACCGAGCAGAGACGGGTGGAGAAGGAATTAAGGAAATACCGTGAAGATCTGGAGAGCATGGTTGCCGAACGGACAAGCGAACTTGAAGACAAGACAAGAAATCTTCAGGAAGTAAATACGACATTGAATGTACTGCTGCAGAAGAGGGAAGAAGACAGAAAGATTCTGGAAGAGAATTTGGTCGCCAATATCAGTTCTCTTGTACTCCCCTACATAGGCGGTATCAGGAGAAACAACCTCGATGCGCAGCAGCAGTTGTGCCTGGAGGCTATTGAAAAGAATTTAAGCGGCATCGTTTCTCCGCTTTTGAAAAACATCCAGCAGTTTGAACTGACTCCGCGGGAGATACAGATTGTTTCCCTGATAAAGGACGGCAAGACGACCAAAGAAATTGCCAGAGCCTTGGGAATTGGTGAAGGTTCCATCGACACGCACAGAAAAAACATTAGAAAAAAAATGGGTCTGAACAGGTCTTGCAATCTCCAGTCCCATCTGCGTTTCCTCGAAAAATAGATAAATAGCCTATCTATAAATACCCGATTTAATATGTATTGTAAATTTACAATCCTTAGATATAAGTTTCTAAGTCTTTTAGGATATACATCTAATGCCTCAGGAGACATTTGAAAATTATTTTCCCTTTATGCCGATGCCGGGAAAGCCCCAAAAACTTCGGGGCGCTTTAAATCTAAATTAACTTTATTTTATTTTAAAACCATTTTCAGCTAATATGAAAGATGAATCTAAGACTAAAAAACAACTTATCAATGAGCTTACCGAACTGCGACAGCAATTGGCAAATTCAAAAAACTTCGAAAAAGAATTCCACAGGCTTCAGGAAAGCAATGACAAGTTCGTAAAAGCTTTCACGCACTGTTCCATCCCCATGGCCATTACAACATTTAAGGAAGGCCGGTTTGTTGATGTCAACAATACTTTTTCGAGATTTACAGGGCTCAGGCAGGATGAAATTATAGGACGTACTTCGCGGGAAATTGGATATTTCACAGATGAACAAAGGGCTATATTGTTTGATGAGATTAAGAAAAAAGGTTGTGTGGAAAACCTGGAGCTGAAAGTCGGAGCAAAAGGCGGGGAACTTAAAGACGGCTTGTTCAATGCCATAATGATGACCATCAACAATGAAAAATGTCTGCTGAAAGTAATGGTGGATATCACCGGGCGCAGGAAGGCGGAATTTTCTTTACGGGAAAGCGAAAACAAACATCACGGCAATAGTGAGCATGTCGGCAAAGGGATTTATCAGGCAACGGTCGATGCCGATGAGATAAAGAGCAATAAAGACGGCATCCCGGGCTGTCGGGGCGTCTTATCTGATATAACAGAAAGGAAACATTTTGAAACGGAGCTTTTGCAAACAAAAAAAATGGAAGCAGTTGGCGCTCTTGCGGGCGACATTGCCGACAGTTTCAACAATTTGTTTCTGGCGATTCAGGAAAGTATTTCACTTTTGCTCCTGGATATTGATTCGTCGCATCCCCATTACAGGTGCCTGAAGAATATTGCCGCACAGGTGGCAAATGGAGCTGATTTAACGGATCAATTGCTGGATCTTGCCGGGTGTGAAAAATATGAGGTTGAGCCCGTCAATATGAATGATAATGGATGAAGCAATAAAAGAAAGGATATTCGATCCCTTTTTTACGACGAATGGCGGCAGAGGTTTGGGGCTGACAACAGCTTACGGTGTTATTAAAGGACACGGGGGCCTTATCAGGGTTTGCAGTGTACCTGGCCAAGGAACAACTTTTACCATATATCTACCGACTTAAATGTGGAGGCTTTATGCAAAAAGCACTTGAAAACAAAGCGGTGAATGGCGGAGAGACAATTCTGCTGGTGGATGATGAAAAAATGATTCTGGATGTAACCAGAGAACTGCTCAAATCACTGGGGTATCAAGTCTATATTGCTCAAAGCGGTAAAGAAGCGATCGATGTTTTTACGGAGAAGCGAGACCAGATTAACCTGGTTATTATGGACATGGTTCTGCCGGGGATGTCGGGGAAAAAAATATTCGATAGACTTCGTGAAATAAATCCGGATGTCCGTGTGCTGCTGGCCAGCGGTTACAGTATCGACGGTGAGGCCGAACAGATTCTGGCCCGGGGCTGCAACGGCTTTCTTCCCAAACCTTTCCGACTTGGAGAACTTGCGCAAAAGGTAAGAGAAGTGCTTAACTAAAAATTGTATTTTTCCAATTAAATTCATCTTGATCAGTTTAATTAAAGGTTTTTACGCAGTGCATCCGATAGGGATAATTAGAAAAAGTGCTTTTCCCGGAAAGACTGCCGATGAACGAAAAAGACAAGAACACAAGTAAAGATCTAATTATGCTTGCCCTGGAAAGGGAAGTATTCAAAAAGCAATACCTGAGGATGCGTGATAATTATGATCATAAGATCAAAGAATTGTCCATCATCAAAGAACTCATGGATTCATTGCGTCTGACCAGCATCAATGATAAAAATGCCCTTTTCCGGGAGCAGTTAAAAGTTGTAAAAAAGAATACGTCTCTGGAACAGATAAGCCTCCTGGTTCTGAATGAAGAGCTCCAGACGCTCGAACTGGTGGCCGCCGCAAATGCGGAAAAAAAAGCATCTGTGGAGGAGGCGCGTTTTCTAAATCTTGACCAGGGGACACCGGGAATTGCTGTTTCGTTAAAAAAACCGGTTGTCATCAATGATGTGCAGGAATCCTGCAGTCATGAAGAAAGGATGCGTGTTCAAGGGCAGTCTTTGCTTTGCGTTCCTGTGATGGATGGAAATAAAGTTGTCGGCATTTTGGAGTTGAGCCATAGAATGAAGAATAAATTTGACCAGAATCAGGTCAACTTCTTCAGTCTTGTAGCCAATCAGATCGGCACCGCTGTTGTTTTGTTTCGGTTGTATGCGCAGATGCTCAAAGAGGAAAGCAGACGCTTTCTCCTGAGCCGCTTTTTTTCCAAAACCATTACCGAAGAGATTCTGGGCAAGAAAGGTTTTATTAAGTTAGGTGGAGAAAGAAAGAAAGCAACTATTGTGTTCGTTGATATCCATGGTTTTACATCCATCTCCGAACGCCTCGATCAGGAAGAAGTTGTTGAGATTCTTAATGCCTTCTTTTCTCATATGACGCCGATCATCTTTAAGAACAATGGGACCCTAGATAAACTGATGGGCGATGGAATGATGGCTATTTTTGGTGCGCCCATTACCAGCGATGATGATGCAGTACGGGCTGTACGCACAGTTATAGAGATGATCAGGGCGCTTCAAGCCTTTAATGAACGGCATAGGGAAAAAGGTTGGCCGCAGCTTAGTGTAGGCATTGGCGTCAACGCTGGTGAAGTTGTTGCTGGATATATAGGGTCTCAGGATCACTTGAATTATACGGTTATTGGCGACGCTGTGAACACGGCGCAGAGGCTTCAATCCATTGCTGCGGTGGATGAAATAATAATTTCAAAAGCTGTCAAAGACGCCATCGGCGATAAAATTTCGGAGGTGGAAGGCTTGAAGGGACTGACGCCTCTACCTTCCCAGAAAGTTAAAGGCAAAGAAAAAGAGATCGATATCTTCCGGGTTGAAATCTGACAGCTTGCCGCCTAACGCAATCGGCTGTCGATCATTATATCGGGGCCGATTCTTTTTATTTTTTGGAAGTTCAGTTTTTTGGCATGCGCCAGATCGATGATGTCCAGTTTGCCTACGGCTTCAATTCCCGTGCCGATAATTTTCGGGGCAATAATGGCTACCAGGCGGGAAGCTAAATTCTCTTTCAAAACGGCAGTAATGATCTGAGCGCCGCCTTCTATCAAAATGGAAGATATCCCTCTGGCGGCAAGTATTTTAAATAATTTTTTTAAATCAACTTTACCCTCGTTGTCGGCCTCCGTAGAAATCAGCTGTATACCGGAATCAGCAAAATGTTGAAATTGCGGGTCGTCCGCCGGTTTAGTGGTGGCAATTATAGTATCAGCGGCAGAGAGGTTTTGAAAAATTTTAGCCTGCAGAGGGACTTTCAGGCTGGAATCCACGACAACACGTAAAGGGTTGCGGCCGCGGATGTGGCGCACAGTTAGTTCCGGGTTATCTTTGATAACCGTCTGCGCGCCGACTAAAACCGCATCGTGCCGGGCGCGCAGCCGGTGAGCAAATTTCAGGGAAGCAGGTGAACTTATCCATTGTGACTGACCGTGTGCCGTAGCAATACGGCCGTCTAATGTTGCCGCATATTTTACGGTAACAAAAGGCATGCCTGTTTCCATGTAGTGAAAGAAAACTTCATTGAGGCTGCGGCATTTCTCTTCTAAAACACCTGCTGTTACTTCGACTCCCCTGCTTTGTAAATAATTCAAGCCCTTGCGGGAAACCAGCGGATTTGCGTCTATCGTCCCGACAACGACTTTTCTGAACTTATTTTCAACAATGCTTTCCACGCAGGGTGGTGTTTTTCCCGTATGACAACAGGGTTCAAGAGTTACATATATAGTCGCTCCGGCAAGGTCTTCAGAAGCATTTTGTATCGCGTTGACTTCCGCGTGAGGACCGCCGTACTGTTTGTGGTATCCCTGACCGATAATCCGGCCGTTTTTAACAATAACTGCGCCGACCATCGGGTTGGGGCTGACGGAACCATTTCCTTTTCGGGCAAGCTTTATTGCCAGATGCATGTAGTATTCATCAGTATTCATAGTTGGAGACAAATACCTCATAGTTTGCCGGAATGTAAAGATATTTATTGTTGAAATGTTCAAGGATGTGGTAAGGAGCAAACCGCCTGTCGAGCAAATCCCAGGTACATAATACATAATTAAAGATTGGAATGAAGACATGTTATTGTTGGGTGCTTTTGTTTTCGTTTTTGGTGCGGCAATAGGCAGCTTTTTAAATGTTTGCATTTATCGTTTGCCTGAACAACAATCGATTGCGAAACCTCTTTCTCAATGTCCGCATTGTCATCATCCGATCCGTTTTTACGACAACATTCCTTTGATCAGTTATTTAATTTTAAAAGGCAAGTGTCGCGACTGTGGCGAAAAAATATCCTGGCGGTATCCTTTGGTGGAACTTATCACGGCCATACTTGCATTGCTTTTATTCGCCAAGTTTTATCTTACCCTTAATTTTTTGGTATTTTTTATCTTTACCGCAGTTTTGATTGTCATCACCTTTATTGATCTTGATCATCAGATAATTCCGGATTTATTAACCCTGCCGGGAATTCCCATTTTCTTTCTGCTGGCTGTTTTCGTAGTGGGGGTACCGTGGATGGAAGCGGCAATCGGCCTGCTTATCGGCGGCGGCGTTCTTTTTGTAATCGCCCTGGGCTACGAGGTTATAACGAAGCGCGAAGGAATGGGCGGGGGAGATATTAAACTCCTGGCTATGATTGGCGGCTTTTTAGGCTGGAAATCTTTGATTTTCGTTCTTTTATTTAGTTCGTTGCTCGGCGCTGTCATAGGTATCGCTTTAATGCTGATAAAAAAAGAAGATATGAAATATGCGGTTCCCTTCGGTCCTTTCTTGTCGGCTGCAGCGGTCGCTTATCTGTTTTGGGGCGACGCTTTTATGCAGTTTCTGATTTTTGGCGGCAGCAATTAATGTTTTAGGTCAAAATCACCGATACACTCCAGTGAAAATGACGGTACTCGATACCTCATTTTAATAGCAGAAAAAATCACAAAATTATTTTTAACGCAGAGCATCTCAATTAGCAATCATATTAATGGTATAAAAGCGATTTTATCATGAAGCAATTATTGCCATTAACAGTGGCATGTTATTTGCTTTGCAGATGATGCATTTTGAAGCGGCATCTATTTGGAAGTGAAGATGAAGACAAGCAAAGGCTTCAGTTTGGTTGAATTGATAATTGTCATTGCCATAATCGGCATTTTGGCGTCGATATCGTCTTTTGCCTGGCAACGTTATGTAGATAACTCGAACCTTCGAACAGCAGCCAACGATGTAATCTCTGATTTTCAGACTTGTAAAGTAAAAGCAACCTCCGAGAATAGGAGGTATCAGATTTCATTTGTTACCGGAACGAACAGCAGTTACACGATCTCAGCACCTGTAACTGACACTCATACTGCTGTAAGCATAACCAAGTTACCCACTGTGCATGGCGCTGGTATAGAGATTATCAGTGCTACTTATCCTGCTAACATTATTACTTTCCAAGCTCGTGGTATCGGTAACAGTGGGACGATTGTAATGACTAACTCAAGGACGTCAAATGCGACAATTACAACCAATTTTACAGGTAGAGCCTATGTTACGTTCGCTATGCAATAAAAAAGGTTTTGGGATGATTGAAGTAATTATTGCCCTGTTTATAACAGTTGTGGCCGTGTTGGGCGTTTTCTCGCTGGTATCTCCGGCTTGGAGAACATCAACCCGATCGGATTGCCTGGGCAGGGCGTCGGGGATATTGTATGAGGAATTGATCAGGCAGGAGGCGAGAATCATGAATACATGCTGCAACGTAACAGCAGGCGCTCTACCCACAGTTACGGTAAACAGCAGTGGGCAGACGACGGCTCAATCAGGCGATATGCAGTTTAACGTTAATACGACAATTACGGATCTGTCAACGGCAACCAGCCCTAATTTTTGGAGAGTTACCGTGCGGGTGACCTGGCCCGGCCATACGGGGATATCGGAGAGCCTCGTCGTCAGCCGCCAGGATGGTTTCACTTCCACCCTCGGATGTACCTTGGGAGGGACTGCATGCCAATGAGAGATGCGAAAGGATTTACCCTTGTGGAAATGGTGGTTGCCATTGCCGTAGCTATGGGCCTTCTGACTGCGGTTTACCTGGCCATCAATTCTACTCAGCGCCATTCCTCCTCCATCGAGCGGAAAGTGACGGCCCAGCAGGACGTGAAACCTGCCTTGGACATCATGGCTCTGGAGATCGGCATGGCTTCGTATAATCCTACCTTTGCCTCTAATCTTTGGGTCATTCCTACCGGCTCCTGTTCAACCACCTCAACGAATCAGACCTACCGCGGCATTCAGGAAGCAACTGCCAATTCCATTGCTGTCGAAATGGATATCAGTGGTTCTAGTTCTACCCCAGACGACGGCAACGGCGCGCTGGGTGAGGACAATGAAATTATCCGTTACGATTACGATACAGCTAATCAACGCATTACCAGGGCGACAAGTTGCGAAAGCGCCCAGTCATTTCTGGGTGGTACGGTTGCCGGCCAGAAGACAGTCCGGGTTATTAACGGCGGCAGCAACGGCCTGGGCATCCCTATATTCCGGTATTATGACGGTACGGGAAATGAGATAACTGTCAGCGGTAATGATCTGGGGGGACGTATTCCCGATATTCGCCGGATCGAGATTGTGCTGGCTGTAGAAACGGAAAACAATGACGCCAATACAAACCAGCCCCGAAGGCTTATTTATTCCACAAGTGTCATACCGAGGAACCATGCGATACAGTAAAAGGATACTATCTTCCCAAAAGGGTTTTGTTCTTGTCGTGGCTGTTTTGGCTTGTGCAATCCTGTTTGCACTCACCATGCTGGTCATTAATTTATCAACCAGTGATTTGCGGATCAGTTCCAAACTCGTGGGAGAAAAAAAGGCGTTGACCTCAGCGGAGGCTGGGCTGCACCGGGTGATCCAGAATTTCAGCGGTGATCCGAATGCGGCGCTAGCGGATGGAACTCCTTATGATACTTGGATAACGGTGGATTCAACAAATGATGCCGCTTCCGGCTATAAAATTTATAGGCCCCAGGTTCCGACAACTGGACCGATCTTTATACCCATGACCGGATACTCCATTGGCGGTGGTCAAACCTGGGGGCAGAAACGTTTTACAGTTGAAGTGGAAGGGCGCAACACAGCCTATGACACTAAAGTAGAAATCCAGACTGCTGTCGGATACGGTCCAGTAGAAATATCAACCATGTATCAATAAGGGAGGATTTTATGAAAAAGATAATCAAAACAACCTGCCTGAGCCTGTTTATCCTTCTGGCCGCAAGTTTCTTTGCCGGTAAGGCATTGGCTACGGCGCCTCCTACGGATGAGTCGGCGCTCTTTACCAATTCCAATTCCCCCGATGCCCTGATCTTGCTCGACCTGTCGGGGAGCATGGACTGGAACCCTGCCGGGGGAACAAACATATATGGGAATTCCTCCTGTTCCGGGTCCTTCTATAGTTATTCGACAGCAGGATATACTACAGATTGCAGCCGCCTGGCCATTGCCAAGCGGTCCATCTTCAAAATACTCGACGATACAGGCAACGGAACCGTTGACAGCCAGGACGAAGGCAGCCTTGGCGTCCGGATGGGTTACATGCGGTTTTACAACTGTGGTGGTGACGATACGGGCAACGATTATACCAATGGCTGCGTTCAAATACCGGGCGCTAATTCATCCAGCCGTCGGTATATCGGGTCCAAGTATAGCCAGATTTACTGCAACAGCAACTCGAGTTGTACAGTTTCCAGTACTGGTTCATACTCGGTCGGGGGGGCCAGTGCAACCGGCGGCACAGCTCTGGCGTCGGCTCTCGGAGAAGCCAAGGTATATTACGATGCCCAGAAGGCGGCCGATGCGGCAGGAGATTGCCGGAAAAAATTTGTCATTCTGATCACCGACGGCGCCGATACTTACGCCTGCGGCGGCAATGGCGCTGAATGTCAGGGACAACAATATAAACGACGGCAGGAAGTCGTTGCCCGGACGAAGGCCCTGGCCGATGCCGGTTTCAAGGTCTTTGTCATCGGGTTCGGTTCTGCTATGCCCGACTATCTCGAAAATACGCTCAACTGGATGGCCTATTACGGCGGGACAGACAATCCGAACCAGGCCAATGCAGGGAGCGTAACCGGCTTTGTACCGGGGGCGGCGGGATCCTGTTCGGTTGCCTCCGACGAAGCACCAGCGAATTGTTTAAGTTCCGGTGTGTGGTATTCCACTGCAAATTTTAAAGCCGATACCAACGATCCGGGCTACGCTGCATTATCCGGCTATGCTTTTCTGGCCGCCGATGCCCAACAGCTGTCCACGGCTCTGCAGTCAGCCATCAACATCATCCGTGAAGCCAATTATTCCTTTTCGCAGTCGTCCATTCAGTCGGCACGGACATCAGATGAAAATTTTGTTTATGAGGGATCATTTGAACCGATTGAGGGTGACCCCTTTTGGAAGGGACACCTGAAAAAGTATCAGATCAACAGCAACGGTACCGTCGGTTCTTTACTTGCTGATGCAGGAACGATCCTGCAGGGAACTGCGGCCTCATCCCGGACGATTAAGACTTATAAAGGTGGAACTCTTACAGACTTTTCAACGGGTAGTATTACTGCGGCGGATTTGGGAGTTACGACTAACGCAGAGAGGGATGCCATAGTTGGTTATTTCCGCGGAGAAACCACTTATAACCCGGATGATTGGAAGCTGGGCGATGTTTTCCGTTCAACGCCTATAACCGTCGGAACTCCCTCCGTATTTTTTGACGACGGGCGCGACGCAAACAATCAGTTTGCCGCTCATCGGTCGAGCCATGTGCGCACATCTGCCAATGCCTACCGCCTCATCGTAGCCGGAGCAAATGATGGCCAGTTTCACGCCTTCAAGACCAGCAATCTCACCGAGGCCTGGAGTTTTGTTCCCCCCAACCTGCTAACAAAGTTGAAAAATATATCTCACGCAACCCATAATACCACTGATCCGGTTACCTCTCTGACACATCAATTTTTTGTAGATGGCCCCGTGACCGTTGCAGACGCCTGGGTCGGCGACGGCGACGGCACCAGTAAAACGGCTGACTGGAAAACCATTCTTGTTTTTGCCGAGGGTAGAGGGGCTGTCAGTTACTCCTGGAGTTCCTCCCCCTACTGCGATTCCGGTATAAGCAGTATTTATTCGACGACCTACAACTATTACTGCGGCTATCATGCCTTAAATCTTAATAATTCACTAAGCCCGACATACATGTGGCATATCAATTTTGCCAATGCTACGGCTGAAGCCGCCCAGGCTCCCTATCTCGGCGATCCCTGGAGTAAGATGATGATCGGCCGGGTCAAGGTGAAAGTGGGCGGCGTTGATAAGGAAAAGTGGGTTGGGTTCATCGGTGCGGGCTATAATGCAGCCGATTGCTCGGGAGGAGGTGGCTGTGATACACGCGGGAAGGGGTTCTTCGTCATCGACCTCAGCAACGGCCAGGTGCTTTGGAGTTACACGCTGGCAGACAACAGTGACATGGATTACAGCCTTGCGTCAGCACCTTCTATTGTGGATAGGGACAACGACGGTTTTATTGATACGGCCTACGTCGGTGATCTGGGCGGCAATATGTGGCGTTTTAAATTTTGCCTTGCCAATGATACCAATTGTGGAGTATCGGGAGCGACAACCAACTGGAGTGGTGGTTTGTTTTATGCTTCCTCTTCCGGCAATATTCGCCCCATCTATACCAGTGCGGCGGTGGCGAAGGACAGCATCGGCAATTTCTGGATCTTTTGGGGAACAGGCGACAAGGTGGATCCAACGGCATCCAACGCCCAGGAACGATTTTTCGCCGTCAAGGACAACAGAACATCCACTTACCAGTTTAATGATTTGGATAATATTACCTCGACTTCACAGGTGTTTGACCCATCTTCCACTAACAGTGTGGGCTATGCATTAAATCTAGCCGGTGGTGGAGAGAAGATTCTGGCTGACCCGACGGTTTTCGGCGGCGTGGTTTATTTTACAAGCTATACGCCGCCCTCAGGCAGTAATCCGTGTGCACAAGGAGGAACAGCCGCCCTTAACGCGCTTTTCTTTACAACAGGCGCCGGCGCCTTGCCAAATGGCGATCGCAGCATGACTATTGGTACCGGCATTCCTACATCGCCGGTTATATCACTGCCACCGGGGAGCGGGGCGCCTGACCTTTACGTAACAACAAGTGGAGGGGGCGGTACTTCGGCAAGTACCCAAAAAGTTCCCATTACCCCGCCTGGCGCTGTAAACCGGACGAACCTTCTCTATTGGAAAGATATGCGCATTCAGTAAACAAGGCTGGTGCATTAGAAAATTTCTTGACATAGAACGGATATGTTTGTACTGTTCCCGCTAAAATAACGGGTTTGCCTGCTGGAAGGTTCATTATGGGGACGGAAAAAAGGTATTGTGTAATTTGCGCCTGGCGGGCCGGTTGTCAGAAACGATTCAGTGTTGCCACTGATGCATCCGGCAATGTTCACTGTCCAGACTATACGCGAGATTTGTCCATCAAAGACAAGGATATTGAAGAAGCCGTTAAGAAAGATAAAGCTTCTTAAAATTAAATAATTTGTTTCCGTAGAAGCCACAGTGACAAACAGCAAAGAATGCGGTTTGTCACTTTTTTTTAATTAAAAGGTATGTAGATGAAAGATAAGATAGCGTTCACAGTAGAAACGGCGGTTAATGATTGCGTCAGGAAAGGTTTG
>Ga0208462_1001103_pt1 | contig 20231 bp, 11 predicted proteins | sample AD_SCU001_MetaG_FD_184452 | JGI IMG/M metagenome (GOLD analysis project Ga0208462, IMG submission 184452) | Active sludge microbial communities of municipal wastewater-treating anaerobic digesters from China - AD_SCU001_MetaG (SPAdes) (version 2) | ecosystem: Engineered > Bioreactor > Anaerobic...
ACCGTCAACCTGACGGTCGATAACGCAGACGGAACCGACATGCTCTCCCGGGCCGGCTACATCACGGTCTCCGCCGCACCGACTCCAACCGCAACTCCAACAGCAACCCCGACAGCAACCCCGACCAGCCAGCCGGTCTACAGCGGCGGTGGCAGCGGTGGCTCGACGGCCGGGCCGGACGGCGGCTATAACGTCGGCGGAGACTCCGCCGTGAGCACGGTCACCGTCACCGGGACAGGGCTCAAGACGTTCATCGTCACCGGCCGGACGCAGTCCTCCCCGGGCTCCGGGATCCCCCCGGCACCGGGCACCCCGTATCAGTACGTCGACCTGGTGCCGGCCCGGTTCGAGACGATCACCGGCGCGAACATCACCTTCTCCGTCCCGCTCGCGTGGCTGGAGGGGCACGGGTTCACCCCCGAAGAGATCGTGCTCCATCACTACAACGGCACGGCGTGGGAGGCGCTCCCGACATGGGTCGTGGATGTCACCGGGACATCGGTCACCTTCACCGCAACGAGTCCCGGGTTCTCGCTCTTCGCGATCAGCGGCATCGGGCAACCCGAGGAGCCCGTAGCGACCCCGACAGCGACAACGCCGCTGGCGACGGCAGAGCCCACCGCGACAGAGACCACGGCCGCTCCGGCCGGCAAACCGGCGCCGGGATTCTCGGCCGGGACAGTTGCCCTTGCATTCATGGCCGTCCTGTTGCTCGCCGCCGGAGGCTACCGGGTCAGGCGCAGGTAGAGTTACCGGCAGAACCCGGCGCTCTTCAAGAACTACGACTGGTGCGATGCAGCGCAAGAGGGCGCCCGCCTTTTTTCAGGCGACATGTGAGACGGGCTTATTCTCCCCCGCCCGCGCTCAACCCCCGGCATGCGTTTCTATAGATTCTTAGCAAATGATCGCCGATCTGATCGTATGGCTACACCTTCCGTCCGGGCGCTGTGCGTCTGCGCCCTCGGCCTCCTCCTCATAACCGCAGGGTGCATGCAGAACGAGCCCGAAACCGCCGCTCCGGTGCCGGAAACCCCCGACCTCCCGGAGCCGGGGAGCCATATCTCGAACGAGACGCTCGTCGCCTTCGTCGAGAGCGCGGTTGCGTATGCGCACGAAAACGGCAAAGAAAAGGCCCTCGCCGAGTTCTCCAACCCGAACGGGTCGTTCGTCCGGGGCGAGCTCTACATCTACGCCTACGACTTCAACAACGTCGCCCTCGCCCACCCGGTCAACCCGGAGAAGATCGGCGTGAGCCGGATGGACGAACTCGATGCGTTTGGCAACCCCTACACCCGGCAGTTCATCGACGCGGCGAAGAACGGTTCCGGGTTCGTCCGGTTCTACTACATCAACCCCGCACACAACCGGACGGTCGAATCGAAGCTGGGCTACGTGATGAAGGTGGACGAGGACTGGTGGCTCGGCTCCGGGGTCTACACGGGACCGGCACCCACCCCGGTGCAGACAGACGCCGCGACCATCCCCGATCTCACCGGCAACTGGACCGCGTCCATGACGGGATACGAAGGGAGCACGGGGTTCACGGACTACTCCACCGTCACGATGGCGATGACGATATCCGAACAGCACGGCCGGATCTTCTCCGGCTACACCGTCTTCACGGAGAACGGCACGGAGACGCGGACAGCGATCGCCGGCGTCATCGGGCGTGACGGCAGGACCCTCTCGACCGCCGAGCAGGGCGGCGGGTACTGTCTCGGCGAGGTTGTGGGGCCGGACGAACTTGAACTCGTCTACCTGCAGGACGGCGAGCAGTACGGCGTTGCGATCGACTCGCTCAAAAGAGTATAGCGCCGGTGAGACACCGGCCGCACGTTTTTTCTCTGGCACCTGCCCTGGCTCATCCTGCCCGGTATCAGTCTGCACCGCGCAATCTCCGGGACAGGGTCTCACGCGCGGGCGAAAAATGCGATTGTTGAGAGTTCATCCTTTGCGTTCAGTTTCGTTTCATGGTGTCCCCGATCTGCCTCACTGCTGTTGTGAGAAACCTGGAGGAGCCAGCAGAGGATGTGTTTCAATCCCGGGATCAATCTCTGCGACATTGCCGGGTCTGGAGGTCCCGCTCCGCTGCTTCGATGAGGTCCAGGACCCACCGGGGCGCGTCGGCCAGACGCGCGTCGGGCCGGTAATCCAGATCCCAGAGCACCCGGTAGATCTCCCGCTTGCGCTCTCGCAGGAGGGGGTGATGGAGGACCCGGGCCGCCCGACGGCTCTCATCGGGAGACAGACTCATAGAATTACTCTCTTGAACGGGATCTTAACACTATTCCTATTTCATGATCCGGTATGCGGGTCTCCCGATATTGATGGCGCCGCATCTCATTTTAGTGGCGAACCGGCCCTGATCTTCAAGAGCGCTTGGAGGTGGAGCCGCTGGACCAGTTCCAATCCTTCCTTGTTGTTCTGGATCGGCCTCTTGGACATGGGCGGTCTGGTCGAAGTCACGGACCAGTTGTAGTTTCAATCCTTGTTGTTCTGGATTAGCCTCTAGGACGGTAGTACCAGGGGTCCTTATCGTCTTCGGGGTTGGTTTCAATCCTTGTTGCCTTGGATCAGCCTCTAGGACCTCCTTCAGCGTCTGCTTGATCCACTCGTTGTCCTGTTTCAATCCTTGTTGTTCTGGATCAGCCTCTAGGACATGATCGCCGGGTCTTTCTCCATGCCGAGCTTGTTCAGTTTCAATCCTTGTTGTTCTGGATCAGCCTCTAGGACAGATGTATTGACACGGACCTATGGTGCAACCTAGTGAGTTTCAATCCTTGTTGTTCTGGATCAGCCTCTAGGACAGCAGGGCTGATAGCCTGGGCCGCCAGGTACTCCGGTTTCAATCCTTGTTGTTCTGGATCAGCCTCTAGGACCCGGCACCCCGAAGGGGGGATCACGGTCAACTTCGAGTTTCAATCCTTGTTGTTCTGGATCAGCCTCTAGGACGTCCGGGCCTGGCGCTGCAGGAGCCGGTCCTGTTGGTGTTTCAATCCTTGTTGTTCTGGATCAGCCTCTAGGACAGGGAAATGCGGGGGCGAAAAGGCGATGCGCGGCGGAGTTTCAATCCTTGTTGTTCTGGATCAGCCTCTAGGACAATCAATAGCAAAACTTACAATGTGGTAGGGTATAGTTTCAATCCTTGTTGTTCTGGATCAGCCTCTAGGACAGCCCGTCGAGGATCGTCCCGCCGGCGAGGCTCATCAGTTTCAATCCTTGTTGTTCTGGATCAGCCTCTAGGACATTCTCGTAGAGACGACGGACGGCGACCGTGTCATTGTTTCAATCCTTGTTGTTCTGGATCAGCCTCTAGGACGCAAGGGGTTTCAGAACTCTCTCCGCGAGGACTTGATGTTTCAATCCTTGTTGTTCTGGATCAGCCTCTAGGACTTGATTGTGTTCAGAAGCAGTTAGATCCTCAAATCCAGTTTCAATCCTTGTTGTTCTGGATCAGCCTCTAGGACACCAGTATTCACCAGTGTTTGTGACCATGTATATCGTTTCAATCCTTGTTGTTCTGGATCAGCCTCTAGGACCATAGTAAACAACATTTTTAAAAGGTATTTCGGTGTGTTTCAATCCTTGTTGTTCTGGATCAGCCTCTAGGACATTGAGCAGGGATTAGAGCGTTGTATAGTGGTGGATGTTTCAATCCTTGTTGTTCTGGATCAGCCTCTAGGACCTCAACTCTTTAATCATGTGCGCGTTGAACGTGGTGGTTTCAATCCTTGTTGTTCTGGATCAGCCTCTAGGACCGGTTAAGTCCCTCTAAAATTTTTTCCAAAAAAAGTTTCAATCCTTGTTGTTCTGGATCAGCCTCTAGGACGAAGTCACAGAGTGGGGCTCGCAGTCGCGACGGTTCGGTTTCAATCCTTGTTGTTCTGGATCAGCCTCTAGGACCGTAATCAATAGTCCGGTATCCTACAGATTTATAGTTTCAATCCTTGTTGTTCTGGATCAGCCTCTAGGACATGCTCCACCACTACAAAAAACTCTTTTTTACCATGTTTCAATCCTTGTTGTTCTGGATCAGCCTCTAGGACCAACCACGTTTGTGGTGATGTTCGAATCCATATCTGTTTCAATCCTTGTTGTTCTGGATCAGCCTCTAGGACCTACGAACTGGAAAAGGATCTGATCTGTCCAGTATGGTTTCAATCCTTGTTGTTCTGGATCAGCCTCTAGGACGGTTCCGTCCCTCCGGGTATACCCCTGTACGGAAAGTTTCAATCCTTGTTGTTCTGGATCAGCCTCTAGGACTGTGCCGTAGTGGTCATGAGCACCCATCTCATATTGTTTCAATCCTTGTTGTTCTGGATCAGCCTCTAGGACAGAAGAGATACTTCTTTATCACGGCACAACGATATAGTTTCAATCCTTGTTGTTCTGGATCAGCCTCTAGGACACCCTCCGCGATACAGCCAGGTGTAGCCGCACTTGGTTTCAATCCTTGTTGTTCTGGATCAGCCTCTAGGACGATCCACCCTGCAACCGGGGAGCTCTTGGAGATCAGTTTCAATCCTTGTTGTTCTGGATCAGCCTCTAGGACAGTTTGTACGGAGTGGACAGTACTGGCACTATTATATGTTTCAATCCTTGTTGTTCTGGATCAGCCTCTAGGACGTTCCCGCCATAGTGTACGATGCCCCGGACTTATGTTTCAATCCTTGTTGTTCTGGATCAGCCTCTAGGACACGACGTTGCCCCGGGAAACCTCGATGCCGAGGGAGGGTTTCAATCCTTGTTGTTCTGGATCAGCCTCTAGGACAACACATGGATCTGCTCTTCAGATGCCCTTTTCTGGTTTCAATCCTTGTTGTTCTGGATCAGCCTCTAGGACAGAGCTAGGGAAACACTCTGCCGTTCTTGTAGCCCGGTTTCAATCCTTGTTGTTCTGGATCAGCCTCTAGGACCGTCCTCAACGAACATCCATTTGTGATGGTAGATGGTTTCAATCCTTGTTGTTCTGGATCAGCCTCTAGGACCGTGGGTGGCTTCGACCTGCGGCCGGAGCTGCATGGTTTCAATCCTTGTTGTTCTGGATCAGCCTCTAGGACGATCAAGAACATCAAATACCTCGACTCTTTAGTGAGGTTTCAATCCTTGTTGTTCTGGATCAGCCTCTAGGACAGTCTTCGGAGAGGTTGACCTCGACCCGTGCAGCAAGTTTCAATCCTTGTTGTTCTGGATCAGCCTCTAGGACCGTTCAGGGTGTGGGTGAGCAGCGTCACGATCTGGGGTTTCAATCCTTGTTGTTCTGGATCAGCCTCTAGGACCCCCGACCGGCTCCGCACTCAAACCGGCAACTATAGTTTCAATCCTTGTTGTTCTGGATCAGCCTCTAGGACCTTTATCTTTTTTCCATACTCTTACATTACACGTTTTGTTTCAATCCTTGTTGTTCTGGATCAGCCTCTAGGACATTCATGTAGGATTCAACCCTATCAAGTTCATCAGTTTCAATCCTTGTTGTTCTGGATCAGCCTCTAGGACCCCTTATCCACGCTTACTTTGTCTGATTCATGGATGTTTCAATCCTTGTTGTTCTGGATCAGCCTCTAGGACTATGGCAGAGTATAAGAAACGCTTTGCTGAATACAGTTTCAATCCTTGTTGTTCTGGATCAGCCTCTAGGACCCCATGCTTTTCCCCGACCGTCCGTTCCCAGTTCTTGTTTCAATCCTTGTTGTTCTGGATCAGCCTCTAGGACGTGGATGAGTGGACGAAACCGATCTCAGTCCACTGTTTCAATCCTTGTTGTTCTGGATCAGCCTCTAGGACCGGCTGACGGGCTGATTTACGCGCACAAGGACGAGTAGTTTCAATCCTTGTTGTTCTGGATCAGCCTCTAGGACCGGTTCTCGGCGGCGAGAAGGCGGGGGATTGTCGGGGTTTCAATCCTTGTTGTTCTGGATCAGCCTCTAGGACCCCCCTCCGGGGGCGTGTTCGGGCCATCCCTTGCAGTTTCAATCCTTGTTGTTCTGGATCAGCCTCTAGGACGTTTCGTGCTGCATTTTTCACACTTCCACCCTACCAGGTTTCAATCCTTGTTGTTCTGGATCAGCCTCTAGGACAGGACGTGCCGCACCATGTCGATTATGTGTTTGTGGGTTTCAATCCTTGTTGTTCTGGATCAGCCTCTAGGACGGTGGGGCCGGGAGCTGATGAGGTTGAGAGCGTTGAGTTTCAATCCTTGTTGTTCTGGATCAGCCTCTAGGACATGGTAACAGAAAAAGAAACAGAGATGCACGATCAGAGTTTCAATCCTTGTTGTTCTGGATCAGCCTCTAGGACCGTCTATACACTTTACAATACCATGTAATACCGTTTGTTTCAATCCTTGTTGTTCTGGATCAGCCTCTAGGACTACGGGATATGCTCCATTGGATTTGATCCAACGTCTAGTTTCAATCCTTGTTGTTCTGGATCAGCCTCTAGGACGTGGACCGTTTCCGCAGAGAATCCAGAACAAGCCTAGTTTCAATCCTTGTTGTTCTGGATCAGCCTCTAGGACACCCTCTTCATCTTCTCCCTTTTCTTTTGCTTCTTGTTTCAATCCTTGTTGTTCTGGATCAGCCTCTAGGACGACAAAACCCAGAACTCACCATTCAATTTTTAGGTGGTTTCAATCCTTGTTGTTCTGGATCAGCCTCTAGGACTCTATTGGATTCGATCCACACCTACAGATACCTGGTTTCAATCCTTGTTGTTCTGGATCAGCCTCTAGGACCACGTTTTGGTTGGCGTCAAATCGTGTATTTTCATGTTTCAATCCTTGTTGTTCTGGATCAGCCTCTAGGACAACATCTTCAAATGGTATGCAACCCAGCAGAAACTGTTTCAATCCTTGTTGTTCTGGATCAGCCTCTAGGACCGATTTGAGACACTTTGATGTGATATGATACTTGAGGTTTCAATCCTTGTTGTTCTGGATCAGCCTCTAGGACTCTTACACGTGTAAGGAATATAATAATATATATTTTGTTTCAATCCTTGTTGTTCTGGATCAGCCTCTAGGACCCACAAACGGGCCGGGGAACGGCCTTTACGGTGATGTTTCAATCCTTGTTGTTCTGGATCAGCCTCTAGGACCTCCCCCGCCCTGCGGGGGCAGTATGTACTGTAAAGTTTCAATCCTTGTTGTTCTGGATCAGCCTCTAGGACGGTCGAGGTCCACGAGGATCGTGAAGGCGTAACTGGGTTTCAATCCTTGTTGTTCTGGATCAGCCTCTAGGACCTGCCGGCAGCCCGGGGAGCGGAGGAGGTGCCGGCGGTTTCAATCCTTGTTGTTCTGGATCAGCCTCTAGGACAACATTCCTCTTTCATGTGCAGGCGAGAAGGATAGGATCTGGTTTCAATCCTTGTTGTTCTGGATCAGCCTCTAGGACATCAATCTGCTTGAGCGCAGAATGGTTACAGAGGGGTTTCAATCCTTGTTGTTCTGGATCAGCCTCTAGGACGACCATATAGCCTGGCGCGACCTTGACTGTGCGCACAGTTTCAATCCTTGTTGTTCTGGATCAGCCTCTAGGACCTTTTTCCCCGACCGGGGCCGAAGCGAGGTTGAAAGTTTCAATCCTTGTTGTTCTGGATCAGCCTCTAGGACTTGCGCCAGTTCCCGCGAGCCACACTCAACGCCTCTTGGTTTCAATCCTTGTTGTTCTGGATCAGCCTCTAGGACGGTCGGAGGGTTCTGATTAATCCGAGCCCAAATCTTGTTTCAATCCTTGTTGTTCTGGATCAGCCTCTAGGACTGTGGTGACTGATGCGGATCGCCGGATCGTGAAGGGTTTCAATCCTTGTTGTTCTGGATCAGCCTCTAGGACGATCTTAGTGGGCCACCACTCCGAGCAGCGCGATCGGTTTCAATCCTTGTTGTTCTGGATCAGCCTCTAGGACCGCACCGAAGAGGCCGCGTTCGTCCACCAGTCGTAGTTTCAATCCTTGTTGTTCTGGATCAGCCTCTAGGACCCGGAGAACACGGGTGCCCGGACTGTGACTGTACTGAGTTTCAATCCTTGTTGTTCTGGATCAGCCTCTAGGACCTGTTAGGGAGACGGAGTACGTGCCACGAGCTGTAGTTTCAATCCTTGTTGTTCTGGATCAGCCTCTAGGACACCCTTGGTGTCGCAGGTTTCGCAGACGTACCCCTCGTTTCAATCCTTGTTGTTCTGGATCAGCCTCTAGGACGGCCGCCGGCAACGTCGATGTCGTCATCAGCATCTAGTTTCAATCCTTGTTGTTCTGGATCAGCCTCTAGGACGGCAGAAAGACGAACTCATCGGGAAACTCGGGGAGGGTTTCAATCCTTGTTGTTCTGGATCAGCCTCTAGGACTATGCATGTGGAGCAGGCCGTTCTCCATGAACTCGTGTTTCAATCCTTGTTGTTCTGGATCAGCCTCTAGGACGCAAAATAGGTCAGGATATTGCCTATTCCCCGCAAGTTTCAATCCTTGTTGTTCTGGATCAGCCTCTAGGACGCAATCAAGGCTATGTATTGGCTCATTGAAAAGAGTTTCAATCCTTGTTGTTCTGGATCAGCCTCTAGGACAAACTGTATTTCTCCTCAACCAATTCATTGCCGGCGGTTTCAATCCTTGTTGTTCTGGATCAGCCTCTAGGACTTTATCGAAAACCTCCTACTCTTTGCGGGACTTTAGTTTCAATCCTTGTTGTTCTGGATCAGCCTCTAGGACGAAATTCCGGACAGCCTTGGAGATCTACCGCGAGCGGTTTCAATCCTTGTTGTTCTGGATCAGCCTCTAGGACTAGACCCATAGTTACGACAAATGTTTAGTTTGTAGTTTCAATCCTTGTTGTTCTGGATCAGCCTCTAGGACCGTACGACCGCACCCGGAAGCGTCGCCTGCTCTTCTGGTTTCAATCCTTGTTGTTCTGGATCAGCCTCTAGGACCAGAACCCGTCCGGTGACGAGTTGGAAGAGGAAAGTTTCAATCCTTGTTGTTCTGGATCAGCCTCTAGGACGCAGGACGAGATCCGCAGGCTGGTAGAGGGGCAAGTTTCAATCCTTGTTGTTCTGGATCAGCCTCTAGGACCGTCCAGAACGGTGGCTTGCTAAAATGTGGTGGTGTTTCAATCCTTGTTGTTCTGGATCAGCCTCTAGGACCCCTACAACCCCTCTCGAAAGAAAAAATGGAGTGACGTTTCAATCCTTGTTGTTCTGGATCAGCCTCTAGGACAAAAAATTGTCTGTAGTAATATACGACACTAACAAGTTTCAATCCTTGTTGTTCTGGATCAGCCTCTAGGACCGGCTGACGGGTTGCGGGACCCCTTTCAGGCTGTAGGTTTCAATCCTTGTTGTTCTGGATCAGCCTCTAGGACGGGTGTTGCTGAGCCCCAGGCACGCTGTCGCCCAGGTTTCAATCCTTGTTGTTCTGGATCAGCCTCTAGGACGGGGGCGAGCCGGGGCATGGTCAGGCCCTCAGTTTTTGTTTCAATCCTTGTTGTTCTGGATCAGCCTCTAGGACCGGACGATCCTCGTCGGGCGCGTTCACCTCATTTTTAGTTTCAATCCTTGTTGTTCTGGATCAGCCTCTAGGACCCTCAAGGGGCGGGCGGGCGAGTTCGCCGAGACCGGTTTCAATCCTTGTTGTTCTGGATCAGCCTCTAGGACCATCACCGGCCCCTACGAGATGAAAATGGGGGAGGAGTTTCAATCCTTGTTGTTCTGGATCAGCCTCTAGGACGATCCGACGCTTGAGGAGGTAGGTCCGCCGGTCGATGTTTCAATCCTTGTTGTTCTGGATCAGCCTCTAGGACCAGATCAGAGAGAGCGCCATACCGCAACAGACCCAGTTTCAATCCTTGTTGTTCTGGATCAGCCTCTAGGACAATCCAAGTGAATACGCTGCGCCAGGGTAGAGGTCAGTTTCAATCCTTGTTGTTCTGGATCAGCCTCTAGGACCACGACGACCGCTTTAATTCCGTGGTCTGCCTGGAGTTTCAATCCTTGTTGTTCTGGATCAGCCTCTAGGACAGGGGTCGAATGGAGGGGAGGAAAAAGGAAGGTCGGGGTTTCAATCCTTGTTGTTCTGGATCAGCCTCTAGGACAAAAACTCCGTCAACAGTGTCGGCTGGACGGCCGGAGTTTCAATCCTTGTTGTTCTGGATCAGCCTCTAGGACGTTCGGCGGCGTGCGGGGCGTCGGTGCTGAAGGTGTTTCAATCCTTGTTGTTCTGGATCAGCCTCTAGGACGTGTCCATGATGGGGAATAGGAGGTTGCAGTATAGTTTCAATCCTTGTTGTTCTGGATCAGCCTCTAGGACGATACAGCTTTCCGAGGGAGGTTGGTGTATCTACAGTTTCAATCCTTGTTGTTCTGGATCAGCCTCTAGGACCGCAGACGCGATCCTGCACAACAATGAGACTGCCGGTTTCAATCCTTGTTGTTCTGGATCAGCCTCTAGGACTGCTCCTTGTACCGCGCTTCCGTGTCCCACGGGGTAAGTTTCAATCCTTGTTGTTCTGGATCAGCCTCTAGGACTATGCGTTATGATATTGAGATTGATTCTATTATAGAGTTTCAATCCTTGTTGTTCTGGATCAGCCTCTAGGACTTGTGCAGGGATGGAACTTACGTAGGACTTTATAAGTTTCAATCCTTGTTGTTCTGGATCAGCCTCTAGGACCCGAGGGCGTCGTCGTCTTCGGCGATCGCGGGGAGGTGTTTCAATCCTTGTTGTTCTGGATCAGCCTCTAGGACCATCGCTAACTACGACACTCTTGCAAGGTCGCTGGGTTTCAATCCTTGTTGTTCTGGATCAGCCTCTAGGACAAGGTTGCTGCACTCTTCGCTATGATGAACTATCGGTTTCAATCCTTGTTGTTCTGGATCAGCCTCTAGGACAGAAAAGAAGCGCAAGGACAAAAAGAGGTTACAAGAGTTTCAATCCTTGTTGTTCTGGATCAGCCTCTAGGACTCGCTCGAGCAGAAGGCCGCCAAGTTCCTGGAGGGTGTTTCAATCCTTGTTGTTCTGGATCAGCCTCTAGGACAGGGGGCAATTTTGGCCCTTTTGCCGGGATACCCACTCAGGTTCCCCGAATAACAAAGGTGTTCTGCACCTCCCTCTCATATCGGACCCTTCATAAAGATCTTCGTTCTTTATATTGAGGACCCCTTGCCACTTAAAGATCGAGCATCCCGCCCCCTCCGTCCTCTTGCCGCGGATGAAATCCAAGCTCCGGGTCATACAAAAGTCCCTGATCGATCTCTTCCGACGATATATAGCCCATCCCGATCCCCTCATCATACCCAACCGCATCCCGAAACGTCGAGGGGACGGCGATCACATAGTCATAAAACTCCTTTCGTATCGCAAGAAACGCATTTCTCCTATCCTTCCGGTCTTTGATATCTCTGATGGCATGGAACCGATCCCAGAGCTCCTCGGCCCGCTCGTCAAGGGCGACGAAGACGCTACACTTCGGATAACCCGCATCGACCAGGTTAAACCCGCTGTCAAGATCCTCAAACTCAAGGAGGGTGTAATGCTCCAGCAGCTCCTTTGAGAGATCATCGCTCTTCGCGTCCCCGACGCGGGCATAATACTCCCCGATGGTCGTGACGAACCCGGCCTCGGTTATGCTCTCCTTACCCTCAAGGACATCCCGGGTCTTCTGGAGCAGCATCTCGCTTTCCCTGTAGATATATCGCGAATAAGGCACCCCGCGCTCATCCACGACCTCAAAGAGGTGCATCACTCCTCTTGCCCCACCAGAGTTGCGGTTACACCGCCCGGCAACCTGGTTGACCGAGTCCAGCGGCGCAAAGTCCCGGTAGACCACGTCGACATCGATATCCACCCCTGCCTCGATGAGCTGGGTGCTCACGATCACCCTTCGCCGCGGATCCCGCTCTTTTGCCTTGATCATCCTGATTCGACTGAGCCGCTCCCGGGGGACGACCCGCGTGGAGAGGTACACATAGGCTGTCCCGGGCTCGGCCTGTTCGGTGAGTGCCCTGAAGACCTGCTGGGACGAGGCGACGGTGTTCATCACGATGAGAAAGTCCCTGTCCGGGTGCGTATCGATATCCTCCCTGACGATCTCGATGAACTCCGCAATCCCCACCGGCTCACGGTGGACATGGAGATCAAGGCGGTCAAGAGCATGGAAATACGTCTCCCGCCCCGGCGCAAGTTCTCTGATCTCCTCCCCGGCTTTGAAGATATGCGGCTGGGTCGCCGTCATCAGGATGAAATAGATCCCGTGGTCTTCTGCCAGTCTCGATATGGCCTGCCGGACCAGTTCCCAGTAGCGGTGCGGGAGCGTCTGGACCTCATCGAGGATCACAATCCCGCCCACTGCCCTGTGATACTTCCTGTGCGCACGATTCTTCCTGGAGAACAGCATCGAGAAGAACTGCACAAACGTGGTGACGATCACCTCGGCGTTCCACCCTTCGATGAGGAACTGGCTATCATCGGGTTCATACTCGCCTTCCTCCGTCCGGTACGAGAGTTCGGCGAGATGGTGATGCGTGAGGAGCACCTCAGACGAGGGGGGTGCGCCGCCACCCCCGAGCACCTCTTCAAAGACCTGCGCGTTCTGGTCGATGATCGAGAGATACGGGAGACAGTAGATGATCCTGGGGCAAAATCCCTTCTCCCTCTCGATCCGCTCCCTCAGTTTCAGGGCAAACGAGAGGCCGGTGAGCGTCTTACCCGTTCCAGTCGGGAGGTTCAAGGAGAAGATATGCGCGGCAAGGTCGAGACCCGCCACCTGCCCGGTGACCTCCGCATAGATCGCGTTTCGGATCTCATTGATCCCGCTCTCCGCCCGGCCAAAGTTCTTCCGCTCCCTGTACCGGTCCACCAGGTCTCCCCGCACAGCCTCAAGGTTGCGCGCTACAGTAAGTCCCGATGCGCCCTCTTTATCAGCCGAGAGAAGAGCGGAGTAACAGAACAGGGCCAGGCCGGCATATCCGGGATCGGGGTTTTTCCGCAGGTGCCTGAAGGTTCGGTTCGCATATCGGAGCGTCTCGTCCCTCTCCGCTCGCCAGTTCTGGAAGAACCCGGCAACCGTCTCGGTGTCGAGCAGGCCACTGTAAGCCTCAAGTGTCAGGTCGAGATCCATCGAGGCAATCTGTCGGGAAAATACTTCCTCATCATCCCTGAGTAACTCGATATCCTCCAGACTGTTATGGAGGTCGCCATGATGCCGCCTGACCGCCTCATACGCGATATAGGGGAGGATATCCCTGAGAGGCGATTCGAGGTGAGAGAACCGCGACCGCACCACCGAGGATGCGAACAGTGCGGATATCCCACCGTGATTACTCTCCGCTCTCTTCTTCGGTATCTTACCGTCCCGAATCGCTTTGATATACCCCTGAAAATAGGAGGTCGCCTTCCCGAAGTCATGGCATACCCCAAGAAGATAACACAATGCTTCGAGATCCTCATCAGACAGCCCGAGTTGAAGAAAAGAGGCCGGAGAATCGGCGCAAATCTGCGCCGCCCCTTCGGCAACGTCACGGAGGTGTTGACCAAGCGGGCGGTCGGGGTGGGAGAGGAGAGGATCAGAGGAAGGTGATGTGTTCACCATCCTCCAGCTCCCAGTACCAGGCATCTTTAGCCAGGATCGCGCGTCCGTTTCGCTCGAAGATGATCTCGGAATAATCAGTGACCGTGCGGTCGTCGGCCATCTCAGCCGGCATGATCTCGGTGACGTACTGCCTTCCGGGCTCAAAGATCAGATTCCCGACCTCGTCGCTACGGACCGCAGTGTGGATCTCTGCCTTCTCTGACTGCCTCTCCACCGCCTCAAACTCACCGATGTACGCAAAGCTAGCAATGTGCTCGGAGAGCCCCAGGCAGGGCGTGTAGACCGAACAGTGCCTGGAGAGCAGCTCCCGCGCGGCCCTCTGAATCTCAGGGTCATCATGGACAAAATAAACCCTGAAGCGAGGATCCTTGAGGAGCTCATACTGGATCTGCGTCCGATTCTTGATCTCGTTCATTAACGGGCCGGCTTTTTTCGTGTCGATAAGATTCTCGGAGAACCGGACCTTCTTGACCGGAGCCATCAACCGTACCCCAATTTGAGCTTGTTTGCACCTGAAATGACCCAGGTACTCCTCCTTTGAAAGGCCGATGATGGCACCGAGAAGGCCGGTCAGGGCAGTTCTCGACGGGATGGAGAATGTGAGGGGGGAAGTAGTTGTATAGTGCTTCCTGAAGTGGCCGTACTCGCCCCAGACCTCAAACACGAGCACGCGGGTCATGGTTCTCAGAGGACCAGCGGTGTAACCTTGATGCCCGCCGCCGTGATTAACTTCTGGAGCGAACCTTGTTTCTCTCCGGCGACACAGGTGAGCCTTGGATCCTCAATGAGTTCGACACGCTGGATCTTCTCTTTGTTGCCGGTGAGGACGGTCACCAGATCGGTCACATCAAGGCTGAACTCGCTGACATCCCGGATCTCTTCGTCATCCTTCCCGGACACGAGCTTGATCGTCCCGTTCAGGTCACCGATATGGTAATTCTTCTCCTTGTAGACCACACTCAGGAGGAGACGCGGCATCTGGCCCACCTTCGACCTTGAGATCAGGTTCTTTGTCCCGTTCCACAGGCCGTCATAGAGGAGGGCGACGTCGTCGTCGGTGAGTTGCGTACTCAGTGCGGCGTTCTCGTTGACGACCCCGTAGAACCCGATGAGCGAGTAGGGGAGGATATACTGCTCGGTGAACGTCCCCTGCTTGCTCGATTTGTCGGAAGGCATCACCGTAGTCCCCTTCATGTATGCCACCTTCACCCGGTGAAGAGAACGTCCGATCCTGAACTGGACCGGGCCGGTCAGGATGATGCTCTTCCCCTTGATCGCCGCCGTCGCTCCGAATAGCCTTATGTCAACACATTTCTTGAGGAGCTCGTCTCCGGACGTCACCTTCAGATCATCAAGGCGGTCCTCCTTGTCAATAAGGGTCCCATCCTCCTTCCGGGTCTCCCTGATGAAGACCTCCAGACCCTTGAAGTCGTGGAGGTAATCTCGAACCGTGCGCTTCAGTCTGACGTCGCTGACCAGATTGACCATGGTCTCTTCGTCGATCCTGGGCTTGTTCTCGTCAAGGGGATCGCCATTGGGGTTGATATCCTTAACGTCATACAAAAACACGATCTCTCTACGCTGTGATACAATGCCACTCATTTCACTCATCTCCGGTTGATTTCTCCTCTTCAGGTAGTTCTTCATCCTTATCTGCCTTGAACAGGTACGCCAGGTTCATGCCGAGGGTGAAGTAGAAACTGATCTCATCCTTTGACATCTTCCACTCCTCGCCGGCCTGGACCATGTGCTGGGAGATCAGCTGCTCCAGGTCACGGTAGTAGTTCTTCCCGTACTCCTCCAGTTTGTTCTGGATCTTGGGGAGGAGGGCAGCGACGCTCCGCTGGTCCAGGTTCAGCCCATGGAGTTTTGTCCTGAAGGGTGTCGCCTTACGCTCCACATACTGGACATCCAGCAGGAGTTGTGCCAGCGCCCCTTCAAGGAAGATCGCCTTTTTGGCGTCAGAGTCAAAGAAGTCAGCATACTGTTCAAAGATCTCATCAGTGATCTTCCGGCTTCTGGAACCGGCTTTTTCTTTCCCAAGGTCTGCAATGGCAGGTTTCATCGTACGCCTCTGGTTATGGTTCATAAGGATGCCCAATTCTCGGAGGTAGAAGAGGAGGGCGAGCCCTCTCAGGCTCGACTCGCGGGTCGGGTAATTCTGCGCGAAGAGTTTCCGGATCTTACGCATATAGGCATAGATCAGGAATTGGTAGTCCACCGGCTGCCCGATAAAGATCTTGTTCACAATTTCGAGGAAGTAGCCGTTGAGGCTCTCGTCGACCTCAGCCCTGAAGAAGTGCCTGACCGTCCCGAAATCGAACGAATAAGGCACATCCCCGGTCTTTTTCCCGTTGGTAAAGGCCGATACTTTCAGGTCTGAGATGTAAGGGAGACCATCTACCACTTTCTTTGCATCAAAAAGGATTCTAAGCCTGGAGGGAAAGACGTCCTCGATATACCCGTCGATCTTGAACTCCCCTTTCCCGGCATGGTAAATGAGGATGTTGCAGAGGAAGGTGTTCTCCTGCTGTGAGAGGAGGTCAAGGATCTCATCCTGCGTCTGGTCAAGCAGGCGCATATACTTCCCTGATAGGTGGGTCTCGGCCCCGCGCCTATGGAACTCCTCAATGACATCGTAGACCTCTGTGTCAACCCCCGGACAGACCGGTTTCGGAATCAAAAAGTAATCAAAACCCTGGAACCTGAAACGGGCGCGCTCTTCAAGATACCTTTTCCCTTCCTCAAGGAGGAGGGCACAATCCCGGCAGACAGGATTGTTCTTCCAGGCAAGGGACTGATCGAAGCCGCCGGAGACCATCCCCTTCTTGTCCACGGTATAAAAAGCATACGGAGCAACGAATCCGTAGACCTCATCTTTCTTCTCCCTGCATATAGAACAGACCTGGTCTTTCGCTCTGGATTCGGTGTTGTATTTGGAGTAATACTTATTCAGGGCCTTTTCCCTGAAGAGATTCTGGAAGAGCGGAATGTCTCCAACGTATTCTTTCTTCCCGTTCTGGCTGAAGATGACGGTGACGATGGCGTTTTCTTTATTCTTCCGGATCACGTTATTCTTCTCGGTGAGAGCGTCAACGATCTCCCCGGCGTGATCGGTGATGCACTGCATCAGGGACTCAAGAAAACGGCGGTCTGAGCCCGACACGGAGCCGTTGAAGTCCTGTTTCAGCCACCCCAGGATCTTGTTGGGGAAGAACTTTCCCGGTTCGGTGAGCCGGGCCGTGAGGGAGAAGTCCGGCCCGTTTGCCCCACCCTTCCGGTACATATAGCGGTGGGTCTTATCGCGAGAATACTCCTCTGACCCGACCCTGACAAATGAGCACGACTCACCGTCCGTCTCGACCTCGATCGTGAAGATATGACGGTATGCCGATGAGCTGGCAGGGTCTTCACAGAGAAGTTTCAGGACATCTTCCGGGGCAGCCAGCGAGATGCCGTTCTTTTGAGTGGTATATTGACCAATCTGCCGTATAGAATCAATCATTTCCCTTAAGAGGAATAATAATTATATTGTCATGAAATATCTTTCGATCTGCTATTTTTCGCAAATGTGACGGTAGCAACAATCGATACAACTCTGTCTCGACCGCGTAGGCCGGGGATAATAGCCATACTCAGTAATTTTAAGGATATCGTCAACCACCCCCCTCGCCTCGTCCCTGGCCTCCGGGGTAAATGGAATCTCTTTAACGAGGTTGTTGCTCCGCAGGTAGCAGAGATATCCCCGGCGCGCCGGCACGCCATACCGCTCCTCGATCATCATCCCATACAGCACCGACTGGATGCGGTGGGTTTTGAAGAGGCGCTCCTTGTACTCGGCAAACTTGTAATCAAAAGGAGCCACCGTCCCGTCACCAAGGAAGAGCACTTCATCGGCTATCCCCCGAACAGGGATGCGCGCCGATGTCAGGTATACCCTGCGCTCCTTCCTCTGCACACCAAGGTCACGGCGGAGGTAGGAGATGTTGCTCGTCTCCCGGGTATGATGGGCCTCCCTGCCAATCATGACCTTGACCCGCTTCTCCTCATGCTGCGGGACATCAAGACAGTGGAGAAAGTAGATGTATCTCGGACAGAAGAGATACTCCATCACATCAGAGACCGTCAGAGATGCCGGCCCCTCAGATGACCATGACGCCAAGGGTGTCCCTCACCAGGTCGCGGTCAAAACCCTCTCCGATAAGGGCGATCTTCTGGTAGCACTCCTCGCACATAGGAAAGACATAGACCGAATCGCCCTCCTCAATAAGGCCTGTGCATTCAATACCAAGGGAATCCCACTCGTTTTTATTGAGGTTGCCAAGGAAAGCGCTCTTCTGAACACGGTAGAGCCCGTACTTCTTGCAGACCCGGACGACAGCATTTCTCACCTTGTCTTCAGAGATATCGTAAATAACCCAGACGAGCATCAGTCATACCACCGAATCAACTGGTTTGCCAGGGCATGTGCCTCGGCAAGAATCGTGTTCCTGATCTTCATGTTCTTCCCGCGGTATGCGACCTCTTCGTCAAAGTGGGCGTTGAGTTCATTCATCAGGAGGGCCTTGCCCTCCTTCGAGAGACCGACGCCTCCCTCGAAGGGCTCAAAGTGTCCCTCGCGCATCTTCCGCTTCGTGAAGAGAAAGACCACAGGCTCGTCGATATGCATCCTGAACCCCTCGATAAAGTCGAAGACGAATGATTTTTTGTTGTAACTGTCCGTGTGGAGAATACCCACGTACGGATCAAGTCCGGAGAGGATACAGGCCCGCTCCACGATGCTGTACAGAACCCCATAGCCGTAGTTAAGGGTCGCGTTAAAGGGGTCTTTTGCAGGGCGGCGGCTTCGCTCTGTGAATCTCCACTCGTCAGGGAGGATATCCGCGATCGCAGAAAAATAGATCCGTGAAGCCATGCCTTCTATGCCAAGGATAGCCTGCCGACAGTGGTTGATGTTGCCAGAGAGGTGCAGGGCATCATCCCGGAGCGTGCTGATCTCACCGATTGCTTTCTCAAGGAAAACCTCCTGTCCGGGCCGTGTCTTTTTGAGTTTCTTGAGCAGAGCGATCTGGTTTCCCGTCTTCTGCACCTCCCACTCTTTGACCAGTTGAAGACCTTTCTCGTCCTCTGCCACCTCCAACTGCCTGCGCCGGATAAGGGTAGTGCTGCCCAGTTTCGGGTGCCAGACCCTGCCCATAGGGTCGCCAAACTCGTCCAGGAAAACGATGTCGATATTGTGCTCCAGAGCGGTCTTGATCACGTCGGTGGAGAGCATCACCGCCGTGGCGATCCAGATGCTCTCGACCTTCGTGATCGGCACTTCAGTATTCTTCTCCGGGGTCTTGATCAGGAAACTCTCCCCCTTCTTGTGGAGAAGCGAGCCGCGGGTAGTGATGAGGAGATTCATCAATCAGCCCCCGCCGTGGTTCGTTGTTATCCGGTCAATACACCTCACCGCTCCAAAACCTCGGGAGACAGACTTACCGAGGCCAAGAAGGTCAGGGATATCAAAATTCACCAGAAACTCCCCGGTGAACCCGATCATCGGTACTCCTTTGAGATCGCACTGGCACGCAGAGATATTCCGGATATCGAGTTTGATTCTCTCGGGAACATGGTAATCGAGGCCCTTCGAGGCCGAAAGGAGGTTGGAGGTGAGGGTCTTTCTGAGGAGTTCAGTCCTCCCGTTGCGGTCGGAATCGAGATATCTGAGATAATTCTGCTGGTTCAGGGCGATCCAGGGGGTGACGAAGCGATACAGATGAAACTTTTCAGATAGTCCAAAATCCTGTTCTTCAACGGTGACGCTCTTCTCATAGATCTGGTAGACCTTTTGCCCGAGCCTGACCACACGAGTCTCCCGGTAGATCTCCTGCAGGACATCGGCCCCCTCATTGATGCCGATAACAACGGCAGCATCGTCGAGAACGCGATACTGGACAAGTGGATAGCGGTACCGGAGTTGGCCGTGGCCGATGTGCTGGTGAAGGAGTGTATATTCATTGAAGGCACTTGCCAGATATCCTCTAAGATGATCAGGCCGGTGGGGCAACTCCTGGTCTGAACGCAGACTCATGTAAAAGAGGCGCAGGCGCATGCGGGTAGTTCTTCATCAGGAAATATATGGCTTCGCTTTTGTAATGGCTCCGGAGTTTCTATCCATATTTAAAAAAGCAGTCTCTTTGGGGTTCCCCCACCCCGCCCGGCCTTCGGCCTCCTCCCCCGCCCCCCGGGGCGGGGGCAGTCGTGGCGATATGCGACTGTCCGAAGGGCAGGAGCATGAGAAGACCAAAGGTCTTCGAAGTGCGAGCGAAGCGAGTATGAGCACCGTTAGGTACTGGGTGCGATGGAAGGAACGTCCGGAGCTTGAGCACCGTCAGGTGCGAAATCAGGCATCTGGTTGCCGGCGACCTCCTTCGCGTGAGGAATTAGAGCGGGTACCGGTCAGGCACATCGCCTCTCTTCTACCCGGCGCAAGGCCTTTCAGCACCCAGATATCCCGGTGCAATTAAACGACAGGGTAAGATCAAAAAGAATCAAAAAGGGACTACTTCTTCCTCGCCCGCAGCCGGGCGATCTCCTCGTGGCCCGCGACCTTTACCACGAACGTCCCGTGACAGGGCTTGGTGTAGGGGAAGATCAGGTCCTCGCCCTCGAC
>Ga0208462_1001108_pt1 | contig 20128 bp, 17 predicted proteins | sample AD_SCU001_MetaG_FD_184452 | JGI IMG/M metagenome (GOLD analysis project Ga0208462, IMG submission 184452) | Active sludge microbial communities of municipal wastewater-treating anaerobic digesters from China - AD_SCU001_MetaG (SPAdes) (version 2) | ecosystem: Engineered > Bioreactor > Anaerobic...
TCTATCTGTGAGCTCTTGCCTGCTGCCGATCGCTCTCCGACGACGCACCGGGCGGGATCTCTTCGAATCTCCGGGACCGGGGTATCCGGATCGTCAAAAAAAAGAGTTATTCAGCCCGGCGCTCTGCCTTCTTCGCAGCCAGACGCTCGACAGCGGCGAGGTCGACACTGCCGCCGGTCGAGAGTTTGCCCTGCCAGACCGCCCGGTCGACGAACCCCTTGCCGATATCGTTCCTGATGACGAGCGTCGTGTAGCCATCCGGCGACCCGACGGCCCCGGCCGAGACATCCGCGCTCAGTGCCGTGAAGTCGGTGCAGACGTGGCACCCGGGCCGAACGGACCCTTCGAGGTCGGCGAGCGGGATGGAGATCTGCCGCTCGTCCTGCAGGTAGACGTCCATTTTACCCTTGATGTCCAGGCGACGGATCTCCCAGGGCTCGATCTTGCGATCGGACTGCAGCCTTCCCTCGACCAGTTTCGCGTAGTCGAAGGTCTCCGTGCAGAAGAGGCCGATTACGAGCCGGATCGCCTTCGCGTAGGGCCGGAGGAGTTCGTGGTCGCTCGTCCGGATCATCTGCGTCGCCCGTGCCACACAGGGCACGCCGACGACGGCGATCCGCCGGTACTTCCGGGTGACCACTGCCTCCTTTAAGGAGGCAAGCAGCGGCACCCACCAGGAGTAGCGGCTCCCGGCGTGCTGGACGAGCGCCTCTGAGGAGGTGATCACCGCTGAGGACGGCTTCATCGTCCAGGGGTCTCTCGTCACCGTGACGACCGCGTCGATCAACCCCTCATCGAGGGCATTGACCAGAATTGCCGTCACCGCGCCGCCGCTCTGCTTCCGCTCAACCGGGAATACCGACCGGGCCGCAACGATCTCCTGGTATGGCCCGAGCATCTTCCCCTGCCCCGCAAGGTTGACCCGGGGACAGGCCGCGTAGCATGCCCCGCAGGGCACGCTGTCGTTCTCAGCCTTGCAGTAACCAATGTTCACCGGCGCATCGGTGTTCCCCGGGGCGAACCGGAGGGCATCCGCCGGACAGACTGCCACGCAGGCCCCGCACCCGGAGCAGAGGCCCGTAGCCCAGACCTCGGCGTCCAGGCCTTTGTAAGTCTTCATCTCCATGCCTATCACTCCCACGTATACTTCCCGGCAAAGGGCCGTGCGCTCGCAGGGACGATCCGGGTGTAATCCGCGTTGACCAGCGGTTCGGGATCGAACCCGAAGTCTTCTGCAAATTCCCGGAGCACCGGGACAATCCGTGCGCGGTCCTCATCGGTGAGCGGCACCTTCTTTGCCCCTGCGGCGAGGCAGGTGTCGTCCACGTCCCCGCGGACGACGATCTCCCCGCCGTGGATCCCGCTCCCGATCTCGCGGGCTTTCATGACCCCGTCGAGACCGAGGACAATCAGGAGGCCGCCAGCCATGTACTCGCCGAGGAACATCTGCGCGGACCCCCCGACGACCAGTATGGGGCGCTGCGTCTCGTACTGCTTCATGTGGATGCCGCCCCGGTAGCCGATGTCCCCGCGGACGAAGACCTTGCCACCCCGCATGCTGTGCGCCACCGCATCGCCGGCGCTCCCATGGATCACTACCTTCCCGGAATCCATCGTGTTGCCGGGCGCGTGCTCCGCGTTCCCGTGGACGACGACGGTCGGCCCGCTCATGAACATGGCGAGGTCGCCGCCCGCAACACCGTGAACGCAGATAGTGGCGTTCCCGCGGAGACCGTCGCCGATGAACCGCTGGCCGAGGACGTTGTTGACGACGACCTCGTCGGCGCCGTCCTTCAGGGCCTCGCGGATCTGCTGGTTTAAGGAAGTGCAGTCCACTCCCTTCGCATCGATTGTGATCTGTTTTGCCATTCTGCTCACGCTCCTATCGGCTTGACGTCGAGGACGTCAAGAAGGCCCGCATCAAGCATATACCCGCGAAGCCGGTCGCGGTTGCCCCGCAGGCTCTCGATGCTGGTGATCCCGGCCGCACCCATCAGCTCGGTGATCTCGAGCGTCCAGGCGTGGATCAGGTTTGCGACCTGCTTTGAGGCCACGTCGGGGTTCAGGCGGTCCACGAGATCCTGGCGCTGGGTGGCGATCCCCCAGGGGCAGAGGCCCTGGTAACAGTTCCCGCAGACCCGGCAGCCCATCGCCGCGAGGGCTGCGGTGGCGATGTAGACCGCGTCCGCACCGAGGGCGATCGCCTTCATGACGTCCGCGCTCTCGCGGATGCTGCCGCAGGCGATAAGGGAGACCTCATTCCTGAGCCCCTGCTTGCGGAGTTCCTTATCGGCGGTTGCGATGGCAACCTCGATCGGGATGCCGACGTGGTCGCGGAAGACCCGCGGCGCAGCACCCGTGCCGCCCCGGAATCCATCGATAGCGATGGCGTCCACCCCGGAACGGGCAACGGCCGCCACGTTCTCGGCGTTGTTGTTGACGGCTGCAATCTTGGCGAAGATCGGCTTCTTCCAACCCGTCGCCTCCTTGACGGACCGGACGAGCTGGGGAAGGTCCTCGATGCCGTAGATGTCATGGTGCGGCGCAGGGCTGATGGCGTCGCTCCCCTGCGGGATCATCCTTGTTCTGGAGACATCCGCACTGACCTTCTCGCCGGTGAGGTGCCCGCCGATGCCCGGTTTTGCGCCCTGGCCGAGTTTGAGCTCGATGGCGGCGCCACGCTCCAGGTAATCGATATTCACACCGAACCGCCCGGAGGCGACCTGAACGATCACGCGGTCCTGGTAGGGGTAGAGACCCGGATGCAGGCCGCCTTCCCCGGTGCCCATGAACGTCCCTACCTCTTGTGCCGCCCGGGCCATTGCCAGATGGGCGTTGAGGCTGATCGCACCGTAACTCATGTGACCGAGCAGGATCGGCGTCTCGATCATGAGGTTCGGGGTGAGTTCCGTGGCGAGTTCGACGTCCCCGTTCGCCTTCTGCCGGAAGTCCAGCTTCGACGGCTTCTTCCCGAGGTAGGTCCGGAGCTCGACCGGCTCGCGGAGCGGGTCGGTGGGAGGCGTGGTGACCTGGCAGGCGTCCAGCATCAGGCGATCGAATATGACCGGGAGGTTCGCGACGCTGCCCATCCCGGCGAGGATGATCTTCCCCGTCCGGGCCTGGTTGTAGATCGACTCCCTGACCTGCTGGTTCCACACCGGGTGGCTCCGGTAGTCACAGGGGTGCTCTGCGAGCATGATGGCGTCCCGGGGACAGTAGGTGATGCACCGGTGACAGGCGGTGCACTTCCGGGAGTTGATCAGGATCTTATCGCCGTCCTGCCGGAAGACACCATAGGAACAGTTATCGACGCATCGCCCGCACTCCATGCACTGGTCGCGGTCGATCGTGACCCGGTACCGGAGCGGCATGCTGCCAAGGTTGCAGTCACTCATGGGGCAACCCTCCCGATCACCGGCTCACCCGCAGCCGGCCTCGTGATCGACTCGACTTCCGGCTCCATGGTCCGGATCGCCGACTCTTCGCTTGCGATAAAGAGGCGGTCGGCGCACTCCCCGACGACCATCGGCCGGAGTTTGCCCCGGTCGGTGAACCCAACCATCATGTCGGGGCTCGCGGCCACGACAGTGAACGGTCCGTTCATCGTCGCCGCGCCGTAGGCGAACCGGAGAGCGCGGTTCAGCTTCTGCTCGGCCTCAGGCATCCGGTCGATCTCCTCCCAGTAGGGCGGCGCGAGGGCCCGGATGGCGAGGTTGATATCGAGGCCGTGTCGTCGCACCAGAAGGTCGATTAAGTAGGTGATGACCTCGCTGTCGGTGGAAGTCGTGCAGTTGTAGCCGAAACTTTCGACGTAGCGCCGGTTGGTCCCGTAGGTGGTGGTCTTACCGTTCTCCACGACGCTCCAGTCGTGCAGGTTGAACGGGTCGGGCCGCTCCCACTTCTCCGGGCTCGCCGTCGCGTAGCGGTTGTGCGCGAGCCAGAGGTAGCCCTCGTAGTCCTCGATCCGGTAGTAGTCAGCCACGACCTCGGGCCACGCGCCGGATCCTCCGGCCTTGAAGACCCCGACGTTCTTGCCGGAGGAGACGACCTCGGCACCGTTTACGCACCCGTTGATCTGCATCACGAGGTTCGTGACGACGTCCTTCTCGGGCGATGCGCTTCCCGGCGCGAGGGAGGCGTCCGGCCTGAAGAAGTAGCGCCAGGGAGTGCAGGCCGTCCGGAGGTTTTGCTGGTTGCAGGTCGGGATCGCCTCGTCGTGCTCGATCGCCCCCCACTGCTCCAGTGTTGCGTCGACGACCGCTTTGCTCTCGCAGGTATTGTCGAGGAAGACATGGAGCGCGTAACAGTCCCGGTAGTCGGGATAGATGCCGTAGGCAACATACCCCGCCCCCTCGCCGCTGCCGCGCTCGTTCATCATGGAGAGGGCCTGCCGGATACCGGAACCGTCCATCACCTGGCGCCTCTTATCCATTACACCAAATATGCCGCACATGGTTACCACGGTAAGCAACGTTCTGTTGCTGTGTTTTAGAACTCTGCTCGGGTATATTGGTGTCAATAGGTATTTATTTCATCGGAAAGAAGTAGACTTCCACATGTCCCGTGATGCCACTTCTGCGATGCTTGAGCGCATCGAAAAGGATAATGTCAAATTCCTTCGGCTGCAGTTCACCGATCTCCTGGGCATGCCCAAGAACGTCGCTATCCCTGTGAAACAGGCGGAAAAGGCGCTGACCGGTGGTATCGGGTTTGACGGGTCGTCGATCGAGGGGTTTGTCCGGATCGAGGAGTCCGATATGGTGCTCAAACCCGATCTCTCCACCTACACTCTCCTGCCCTGGCGTTTCCAGGAGAACGCGGAGGCGCGCTTCGTCTGCGATGTCTACATGGCCAGCGGCCGGCCGTTCGAGGGCGACCCGCGTTACGTCCTCCGGCGGGTGATGGAGGACGCGGCGAAGGACGGCTACGTCTTCAACACCGGGCCGGAACTGGAGTTCTTCCTCTTCCGGATGCTCGACGGCCGGCCGACGACGCAGTTCCAGGACGTCGGCGGCTACTTCGACCTCGCCCCCACCGACCTTGCCGAGGACGTCCGGCGCGAGATCATCATTGCCCTCACGGAGATGGGGTTCGAGATCGAGGCGTCCCACCACGAGGTTGCCGAGAGTCAGCACGAGATCGACTTCAAGTACAGCGACGCCCTCCACACCGCCGACAACGTCATCACTTTCAAGTTCGCGGTCAAGACGATGGCGCTGATGCGCGGCCTGCACGCATCCTTCATGGCGAAGCCGATCTACGGCATCTGCGGGAGCGGGATGCACACCAACTGCTCGCTCGCAAAAGACGGGGCGAACGCGTTCTACGACCCCGACACATCCCTGCAGCTCTCCGAGACCTGCATGCACTTCATCGGGGGGCTGCTCAAACACGCCCGGGCCATTACCCGGGTCGCGAACCCGACGATCAACTCCTATAAGCGGCTCGTCCCCGGCTACGAGGCGCCCTGCTATGTCAGCTGGAGCGCCGGCAACCGTTCGGCCCTGGTCCGGGTCCCGACACCGCGCGGGAACAGCACCCGGGTCGAGTTCCGCAGCCCCGACCCCACCTGCAACCCCTACCTCGCCTTCGCCGCGATGCTCACCGCCGGGATGGAGGGCGTCCGGGAGAAGATCGAGCCCCCGGCCGGGGTCGACAGAAACATCTACCATATGACAACCGATGACCGGCGGTGTGCCGGGATCGAGACGCTGCCCGCCGACCTTGCCGAGGCCCACCAGGCCCTGCTCGCCGACGACCTCATCTGCCGGGCGCTCGGTTCCCACGTCGTCGAGGCGCTCACGAACGTTGCGAACGCCGAGTGGGATGCGTACCGGACGGCGGTCCACCCCTGGGAACTTGAGCGGTACCTGGCGACCTACTAATCCTTTTTTTCAGAACTGTTGGGACGGGAGGTTGTTCTTCTGGAGATTTTTATCGTGCCACGGAGATTGTGCAATGGTGCGTTGCACAAACCCCCGGGTGAGCCGGGCCAATTTCTCGCACAAGTCGTGCGAGTTTTTCAGGACCGGCATATGCTTCAAAACAGAAGAAAACGTCCACATTGTTGGCCACATCAGTCTCAGGCGTTCAGCTACTGTCGGATCGGTCGCCTTCATCCGTGCCTACCCTGACGGAGCAAGGCAGGGCGGTATCCGGGGCTCTGTCCAGGTTGAAGACCCCTCTCTGAAGTGAACGAAGATTGATGGTTCCTGCACCCCATAGAGAGGTGAGGAGGTTACAACAATTGAGTGCAGCAGGAGAGCAGTACGTCGTCGATGAGCATGGAAACCGGGTCGCGGTAATTCTCCCCCTGCGGGAGTATGAACAACTCCAGGAAGACCTTCACGACCTTGCCGTGGTGGCGGAACGGCGCGAAGAACCGACCATAGGGTTTGACGAGTTCAAAAAGCGGTACAGGGACTAATGTCCGGGTATGCGATCCACGTCAAAGCGAGCGCCGCGAGAGATATCGCGGCGCTACCGCGCGATGTCGTTTCGCGCATCCTCCAGAGCATAGAAGATCTCTCTAAGACACCCCTGCCCTTCGGTGTGTGCCGATTAAGCGGGGCAGAGCATCTCTACCGGGTTCACGTGGGGAACAAAACCTGAATTCAATCTAATAACTACGATCATTCCACCGGCAACCGCCATCGAAGTTCGTGCACCCTCGATAAAGCTCATTGTTCTTTTGAGCTCTCCTCCATACAAGACGTGAACCGCACACAGGGCATTTCCCCGCATCTTCCCCTCTTTCACGCGGCTTGGACTTAAAGGAGTGTTTCTTGGGGTCTTCCATGCATATGAACTCATTTATCCAGACATCGATGACGTTTTTACAGAGCCGTTGTGCTCTCTCCGCCGAGGCTTCGCTATCCCCGAGTATCGTCAGTGCATCGTAGTTCTGCTTTACCAGGCGGGTCAGTTTGTCTCCTGCCTGAATATCCTCGAGCGTACCTGCCAGAAGCTGCATTTGGTTCAGGATCTCATCGTAGTTCTGCAGGGTGCAGCACTGGTCGATCTCCTGCACCAGTTTGAAGGAGCGAAGAAGTTTCAGGGCGGTGTCCCGGTCGTATGCGCGCCGGATGATATTCTCTGCATACTGCCCGGCGGCAGCTGGGTCGCTTGAGAGCGCGGTGCGCAGGGTCGCGACGTCGCACGAGTAGGTGAAGGTTTTCTCGCGGATTGGAACCTCGATGCCGTGCGACGTCATGCATCTCCCCTTGATTGTATGGCTTACACCGCAGGCGTTGGACCCGAGCTTGATGTAGATCCTGCGGGAGCCGCTCCGTGGAATGACGATCCCGGCGTGATGGGACACGCCGATGACCCACTGCGAGAGCCAGGGCGCGGGATGCGATTCACGCACCGTTGCACTCTCTCCGTACCCTTCAATGCATGCATCGACTACCTGCAGTGACGAGGTCGCACTCAGCTCGATACCCCACTCATCGAGGGGGTTGTCAGAACTGTTGTGGATGCAGATGACGAACCAGTACGATCCCGAGTCCCGATCTTCAATCCATTTTCTGATGTTGACGAGCGGGCGCTCTGAGGAAACGAGGAAGTCCTGCAACACCGGATCGTAGATCGTCCGCTCAAGAGGGAACAACTCCGGCGAGATAGTCTGCTTCGCAATATCAGGGGATACGGGCGAGTGAGCCGCAGATCGCTGTGGATCGGTGACCCGGATCGAGTAGTCGTATGTCGCGGCATACTGTTCCTTGGTACTATCCTCAGCGGTAACGGTGATCTCCACTGGGACAGTTCCCCGCGCCATTGCTTTGAGGCTGCACTGGTACTCCTGCTGTTCGGAGGGAACCAGGGAGAACGGCTTGATCCCCTTAGCCACCACATCTCCAGAGAAAGAGAGTGTAATATTGTTCAGTTGCCCTGTACCTGTATTGGCGACAGTGAACGTGCATGCCTGCCAGGTATTGTATTCGAGGCCAGTTTCAGAAAAACTGAAACTGAGTTTGAACTGTGATCTGAACAGTAATATTCGGAATTTTTCTTCCACGCCTTTTAATGCCTTATCGTCTGAGAATAAGGCGGTTACCCTCTTATATATGGATAAAAATTTTTCATATCTCTTGAGTTTCACAAGATTAGTGTCTTTTTCAAGCCAAGCATCTGGATCTTTCAGATCTAGTTCAATGGCCTTCTCATGTGCCCTGAGTGCTTCCTCGTATTTACCGAGTTTCGCGAAAATAGTTCCTTTGTGGAACCAGGCGTCCGAGTTCTTCGGGTCTAGTTCGATGACCCTCTTATATGCCAGGAGCGCTTCCTCGTATTTACCGAGGCCCGTGAGACAGACTCCTTTGTGGAACCAAGCGTCTGAATCCTTGGGGTTTAGTTCGATGACCTTCTCATATGCCCTGAGTGCTTCCTCGAATTTACCGAGTTTCGCGAAAAAGATTCCTTTTCGGAACCAAGCGTCTGAATCCTTCGGGTCTAGTTCGATGGCCTTCTCATATGCCCGGATCGCTTCCTCGTATTTACCTATGTCTGCGAAACAGTTTCCTTTGTTGAACCAAGCGTCTGGATCCTTCGGATTGAGTTCGATGACCTTCTCATATGCCTGGATCGCTTCCTCATGTTTACCGAGGTCCTCGAAACTGTTTCCTTTATTAAACCAGGCATCTGAATCCTTCGGATTGAGTTCGATGGTCTTCTCATATGCCTGGATCGCTTCCTCGTGTTTACCGAGTTCCGCGAGATTATTGCCTTTGTTGAACCAAGCGAATGCATTCTTCGGGTCTAGTTCCGTTGCCTTGACATAGCAGTTATATTTTTCTTTTGGGTCTTTGGCTCGATCCCCCTTTTCAACCCATTCTTTTGCCGCATTCTTCTTATTCAGCGTGAATCCAAAAATACCCATTATAAATCACCCGTATTCTCCAGAGCGTGGATATTTCACTCGAGTCACAGAACATCTGGGCACCGAACCTGTCTCCCGCACCGGGTACAAAATTTCACTCCACCATCCAAACGGTTACCGCATTCGGGACAAAATGTCTTCTCTGGAGCAGTCCCTCCTCCAATAGCCGACCGGTTCACAACGCTATCGTGAACCTGAATGCCTCCACCTGAAGACGACCTTAAAAGACCAATCTGCTCCTCTGTCTGGTTACCGATCCCGGCCCGGTTCATGATGCTGTCGATGACCTGCACGCCGTTCCCGAGGTTCACTGACCCGCCGGAGATATTGTAGACAATCTGCTCTGCTCTGGCGCTTCCCTGGTTGATGTAGGTGAAGAACCATCGCAGGCCGTTCTTCTGCACGAGGTCTACCACGACCTCCTGCAGTCTCCGGTCGTACTTCTCCCACTCACGCTTCAGGTGGTGGATGAGGAACGGATTTGCGGCGTGGGGGCGGTTGCAGATCTCGTTGATGAGACTGTCGATGTACTGGTAGTGCACCTGCAGGAACTCCGAACCACCCCCACCCGGTGCTTTCAGCCTGACGAGGAGCTCGCTTTTGGACGGAAGGACCTGGTACCGCTCGATAATCTCGTAGAGTGCGAGCTCATCTTCGGAGTACATCGCTTCGGCATCCGCGTAGTTCTCGCCTCTCCGGCGGAAACTCACGGCGAGGGTCAACAGTGCCGCCTCGAACTTGGAGCAGAACACCTGGTGAAACGTACTGTCAAAGGAACCGCATTCCTGGTTCTCATACCGGGAGTAGTTTTCCCGAATCTCGCACCAGAGTCTCACCCGTTCATCGTAAGACCGCCTGACGATCGCCGATCCGCTCTTCAGGACATTCTCGGCCGGGGCAACGAGGTTCTTAGCACAGGTAAAATCTTGGTCTCCGGACATACAGCATCAGAATTGAGTTTTTGCGATGTGGCTAAAGGTGAAGGCGAGTCGCCGGATGCACACGGCACATCCGGCACAGCCTTCCACGGCTCACCTGAGTTCCTCGCCGCACTCCTTGCAAAACCGATCGGCGGTACTGTTTGGCGTTTTGCATCCCGGACATATCCGGCTCTCTTCCTGCCGGGCAGGGTTGATGATCACCGGCTGCGATCCTCCACCGCCGGCAACGATTGTCGAGCCCTGTGCCTGGTGAGCGGAGCTTCGTGCGGTTGCCGTCTGTCCCATGGCATCGAGCGCCCTGTTCATGACGTCTGTCAGGCGATCCGCGTTCTCTCCCGCCATCTCGTGGATCTTCTCCATGTACTTCTGCTGGTCCTGCAGGCGGGTTTCGAAGAGTTCACGCATCCTGTCGGATCCGAACTTCTCTTTCATCGCCTCTGCAACGGCAGTACTCTTCTCCGCCGAAAGCGCCATGATCTGCTCTTCGGTGAGGGCTGCTGCGCGTTTCATCTTTTCGAGTTCCATGATCTTCTCAGCGTTCCCGCCGTCCGTCATCGAGATGAGCGCCTCGACCGATGCATCCGAACGCTGCTTGAGCTTCAGGCTCTCGATCTCCACACCCTTTTCAAGGTCGCGGTGTGAGATCTCCTGTTCCCCACGCACTCTCTGGAGCTTCGCATCATCCGTCTGTTTTTTCAGGTTGATGAGCCCCTCGATCTCGGCATGGTCCTGCTGTTGCTCACGTTTCCTCCATTTATCCTCATGTTCGCGTCGGGCGTCATCGCCGCCGATATCGTGCCCGACCTGCTCGGCATCCATCGCGCGCTTGTGCCGCTGTGCCCTGGCATCCAGGCCGAGGAGATTGTCCTGCTCAGCTTCGGCGGTTTCATGGCGATGGACCTGCTCAAATCGCTCCCTGATAATCTGCCGGATGAACGCCTTATCATCGCGCCGGCTCCGGAGATCGATCTTCAGGTCTTCAATCTCGTTCTCGCGAACGATGCCTGCCTGGGCCAATTCGTGACAATATTCACTGATTTTTTCGTCGGTGGCCAGCTGGTCGAGCTTATCATCGGAGAGAAGGTGCCGTAGTTTTTGCTCGATATCGATCTCAAGTCCGGCTTTCGTGACCTTTTTCGTCCCTTCGCTGCGCTTATCAAGGATATCGTGCCACTCTGCCTCATCAGACTGCGTGAATCGGAGTTGTTCGAGGGAAAAGCCGTAGCTCGCAAGGGTAGGGGTAACGTTTGCCCTGACGGCACTCTCGATATCTTCCTTTACAGCAAGATTCCCATAGAGATCGTCCATCCGGTACTCGCTCAGCGTAGACTGGACGACGCCAAGGAGATCATATCGGAGTTCTTCCTGGAGATCCGCAAGGAGAATTCTGCTTTTTCCTTTGAGGAGGTTCGCGATGAACGATCGCGAATCCCGATTCCTGATCGTAAACCTCCCGGTAACTCCGACGGGGATGGAGTCGGCGGTGCGCAGTTCCGAGCGCCCGATGGTGAAATCGATTGCAACCACGCCGTCGTCGATGAGCACGATCGTCGCGCGTTCATCGAGGTTCAGGGGCAAGTGGGTTTCGAGAATATTCCCAAGAGAGTAGTGGCCTGCTGGCAGGTCGCCCACGTATGCCCCTCCCTGGAAGAGAATCGCGCGGGTTCCCTCGGCAACGGTGACGGTCTTTTTCAGGGCGCCCCGGAGATCTTCAACCTCGAATTTGCTTGCAAAATCTTCTGGAGTTCGTCTCCATTCGCGCCTCCGCGAAAAGTCTTCTTCGTTGGCCCCCGTGATTCTCCCAAAAAGAGTTTTCCCGAATCCCTTCCCGCAACCAGGGCAAAATTTTGCATCGGAAGGCACGGTAACCCCGCAATTACTGCAGGTATATGCACTGACCTTCGTTCCACACTGTGGGCAAAATTTTGCATCTCCCCCAAGATGGGTTCTGCATTTCGGACAGATACTATTCCCGTTGGTCATTCTCAGCCCTTCCCTGCTTATCGGAAAATTTATCATACTGAGTTATAGTCGTTCTGTTTCTCTCCTTTTCGGATAGAGGGGCACCCAGGAGGTCATTTACGATTATGGCAGCTGAAGCGCGTCCTCCTTGAATCTCTTTCATAGCCAGCCGTATCGAGGTTTCATCAACAGGGCAGTCTCTATCGCCTGGAATCTGTTCGGAGAGGATTGTATAGAAGTCTTCGACGCTGTTTCTGTTGCCCTCCTCGTGTACTGATTGCACTGCCAACCATTCTTCGAGTTCGTCGGGAGAGATCCTGCTGAGTTTCTGGCAGGCGTCCGACCGGTTCAGCACCCTGTCGCGGTCTCTCATAGCGATGACATATGAAATCAGACGGAGGTCGCGCTCAAATTTCACGCAAACTGCATCTTTCATGTGGTATTGCTCTACGAGCGTCTGGATCCGGATTGCACGGCGGGTGTCGCGCGGCTCATCACATATCGAGGCACCATCGTCGAGCAGGTTCTGAATCTGTCCTTTGATGTCCTGGGATTCGGATTCGAGGGAACCGATCCGGCACTTCAGCAGCGCCTCGGCCTTGCGCAGATCGCCGAGACTGAACGAGGCGAACGGGTCTTTCGGACGCCTTCGGGATATGATCTTCATGGTAGTAACCACCCATCACCGTCGAGAAGTTACCTTTCGGATTCGCTGATCGCCTTCTCGATGTCCTTCTCGATCGAAAAGAGATCTTTCGCCTCGTCAAGCCCCAACGAGCCGGTTTCGACACTGCTCCAGACTTCGAACATCTGCTTTTCAGCATCATCGAGACCCTGGTCCGAGTCCGAAAGGTCAAGGGCAAATACCTGGTTTAAGTCGTCGACAACGGTTTCAAAACTCTTTCCGGAGAGATTCACGCGGATGAGGGAACTCTCGATAGTTTCCGGAGAAATCGTCTGGATCTTCTCCCAGATGTGTGTCTTCTGGAGATCCCGCTGGTACTTTTTGATGATGACCAGGTTGGAGATAAACATGTACTGCTTGTGCAGGGCGAGGAAATTACGAACCTTGAACTTCGCAGTCATGTCCAGTTGCTTGAGTTCCTGGGCAAGCATCTTCTTCTTGATCAGGTCGCCACCAATGCCTTCTGAAAATTTCAGTTTCTTCTCGCGTTCAATTCTGTCGATCTCCTTTCGAAGGCGGTTGATCCTGCTTTTTAATAGGATCTCTTCCTCCTGAAGTTCAGTGATCGTCAGCATCTCTATCCGGTTCCGATGAAACAGGCTTGCAATCTTCACAACACTTCACCGATTGATCATTACGCGGCACACATGATAAATCTTCCTCCATTGTGGAGGTTAATATTATACTCCAAAACCAATATCTCCATTGTGGAGGGATATATATAGTAGTATCCGCATATGGTTATCAAATGGAATACCTCCTCGTTGTCGACTACCACTCAGATGCCGAGCGTAAGCGGATTGACGCCACGATTGACAGATGGAAGTCGAAAAAAGACGTACGCAAAGAGAGAGGAGTCGCCATTCTGGTAAGGGATGAGGTGATTGAAGACTTCCTGCAGGACCTTTATTCGCGGTTGGAACGAGGAAGTGAAGATGTCAGAATATATTCTGCAGAAGAATCCGTACCAGATATTCGTGAAACGACAAAGGCTCTGCATTATGAAACATCTCTAGATAAGGATGCACTAAAACAATTTTTAAAATACATCCTGAATAAACTCAATTCAAGTTATGAAGGGGTTCGCAACGGGGTCGAATCGTACACTGCCTATACCCGAAAGGGGCAGGCGACCATCGGGCTTCTCTGGTCCGAGGATGCAGGGACAACACGCCTCAACGTGATGGTCAGCGGGTTTGGTGATGCGGTCTCGCTTGTGGCCGGCCGGATAGATGAAGAACTCCAGGTCTTTCTAGGAGGTGGGAAATGAAGCGGGCAGGCAATCATGCAAAGTACATGGCTAATCTGAACAAAGGAAAGGAATTTTATAAAGTTCAGCGTTTTGAGGATGCGCTCAAGTACTTTAACACAGCGCTGGAACTCGAACCCCACTCTCATTGGGCGTGGAATGAAAAGGGCAATGCACTCAGGAGACTTGGGAGACAAAGGGAAGCGATGGATTGTTACGAGCGGGCAATTCACCTTGACAAAGCACGATCGTACCCGTTCCCATACATCGGCGTCGCCAGCATCTACCGGGATCAGAAGCAGTACTCAGAAGCAATCTCCTACTACGACAGAGCGATACGGATCAGGAGACATCCATGGGCATTGAACGGAAAAGGAATGTGCCTTCATGCTCTTCATCATATCGATGAAGCACTCAGGCTGGCTGAAGAGTCGATACGTATCCGTCCCGGCTTTCTCTTTCCCTATATTCTCAAAGGTGACATCCTCTACGAGAGAACTGCGTACCGGGATGCCTTGGGATCTTATCAAAAGGCATTCGACTTGATCCATGGCCCCTCACCTGAGCTTCGGGAGGAGGTGAAGAGCAAAATCGCTCGATGTACTGCGATGCTTGATCGAGAAATTTGCAGAATGCCAGATAACGATGGTGTTTCTGATATTAAACGGCTGTTTGTACGACTTCGGTCAGAAGAAGTCCAGGACCGGACTCATGCATCGTATCAACTCGATACCCTGGCAAAAGGAGGGAAAGCCGGAGAGATCGTTCGAGAAAGACCGTTTGATGTGCTTGCTGGAGCGCTCGACGACCCTGTTCCCGATGTTCGAAGAAATATCCTCTGGGTTCTTGGAAACCTTGCTTGCCATGGTTACTCGTATGAGGTTGCTGAATCCGGGATCCTTCCTGAGATGGCTGCACATCTTGATGACCCGGCAGACTGGGTGCGCAGCACCGCAGCATGGTCATTGGCAGTGGTTGCCGAAGCGGGTCAGGGCATTGCGGTCGCGGATTCCGGAGCAACTGTGCAATGTATCCGTCTCCTAGGCGATGAGAATCATGGAGTGCAGGCATGCGCCGCCCTTGCCCTCGATAAGATCGCTTTTTATGCAAGCCCCGAACCTGTGATACGAAACGGCGGTGCTACTGCACTTGTCCGTCTTCTGAACATACAGAATAATGAAGTTCGGTTTCGTGTTTTATGGGCACTCTGGTCAATCGCGTGCAGGGGGTATGCGGATTCCTTATGCGATGCTGACACTCTCGTCACGGATCTGAAACGATGTGCACAGGAGAAGGACCTGGAGATCCGAAAAGCGGCGGTATCGATCATCGGTGAACTTTCGAATGTACATGACAAGTCGCTTTTACAGCAGAAAGATCTGGAAAAAGTCCTCCTCATGTGTATTGGTTCAAGGAGCAACCGGGTCAGGGGTGCTTCTATCTGGGCAGCAGGGCTGTGGGCGGACGCAGGATATACTCCCGCGTTGATCCGGGTCGGTGCGAAAGAAGCGATTAGAAGCAATCTGGGTGACCGCACCATAGTTCATGTCTTCAACCATAGCGAACACCGGTGGAAAGAGCGCTCCATTGGTTGGATTGCAGATGATGTCGTGAAGAGGATCGTAACTCCGACAAAACCGACACCGTCCAATCCGGACGCCTCGGAGGTAATCACGGTTCCGGCCGATCAGGGATCGCCAGGGCCGGATTACCGGACGGCATATTTTGTTGCACAAAGCCTGGTGGAACATCTACGCCAAGGCGATCTTCTGGAAGCCCGTAAATCTGCACTCCACCTAGAAGAATTCGTTTGCGGAGATATCCTCGAGGAATTACAACAGATAAAGGAGCATCTGCGTTTCTGTCGTGACGAAGACATCATTGATGTGGTTGAATTTCTTGCTGAATCTCTTGCTGATGATGTCGAACTGCTGAAGGAGGATATCCTTCGGGAAGCGATGAGGTGATAGTTGTGCAGGTGGACGTTAGCGGGTTTTTGCTTGCCGAACTGCGGAAAACTATCGGCGAACATAAAAGAGCCATAGTCGGAGCGGACAACACGGCTGCTAACGAAAAAGCACGGGCGTGTGCATCACTCTGCCGGCAGATTGCCGCTTCTTCACCCGTGGTGCGGCAAAGATACACTGTCGAGGCAGAGAGATGGGAGAGCATTGCATCCCGTTCAGCACCGGTTGCAGCGAGAAGGCAATGTAGGGCATCAGATAAACTCGGGCAGACGAAGCCTCCCGCCGAAGAGTCTGCAAGCGATCTCGACATGTCGTCGCTGATCGCGCGTTCATCTGTCCGGTGGGAGGATATCGGCGGGCTTGACGAGGTCAAGCGCCTCGTGAAGGAAACAGTTGTCATCGCAGCCCTGCAAAAGCCGGAGTCAATCCATCCGTGGAAGGGGATTCTCCTTTTCGGTCCGCCGGGTACGGGAAAAACAATGATTGCAGCTGCTGCGGCAGGGAGCCTGGATGCAACCTTTTTCGACGTAAAAACCGACCGATTGCTCTCAAAATACTTCGGCGAATCTTCGAAGATGATCTCGGCCCTCTATGCATCGGCGCGGGACCACGCTCCCACGATCGTCTTTATCGATGAGTTTGACGCTCTCGGTGCATCGCGTAGCGATACGATGGGCGAAGCGACCCGGAGAGTGCTCTCCTCCCTCCTCATCGAGCTTGACGGTCTGCAGGGCAAAAAAGATGACCGCCTGCTCCTCACGATGGCGGCAACGAATGCACCCTGGGACCTTGACCCGGCAGTACTGTCGAGGTTCCCGCGGCGAATCTATGTGCCGCTCCCGGATGCGGATGCCTGCAGGCAGATCATTGAAATCCATATGGGAGGACTTGAGGTCTCCGGCGTCGATCTCTTCGAGCTTGGACAGCAGTGCGTTGACCATCTCTACTCCGGACGTGATATCCAGAATCTCTGCCAGCAGGCGATCTGGACGATGATCAACGATGTCAATCCTGAGATGCACAGGCTCGCGGATTTGCCGTTCGATGAGCTCAACAAGCGGGCGCTGAAGACCCGGCCTCTTCGCGAAGACGACTTTACGGCTGCATTTGGTAAGATACGATCCCCGCTAACGGCAGAAGAACTTGAGCGGTATACGAAATGGGGTGTGAAACATGGTGAGAGGTAGGTTCGAGGACATGGTATCTGTAGCCGGTGGCTGTATAGAATCGTTGTTTGAGTGAGGAAAGGACATGAAGGCAAATATTAACAGATTATTCATTCTCTTGCTGGCACTGGTCTGTGTCGCGCAGGCAACATCAGCATTCGATATCAAGATCGAGACCGTCAATCCCGCGAGCAGTGCTGTCGAACCCGGTCAGCAGGTGACCGCGCGTTACGTGCTCACCTATGATATGATTACCAGCACCGGGAACGACGAGACGTTTGAGTTCAGCACCGGCCTATCGAACCCCGTCTGGGACTTCATCGTCTACCGCGACGGGGTCGCCATCTATACCACCAAGAAGACCGGGTACTACCCGATCCTGACGGAGTTCGAGATCGACTATGGCGAGGGCGATATCGAACTTGATGCCCAGGTGCGCGGCACCGTCCCCTCAAGCGCGAGTAACAAGGTCCTGATCACCAAGATCGATCACCTGCGGGACAAAGACGTTAAGGACACTTACTCCGTAACCCGCGATGTCGCGAGAGTTGCACCTACCACAGCGCCTACCCCGGCCAGCAGTGGCGGAACAGGCGCGGCAACGCCAACGCAATCCTGGCCTGCAACGACTGCATCGGCATCGTTCGATATCAAGACCGAGACCGTCAATCCCGCGAGCGGTGCTCTCGAACCCGGTCAACTGGTGGCCGCGCGGCATGTGCTTACTTACAATATGGTCACCGCTGCCGGGAACGACGAGTCGTTTGAGTTCAGCACCGGCCTCTCAAACCCCACATGGGACTTCACCGTCTACCGCGACGGGGTCGCCATCTACACCACCAAGAAGACCGGGTACTACCCAGTTCTGACGGAGTTTGAGCTCGCTTATGGTGACGGTAATCTCGAACTGGCTGTCCAGGTGCGCGGCACCGTGCCCTCGAGTGCGGGCGGGAAGATCTTGGTGACCAAGATCGAGCATCTGCAGAATTATGAGGTGAAAGACACCTATTCTCTGAACCGCGATATTGTGGGAGTTATACCTACCACCATCCCTACCGCAGCGCCTACACCTGTCAGCGGTGGCGGAACAGGCGCGGCAGCGGCAGCGCAACCTCAGTCTACATTGACTGGTGCAAATACCCTCCAGGTGAAGACCGACGAGGGGTTCAACTTCGGCGGGAACCTTCTCCTTTACGTCGGCGTCGGCGTCATGGTCGCAGTTGTGCTTCCTGCCGGGTATTTCCTACACTCAAGAAGAAACGGGGGGAGCACTCCGAATGGGCGGTCTAAATCCAGCGGAGCACGGTCACCTGCCGGTCACAGTGCCGGGCAGACACCTCGACGCCAGGATGCAGCTGTATCCCCGGCCGATCTTTCGACCCAGAACGGCAGAAGCCGTTCTCTGAAGAAGTCAGATAGTAACATTGTTTTGCCTGATGATTCCATCAAATCAACCGCGAAACCAGAGATCTCAATAACGTTGAGCCGTGCCAATATCTACGCCGATGAGTGGGATAAGATTGAGCTGACGTTGGTCAACGCTGGAACTGCCCATGCCTTCGACATTACCCTCATGTTCTCAAACGATGTCGATACCCGACTGCTCCGACCGGTTGATCTGGCGGTCGGGGAGAGCAGAACGATCGAAGCGGGCATTAAGCCCAGAACACGGGGAAAGATACCCCTGGAGATTACTGCGCGATACCGCGACGCCACAAACCAGACCTACAAACAGACCACATCGCTCTGGCTGTCGGTGGAATCCCGAAACGACCCCGCTTCATCCGGCTCACTCGTTCCACTGTCAATATCACGCCCGGTAACACAAAAGAGCCTGCCGCCGGAGATGGCGGATCGATATACCGCATCTGAGTTCATAGGGAAAGGCGGGTTTGCCAGGGTCTTCAAGGTACAGAAGCCAGATGGGTCATGGGCGGCTCTCAAGATCCCGATCACTCTGGACGCAGCCACGGGGAAATCGTTCATTGCCGAACTCCAGAACTGGACGTCAATGGTCCATGAGAATATCGTTCTGGTCGCGGACTACAATATTATGCCGCTCCCGTACTTTGAGATGGAACTCTGCGAAGGGACGCTGGCAACACTGGAACGCCCCGTCCCCCCTGACCATGCGGCATGGCTGCTCTTCAATATCTGCGAAGGTCTAAAATATGCCCACGCTCGTGGCATCCTTCACCGGGATCTTAAACCACAAAACATCATGCTCAAGGAGGGAATGCCCAAGATCAGCGACTGGGGCCTCTCGAAGGTGATGACGCAGTCAAGGACAACCACCGTTTCGGGAGGGTTTACAGCCTACTATGCTGCCCCGGAACAGATCACAAACAAGCCAAAAGACTCGAGAACGGATATCTGGCAACTTGGGGTGATCGCATACGAACTGGTCACCGGACAGTTGCCGTTTCTCGGGGAAAGTATGGTCGAGATCGGGATGGCGATCGCGACAAAAGAGCCTGAGCGGCCGGGTGCGGTTCACCCCGACGCACAGCCTCTGAATGCCATCATCCTGAAATGCCTTGAAAAAAACCCGGAGCAGCGGTATCAGTCGGTGGTCGATCTCCAGAAAGACCTCGCAGTGTATCTGAAGATGAACTATACCAGGTCACTGGGTGAGAGCATCCGAGTGAACGATCTCCAGCGGTCGGCTTACTACTGCGGGGACCTTGTGCTGATCAGCATGAAGATTGGCGATCTTGTGGCTGCGTACAAGTATGCGAACGATCTCATCCGGTACTCAATAGGGGAGATACGAGTCGAGGCGACTGAACTGACAAAGCAGATCAAAATGATGGTTGAGATGGAGATCCAAGAACTCCCGGACGAATTGATTCGGAAGGCCGAGGTTCTCGTGTATCAGGTCAGGATGAAGTGACCAGGTTGCAGTAAGAGAACCGGCCAGATCCCACATCCCATGCAGAATCTTCATCCCGGCGTAGCCGCCCCTCCTCTGGCCGACAGGCTCGCGACACTGTCGCGAACCTGAATGTCACCGGGGAAGGACAGCTCCGGAATGTCCGGCCTCAGCAACACTGCTTGCCGCCGGCCTCTTCGCCCTCGAGGAGAAGCCTGCCGAAGAGCACCCGCTCGATCGTCGCGGCCACGTACTTCATCCGCTGGGCCGCCTCCATGTCCTCGTAGCGGTGGATGTCCGCGTAGACCTGCAGGCGGACGAGGCCGAACCGGAAGCGGTCGAGGTCGTCGTCCTCGAGTTCCGAGACCTCACGGTAGATGGGTTCGAGCAGGAAGGGGAACTCCT